>JFJP01031718.1_pt1 | contig 20988 bp, 24 predicted proteins | sample 431651 | NCBI WGS metagenome assembly JFJP01 (sample SAMN02602958, study PRJNA72255) | Microbial mat metagenome, whole genome shotgun sequencing project. | biome: fresh water; feature: sink hole; material: water; isolation source: purple microbial (photo- and chemosynthetic) mats found in...
TGCGCCGCCGCTTTAGCATAATAGCTTAAGATACCATCACAGCCTGCCCGTTTAAAAGCCAGTAACGATTCTAAAACCACTTGCCGTTCATTTAACCAGCCATTCAAACTTGCCGCTTTCAGCATCGCATATTCACCGCTCACTTGATAGGCAAAGGTTGGCACTTGAAATTCTTGTTTCACCCGACGGACAATATCCAAATACGGCATTCCTGGTTTAACCATCACCATATCCGCCCCCTCTTGTAAATCCAAAGCAATTTCACGCATCGCCTCATCAGAATTGGCAGGGTCCATTTGATAACTGTATTTATTGCCACCCGCTAAATTTGCCGCAGACCCGACCGCATCACGAAACGGCCCATAAAAACTGGAGGCATATTTTGCCGAATACGCCAAAATTTGCGTATTGCCATAGCCATTTTCTTCTAATGCAGCACGAATTGCGCCAATTCTGCCATCCATCATATCGGACGGGGCGACAATATCCGCTCCTGCTTGCGCATGAGAAACCGCTTGTTTGACCAGCACTTGCACGGTTTCATCATTCATCACATACCCTTGTGCATTGACCAAACCATCTTGCCCGTGCAAGGTAAACGGGTCTAATGCCACATCGGTTATCACGCCCAAATGGGGAAATTCGCGCTTTAACGCCCGCACCGCCCGTTGCGCTAACCCGTCAGGATTGTAAGCCTCGTCCGCTGTATTTGATTTACGCTCTGTGCCAACCACAGGAAACAACGCCACCGCAGGAATCCCTAACTCGCACAAGATTTTCGCTTCTTCTACTAATAAATCAATGGATAAGCGTTCAACATCGGGCATAGAAGCAATGCTTGCTCGCTGTCCTTGCCCTTCAATCACAAACAGCGGCTGAATTAAATCATCAACCGATAAGGTATGCTCACGCATTAAGCGGCGGGAAAAATCAAGGTAGCGCATCCGTCTCATCCGCGTAGCGGGAAAATGCACAGGTTTGGTGATATTATGGCTCATCTCATTTAGCCCTATAGGGTTTTGCAAAGGTTTTCAATATAATAGTCCAACAGACAGAAAATAAAACAGGGTCTATTTTAACAGGCTCTTTCGGTCTATCTATTTAAAAAAATGTTTAACACTAACTTTGATAAGAGAGATGGTTATGAAACGAATAAACGGTTTAGGCTTTGTTTACTTGATGCTATTTGGGCTATTGATAGGCTTGATGCCCTTATCAAAAGCGGTTGCTGCTGAATTGTCCGCGCCCGAGTTGGCAATTGAAGAGGCTTCAACAAAGTTGAAAAACAAAATGCAAGCCTCTGATTTTACAAAAGATTTTAAACAAATCACGTTGGCAGTTGAAGAAATTATTTATCCTCATGTGGATTTTGATCATATCTCAGTCTTAGTGCTGGGCAAAAACTGGAAAACCGCGACTGAAGATGAGAGAAAACACTTTAAACGGGAATTTCAAACCCTATTAGTGCGCACTTACTCCCGCGCCTTTCTTGAGTTTAAAGATTGGTCAGTGCGCTTTTTACCGATGGATAAATATGAAAATGCCGATAAAGTTATTGTAAAAACCGAGGTTTTACAGCCGGGTAAACAACCGATTGCGGTGAATTATAGGATGTTGCAAGTCAAAGGTGAGTGGAAAGCTTATGACATAATGATTGAAGGTGTGAGTCTGGTCACAAATTATCGCACCAGCTTTAAAAATGAAATTGATCGCAGTGGCTCTTTAACCGCCGTGATTGAGATGTTGGAAAAACGTAACAAAGAAGCGTTAACCTCGTCTAAAGAACCTTCTTAACGCAACGTGGGTAAACGTAAAGTGCGTTTACCCGCTGTTTTTATCCCCGCTACTTTCTCGTCATGCTGCCTAAAAAAGATTCGCTTTACGCTCATCCTGTTACGCAAGTTTCAAATTTTTGCTTTGATGCTGCCGTGGTGCAGGTTTTTCCCGATATGATTAACCGTTCTGTGCCAGGTTATACCACCATTATTCATGCAATTGGCTTAATGGCCGATTATTACACTCCAGCCAACGGACGTTGCTACGACTTAGGCTGTTCTTTAGGCGCGGCAAGTTTGTCGATGCAAGCACAAATCAGTGCGTCCGATTGTCAAATCATTGCGGTGGATAATTCCCCTGCGATGATTGCCCAGTTTCAACAACACTATCGCCCACAGCCAAACAAGGCAACCATTGACATTCAATGCGCCGATATTCGTGACATTGACATGAGTCAAGCCAGCGTGGTGGTGGTTAATTTTACCCTGCAATTTATTCCCATTGCCGATAGATTGGCTTTTTTAAGTAAAATTTATCAAAGCTTGTTACCCGGCGGGGTGTTGATTTTGTCAGAAAAGCTGTGCTTTACCGACCCACAACAACAACAATTGCAAACTGATATGCACCATGCGTTTAAAAAAGCCCAAGGCTATAGCGCGTTGGAAATTAGCCAAAAGCGGCAAGCCTTGGAAAATGTGTTATTGCCTGAAACGCTGCAAACCCATCAAGCCCGGTTGCAACAGGCAGGCTTTCGCAGTGCAGAAGTGTGGTTTGCCTATTTTAATTTTGCCTCACTGATTGCGTTAAAATGACAGACGATTACGCGCACTTATTTGCAACACTGGCAGAAACCAAAGCCGCCGCTTGGCTGGATGTGTTGCCCGAACAAATTGCCGCAGGCTTTAATATCAGCACGCATGGCACATCGGCACACTGGCAAACGATTATCAAAAACTTGCAATTGCCTACGTTCAGTGTGCGGGAGTTGAATAGCGACACCGTGCAGATTGGACTGGCAAGTGATTTAACCCGCGAACAGCAAGCCCAGTTAAAAACCGATTTAATGGCATTTCATCCTTGGCGCAAAGGCCCTTATAATTTATTTGGCATTAAAATTGACACGGAATGGCGGTCAGATTGGAAGTGGCAACGCTTGCAGCCGCATATCAGTCCGTTGAAAAACCGCTTGGTGTTAGATGTGGGCTGTGGCAATGGTTATCATTGCTGGCGAATGCTGGGCGCGGGCGCGAAAACCGTGATTGGTATTGACCCCACCTTAATCAATGTGATGCAGTTTCAGTTAATCAAAAAAATGCACGGCACAGCCCCTGTCTATGTATTGCCTGTTGGGATTGAAGCACTGCCTTATGGAATGAAAGCCTTTGATACGGTGTTTTCAATGGGGGTGCTGTATCATCGCCGTTCCCCGCTAGACCATTTAATCGAACTACGCGAAACCTTAAAAACAGGCGGCGAATTAGTGTTAGAAACGTTGATTATTGAGGGCAACTTAGGCGACACTTTATTGCCTGAAGACCGCTATGCAAAAATGCGTAATGTGTGGTTTTTGCCCAGTGCTGACACCTTAATCAGTTGGTTAAAACGTTGTGGTTTTGGCAAAATTCGCTTGGTCGATGTCAATAAAACCAGCACCGCAGAACAACGCAGCACTGACTGGATGACTTTTTATTCCTTGGCAAACTTTTTAGACCCAAACAACCCCAACTTAACCTGCGAAGGTTTACCCGCGCCCATGCGAGCAATTGTTATCGCACAAGCCACTTAAGTAAAAACAGATAAGTTATCAGGTGTTCACATTTTGAAATCCACCCCACCCCTCCTTTATAAAAGGAGGGAGTTCCCCCTTTAATAAAGGGGGGTTAGGGGGATTTAATCCCCGATAACTTTTTCTTCATTACTTAAATTAATTTTTAACTCAACTTTTAGGAAAAACCCAATGAGTAGTTTACCCGCCTGTCCAAAATGCAGTTCCGCTTACACCTATGAAGACAACGGGCTGTTGATTTGCCCCGAATGTGCGCACGAATGGACTGCAACGTCTGACACGGCGGAAGCGGAATTTATCGTTAAAGATGCACATGGCACACAATTACACGATGGCGATAATGTCACGGTGATTAAAGACTTGAAAGTCAAAGGCTCATCTTCGGTGATTAAAGTTGGCACAAAAGTTAAAATCATCCGTCTTATTGATAGCGACCATAATATTGATTGTAAAATTGACGGCATCGGCGCGATGGCGTTGAAATCGGAATTTGTAAAAAAAGCCTAAGTTTTATCCCCTTATTTTATAAATAGAAACATATAAGTTATCAGCTATCCTTATTTTGAAATCCACCTTAACCCTCCTTTACAAAAGGAGGGAGTTCCCCCTTTTTTAAAGGGGGTTAGGGGGATTTAGTAATACCCGATAACTTTCGATTAATTAATTACAGGTAATCCTTTGCTATGACATTTAAAAAGACTCTTTTGCTCAGTTTAATGTTGCTAAGTTCAATCAGCAGCGCGGCTGAAAAAACTCCGATTCGGGTTGGCGTGTTAGCTTTTGGCACACTGGATTGGGAATTGAACGCGCTTAAAAATGAGCATTTACTCGACAATGCCGACTTTGAAATTCAAACGCAATCCTTAGCAACCCCGCAAGCGGCACAACTGGCGTTGCAATCAGGCACGGTGGATATGATTGTCACCGATTGGATTTGGACATCCCGAATGCGCTCCAGTGGTTCGGACTTTACTTTTTATCCTTACTCAAATGCTTCGGGCGCGTTGGTTGTGCCTGCAACCAGTAAAATCAAAACATGGAAAGATTTAGCGGGTAAAAAACTGGGTATTGCAGGCGGAGAATTGGATAAAAATTGGTTGTTGTTACAAGCCTTAGCCACGCAGCAAAAATCAAATCTTCAAGCGACTAAAAAAGTCTTTGGCGCACCGCCGTTATTAAATCAACAACTTCAGCTAGGACGGGTTGATGCGGTACTGACCTATTGGCATTTTGCCGTGCGTTTAGAAGGACAGGGCTATTTGCAATTGCAGGATGGCAAACAACTTTTAACCGCTTTAGGAATTACAGAGGAAGTGCCAAGTTTGGGTTATGTTTTTAAGCAAAGTTGGGCAACCCAACATAAAACTGCTGTAACCCATTTTTTAATGGCGAGCCAACAAGCTAAAGAAAAACTCTGCACGGTCAATGAGGCTTGGCAAAAAATTATCCCCCTCACCCAAATTACCGACGCGCCAACCCAAGCTAAATTGAAAGAACGCTATTGCGCAGGGCGAGTCACTCAATGGGGGTCTGTTGCCCAACAACAAGCGGCAAAACAAATTTATGCTTTGTTACGCAAAGTCAGTGGCAATAAATTAACAGGCAATAGCGAAACTTTGCAAGCGGGTACTTTTTGGACGTTGGATTAAAACGGTAAGTTGCCAATGTTGTTTTCAAACGTGTCAAACCGCCATCTCAGCCAATTGTCCATGCTGTGTTTTTTAGGATTGTGGCAAGGGCTGGCTTGGTTGTTACACACGCCGCTGTTGCCCACGCCGCTGCTGGTGTTGCAAGTGGTGTGGCAAGAAATTCTCACAGGACAATTGCCGCATCACTTGGGCATCACTTTACGCCGGTTAGCGATTAGTTTTGCTATTGCCATGTCATTGGGAAGTATTATCGGCATCGCGCTCGGACGCTGTGAAAAACTGAATGCTTTTTTTGACAGTTGGCTGATGACGTTTTTAAACCTGCCGCTGATTGTCACGATTATGCTGTGCTTTGTGTGGTTTGGCTTAAATGAAGCAGTCGCCATTTTAGCGGTGGTGCTGAACAAAATTCCCAACGTGATTATCACCTTTCGCGAAGCGGCGCGGGTGTTAAATCAGGATTTATTGGAAATGGCAGCCTGTTATCAATTTGGCAAACGCAAAACCTTTCAGCACGTTATCTGGCCACAACTCCATCCGTTTGCAATGGCGGCAACCCGCTCGGGTTTAACTTTAGTGTGGAAAATCATCATGGTGGTGGAATTGCTTGGCTGTAGTGAGGGGATGGGGTTTCAACTGCAATCTTTTTTCCAACTGTTTGATGTGGCAAGTATTTTAGCCTACACCCTTGCGTTTGTTGCTGTGATTCAATTGGTTGAAATAGTGCTATTAAAACCTTTGGATAGCATTGGACAGCGGTGGCGACGATGACCGATATTCACATTGATATAACGCAAAAAACCTATGCGGCAAAGGGAACGGCAAAAGCCCATTTAGCGATTGAGAACTTCAAACTTTCCTTAGAATCAGGGCAGTTTGTGTGCTTGGTTGGTTCATCAGGTTGTGGCAAAACCACCTTGTTAAATAGTATTGCGGGACTGGATACGGATTTTGTTGGGGACATTATTGTCGGTCAACAACACATTAGCCCGAAAATTGGCTATGTGTTTCAAAATCCACGTTTGTTACCTTGGCGCACCGTGCGGGAAAATATTGAATTAGCCTTACCTAAGCTTACCCAAGAACAGGCAGGCTTTATTGATAACTTGTTGTATATCATGCAGTTAGATAAGGTACAAAACGTTTATCCTGAACGCTTGTCGCTAGGGATGAGTCGGCGGGTGGCGATTATTCGTGCCTTTGCGATAAATCCTGATGTGTTGCTGATGGATGAGCCATTTGTCTCGCTTGACCCACCGACGGCGCGGCAAGTGCGCAGTTTATTACAGCAACTTTGGCAACAACGCCCGCACACGGTGTTATTTGTCACCCATGATTTGCGTGAAGCCATTGCGCTGGCGGATAAATTAATCTTTTTATCGCCGCCACCAATGCAAATCATCAGCCAAATTCCTGTGCCACTTGCGCGACATCAGCGCGAGGATGAAACTTTAATTGAGGATTTTCGCCAACAATTATTATCAAATTACCCTGAAATTACGCAATTGCTATAAAAAACGCCCTCCTTTTCTAAAGAAAGGCTGGGGTGGATTTTAAAATCTTAAGAGTTTGTAACTTCCTGATTACTCGGGAATTTCCAACATTTCTAACACCAAATTTGCCATATTGATTGAGCCACCGCCTTGCCCTAAGGCTATTTTCACCTGCTGCAAAGCAGCTCGCATCGTTTGTGCCGCCTGTTTATCGTGCAACAGACGCAGCACTTCTGTAGCTAAGTTTTCAGAGCTGGCGTGCTGCTGTATCAATTCGGTGACAATTTTTTTCCCCGCCATAATATTGGGCAAACCAATAAAAGGGATTTTCACCAGCCAGCGTCCTAATAAATACGTCAACGGCGATAATTTATACGCAATCACCAGCGGCACAGCCAACAGTGCAATTTCCAGCGTTGCCGTGCCAGAGGTGGTCATAATCGCATCACAACATTGCATCAGATCATAGGGCTGCTGTTTTATCACTTGCACCTGCACCGCGCTTTGTTGCAAATAAAACTGCAATACCTCATCGGCAATGGAATCGGCTTGCGGCAATAAAAATTGGGTGTGTGGCTGCTGCAAGGCGATTTTTTCTGCTGCCGCTAACATCACGGGCAACAGCCGTTTGATTTCATTCAAGCGACTGCCAGGTAATATGCCGACAATGGGCTGCTGCGGATTCAAACCAAACAAGGCTAAATCCTGTTCTTTGCTGCGCAGCGGCTGCACTTTATCAACAGAAGGGTGTCCCACATAACGCACGGGAACGTTTTTAGCTTCGTAATAGGCGGTTTCAAACGGAAAAATCACCGCCATTTTGTCAATCACTTTGCCATATTTTTCCACCCGATTGGGTCGCCACGCCCAGACTTGCGGACTGACATAAAACAACACCCGACAGCCGTGCTGTTTGGCAAATTTGGCAAGCTTAAAATTAAACTCTTTATAATCGACACAAATCACTAACGCGGGACGTTCATTGAGAATCAGTTGCTGCATAATTTTTAACGCGCTACGAATTTCAGCGTAATGTTTTAGCACTTCCACCACCCCAATAACCCCAATCGTGCAGGAGTCGTAGGCAATCTCAATCCCTGCCGCCCGCATTTTTGTACTGCCCATGCCGATACCACGCAGGGCAGGTTGCTGTTTTTTTAATTCTAAAAACACGTTCGCCGCGTGTTGCTCGCCCGAGGTTTCGCCAGCACTAAAAAGAAGGGTTGTGGTCATGGTGTGATAAAAAAAGGTTTGTAACAGAAAATCAGCGGGTGGCTAAAAAACAGCACGGTTGCCATGCTATCATTTATCGCTTTCTTTGATAACTTGTTATTCACCTTGTCGCAAAGCGTTGCGTTATTTTAATTAAAAATCGAGTGAAACCATGCACACCTTTAAGAATTTTAAGAATTTTGCTGATGCGGAAATTGATTTATCTAAGCCGATGACGTTATTGATTGGGCGGAATGGGTCGGGGAAGTCGAATGTGATTGAAGGGGTGGAGTTGTTGGCAGCATTAGTTAAATTAACTCCTTTAAATGAAATTTCTGATATTGAACGCGGAGGACGATTTGAAATTCGTGGCAGTTTAGCTGGATGTTTTAAACGAGATACCAAATTTTTTGAATTAGGGCATAAGAGTGATGTTAGCACTTCTTTCAGAGAAAACTATGCCATTAAGTTATATCTCAAACCTACAATTCATCTTGAGCCTGGAAACTCTAACTATGATGACATTGATGATTATTTAAAAGACCTCTATATTAATTATTATAGAGGTGTAGTGAATGTTTTTGCTTTTGATATTTACCCTCGAATAATGCGCCAATATTCACCGATTGGTTTAAATGAATTAAGTCGAACTGGCTCTAATATTTCTTCAGTTCTTTATTATTTAAAACAAAATAATTCTGATATTTTAGAAAAAATATTAAACCGCATAAAACAATTACCTGAAGAAGAATTTGTTAGTTTTGAATTTATCACCACCTCCGATAATAGCGATGTATTATTTGCCTTAAAATATCCCAATGGCGAAATTATCAGCGCGAAATTATTATCCGACGGCACACTCCGCGCTTTAGCCATTCTCACCGCTTTAGAAACCGTCCCCGAAGGCTCGCGCATTATCATTGAAGAAATTGACAACGGCGTTCATGCTTCCCGCGTTCATGTTTTAATTGAGGCAATTTGGGATGCCAGTGTTCGTAGAAACTTAAATACCTTAATTACAACGCATAATCCAGCGACATTAGATAGCTTAAATGACGAACAATTAGAATGCGTAGTCGTTTGTCATTATGATAAACAAAGCCAATCGGCAAAATTAACGCCGTTTTTTGAATTGCCGCGAGTTTATGAATTAATGGAACGTGGGCATCTGGGGTCGCTAGTCGTAAAAAATATTATTGAACAGCATTTAGAACCTGATTTTGAAATAAAACGGCGTGAGGATGCGCTTGCATGGTTGGAGTCTTTAAATGACTAAATACCATTACGTTGTTGACACAGGTTATTTACTTGAATATTTCAAAGTCACGGGGCATTTCAATGAAGGAAAACATAAGCTTGTCGCGGAAAAATTCAAACAAGCTGCAAAAGAGGGTTTTCCTGTGTATATTCCCGTTTTAGTGCTGTTTGAAGTAGCTAATCATATTGCTCAAGTTGCAGATGGTTCGCTTAGAAAGAAATTAGCGGATAAATTAACGCAAACTGTAAAAAATTGTCTTGAAAAGCGTGACCCTTGGATTATTTCCCCCAGTAAAGAACTAGAAGCCGATAATCGTTTACTGGAAACACTGTTGAAATTTTCAACTGAATATTCGCAAGAAAAAATAGGTTTAACGGACGCTGCCGTTGCTTCAGAAGCTTCAAGACTTGCTCAGAAATACAGAAGTTTTGGACATTATGTTCATATTTGGACAACCGACAAAGGACTCAAATCAAAAGAGCCTGATTCAGAAAAAAGTCATGTTGTGTAATACATTTTATCCTATTCATTTAAAAACTTATGATATACAAAGACCTCCGCGACTTTATTGCGCAACTGGAAAAGCAAGGCGAACTCAAACGCATCACGGTAGAAGTTGACCCGTATTTAGAAATCACCGAAATTTGTGACCGCACCTTAAAACAAGGCGGCCCCGCGCTGTTATTTGAAAATGTCAAAGGCGCAAATATTCCTGTCTTAGCCAATTTATTCGGCACAGCCAAACGAGTTGCGATGGGCATGGGGGCAGAATCGGTGACGGCATTGCGGGAAATTGGGCATTTACTCGCTACGTTAAAAGAACCTGAGCCGCCTAAAGGGATGAAAGACGCGCTGGAAAAGTTGCCGCTGTATAAAAATGTGCTGAATATGTCGCCTAAACTCATCAAGTCGCCACCTTGCCAAGAATTAGTGCGCGTTGGTGAGGAAGTTGATTTAAGCGTGTATCCGATTCAAACTTGTTGGCCTGGGGATGTTGCGCCGCTGATTACTTGGCCGCTAGTGATTACCAAAGGCCCGAACAAATCTAGGCAAAATTTGGGCATTTATCGCCTACAAGTGATTGCAAAAAATAAAGTGATTATGCGCTGGTTAGCCCATCGCGGCGGGGCGTTGGATTTTAAAGAATTTCAGGAAAAATACCCCGACCAGCCTTATCCTGTCGCCGTGGCGATTGGTGCAGACCCCGCCACCATTTTAGGCGCGGTCACGCCCGTGCCTGATGCCTTGTCCGAATATGCGTTTGCAGGACTGTTGCGCGGCAGTAAAACCGAAGTCGCAACCTGTTTAAGCCACGATTTGCAAGTCCCTGCCAGTGCCGAAATTATTTTAGAAGGCTTTATTTATCCGAATGAAACCGCGTTGGAAGGGCCTTACGGGGACCACACGGGCTATTATAATGAGGTGGGGGAGTTTCCAGTTTTTACCATTGAGCGCATCACCCAACGCCAAGCCCCGATTTATCACAGCACTTATACAGGTCGCCCACCCGATGAGCCTGCAATTTTAGGGGTTGCGTTGAACGAAGTATTTATTCCGATTTTGCAAAAACAATTTCCTGAAATCATCGACTTTTATTTACCGCCCGAAGGCTGCTCCTATCGGATGGCGGTTATTTCCATGAAAAAACAATACCCAGGACACGCCAAACGGGTGATGTTTGGAACGTGGTCATTTTTGCGGCAATTTATGTACACCAAATTTGTGATTGTGGTGGATGACGATGTGGATGTGCGCAATTGGCAAGACGTGATTTGGGCGATTACCACCCGAATGGATCCAGCGCGTGATTTGACTATTTTGGAAAATACTCCGATTGATTATTTAGATTTTGCCTCGCCTGTGTCAGGTTTAGGCTCTAAAGTGGGCTTTGATGCCACCAACAAATGGGCAGGCGAAACCACCCGCGAATGGGGGCGCACCATGAAAATGAGTGAGGCGGTGGTGAAAAAAGTTGATAAGCTGTGGGAAAGTTTAGGCATTTTAACCTAACCTATGAATACAGTATAATCACTCACCTACTTTTTAACTTAAGCCTACATAAATCCTGTGTCTACACTTTTAGAACAAACCCTGAACCAAGCGGCAACCGAAATTGCCGATGCCAATGACCTTAGCCAACTGGATGCCATTCGTGTGCATTACTTGGGTAAAAAAGGTTTTTTTACTTTACAAATGAAAGAACTGGGTAAACTTGACCCGCAACAACGCCGCGACGTTGGGCAGGTGATTAATCAAGCCAAAGACAGCTTTCAAACGCAATTGGAACTGCGAAAAAAGGCGTTAGAACAAGCGGTTTTAACAGCACGTTTGGCAAGCGAATCCATTGATGTCACTTTACCCGGACGCGGGCAAACGGCGGCAGGGCTGCATCCTGTCACTTTAACGTTGCGCAGGATTAATAAAATTTTTGCCAGCGTGGGGTTTAAAGTGGTGGAAGGGCCTGAAATTGAAGATGATTACCATAATTTTGCCGCCTTAAATATTCCAGACCATCATCCTGCTCGCGCCATGCACGATACCTTTTATTTTGATGCGCATACCGTCTTGAGAACCCATACCTCGCCCGTGCAGATTCGGGTGATGGAATCGGAAAAACCGCCATTGAAAGTAATTGCGCCAGGGCGGGTGTATCGCTGTGATTCTGATTTAACCCATTCACCAATGTTTCATCAAGTGGAAGGATTTTTAGTCGATACCGAGGTCAGTTTTGCTGATTTAAAAGGGGTGATTTACGAATTTTTACGCGCCTTTTTTGAAAAAGAAAGCCAAGTGCGCTTTAGACCGTCTTATTTTCCGTTTACCGAACCGTCTGCGGAAGTGGATATTGAATGCGTGATTTGCAGCGGTAAAGGGTGTCGGGTTTGCGGGCAGACGGGCTGGCTGGAAGTCATGGGGTGCGGAATGATTCATCCTGAGGTGTTTAAATCGGTAGGAATTAACAATGAACACTACTCAGGCTTTGCATTTGGGATGGGCGTAGAGCGTTTGGCGATGTTACGTTATGGCATTAATGATTTACGGCTGTTTTTTGAAAACGATTTAAAATTTTTGCAACAATTTAATTAAATTCCTCTAGCCCCTCTTCTTTTGTAAAAAAGGGCAGGGGTAAGTAACTGCTTGCTAAAATCTATGATTATCTGTAATAATCTATGCTTATGGACAAAAAATTAGTAAAGATAGGCGAAGCGGCAAAGTTACTTGGAACTTCTCCCGATACATTGCGTAAGTGGGAAGCGACAGGCGAGTTATTGCCAAAAAGAAAAAGCCAAAGTGGAACGCGCTATTATGACGTTGCCGAGTTACAAAACTTAGGTGATGCAGACGCGCCGACGGTTTGTTACGCGCGGGTTTCAAGCCACGACCAAAAAGAAGATTTAGAGCGGCAACAAGATATGCTGGAAGCCTATTGTGCTGCAAAAGGCTGGTGAACCGAGGTCATTACCGATTTAGGCTCTGGCATGAATTATCGTAAAAAAGGACTGAATAAACTGCTGGAAATGATTTTGCGCAAACAGGTCAAACGCTTGGTAATTACCCACAAAGACCGATTATTACGTTTTGGAGCAGAATTAGTTTTTGCATTATGTGAAGTGCAAGGCATTGAAATTATTATCATTCATAAAGGCGAACAGCCGCGATTTGAAGAAGAATTAGCAAAAGATGTTCTCGAAATTATCACCGTTTTCAGTGCCAGACTTTATGGAAGTCGTAGCCATAAAAATAAACAGTTTATGGATAAACTTAATGAAGCAGCCACTGAATTGAGCAAAGAAGATGCTACTCGCCCACAAGATTGAATTGCGTCCAACACCGGAACAGGCGATTTATTTGGATAAAGCCTGTGGCTCAAAACGGCATTGCTACAATCAATTATTGGCACATTTCTCAAAACCTGAAAATAAGTGGTCAAAAACGGCGGCTTATCAATACTATATCAAGGTTATTCGGCAAGAGTTTCAATGGTATAGCGAAGTTTCAAGCCGTGTTACTCGCAACGCAATTGATGATTTAGATAACGCTTTTTCGCACTTTTTCAGACGAATCAAGCTAAAACAAAAAGCCGGTTTTCCACGCTTTAAAAAGAAGGATATTAACGACAGCTTTGCTTTGCGCGAATCTGCAAAATTTGATGTCATCGGACGTGAATTGCGGCTTGAGAAGCTAAAGACCAGAATTGAAATGCGCCAATCTTTGCGCTTTCAAGGCGTGACGAAACAAGTCACCATTTCAAAAAGGGCAGGCAAATATTTTGCTTCGATTTTGGTTGAAACTGAGGATTACAATCCGAATGATAACGATAGACAAGCGTCTGTCGGTGTCGATTTTGGCATCAAAGAATTAGCCGTATTAAGCACTGGAACGGTGTTTGCGGCAAATCAAAAGCTGAAAGCGAATTTGAAAAAATTGGCAAAACTTCAGCGCAACTTAGCGAAAAAAATCAAAGGTTCAAACCACCGAGCGAAAGCCAAGCTTACGGTAGCAAAACTTCACTTTCGCATTGCAAAACAGCGGCAAGCCTTGTTGCATGAACTCTCTGACTATTTAACCAAAACATTTAGCGTGATTACGATTGAAGATTTAAACGTTAAAGGCATGGTTAAAAATCGCAAACTCAGTCGTGCAATCAGTGATGCAGGTTTTGGTTATTTGCGACAAATGATTAAGTACAAAGCACACTTAAGAAATTGCATTATTGTCATTGCAAACCGATTTTTTCCCAGTAGCAAAACTTGCTCTTGCTGTGGAAAAATCAAAGAAAATTTAACGCTTGCAGACAGAGTTTTTAACTGTGAGTGTGGTTTTAGCGCGGACAGAGATTTAAATGCCGCGCTAAATTTAAATAAATACGGTCAGGACACGTTACAGCCAGACCTTAAATGCGCATCAGAGCAGAGTCAGACTGTGGATTTATTCACAGCTTCTGTGTTGACGGTGTGAATAGACCTAAAAATCAGAAAAACATAGATTTTCGAGATTATCATAGGTTTTTAGTAGCGGTAGATTTTAAAATTTGAGTCGATGTTGTTGTTTATACTCCCAAAATGTATGCCAATGGGTAAAAAAATGAAATGCCTGCTCGGTAACATAAATAATTTGTTGCGCATAATGTTCCACAAAATCTAAATGCGCATTACTGGTAATCACAGTGATGTGTTTTTGCTTAACTAAGCTGGCTAAATAATCTGCCAAAATAGCCATTTCCGCTAATTCCAGTCCTGTAAACGGATTTTCAATAAATAGCACTTTCGGCTCTAGCATAATTGCGCGTGCAATTAATAAATGCCGCTTTTGTAGCATTGACATAAAAGCTGGCAATATAGAATGATCCGCCCCATATTGCATTTCATTTAATAATTCAAATGCTTTAGATTCAACTTTTTCTCGCGTTCCTAATTGATGATATAACGCAGGTAGTTTCACATTTTCAATCCCTGATAAAACTGATAACAAGGTACTGTGACAATTTAAATAGGCAACATGGGGGAAATTAGACTGAGATGGACACAGAAAATGCAATACCTCGCCTGAATAGGTTTTTTCAATCCCTGCTAACAGGCGCAAATAACGATTTAAAATACTAAACCGCGCCCCTAAAAAACAAGTCAATTGCGCAGGATAAATCGCATAGGTGAGCGGTGGAAAGTCTTCTGGCTTGTCCGCAAAAGGAATTGCCGCTTTTGCGCGGATTAAAATAGTATGACTCATAATAAGAAAAGGACATTAATAATAAACATCGAAATTAAACAATGCACAATAGCTTGTTGAGTTTTTTGCGGCACTTCCGTAACAGAATGTTTAACTTGTAAACCATGAAAACAGGCATTAGCACCGATAATTAAACCAAATAACGTGTTTTTAAAAATAAAATTAATCAGTTCAAGTGGTAATAAAGACTCTGTTAAAATAAAAATATATTTAAAATTCGCCGATGTATCGACTAATACGGCAAAAAATATTCCCAAAACAATTGCCAAGGTTGAAAAATAAACCGCTAAAATAATTTGTGAAACGGCAATTCCAAGTAAGCGGGGAAAAACAACATAAACTAAAATATCTATCCCTAATAATTCCAAACCTTTTAATTCTTTATTTAACGACATATTGCCCAAATCAACGGCAACTGCCGAACCTGAACGGCAGATAATAACAATAGCAGTTAATAAAGGACTTAATTCTAATGCGACAAAGCGAATCATTAAATTAACGACTTCTTTTTCAGAGCCGTAAGCTTGTAATGTAATAATTAATTGGGCGGTGACGCTTAAAGCAATACTGATGCTCATTAATAAAATCGTAGGAATTAAGGAGTCAACGCCACTGAAAATAATTTGTGTGACAATCGCATTTTTAATAATGCCATTATGTTCTGATTGACGGATAAAAACGATGCCCCGGCGAATTGCGGTGGTGGTAAAAAAAAGCAACTCAATTTCCGTTAAGATGCCTTTACGAATGTTATAGCCGAGTCGGTCAATAAGATTGAATAAGAAATATAGCATGAGGCTAAGAAGGCATTTGTTTTGTCAAAAAATCATTTTCGCTTTACGAGCGATGATTGTAAAACGATTTTCCTTTACCGCTGCCTAGAAATTTTTTTATGCCCGATTTTGCCTACCAAACTCTTTTGTTTTGAGTTTGTCATCCGCTTGTCATCTTTATCGTGTAGTCAGAATTGTTTATCTGACCAAGTTGTGCTAATTTGTAAGTGTTTACTTACAAAATAGATTATTAAGGAGAAGAAAATGGTGACTTTAGATTTTTCATTAGCCAAATTACACCATCAACTTTGGAAAATGCGGTTGCGTTTATTTTTAGACGATATGGAAAAGTTGACGGTGGCTGAAGCCGTTTCACATAAGGATTGTCAATTAGGGCAATGGATTTATTCAACAGGTCAAACAAATTATGGTAGCGAATCTGACATGATTAAACTGGAAAAAGTACACGCCGATTTTCATCAAGAAATCCGGCAAGTTGTACAACTTAAGTCGGATGGAAAAAATATCCAAGCAGAAGCAGAATATCAAAAAGTGGTGCCGCTTTCAGATCAAGTTGTTGATTTATTGGAGTCATTGAATCAAAAAATCAATCCATCTTAGCGGTTTGGAAAGTGATTCCTTTTATTTTTCGACATGACCAGTTAAATGCTTTGGTCATTGTATGTAAGACAGGCTCTGCCCATGTCATAGCCACCGCATCCACTAAACAATACCAAGCGGCAACTCCACTAGGGGGGTTGCCTTGCGGTAAACTCAGAATAGGGTCAATTGCCGCCCATTTCCATGTTCCTACCGCCGTGCCAATAATTTCTAGCCAAGTGGTAATAAAAAAAGCCGCTAAATACACCATCGGCGAGCGACCTTTAAATAGATAGCCCAAAAAAACACAAAATAGCAATGCTCCCACTGAATCGCCTTGGGCAGCAAAGCCACTAATTCCCCAAATCGACCATAGCCCACAGACAATCACCACAAAGGTTGCAATACTGCGGGCATAGCGTTGAAACAAACCAGAACGTCCTAGCGCGACAGCGGTTAAATACACCATGCCATGACCCGGCGGCACATAAGCGGGTACATTTTCAAACCGGTAGGTATAACCGCCCATATAAACAGAGGCAAAGTGTTCCCCGATTGTGGCAAAAGCGACTGCAATCATCACCTGCATTCTGACATATTTACATTCTCCTACTAGCAACCCGATTAAAAAAATCCAGCCGCAAAATCCTAACAGCTTTTGTTGCGTAATCGAGCCATCGGCATCAGAGAACAAACAGACGGCAACACAGAAAAAAGTAAATCCTGCGATAAAATAGTCAGTTTTTCGATGGCTAATAACTACATCAGGTTTTGGAAAATGTCGTAACATAAAAAGTGTCTCAATGGAATACAGCCTATTTAAGCTGAAGATGAATTCATGGGTAAGTTAAAATTATAACAAGTTGTTTACTAAATAAAGTGTTAAATGGAGTAAAAAATGAAGTCACTAAGAAGTTTTAAAGATAAACACCCTGTCATAAGTTCATCGGTTTATCTGGATGACAGTGCGGTTGTGATTGGGGATGTCAAGTTGGGAGAGGATGTTTCGGTTTGGCCTATGGCTGTGATTCGTGGGGATGTTAGCTCTATCACAATTGGCGCAGAAACAAATGTACAAGATGGCTGTATTCTTCATGTGTCACACGCAGGCGATTATTCACCCAATAGTCATCCGTTAGTCATTGGCACGGGAGTCACACTCGGACATCGGGCGGTGGTACATGGTTGTACTGTTGGAGATTATTGTCTCATTGGGATTGGTGCCATTGTGATGGACGATGCCGTTTTAGAAGATTATGTCATGCTGGGCGCAGGTTCGCTCGTGCCATCTGGAAAACGTTTAATCAGTGGTTATCTTTATTTAGGCTCACCTGCCAAACAAATTCGCCCCTTAACCGACAGTGAAAAAGCTTTTTTACACTATTCTTCTGCCCATTATGTCGCGTTAAAAAATACCTATTTAGCGGCGTAAAAAATGTGATAAACGCTTCAACGACTAGAATGGCGTTTATAAAATTGAATCCCAAAAGGAAAAAACATGAAATTAATCAAAAGCCTGTGTTTATTATTACTTCTAACTGCGTGTACCGAAGACCAGCAAAATCAATTGGCGCGGAAAGCGGTGGAATATTTAGATGGTAATTATCAAATTACTTATGCCAATGGTTCAACCAGCAAAGTTTGGATTGTACGCAATGGTAAAGTCACTTCAAATTCAAAAGGCTATTATTTTTTCTGGGATGAAAAAAAGCATTATGTGCAAACCCCGATTGAAAACACTTTTATTGAAGAGATTCAATAATGCTCAGTTATCGGCACGCTTTTCATGCAGGCAATTATGCAGATGTGGTGAAACACGTCACCCTTAGTCTTATTTTGCAAGCCTTGTGCCGCAAAGAAACCCCGTTTTGCTATTTAGACAGTCATGCAGGCGCGGGGTTTTATTCACTCACGGGTGAATTTGCGCAAAAAACAGGCGAGTTTAAAGAAGGGATTGAATTGCTTTGGCACAAGCCTGAAGCGCAAATTCCAGTGTTACTTAAACCGTATTTAGCGGCATTACGCGCTGTCAATAAACACTCAGAATTGACCACTTATTTAGGTTCGCCTGCCTTGGCGCAGTATTTTACTCGTCCGCAAGATAGCTTGACGCTGATGGAACTGCATCCAAGCGATTATCAGCGGGTTAAAAAAGGTTTTTTAAACGACCGAAGGATTCATGTTCATCAACGTGATGGCTTTGAAGGGTTAATTGCCTTGACACCGCCGCCGCAAAAACGCGGGCTGGTGCTGATTGACCCTGCGTATGAAGTTAAGCACGATTATGTGACGGTGGTTGAAACCTTAAAAACGCTGCATAAACGCTGGCAAACAGGGGTTTACGCGCTGTGGTATCCCTTATTGCAAGAGGTATCGTATCAAGAAGCAGTGATACGAAAATTGAAAAACAGTGGGATTAAGAAAATTTTTCGGGTTGAATTAACTCGTTATCCCAGCGATACGCCGCGTGCTATGTACGGTACGGGGATGGTGATTATTAATCCGCCGTATTTGTTGGCAGAATCACTGACAGAGCTAATGCCGTGGTTGTGGCAGGTTTTGTCACCTGAAAGCGCGGGCGATTGGCGGGTGGAGTGGTTAGTGCCTGAGTGAGTGAAAAATGAAACATTTGATAAACCCGAAAGTGGATTGTGTTTTTAAAGCGTTGCTCAGTTCGGAAGAAAATCGCAATTTGAAATTCAATAAGTGACACATAATCATTCACCTAAGCGCATTATTTATAATTTAAGAGTTGATATGAAGGAAAAGCAAAACAAACAACGCAATTATTCAGAGGCTGATTTAATTTTGCTGTTCGGCTTAAAGCGTTTGGTTGGAAATCAAGCCCACCCTTTAATGTCAGAATGGTTAGATTGCAGCGCAAAGTTAAATGATGCTGAACACTATCTGTTTAATTTAATTTGGAAAGATGCACAGAAAAAAATTGATGGTTGGCATGAAGAAGATTTGAAAATGAAATTTATTTGTTTTGTGTTGCTCTTAGGGCATTTAGAGGACAACGGGCAATACAACACTTATTTTGAACGCACGGTACAAGCCACCGTTGAAGGGCATTTTTTGAAAACAAAAACAGATTTTATGGTGGCAAAAGGGGTTTTAGATAAACCGCAACAGCCGTATTTTCATTTTCAGGAATGGAAAAAACATCGTGACCCGCATGGCGATCCGGTGGGGCAATTAATCGAAGCTTTTTTATGCGCTCAAGTTTTAAATGATAATGGCAAGCCATTGTATGGTTGTACTATTACAGGTAAATATTGGGAATTTTTTGTGATGCAAGAAAAAACCTATTGTATTTCTAAAAGTTACGATTGTACTGAGCGAGATGATTTATTACAGATTATTGCGGTGTTGCGACAATTTAAACAAATTTTAGAAACGCGGTTGCTTGAATAAACGAACTGAAGGAGTTATCAAATGAAAACAGCCACTTTTAAAGAATGGGATTTAGACAGTTTGGATGCGGCTTTTAATCTAAAACAACGATTAAAAAGTGAATTTGAATTATTACCTCAATGGGAACAACTTGCACAATCAATCGAAATTAGCGAGTTTGAACAGCAAATTATCTCTAATTTACAGCAGCCCTTAATTTGGGGCGGACGGGCGTGGAATGAATTTGAATTGGAAAATAAATTCATTAGTCCGCTTATTATGGCAGTGCAAATTGATGACAGGGAAATCGGCTATTTTTTAGAGCGTCCGTTATCCGGTGTGGTTGAAGATTACCAATTATCCGGTATTGTGGATGGTGTGATTGCAACAGGGGTGCGCAGTCCGCACGCGCCGTATTTTTGTTTTCATGAATATAAACGCAGTGTTGAGAATCAAGGTACGCCTGATGCGCAAGTGTTAGCGGCTATGTTGGTGGCGAGAGAAATCAATCAGAATGCCATGCCGATTTATGGCTTGTTTGTCGTGGGGTTGGTGTGGAATTTTGTGGTGTTAAAAGACCGTGACTATTGCATTAGTGCAGAGTATGCCGCCGCAGGTGAGGATGTTTTTGCGATTTTTAAAATGCTGAAGGCGTTGAAACAGATGATTAAAACGCGCTTGACAAAGCAGGATGGAAGCATACTATCCTAACTCTTTAGCCAGTCGCGGCTTGAATAATGGCACGGTGCAGGCGAAACGCAATGAAACCGAGCGGTTGGCTGTGTGGCAAAAACGCTTTAAAGAGGAAGCGGAGCATTTACGCCGTTGTCAGGATTATCCGGCGATTGCGGGCGTGGTGAAGCGGGCGGATTTGCTGGAGCAGAATAATACTGTGTATTGGATGATGGAACGCTTGTAGGGCAGGAGTTTACGCGACTATTTGACCGAACCAAAATCGGCGCAGTGGATTTTGAACTGGCAAGAGAAGGTGGCGATAGTACATAATAAAATTCCACTTACTTCTTCAATCTTCATTTTTTCAATAGGACTGTTTTATCATGTCTTTTGCGGCAATACTTAAATTCTTGTTTTTCGCTACATCTGGTGGCTTTGCTTATCGAAGTTTTGTTGATGCTAATCATGGCACTCCATCTGAAAAAGTTGCCGCTACCATTTTCTTTTTAATTTCGATTGTGGTTCTTGCGCTTAATTTTTTTCCAAACGATGAAGCCAGCAAAACTGAGCAACAATATTGGGAAAGCGTTGAAAAACATGGATTGTACTGTAAATATTTAGAAAAATATCCTGATGGTCAGTT
>JFJP01040334.1_pt1 | contig 20987 bp, 8 predicted proteins | sample 431651 | NCBI WGS metagenome assembly JFJP01 (sample SAMN02602958, study PRJNA72255) | Microbial mat metagenome, whole genome shotgun sequencing project. | biome: fresh water; feature: sink hole; material: water; isolation source: purple microbial (photo- and chemosynthetic) mats found in...
AAAGCCTCAGTGTTTCATAAATGAAGATCCTGATTCAAAACTTATCAGTCTTACCGAGGTTGAATATCCGCGGTTTGAGATCCGTTTTGGAGGCAAACATAAGGAAAGAGAAAATGAGATAGTTGAGGTTGCAGATTTCATTGGTGTAAAAAGTTTCAAAGCCAAGGGCAAAAGACTGACCAGTTATGTTGTTGACAACATACATGAGATAGAACCCGTTGTGATCAGGGAAGCAGCAGTTCCACGGGTTGAAAAGCCTGAAGAAGAATCAGGCGAAGGACCTCAGCATCCTCCTGTTCACGAGGACCCTGCTCAAATGAAGCTGGAACTGTGATGCCCGGCGGCCTGAAAGTATATATCATTGGTTTTATGGGTAGCGGAAAAACTACCGCTGGAAAAAAGCTTGCTGCGGTTCTCGGCTTGCCATTCCTTGATCTGGATAAAAAAATTGAAGAAAAAGCAGGAAAGAGTATCCCTGATTTATTTTCAGCAGATGGGGAGGATTATTTCCGTATGATAGAATCGGAAATTTTGAAATCTCTTGAAAAAGAGGCAGATGCTGTAGTTGCAACAGGAGGCGGCACACCATGCTATTCTGATAATATGGACTACATGCTTGCAACAGGCCTTACTGTTTACCTGAAACTTACCCCGGTGCAACTTTGCAGCAGATTGTCGGAATCCAGGGGAGAGAGGCCGCTGATAAAAAATCTGGATAAGGCAGAATTACTTGCCTTTATTGAGGAAAAACTCAATTTCCGTGAGCCCTGGTATAACAGAGCTGAAATAAGTTTTGAAGGTTTTGATGTTGATATAAAGAACTTAAGTTCAATAATTAATGCTTCTATCCTAAACAGAAAGTAATTCTCCTTCGTCGCATATTTCCTGAACAGCGTCAAATTATAATCTAAAAAAACCCCCCTGCCACTTTACTATTAATATTAAATTATTAATTTAGTGTGGTTTAATTTGTAACGGGGAAAAATATGAGAGACAAGCTTTTTGCTCTTCTGGGTGTTGAGTCAGGAGAGGAATCAATGGTATCTATGCTTCTGATGCAATCTGTCTTTCTTGGTATTTTCTTTGGTGCCTTCGATATAAGTGCTCACTCTCTGTTTCTCTCAATCTTCGATGAAAAAATGATGGCAAAAGGATATGTGGTTTCCGGTATAGCCGGCATTATCCTTACTTCAATCTACACATGGCTGCAGGCCCGGATGAAATTTAAAAATTTTGCCATACTGAATCTCATTGTTGTAACCTCTTTAACTGTGTTCCTCTGGCTGGCGTTGATACTGGTTCCTTCAAAAGTTGTAATCTTCATTGTGTTTTTGATGCTCGGACCATTAAATATTCTGGCAATGCTGGGGTTCTGGGGAACAACCGGAAGGCTTTTCACTCTCAGGCAGGGAAAGAGATTGTTCGGACTTGTTGATGCCGGATTGATCATAGGCGTCATAGTCAGCTGCTATACCATACCTGTACTTCTTACATTCAAATTTGAGTCCCATAATATACTGCTGGTAAGTGCCTTCTCTGTATTAGTGGCAACAATTATCCAGCTGATTATTGGCATCCGTTTCAAACTTGTCAGCGGAAGCACTGAACAGAAAAGTGAAAATTCAAAAGAAAAAAAATCTGTATTATCTGTTTTCCGTGAGGACAAGTACACAAGGACAATGGGAATTTTCATTGCTCTTTCTGTAATGACTGCATTCTTTGTCCAGTATTCATTTATGGCTGTTACCAGGGAACAATATCCTTCAGAAGAGGATATGGCCAGATTCCTCGGGATCTTTACCGGAAGCATGATGATATTCACTCTGCTCGTAAAGCTTTTTGTATTCTCCTATATGGTCAGAAACTACGGTTTACGCACCTGTCTTGCCTTATCCCCTGTTCTTATTGCAGGGTTCACGGTTATTGCAATAATGATAGGGATGTTCATGGGTTATACTCCGGAATCGATGAGCGGCTTTCTAATCTTCTTTTTGTTACTTGCACTCAGCAGATTATTCTCAAAAGCACTTAAAGACTCAATTGAATCGCCATCATTTAAGGTTATATATCAGACAATTGATGAGAAGATCAGGTACGAAGTGCAGTCTGGAATGGATGGCACAGTAAATGAAATTGCAGCACTCTCGTCGGGTCTTCTGCTTGCCGGACTTGGTGTACTTAGTTTCATAACGCTGATTCACTTCTCCTGGGTACTTCTTTTTATTATTCTGTTATGGACCTGGTTTGCTTTCAGATTGTATGCCGAGTACAGATTGTCAATCAGAAAAGCTCTCGAGACTGTAGCTCCATCTGAAAAAGCTGACTCTGAGTCCATGGACAGGGAAGTTCTCAAGAGCAGTTTTTCCGTTCACCGTGCTTTCAGAAGAGATTACTTCAGGCTGATTTCAGGTAATGATCCGGGCATGGAGACTTATGAAAACAAATTATATCTGGAAAAAATAATCGATCACTCATCTTCCTTAAATGATCTGAACCTTGTTCCCCTCCTCAGAAAGATTTCGGCTAATAAGTCAGTCGATGAGAATATCAGAAAACTATCGGATGAGACAGCTGTCAGAATAGAGAAGGGCGATATTTCACTTAAAGCTGAAGGAGATAAGATAGCTAATGCAAAAAAGATGCTGTCCGGAACCAGGCAGCCTCAGACTACAGAGATATTACGCCTGCTAAGGGATAATTCGATTGAGTTAAAAAGACATGCTGTTTATATCATCGGGAAATTCAGAATTACCGACCTTCTTCCTGAAGTATGCGAGTGTCTTAGTATTCCCGGACTTGAACCCGATGCAATTAGTGTACTGAGTTCATTTGAGAATGATGCCGTAGGTGAACTTACAAGGTTTTACCTGGTTTCTTCAGGTAATACCAATACGAGCAGGATAATCCTTACTCTTCTAGGGAAAATGCCGACTCAGGAGAGCCAGGCATTCCTCTTCTCACGTCTCTGGTCCAATTCCAGAATGCTTAAAGAGGTTGCTGTCAGATGCCTGGTTGAATGTGAGTTCAAACCCAAAGATGATGATAAGGACAGGTTACATCAATTAATATCCGACACAGTTGGCTTAATGACCTGGAACCTGTCAGCAAAAACATGTCTCGTAAGAGCCAATGATACTTTCCTCCTTGATATTCTGAGAAAAGAGATGGACAGATGGAGAACATTCCTCTTTAATCTTCTGTCAATTACTTATGATGCCGGTTCGATAGGTAAGATTAAGGAAAACCTCGAAAGAGACACAGTTGAGAGTGTCAACTATGCCCTTGAAATGATGGATATTGTGATAGATGAGGCTGTTAAGCCGAAATTGATTGCGTTGCTGGATGTTATACCGGATGAAGACAAACTTAAAAACCTGTATCACTTTTTCCCCGGAGATGTACCAATTCATAGTAAACTGGCAGAGGATATTCTCAACCGCGACTACAATCTGCTTAGCCTTTGGACTAAAGCATCTGTTCTGAGAAGTCTTGAAGAAATTGATGGGGATGATTTGGCTGAAACAGTAGCAGCACTTCTTTTCAGTCCGGAAAGTATTCTGCAGGAAGAGGCTGCAAGGTTAATTGCAAGGTCGAGCAAAGAACTTTACAGGTCTGTTTCCACCAGAATACCTCATTCCTCAAAAATCAGGCTTGATGGCATAGTATCAGGAGCTACAGCCGGGAAAGAACTTCTTTATGAAAAGGTTAGCTTTTTATCAGGTTGTTTTAAAGGTATTCCTGAAGAAGACCTTTTGCCACTGTCTCAGTCAGTGAATTATTTAAAGGGAAAAGGAGCCGCTTCAGCACTGCTTGATGAAGGCTGCATCATATGGCCTTTAACTGAAGACGGGGGAATGAAAAAGCCTGTTATTTCTTATAACATTAGTAGATCCGCTTTAAGAGAAGATGTTTATTTACCTGATGCGGAATCGTATTACTGCCTTGCATTAGAGGCTGTTGAAGATTTCCAGAATCATTACCCTGAGAAAGAATCTGAAATTTTGAAATATATCGATAGTAACGAAGTATAATTTTTATATAATGGCTTCAAGAAAGACAACAATCTTCCGGCAGCTTATTTTCAATATTGCAATCCCGACATTACTTGCGCTGTTGGTTTTTTCGGCAATTAATTTCCAGAGGACAAGATCAATCCTGTCCTCCGGTACTGATGAGAAGAACAAGCTTTTGGCTAATGAAGTTACCAAAATCCTCAAATTTCAGGATATTGCCACTAATCTCATTGATATTCAATTAAATAACAGATTGAAAGAGTTTAATGAACTTCTTGTAAATAAATATTTCGTAAATACCTCAAACCTCGAAAAAGTTGATCTTTTCGCTATCGCTAATGAGATTGGAATGGATACTATAAATGAGGCCATTTACATAATATCCTCAGATGGGGTAATTATTAATACAACTTTCAGGAAGGATCTTGGATTTGATCTATATAGTCTTGGAGAAAAGATGGAAAAATATCTTCAGGACATGCGGCAATCAGGTGAGTTTTTTGGTGAAAGATTTGCCATTGAGCATACCACTAAGAGACCAAAAAAGTATACCTATCAGGCTACAGGTGATAAAAAATATATTATTGAAATAGGCGCTTATTCAAAACAGGTTGATGATATCGTTAAGGCTATCGAAGTTACTAAGGCTGAATTAAAGAGCGAAACACAGGGCATAATTGATGTTGAATTATTTCTTCGGGCTGACTTCCCTTTCAGTATGAATAAAAATGTAATGAAAGTTGACCAGGATAGTATTCTTCTGAAGGTATTTTCGGATAGAGACACAATAGAATTCATGGACAGGGTTGGCGACAGATGGTATCATTACAACTACATCTATATGGAAAGGTTTGCAGCTGAGGATGTTGTGGGGGCAAGCTTTTACCAGGGATCTGTTATCAGAATTATCTCAGATCGTACAGAACAACAGGAATTATTCAGAAAAGAGGCTGTAAGATTTATATTTGTTTTTGTGATTACAATGCTGGTGCTAAGTCTGGTGATCTACAGAAAAACAAAGGTTCTTACTCTTCCGATTAAAAAACTTGTTGAAAACGTTGACAGAATTACGAATGGAGATCTAAGGGAACGTGCGGAAGTAATAGGAAATAATGAAATTACAAAACTCTCAGAGAAATTCAATATGATGATAGCTCAGCTCGAGAGCTATTATTATGAGCTTGAACAGAAAGTTAAAGACAGAACAATCAAGATAGAAAAACAGAAAGAAGAGATAGAGGAGCAGAAGAAGCATATTATGGATAGCATTTATTATGCAAGGCGTATTCAGAATGCGATACTTCCCTCTTTCAGCATGATTGACAGATATCTTAAAAACTATTTCATCCTTTATATGCCAAAAGATATTGTGAGCGGTGATTTTTACTGGATGCATGAAGCTGATGGACTGTTTATGGTCTCTGCTGTTGACTGTACAGGTCATGGTGTCCCCGGCGCTTTTATGTCAATTGTCGGCTATAACCAGCTGAATTTTGCTGTCAACGTTAAGAAGGCCCGGGCAGCTGCGGATATCCTGGATGAGCTTAACAAGGGCGTTGTTACAACACTAAATGAGAATAAGAGCGATAGTTCAATAAAAGACGGAATGGATATGGCTCTTTGTGTTTTCGACTTTGCGGCAAAAAAAGTCGAATTTGCTGGGGCTAATAATCCTCTTGTCATGGTACGAAATAATACCATAGTGAAGTATAAAGGAGACCGTTTCCCTATAGGAGCTTTTGAGGGTGATAATCCGCAACTTTTCAAAAATACTGAAATAGAACTTATTGATGGTGATTGTCTCTATGTTTCATCTGATGGCTATGTTGATCAGTTCGGAGGACCTGAAAATAAGAAATTTATGTCAAAGCGTTTTGAGGACCTTCTGCTGGAAATAAACAGCCTTTCAATGAATGAACAAAAGGATATATTACAAAAGAGGTTATTCGAATGGAAAGGCGAAAATGAACAGGTTGACGACATACTGGTAATTGGAATAAGAGTTTAGAAAGGTAAATTTAGATTATGGCAGCTCATTCAGACAACAAGAATTTCAACCCTTTTCCCGGACTAAGGCCCTTTGCTCCTGAAGACAGTGATCTGTTTTTTGGAAGGGAAGGTGAGAGCGAAGAGGTCGTTGGCAAGTTGATAAAAAATAGGTTCGTTACTGTAATTGGTGCTTCCGGAAGCGGTAAATCTTCACTCATTTATTGCGGTGTTTTGCCTAAAGTAAGGAAACATAAAGAAAAAAGTGCTTCCACATGGAGAATTATATCTTTCAGACCGGGTAATGATCCGTTTGGAAATCTCGCTGATGCTATCTCAGTGAAAATATATGAAGACTCTCTGAAAGCTGCCGACAAAAATACAATACTGACGGAGTTGCGCGATAACGAAGGGGGTATTGCTGCTGCAATAAAGAAGTTCCTGATTACATCTGATGAGAAGGTACTGATCGTTGTTGACCAGTTCGAGGAGTTATTCAGATATAGTGCCCTTGGAAAAGCCGATGCCGTTATTTCTCCTGCAGCCAGGTTCGTTGATTACATGGTTGATGCAGTTACACAGTCGGATGTTGAGGTATACACTATTGTAACAATGCGTTCCGATTTTATTGGAGAATGTGCACACTACCAGGGTCTTACGCAATTAATAAATAGCAGTAATTACCTCGTTCCCCACATGGGGACAGATAATTACAGGGAGGCAATTGAAGGTCCGGTTAAATATGCCGGTGCTAAAATTGATCCTAAACTGGTTGATCTTCTACTCAGTGATATTGGCGACAGAACAGACCAGTTGCCGGTTCTCCAGCATGCGATGATGAGGACGTGGTCCCACTGGCGCGAACTCGATGAACCCGATAAGCCTATCAGCAAAGTTGATTATGATTCAGTTGGTACCATGAGTGATGCTATGTCACTTCATGCCAATGAAGCCTATGAAGAACTGAGTCTCCGCGGAAAGGAGATCTGCGAGATGATGTTTAAGACTATCACGGAGAAAGGTTCCGATAACAAGGGAATTCGCCATCCTTCCAATGTGCCCACAATAAAATCTATTGCAGCCTGTACCAGTGAGGAGTTATTTGAGGTAGTTGAGAAATTCAGGATCACTGCAAGGTCATTTATCACGCCAAGAGAAAACGTTCCGCTGAGCGATGAATCAATAATAGACCTCTCTCACGAAAGCCTTATGAGGCTGTGGGACAGGCTCCGTGAGTGGGTTGACGATGAGGCATCCTCAGTTCAGATGTATACCAGGCTTTCAGATGCATCTGCAATGTACCAGCAGGGAAAGACCAGTCTCTGGAGGCCGCCTGATCTTCAGCTTGCAATCAACTGGCGCGATCAGCACAAACCAACACTCACCTGGGCAGAGCGCTATAATCCTGCATTCGAACGCGCAATGGTTTATTTGCGTACAAGTGAAAAAACTTATGTTGAGGAAGAGGAGAATAAGATAAGGCTTCAGAAGAAGCAGATGAAGAGGACAAAGATTGTAGCAGGGATCCTTGGTGTTGCTTCTATTATCTCTCTTGGATTCATGCTTTTCGCTTTTATTCAAAGAATTGAATCTGACAGGCAAACAAAGATTGCAGTTGAACAGAAAGCTATTGCTGATAGCCAGAAAGTTCTGGCTGATACTGCCACAATTATTGCGACTAAGCAGCGGCTAAAGGCTGTGGCAAGTGCAACACTTGCCGAGCAGAAGGCAGAGGAAGCCAGGAGAGAAAAAGAAAATGCAGAAAGACAAAGACTGATAGCTGTGCTTAATGAAAACCTTGCCAGAAAGAATGAAATTTTAGCAAACGAGCAAAAAGATTCAGCAACATCAGCCAAAATACGTGCAGATAATAATGCAGAGGCCGCCAGGGTTGCAAGTGACCTTGCAACAAAACGCAGGATGCTTTCCATTGGCAAGGCTATGTCAATTAAGTCGTTGCAGGCATCGGGGCAACTCGACCTTCAAACAGTTCTTGCCTACCAGGCGTACCTGTTTAATAAAAACAATGGCGGTGCTGAGAATGATGCTGATATCTATGCCGGATTATACAATGTATCTAAGCTTCATGGCAGTTTAAATTATAAAACATATAATGGTCATAAGGGAGGGATAAAGAGTGTAGCTCTGGTTCCCGGGAAAAATGAATTTTATACTTCAGGTGAAGATGGTCAGATCCTTAAGTGGGATCTCGATGCTAAGGAACAAACACTTCAGATAGTATATTCCGGCACCGATATTATTGAGGTACTCGCCGTTAGTCCGGATGCATCATGGCTTGCATGCGGCAGCAGCAATTCTTCAATAAAAATGATACCTCTTAAACCAAATAATGCCGGATTTGAACTAGCAGGGAGTAAGGGGAAAATCAAATCTCTTATTTTCTCCTATGACGGAAAATACCTTTACTCTGCCTCCCTCGACGGGAGGGTACTTAAGTGGGATCTGGCAGCCCGGACAAATACAAATGTAACCAATGGCTCAATGTCGATAATATCCATTGATCTGTCTTCCAACGGTAATTATCTGGCTGGAATAAGCACCGACGGAAGTGTTCTCGTCTGGAATCCCGAAAACAGTACTGATACGTTTCAGCCTCCGACTACTTTAAGAAACATCAAAGTCGTGAAGTTCAGTCCTGAAAGCGATCTTATTGCCCTTGGCGATATAAATGGCAATCTTGAATTATGGGATATAAACGAAAAAAAGAGAATTTCGTTAGTAAAGGCCCATACAGCTGCTATTAATGATATTAAGTTTAATACAAAGCTTAAGCAGATGGCAACTGCGAGCAACGATTATTCCTTTAAGATTTTCAATATCACCGATCCGTCCGATCTTACCGAGCCACCTATAACAATTAAGGATCATGAAAATCAGGGATTTGTCCTTGTTCTTCAGTTCAGTGCCGATGGTCAGCTTATCATTTCCGGGGCATATGATGGCATTCCTAACCTTATCAGCAGACCTACCCATGTCGACACCTTTGTAAAGGATGTATGCAATATTGTTTCAAGGAACATGACACAGGATGAATGGAATATTTACGTAGGTAAAGACATTGCTCTGGAGAAGACCTGTCCGGATAAAAGTTATAATATTAAGGTAAATGCAATTAAATAAAGGTATTTCACAAATGAAAATGCAATTCCGGGTACAGTATTTACTGCGTCTCTATGTTATAGGCCTGTTACTTACTTTCCCTTTCACAGGTTATTCCCAGGATGCCGGAAGCTGCGCAGAGAAGCTAAAAAATGCACAGGCACTATTTGCCCGCGGACAAGTGGAACAGGTGCCTTCAATGTTGAGCGAATGCATGAAATCTGGTTTCACACGGGAGGAATATCTTGATGCCTACAAACTTCTTATTCAGTCCTATCTGTTTGAAGATAAACTGGAAAAAGCTGATTCTGCAATGCTTGAGTTCCTTAAGATAAATCCTGAATATGAGCTAAGTCCGACTGATCACTCAAGCTTCGTGCACCTTTTTGGTAACTTTATAGTTAAGCCTGTTGTTCAGTTATCTTTTCATTTTGGAACAAACATTCCTTTTATTACATCAATTACGGATAAGAGTGTTTCAGGAGTACCGGGTGACAGTAAATACAGTTCTGGTTTTGTAAACCTTTTTGCTTCATTAGAGGCAAAATTTGAACTCAGCAAGAAACTGGAGATCAATTTTGAACCGGGTTATTCCCAGCTCTCCTTTACAAATACCGGAGATTATAATAACCTTATTAATAACGATGAGATTATAACTGTAGGAGTAACAACCTATCAGGAAAATCAGAAGAGGATAGAGCTGCCTGTAAGTGTTACATATAACTTTAAAAAATTTAGCAAATTCACACCCTACGGGCGATTTGGAGTTGGTCCTGCCCTGTCATTAAGTTCTTTTGCAACGGCAGAGTATATACCAACTGCCATAAATGATCAAATGATTACAGGATCTGAGATTGATATTAGGGCTTCAAGGATTTCCATGGATATTTTTGCTCAGGTTGGAGCAGGTGTTAAATATAAAACAAGAGGGGGATATCTTTTTACTGAACTGAGGTCAAATATGGGATTTTTGTTTCAGCCCATAGGCACCGGCTTCACTCCTGAAGAACAAGAATTGGCAGGACGCTACTATACTGATGATGATTTTCACCTTAATGCAATGAATTTCACAATAGGTTATACACAAATATTCTACAAACCTTCAAAAAGACAATAGCAATATATGATCAGAAAATACGGAATATTGGTATTGATCGTGATTCTTTCATCCTGTGAACCAAATTCGGATGATGACACTTCTGTACTTAGATTATACGGAGATTCCCTGGAAGACATCGGCTTCAGCATAGCAAAGACGGATGATGGTTATGTTGTTGGTGGTCAGTTTACTGAGGTGTACAGGGATGGAAGTTCTATCAGAGTTGACAGTTCCAGAAAGCAGATGGGTGTTATCAGAACAGATGCCGACGGAAAGTTAATCTGGAAAAAGAGCTTTGGAGAGAAAAAGGTTGCTGTTGGTTCAAAAGTAATCACACTAGACGATGGATCTTTTGCGGCAACAGGATATATCGAAAATACTGTAAATGATCTGAAAGATGTATTTGTAGTTAAAATATCGGCAGATGGATCGGCTTACACACAAAAAATTTATGGTGGAACGGGCAACCAGTTTGGTATTGATATAATTCAGACTGACGAAGGTTTTATGGTACTTGGTTCGACTGACGTTGGACGTGCAGGAACTGCTGATTCGATTGGAAATATTTCAGGCAAGAGAGATATTTATCTGCTGAGACTTAACAATAACCTGGAACTTATTGGTGCTCCTAAATCATTTGGCTATCCCGGAAATGACGTCGCAGTAGCCATCAGAAATGATGTTTTTAATGATAAGGGAGGTTTTCTGATTGTCGGCACCACAGAAAACAACTGGCCTAAACAGAAACTGAATAACATTTATGTTCTGAAGACTAATATATATGGCGAGCCCATTCAGATAAGGATTCTTGGAGGAACTGATGATGAGTATGCTTCTGATGTTGAGATTCTTGATGATGGATATCTTATAGCTGGTTTTGTTGGTGCTGAAGGCACTGATCAATCGGTGTATCTTATGAAGGTGCCAAAAAATATTTTTGGACAGATTGTATACATACCCAAATTCAAGGTAAAAACAACAACCTCAACTTCTGCCACCTCTTTTGCAGTAAGAGCAATAAATAAATATGGAACAGATTCTTTTGTTATGGCCGGACAGGCCGGTACCGGGTCGTCAGCAAAGATGCTGATTTTTGTTACCGATTCGGAAGGCAATCAGGTAGCCGGAAAGGATATGATTACAACTGCTACCGGTGTTCAGGTAGCATATGATGTTATTACGGATGAAAACGATGATATTATTGTCGTTGGCAAGAACAGTAAACTGAAAAACAATTAAGATGAAAACAAAATCAATCATATTAATATTTACACTGTTACTGATTGCGGGGAAGGTGGCAGGGCAGTGTGATGTAACAAAGGTTGTAAGTGGAACAGGTACAATATGTTCAGGAACAAGCACCAATATTTCTGTAGCCGCCTCCGATGCAACAGCAAGTTACCAATTAAGAGATGGAATTACTCCAGTTGGAATTGCAGTTGCCGGAACTGGCGGATCAATTGATTTGCCTACAGGACCTTTATTAAATACAACTACTTTCAATATATTTGTTACAGGAACAACTCCTGTATGTTCTGCACAGCTGAACGAAACAGAAATAATAACAGTAACACCTATAGTCGGTACGCCTGTTTTCTCACTTGGAGCAACATCATCCCGTTGCCAGGGAGCAGGCACTGTGACTTATACAGCCACAGCAACAAATAATACCGGAATAACTTATGCTCTTGATGTAACTACGGCTGGATTTGCCGGAAACAGCATAAACACCGGAACTGGTGAAGTAACTTATGCAGCAGGATGGAGCGGAACAACAACAATTACAGCCACAGCTACAGGATGTGGTGGTCCTTCAACAGCTAATCATGTTGCAACTATAAGCGCCTTACCTTTAACTACGTACACGGTAGGTGGCGGTGGCTCATACTGCTCAGGTGGGTCAGGAGTAAGTATTACATTAAGCGATTCAGAAGCCGATGTTACTTATGAGCTTTTTAAAGATGCTGCGGCAACTGGAACCACTATCACAGGGACAGGTTCTGCATTAAGCTTCAATAGTGTAACAGCCGCCGGCACATATACAATTAAAGGGACAAGGTCACCGGGTTGTGTTACTACTATGTCCGGAGATGCCACCATAACAATCAACGCTCTCCCAAACTCCACCTACACTGTTGGCGGGGGCGGTTCATACTGTTCAGGCGGATCTGGTGTGAGCATAACACTTAGCGACTCTGAATCCGGTGTTGACTATGAACTTTTTTTAAATGCAGGTGCAACAGGGACCATACTTTCCGGAACAGGTTCTCCTCTTTCCTTTAATGTAACAGCAGCCGGTACATATACTATAAAAGGTACGAATGCTACTCCATGTACCTCTACAATGTCAGGCAGTACCACTGTAACAATTAATGCATTACCTGTGGCAGGAGCCATAACCGGAGGAACAGCTGTTTGTATGGGCAGCACTCTGGCGTTAACTTCAAATGCTTCAGGAACAGCAACTTTAACTTATACCTGGGATTCTTCTGATGGTACGAAGGCTTCAGTTAGCAATGCAGGCTTGGTAACACCAATAGCTGTTGGAAATACTAATATAACCTATACAGTAACAGACGGCAATAGTTGTCAGGCTACTTCTCCTGTTAATACTGTGACTGTTAATCCATTACCAGCAGCCATCACCGGGGAGTTAGATGTATGTATCAGCTCAACAACAGATTTAGATAATGCAACCGGGGGAGGAACATGGACAAGTGATAATACTACAGTTGCTACAATAAATAGTACATCAGGGGTTGTTTCCGGACTTTCTGCAGGAACATCACTGATTACTTATACCGTAGCTGGTTGTTCAGTAACAACAACTGTTACCGTCGATCCGGCCGGGCAGGTTGATGATCCTGCAGATCAGGTTTTATGTAACGGTGCTACTACAAACCTTGTTGATTTTACCACAATTTTAGGTGGTGGAGTTACAACTTTTTATTGGGCAAATGATCAAACATCGATTAACCTGGCAGGAAGCGGAACCGGTGATATTTCTCCGTTCACAGTAACAAATACAGGAAATTCACCTGTGACTGCAACTATTACAGTGACACCACATTACAAACATGGAAATGTTACCTGTATTGGTACTCCACAGACCTTTACAATTACTGTTAATCCTACACCAACTATTAACAGTGCAGCATCTAAAACAATTTGTAATAATTCAAGTGTAAATTATGATATTACTACACCAACAGCAGGTGCAATTACTTATACCTGGACTTCTTCTATTACTACTGCTCCGACAGGAGGAACAATCACAGGATTCAGTAATTGTTCCTTAGGCTGTGGAACAAATATCGGACAAACTCTGATCAATACAGGTACATCACCTGGTGTAGTCAGATATAGAATAACTCCAACAGGCCCAGCCACTACCAATTGTCCCGGGTCTCAATTTGACATGTATGTTACAGTTAATCCTGCAGCACAGGTAAATGATCCTGCTGATTTTGCAAGATGCCATAATACTAGTGCTTCAGTTACTTTTAGTACCTTAACTTCAGGTGGAACAACAACATATGACTGGACAAATTCGAATACAGATATTGGATTAGTTGCCTCCGGCACCGGAAATATTTCATCATTTACAGCAACAAATCCCGGTACTGTTCCGATAACAGCAACAATAACAGTTACACCATCTTTCGAGGGTTGTACCGGAACACCACAGACTTTTGTTATCACTGTAAATCCTTTACCAACTTTATCCGGTGTTTCTCAGGCAGCCCAGATCTGTTCAGGTACAAAAGCAACTATTAATCTGACCGGCTTGATAGGTACAAGTTCAACAGTTACATATCAGATAGGTACAGATGCACCGGTTACAAAAACCGGAATTGTCGTAACAGGAGGAAATGCCAGTTTCCAGACAGGTGATCTGGCAGCTGTAAATAACGGCAAATCACTTACAATAAATAGTATAATAAACGAAAATACAGGATGTACTGCAACATTTACACAGAGTACCCTGCTTATAGTCAATACAGCAACAGTGCCTGTTATTACAGGTGATCTTACCCCATGTATTAATTCCAGCGTTACTTATACAACTCAATCAGGGATGAACGCAGGGACATATATCTGGACTTTCTCAGGAGGCGGAACTTATACAGGAGGAGGAACTAATGATAATACAATTACTGTAAACTGGACTTCATCTGGTCCACAAACGATAACTGTTAACTTTACCAATTCAAATGGTTGTACTGCTGCATCATCCACTCCTGCTAATCTTGAAGTAAGTGCTCTGCCGACACCCGTTATAAATGGTCCGGCATCAGTATGTATTAACTCTTCAGGCAATGTTTATACCACACTGGCGGGAATGTCAGAATATGACTGGGAAATTACCGGCGGTACAATAAATTCAGGGGGAGATAATAGTAATGTAGCTGTTGTTACCTGGACCAATACCGGTCCGCAAAACATTACAGTTAACTATGAAAATGAAAGCGGTTGTATGGCTGCAACTCCTACAAGTCTTGGTGTTTCAGTTAATCCACTGCCGGTACCTACATTTGTTACTGCACCAACAATTGTACGTGTTACATCAACCGGCAATGTGTATTCAACCCAGTCATCAATGAATAGCTACGTATGGACAGTCTCAGGCGGAGGAGCGGTAACAGGAGGAGGTACGGCAGTTAGCGACTTTGTTACTGTAACATGGAATACTACCGGGTCACAGAATGTAAGTGTAAGGTACACAAATACAAATAATTGCACCGCTGCGGGAGCAGCCACGGCCAATGTCACAGTAAATGCACTTCCATCCGTTAGCGGTGTTAATATTTCAGGAACGCCGGCTGTTGGGTATACACTTACAGGGAATTATACTTATTCAGATAATGGCGGCGGAAATAGCTTAAGTACATTCAGGTGGTTAAGAAATGGAACACCTGTTCCCGGTGAAGTATTAAGCACCTATCTGCTTACAGGAGATGATCTTAACAAAGCAATTACTTTCGAGGTAACTCCGGTATCTACCGTAGGTCCGCCGAATACAGGTGTAGTTGTAGTAAGTGCACCGACAATTCCAATAGAGAATCTGTCAGAAATACCTGTTGCAGACCAGGTATGTATTGAAGGCAGAAGGGCAGCCGGAGAAACTCTCAGAGGCAAATACAGGTACATTCATTCAAAGCCTGAAGGGGCAACAACATACAAGTGGTACCTTAATGGAGTGGCAATACCTTCAGCAACAGGCATACAGTATACTCTTCTTTCCACTGATATTGACAACAATGAAGAGATTACATTTGAGGTAACACCAGTCTCTTCAAATGTAATTCCGGTTAATGGCAGTGCTGTTCCATCTGACCCGCTTGTGAAGATTCCTCTGTTGCCAAATGAATACAGTGTTGCTGTAATCTCTGTTCCCCTGGCTGCAACTCCTGCAGGAGGTATTTTTTCAGGACCGGGAGTTACAAACGGAGTTTTTTCTCCAAATTCAGTTGGCATTTCAGTAACGCCATATACGATTCAGTATCTGAAGACGTATGTCAATTCATTTACCTCCTGTTCCCAGGTGGTAACAAAAAATGTCACAGTTGTTGCAAATACAACTGGTTTCAGCAGTTTTAAACCGGTATACTGTAACGATGATCTTCCCGATGAGATAATAGTTACAGGATTACCTGCAGGAGCTACAAGTGTTGGATTCTCCCTGACTGATCCGGATGCAATTGTCAGTGAAACAGACTGGACGGTTACTATCGATCCCAGGAAGATGCTGCCGGGGAATAATGTGGACGTTCTTTACTTTAGTTATAAGGATGCCAGTGGCTCTGAATATCAGATTAGTAAGACCTTTGTTGTTGATGCTGTTGGCACATCGATACAAATCCTAAATCTTAGTGATGAGTATTGTGATGAGACACCAAAAACTGAAATTACTGTAACCGGGGCCACCCCTTCAGGCGGAATCGGAGACTGGACAGGATCAGGAATAATTATCATCGACCTCGCAGCCGTATCCGCTTCTGTGAATGTTGAACCAGGTACACCCGGAAAGAAATATGCTGTTGTTTACCAGTATACAACTCCTTTGGGCTGCAAAAGTGCAATATTAAAGGATAGCGTGAAAGTTAATCCTTTACCCGATCCTTCCTTTTCTCTTGACAATTTTTATAATTTTGATGGAGAAGACGTTCCTTTGATACCGGTACAGTCACCCGGGACCTTTACAGGAAAAGGTGTTGTTTCAGGAGACAGATTTTCTCCTGCTAAGGCCGGACTTGGAGAACGTACAATTAATTATTATATTAAAGATAGTAATGGTTGTTCCGATGACCTGAATCTTAAGACAACAATTCTAAAAGCGGAGGGGACTATCACCGGAATACCTTCTGTGATTTGTTATAGCGATACTACATATAATGTTACTATTCCTGATCCCCTTCCCGGCATAACCGTGACCGGATTTTACAACTCTAAAAACACAATGATCCATACTCCGGGATCATTGAGTGCAGAATACAGCGTAACTGCTGCAGGAGAAGGTATTGATACAGTTACATTCTCTTATCAGCTTGATGGAGTTGATTACTGGATTACAAAGGAAATATATGTCGATAAGCTTGATAAGGTGGAGATTTATGGCATCTCTCCCGGTGATAAGATCTGCGATAACAGACCTTATACCAATCTGGAACTTAATACATCAAAACCCGGAGGGATATTTACAGGTCAGGTTCTGGGAAATTACATTGATCCGACAAAAGGGGTTGGAGATACCTTTGTAACTTATACCTATACAAATACAACTGATGGGATAAGTTGCTCAACTTCAACCACAGTTCCATTTACTGTAATACCGGCTCCTGTGGTCTCATTCGTGCCCAGGGATGTCTGTATTGAATCAGGTAACAGCACAGACAGTACTTTCTTTGTTAATAATACTGTATCCTCTGATCCGGTTCGCGAGTGGATATGGACATTTGAGAAAGATGCGCCGACTTCCGGAAGGAAAGAGCCAGGATTTTTATACAAAACCGGAGGTATCCATGGAGTATCTCTTGAGGTATGGACCATAAGCGGATGTAATGTTAAACAGGCTTCAAATATTGACCTGGGGATAAAACCCAAAGCAGACTTCACATGGGTAAATGACTGTTACTCCCCGGGAGAAATTTTAAGATTATCTGATGCTACCGTAACAAATTTACTTATTATCTCACAGACCTGGAGTTTTACCATGGGTAACGAGACAAGAACAAGTTCCGGGTCAACTGCTCAATATGAAATGAGGGATACAGGATTCGTTGATGTAAATTATACTGTTACTACAAATTATGACAATTGTGCCGATGTTGTATCCAGGAGAGTATATTTGCGACCTACCATAACTATCCCTGCAGACGGATTTTATTATCAGAATTTTGAAGCAGGCAAGGCTGGCTGGATAGAAGATGATACAGACACTAAGAGCAGCTGGAAGTTTGGCACACCTGACCGGACTATTATTAATAAGGCTGCTTCAGGAACAGCAGCCTGGTACACAAAATATGAATCAGATAAGCAGGGCATTCCGGAAAATTCGTCGATCATATCTCCATGTTTTGATTTTACCGATATTCAGCGCCCGATGATAACACTTCAGGCTTTCAAGATATTTGAGAAAAACAGAAACGGAGCCGCACTACAATATAAAACAGAAGGATCTGACTGGAAATATGTGGGAACCGAAGATGATGGTATTAACTGGTATAATTCAACTCTTATTAATGGTAAACCCGGTGGAGAAAAGATCGGGTGGACAACTCTGAGTGAAGAAAAAGCGGATGCTGATTATGTACCATCCAGTCATGAACTTGATGCACTGAAAGGTAAGAAAAATGTGAAGTTCAGACTGGCTTATGGCTCAGATGGTAATTCTCTCGACAAAGAAGGTATCGCTTTTGACGATATCTGGATCGGAGAACGAACAAGAAAAGTTCTACTTGAGCATTTTACAAATACCTTCTCCAGAAAGGGGAGTGAGGCTACTGCTTTTGTTAATAAAATAACAAAAACAAGAAACAAGGATGTAGTTAATATTCAGTATCATACCAATTTCCCTGATGATGATCCATTCTACCTTTTGAACCCGGGTGATGCCAGTGCAAGAATATTCTCCTATGGTTTATCAAAAGTGCCATATTCATTGATCGATGGCGGTTATAGTAATGATCTATATGCATCGCTATCTGATTATAAATCAGCTCCGCTCGATAGTAATGATCTCTCAAGAAGAACTCTGCTGGATTCGAAATTTGCTATTTCTCTTACCCCTGTAGTCACAGGAGGAATCCTTACTGTAGAAAGCACTGTTACTGCTGCAAACGCATTTTCATCGGATTTCCTTGTACTGTATCTGGCAGTAACTGAAAAAGAAGCTATCAGCGATAAGCCAGCCGCTCTGGGTGAGGTTTTATTTATGAATGTATTCAGGAAATTCATCCCTGATGCCGGTGGTATTGACCTTAAGAAAACCTGGACAAAAGGAGAGACCTTTTCAATTTCCGGAAAAACATGGCTGATAGAAAATATTAAGAATTTCTCGGATATAGAGGTTATTGCATTTATACAGAACAGTCAGACCAAGGAGGTTTACCAGGTTTATTCCGTTATATTAGAAACCGGGAAATCGGTTATTGATAATTCAAAGCTGAATAAAAATGCAACAGGAACTGAAAACAAGCTGCTGCTGTCGGTTATAACTTTTGGTTTATATCCTAATCCTGCTGCAGATAAGTTAAAGATTGAGTTCAGCGATAAGCTTGTCTCTGAAACCGATATCAGGATTTTTGATTTCCAGGGTGCTGTTAAGAAATCATATAAAGTTGCATCAGGAGAATCAGATCTCTTCATTGAAGATTTAGGACTAAAAGCAGGGATCTATCTTGTCAGGATCTCTTCGGGAGGAGTTGATCTCGGATTCAGAAAACTGATTATTACAGGAAATTAAATAATCTCTGTTTGTTGTCTTATTAGCCAAAGCAGAATCTTCATCATATGTCCAAATTGCCGTCGGTTTCAACCGACGGATTAAAATCAGATAGATCATGAACTATCCTGTTTATATTGATTTCCAAAATTTAACTAAATTTGCACCTTCTAATGTACCCTGAACAAGGGTACATTCTTTTTGTTTATGTATTAAATACCTTTATATTATATGAAGAACAGCAAAACACTTTTGATGATACTCGATGGCTGGGGAATTGGCGACGGTTCAAAATCAGATGTTATAAGCCAGGTACCCACCCCTAATCTTACATACTATAAGAATAATTATCCTAACTCCAGACTTCACGCGTCAGGTGAGGACGTAGGATTACCAGATGGTCAGATGGGAAATTCAGAGGTAGGCCACCTTAACATAGGTGCAGGCAGGGTAATTTATCAGGATCTTGTAAAAATTAATAAAGAATGCAAAACAGGAGAGATAAAGAAAAATAAAGTTCTTGTTGATGCATTCTCCTATGCACGTGACAGGAACAAACAGGTTCATTTCCTTGGACTTATGTCAGATGGCGGTGTGCATTCCCTTGATAAACACCTTTACTATCTGTGCGATATGACAAAGGAATATGGATTGAAAAATGTTTTTATTCATGCCTTTGGCGACGGAAGAGATACAGATCCCAGAAGCGGACTTGGCTATATGACAAGTTTGATTGATCATCTGAAGGCATCAAACGGAAAAGTTGCATCATTTATCGGCAGGTATTATGCAATGGATCGTGACAAGAGATGGGAGAGAGTAAAAGAAGCTTACGATCTGATTGTCAGTGGCGCTGGTGAAAAAACAGAGAATGTTCTGGCAGCGATGCAGAAATCATACGATGCGGGTGTAACTGATGAGTTCATGAAAGCAATTGTTGTTACAGACAAGAGCGGAAATGCCATTGGCAATGTAAAAGAAGGTGATGTAATTGTATTTATAAACTTCAGGAACGATAGGGCCAAGGAGCTTACGATTGCCTTAACGCAAAAGGATATGCCTGAGAATGGCATGAAAACAATGCCCCTTTATTATTGCACAATGACACCTTACGATTCAACATTCAAAGGTCTTCATATTATTTATCCGAAAGAGAACGCAGATAACACAATAGGAGAGGTGCTTGCAGCAGCAGGGAAACATCAGTTAAGAATTGCAGAGACAGAAAAATATGCTCACGTCACATTCTTTTTCTCAGGTGGAAGAGAAGAAAAGTTTCAGAATGAGGAGAGAATAATGATCCCTTCTCCAAAAGTAGCAACCTACGACCTGCAGCCCGAGATGAGTGCAAACGGTGTCAAAGAAGCTGTAATTAAGGAGATTGAAACCGGTAAGTTCGATTTCATCTGTCTTAATTTTGCTAACGGCGATATGGTAGGCCATACTGGTGTTTATGAGGCAATTGAAAAGGCGATTAAGACAGTTGACGAATGTGCAGGCGCTGTTATTAAAGCTGCTCAAAGCAATGGATATGATGTGCTGATAATCGCAGATCATGGTAATGCAGATATGGCTGTAAATCCCGACGGATCACCCAATACAGCCCATTCTCTTAACCCTGTTCCGTCAATACTTGTAAGCGATCATTATAAAAAAATAAATGAGGGTATTCTCGCGGATGTTGCGCCAACACTACTCACAATAATGGGAGTGGCAATTCCGAAGGATATGACAGGGAAGGTGCTGGTTTAATTGAATTGCGGATTTCGGATTTTCGATTTCGGATTTTTAACTGCTTAATCCGCAACCGAAACTTAGGCTAGTT
>JFJP01034767.1_pt1 | contig 20986 bp, 19 predicted proteins | sample 431651 | NCBI WGS metagenome assembly JFJP01 (sample SAMN02602958, study PRJNA72255) | Microbial mat metagenome, whole genome shotgun sequencing project. | biome: fresh water; feature: sink hole; material: water; isolation source: purple microbial (photo- and chemosynthetic) mats found in...
CTGGCGAGCGCTGATGACGCCGCTGCAAGGAACTCCTTGAATCCATCCGCCATGACGAACGCCCGTGCGTCCAGATCCTCAACCCGGCCAACTATCGAGACGATCGTACCATCATCAGCCATCAGTATGACGGCTTTTGATGCCACTCCGGTTATCCGCGCCGTCCACGGAGCTGCCGGGACGAGGAATCCCATGGTCGAAACAAGCAATCGTGGCTCCTCGCCCGAAAAGAAGGCCGCCCCGTGAGGGGCGGCCACTACTGTCGTCCCGGAACTCTTGCTACATCAGCCTTCGGCCGATGTTACGTCCTTGGGGCGCAGGATGAGGTTGAGCACGATACCGGCAATCGCTGCCAGGCCGAGGCCGGACAGGTTGAGGTTGCCGAACTTGAAGGTAGCGCCGCCGAGGCCGAGCACGAGCATGACGGCGGTGATGATCAGGAGCTTGGCGTTCGAGAGGTTGACCTTGGCGTCGACCATGTTCTTGATGCCGATGGACGAGATCATGCCGAAGAGCAGGATGGAGATGCCGCCGATGACCGGTCCGGGAATGGTGCCGATGAGGGCGGTGAATTTCGGTATCAGCGAGAGCACGATGGCGAAGGTAGCAGCGATGCGCATGATCACCGGGTTGTACACGCCGGTAAGGGCCACGGCGCCGGTGTTCTCTGAGTACGTGGTGTTGGCCGGGCCGCCGATGCAGCCTGCGAGCGCCGTTGCCAGACCGTCGCCTATCAGCGTGCGGTGAACGCCCGGATCCTTGATGAAGTCCTTGCCAACGACATTGCCTATCGCGAGCACGTCACCGAAATGTTCCACCATCGTCACGATTGCGACGGGGGCCATGATGCTGATGGCCTCTACGGAGAATTTGGGTAACGTGAATTTGGGGATGCCGATCCAGGCAGCTTTGCCGACGGCCGAGAAGTCTACGACGCCGATCAGGATTGCGAGTACGTAGCCGGCGACGAGGGCGATGAGCACGGGGAGATTGGAGAGGAATTTCCAGCCGAATTTTGGAAAAGCAATCTTTACGAACACACCAACGGCGAAGGTGAAGAGTGCGATGCCCCAGGCGCCGTTGACACCGATGGCGTCGACAATGGGCTTGGAGAAGTCACCCTTGGCGTTCTGCACGGCAACGGGAGCCAATATCAATCCTATGAGGATTATCATCGGACCGGTGACATGGGGCGGCAGAATCTTGTGCAAATTTTCATAGGACACGAACTTGAAAATGATCGCTACTATGACATACATGAAACCTGCGACCACGATGCCGCCGAGCGCATAGGGCAGGCCCTGGCTTGCGCCGATGGCGACGATGCCAGGAATGAAGGCAAAGGAGCTTCCGAGGAATACCGGCACCTTGAATTTGGTGATGAAGTGAAAGAGCCAGGTTCCGAGGCCAGCTGCGAACAGCGTGACGCCCACATCGAGACCGGTGATGATCGGTACGAGCACTGTCGCACCGAACATGACGAATGTGTGCTGGAGCCCCATCACAACGTTCTTGCCGGTGAGGTCTTTTTTCAAGTCCACGGCCTACTCCTTTAGCCTCGGATCCTCACGGATGAGGAATCACGGGCTCTCTATATCGGCGGTAGCCGCCCCTGCCGCCAACGGCGGCCTTGCGGGGCGCTCCGCAACCGACGTGCAAGGTTGCGCGTCGACCGGTCACATGGTAATGGAACTACTCGTGGTTCCTGAGTTCCGGGGCCGATCTGCACGAACCCACGGGGGATTTTGTTATCCAGTTGTCTATCGGTTCTTTTTTCTGGATGGCGCGCCATACATCCTCGAAGCGCATGGGCATGTGTGTTATCTCGGCTCCGGTTGCCTTTTGTATGGCGTTGCCCAGCGCGGGCGCTACAGAGATCATGGAATGCTCGCCTACGCCGCGGGCGCCGTAGGGGCCGTCGACCTGTGGCGTCTCCACGACGGCGCACTCGATCTCCATGGGCAGATCCTTGGCGGTGGGTATCTTGTTGTCGGTGAACGACGGGTTGAGGAGCCGGCCCTGCTGGTCGTAGATGTAGCCCTCGCAGATGGCAGTTCCCAGGCCCTGGATCATGCCGCCTATGGCCTGGCCACGCACGATATCGGGGTTGATGGCCCGGCCCACGTCGTAGACGCTGGCGACCTTGAGCACGCGGTATTCGCCCGTGTCCTCGTTCACCTCCACGATCATGCCGTGGGCGCCGTAGGTCCAGTCAATTGCCGGATTGCCTTCGCCGGTTTCCTTGTCCAGATTGGACAGGCCCTGGGCGATGTAGCGACCCACGCCGATGAGCGGTCCGCCTATGCCGTTGCCGTTGGGCATAGCCAGGCCGACGGCCATGGACGAGAAGCTTACTGACTTGGACGGGTGGTGCTTGATGTAGACCTTTGTGCCGTCGTGGGCCAGGTCGCGGGGATTGGCGCGCAGGGCCTCTCCTGCAACCGCGTAGGCGGTTTTAAGCAGGTCCTCGGCTGCGAGTATCGCGGCGTTGCCGGACAACAGGAGGCCCTTTGAGGCGACGGTCTGCCAGTCGTAGGGGTCACGGTCGGTATCGTTCTCGAAGGCCACCTTGACCTTCTCGATGTCGAATCCTAGTCGTTCAGCGACGATCTGCCTGATTGACGCGTAGGTGCCCTGGCCGTAATCACAGAGGGCCAGGTTGACGAGTACCGAGCCGTCTTCATTCATCTTCAGGACGACGGAGGTGGCCGTGAACGAAGGCATGGCAGGTGCTTTCTGCAGGGCTGCGACGCCCTTGCCGATTTTCCAGCCAGTCTTCTTCTCGCGGGCCTTCTCGGCGGCGGTCAGGGTGCCGTAACCAACCCTGCGGGCCGCTTCCTCGATGCACTTGACCACGTTGCCGGTGCCCGGCAGGATTTCCTCGCCGGTCATCGTATGGCAGCCAGGGCGGAGGGCATTCTTGAGTCGGAACTCCAGCGGATCCATGCCGATGGCGGAGGCTATGAGTTCCATGTGCCGCTCGACGGCCCAGTGGAACTCCACGTGGCCAAAGCCGCGGTACGCGGTGCCATAGGGTTTGTTGGTATAGATGGTGTATGCGTCAACCCAGGCATTCGGTATTTCATAGGGGCCGGACGCAGAGAAGCCGGATGCACGCGTTACATTGACTGCATAGTCAGCGTAGGCACCGGAATCCCAGTACATGGTCATGTGCTGGGCCAGAATCCTGCCATCTGCCGAGATGCCTGTCTTGATGCGGTAGGTCAGGGCTGAACGGCAGGGCAGGAGGCTGAACTCCTCTTCGCGGCTGGCCTGGAACTTGACCGGCTTGCCGTTGGCCTTGCGCGAGAGCACGGCGCACAGCGGTTCTACGCCTATGCCTGCCTTGCCGCCGAAGCCGCCGCCGACGTAGGGCGTCTGCACCCGCACGTTGATGTGCGGCAGCTTGAACGCGTGGCAGAACAGGTTCCGCACGGTGAAAGGCGACTGGGCGCTCGTCCAGATACTCACCTTGTCGCCTTTGCCCCACTGGACTATGGCCACGTGGGTCTCCATCGGCACATGCTGTACCGACGGGCAGGAATATTCACGCTCTACGATGTACGCGGATTCGGCAAAGCCCTTGTCCACGTCGCCCTTGCGGAGCTTGGTATGGTTGGCGATATTGGTGCCAGGCTTTGGCGTGAATGCGGCGGTGACATACGAATAGGTACCAAGGTCCGGGTGCACGAGCGGTGCGTCCGGCTTGAGCGCGTCCATGTGGTGCAGCACCGGAGGCAGGCTTTCGTACTCTACCTCTATGGCTTCCACTGCGGCCCGGGCCTGTTCCAGGGTCTCGGCCGCGACAGCCGCGACAGCCTCGCCGTAGTGACGGACTTCTCCCTTGGCCAGTATGTACTTGTCTACTATATAAAGGCCGATGTGGTAATCGAGTTCCTCTCCGGTGATGATGGCCCTGACGCCAGGCAGCGCCGCAGCCTTGGCCGTTTCTATGTGCTTGATACGGGCCCGGGCGTGCGGGCTCTTCTTGAGCTGGGCGTGGAGCATGCCAGGCAGTTCCATGTCGCTGACGAACATGGCTTCGCCGGTGAGTTTCTCGACCATGTCGGGCCGGCCGGCCTTCTTGCCGACATACGCCAGGTCGGCGGTCTTGATATCATCAAACATGTTCGAGTTCTCCCTTCCCGTCGGGCTGCCCGGTCAGGTCCATTACCGCTTCCACGATCTGGGTGTAGCCGGTGCAGCGGCAGAAGTTGCCTTCTATCGCTTCCTTGACCTCGTCGGTGCTGGGTTTCCTGTTGTCGACCAGCAGTTCCTTGACGGACATGACCATGCCGGGTGTGCAGAAACCGCACTGCACCGCATGGTGCTTTTCGAAGGATTTCTGGATGTCGGACAGCGACGGCCCCTGCGCTTCACCCTCTATGGTGCTGATGACGGCTCCATCGACCTCGGCGGCCAGCACCATGCACGAATTGACGGCATGGCCGTTGAGTATGACCGTGCAGGCTCCGCACTCGCCCATGCCGCAGCCTTCCTTGGTGCCGGTGAGCCCGAGGCCTTCGCGTATGAAGCGCAGGAGCGTCGTGTGCTCCGCGCAGTCGCGTTCGTAGAGTAAACCGTTGACGGTGAGTTTGATTTTCATGTTACCTGACCTCCGCAAGAAGGCGTCGTACGTAGACGCCTATCATGTGCACGCGGTACTCCCTGGTGCCGCGCACGTCGCTTATGGGTGAGACCGCGGCAAGAACCTTGCGCGCGGCCTCGTCGGGGCTGTCCTTTTCAGTGACCGTGTCGACCAGCACCGGTGTAGGCGCGGCCGAACTGACGGCAAAGCGCAACCGGCCTTCGTGCCGCGTCATCAGCACGCCGACGATGCCGAGGTCGTGGCCGGCAATGCGCTTGAGCTTCATGTAGCGGCCAACCGCTCCTGCCGACGCGGCGGGAACGACGATGCGCTCGAGGAATTCGCCGGGAACCAGGACGGTTTTCTTGACGCCGGCGAAGAACTGGCTGAACGGTACAATCCGCTCTCCGGTGGCGGAACGGATGACAGCGCTGGCGCCAAGGCACAGCAGGGCAGGCGCCATGTCGGAGCAGGGCGAGGCGTTGACGACGTTGCCGGTAACGGTGGCACGGTTGCGTATCTGGTGGCTGGCCAGTTCGTGGGCACATCCGCAGAGTACCGGATAGCGTTCGCGGGCATCTTTTGAGCGGAGCACATCGTTGATCGTTACAGCAGGTCCCATGGACAAGCCGTCGCTGCCGAACGAGATGCGGTCGGCTCCTTCGTACTTCTTGATGTCTATGACCACACGGGGCTTCATGAGGCCATTGCGGATGTTGGGGATGAGGTCGGTGCCGCCGGCAAGTATTTTACCGTCGGTCTTGTGCCCGTCGAGCAACGCGGCAAGCTCGCTTGCCGTTCTCGGGGCCAGGTATCGGAACTCGTACACCATGGGGTCACTACCTTTCAACTGGGTGGTAGAAAACAAAAACCCGGATCCTGAGAACCGGGTTAAACGTGCTGATTATGAATATAAGCCCACCATAGTTAGACACATTAACCGTCTGGTGTCAAGAAAAACCCGTTCTGTAGACCTCTGGCGGCCTCGTGCTTGTAGTGGCGTGCATTTCATGAGACAATCAGTCTACGATGGTTTCATTCCCCATAGATACCGATGGTGGCCCGCAGGTTGTCCTCGAGCTGATATACCGCCTCAAGGTCAAGGACGTCATGATGACCGAGGTGGTAACGGCTCCACCCACGGCAAGCCTGCGCGAAGTGCAGCTTAAAATGCGCGACTATGGCATTACCGGAGTGCCCATCGTTGAAGCGGACCATCTGGTCGGCCTCGTGTCGATCGGCAACATCATCGAGGCCCTTGACGGCGGCTGGATCGAGGATGCAGCTGGTTCCAGGATGAGCGGATCACTGATCGTGCTTGAGGACGACATGCCGCTGTCATTCGCCATCACCTACTTCAACCGCTACGGTTACCGGCGCTTTCCTGTGCTGGACAAGAATACCAGGCTGGTTGGCATCGTCACCGCGGCCGACGTGCTCAGGGCCCTGCTCATAGCCATGAACCAGGAAGTGGAGCGGCTGGAGGAAGGCCTGGCCAGGGATCGCGCATCAGGAGCGCCCCCGGAGGCTGCACCGGAATCCGCCAGGGCCTTCAGCATGAGCTTTTCATCCAGGCATTTCGATTTCGAGAATGCCGGCAAGGCTTCCGCGGAACTCAAGAAAGCGCTCAAGGGCCTTGGTGCGGATTCCGGCTCCATACGCCGCGCCGCCATCGTCAGCTACGAACTGGAGATGAACCAGGTCATCCACTCTGAGGGCGGCGTGATGGAGTTCTCCGCCTCAAATGGCGCTGTCCGTATCGTCGCAAGGGATGAAGGCCCCGGCATAGCCGACCTGGACGCGGCCCTGACCGAGGGATACTCCACTGCCAACGAGTGGGTGCGTTCCCTGGGTTTCGGGGCCGGCCTCGGACTGCCCAACGCAAAACGTTCCTCAGATGAATTCGAGATCACTTCAAAGCTCGGTACGGGTACAACCGTGCGGGTCCTCGTCCGATATCAGGAGCAACCATGAAAATTTCCAACCTTTCCGGTATGTTCGGCTTCGAGGCGGTATTTCCTGCCGAAGGGACGACCCCCATCGTCGATGCGTACACATCTGACCTGCTGTCCGATGTCATGGCCAAGGCGGTGGAAGGATCGGTGCTCATTACCATACAAGCCCACAAGAATACCATCGCGGTAGCCTCGCTGATTGGCATCCGGGCCATCATCATCTGCAACGCCCGGCCTGTTCCGGATGACATGGTCCAGGCTGCGCGGGATGAAGCGATAGCCATCTTCAGGACTACGATGACACAGTTCGAGGTCTCCGGGCTCCTGTACCGCGAGTTGCGGGGCTAGCGGCAACCCGGAGCACCGGCGGAGCCTGCAATGCTTGTTGCCTGCGACTTTCACAACCACTCCTGCCTCTCGCCCTGCGGTAGCCTGGAGCAGTCACCGGCGGTGCTTGCCAGGCTCGCGCATGCCCGGGGGCTGGAGCTTGTAGCGCTGACCGACCACAACAGCGCCCTCAATGCGCCTGCATTTGCCGAATGCGCCATGCGGGAGGGCCTGCGTGCCCTGTTCGGCATGGAGGCTGCGAGCGCCGAGGAAGTGCATGTGCTGTGCCTGTTTTCAGAACTCCAGGCCGCCCTTGATTTCAGCGCATTCATAGCCGGGCATCTGCCCCGGCTGCCCTTTGATCCGGCAAAACTCGGCGACCAGGTCGTCGTCGATGCTGACGAGAACATCCTGGACCAGCCGGACACGTACCTCGGCGCCGCCCTCGACCTTGGCTTTGACCAGCTGTGCGAGGCTGCGGCCGTCCGGGGCGCGCTTGTCATTCCGGCCCACATAGACCGCCCCATGTTCGGTGCCATCTCCCAGCTGGGATTCTTGCCAGAAGGCCCGTATTCAGCAGTCGAAGCGGTGCGGCCCCTGTCTGCCAGTGCGGCGCGGGGCTTTACCGTAATCACGGGTTCCGATGCGCATTATCCCGAGCACGTGGCGCGGCGGCCGTTCGGGCTGGAATTGCCCGATGGCTGGAATTCCGGAACACAGGTGGATCTGGAATCTATCCGGCAGGCCCTCCAGGCGGGCAGGGTACGCCTGAGCTTCGGCTCGTGAACCGCTCTTCCCGTACCGGCTTCAGGAGTGCCGCTGTCCTACTGGGCGCGGTAGCATTGTTCGGGACGGCAATCCTGGCAGGTGCCGACGAGCTCGTTGTGCTGGATGGTGGCACCGTGCACATCGAGCAGCACCTCAGGGTGCACCTTGAAGGACCCAGGGGACTATCCCTGGCGGCTTTTACTCCAGAGCCTGATACCAGGCGCTTTTCACGGCTACCCGTTGCGGGCATGGGCGGTTTCGGCGCGGCCCTGCGCAAGGAGCCCTTCCCGGCGGCGGCAGTCTGGCTGTCGTTCTCTGCCTTCAATGCTTCACGGACCGGGCAGTGGGCGCTGGTAGCCGACGGAGCTGGTTTCAGGCCATCCGCACTTGTCCTGGTATCGGAAGATGGCAGCACCCAGCATTTCAGCGGGGAGTCCCTCGATAGCCTCCGCATGCATACCGGCTCCTCTGATGTAACTGCCTATGCGCTCCGGTACAAGTCCGGGCAGCAGCATACAGTCTATTTCAGGCTGGATGGCAACCGATCCTTCGGGCCTGGCCTGAGCCTGTGGCCAGTCGATGCCCTGCGCTCGAGGGATACGGTCGTAAACGGGCTTTCAGGCGCACTGGCAGGTTTTACGATCGCCGTCTGCCTCGTCTATGCGCTTGTTGCCGCGAAGCCAGGGCTGGCCGGATCTGCCGCGGCCATGTTGACGGGCCTGAGGTTTGCGTATCCGTCACTGGTGGTGTGCGCTGTGCTCGCAGGCCGGAATGGTGGCACCATTTCGGCCCTGCTGGGCGGCACCGGCCTTCTGCGGTATGCGGCAACCATAGTCTCCGCCGTGGCCGCCCTGGTGGCGGAGTCATGCATTGCATACACTGACGCAAGGTCGAACACGGGCAAGGCGCAAGGCCTGGACCGGAAACTGCTTGCTCGAATCGTGCTGTCCCGGCTGGTCCTGGCAGTACTGTTCGGCGCAGCAGCTTTTTCTACCCGTTCGCCGTTCGATTCGTACCTGCTTCCCGTCGGGCTCTGCATGTTTGTCTCCGGTTCTACCGTCGAAGCATTGATTACCCAGGCGCGCCGGGCCGCAAGCCTTCTCGCAGAGGCAGAACGGCATGCAGCCAGGCTTGATGTAGAGGCAAAGGGGGGGCGTGATTTTATGACAGCGACCGCCGCCGCCCTGCGCGGTCCGCTCCATGGCCTCATCGGCATTCTTGAAAACCTCGATACCATGGAATCAGGACAGTCCATGGCAGTCCGCACGACCAGTTCTGATCTTCCACTTGCCAGAGCAGAAGCCGCCAGACTCGACAACCTGGTTTCCAACATCCTGAGCTACGCAGGCCTTGGTCCTTCACGGCTGGCGACGGAGGAGTTCGACCTTGCTTCTGTTGCCCGCTCCGTAGCGGCACTCCTGCGCGTGGCCCTCGCCGGGCGCAAAGCCGTCATCGAGGTTCAGGCTCCCATAATCGAGATCAGGAGCGATCTGAGTCTGGTGCACAGGGTTCTGTATACTGCCATGAATCGCGCCGCAAGGACGACCGGCACCAGCAGCATCCGCGTTTCTGCCTCCTCTACTGAAACCATGGTGATGGTCGTTGTGGAGGATGACGGGGAAGCACCACATGAAAACGATCCCGCCGACTCGCCGGTTCCCGACATGGAGCTTGTCGTCATGGGACGGCTCACAAAGCTGCTTGGAGGAACTTTTGCCACCGGCCGGAGCGAAAGGGGCAACCTCCATGTGCTTGAATTTCCACGATCCGCACCGGTGGAAGAAGACGGGCTGGCTGTCGAGACCCGTACCAGCGTACCGGTCTGCGCTGGACCGGTGGATGCAGAATTCGGAGCTACCCGCTTGCCGGCCCGGGTTGCTGGCAGGGTGCTGGTAGCAGGAAACGAACCTGTAGCCCTGATTGCTACCAAACACCGCCTTGAATCGTCATCCTGGCTCGTCGATGTTACTGTTTCTTCAAGAGATGCCCTCGGCAGGGTGCTGGGCGGCGAACCCTACGATATCGTGATAATTGATTCGGCCATGCCTGAAATGAGCGGTATCGAGTTCTGCGAAGCGGTACGGGCTTCCCACGTTTCCGAATCAGTACCTATCATCGTACTCACCGAAGCCGGCCGCGCCGAACAAATCGAGCTGGCTTTCAAGTCCGGGGCCAACGACTATATTCCACGCCCAGCGTCGGGCATTGAACTGGAGGCCCGCGTCAAGACTCATGTAGACCTGGCCTCCAGCGTCAAGCGGGAGTTGTCGCAGGCGGCCAGGATGGCCGAATTCGACAAGTACCGCACGCTCGCCATGCTGTCAGCCGGTGTGGCCCATGAAATAAACACGCCCAACAATGCCATGCTGCGGAATGTGCCGATCCTCAAGGAGATATGGGCTACACTTGAAGCCGTCATAGACCGTATCCACCGCGAAGAAGCCGGGTTCAGCGTCCGGGGCTTTGGTTATGAAGATCTCAAGCGTGAAATTCCCGATATGCTCAACGACCTGTACATGGGTGCGCAGGATATCAAGAAGATAGTCGAGGGACTCAAGGATTATGCCCGGGCTACCACTACCGCGGTTGTTCCGGAGCGGGTGGACGTCAACGAGTGCCTGCGGTACGCCGCAAGGCTGCTCAGGCACTCCATAGCCGTAGCAACCGATCGGTTCGAGATGGTGCTTGCCGATGGCTTGCCGCTCGTTCGTGCCGACAGGCTCAAGCTGACCCAGGTCGTTGTCAATGTACTCGAGAATGCGATCCAGGCCTTGCCCGACAGGCACCACGGTGTCCGCATGGCCACCTCCATCGATGTGGATGTGGATGGTGTCGAGTCGGTTGTCATCAGGGTTGCCGACGACGGTATCGGCATGACACAGGAAACGCTCGCATTGGTTTTTGAACCTTTTTTTACTACGAAACGCGATCGTGGTGGCAGTGGACTCGGCCTGGCAGTGGCGTCAGGCATAGTCCGTGAACTCGGTGGCACCATACAACTGCAATCGGAACAGGGCGGGGGGACACAGGCCCTGATCCATATACCGGCCGGCAGCCGGAGCGAGGGTGGAATCGATGGATGACAAGCGGGGTACGATCATCGTCGTCGATGACGATGTCGGGGTACTCAAGCGCCTGGAACGGCTCCTTCGCTTCGAGGGCTACGACGATGTCGTGCTGTGCGAACGCGCTGACGATGCGTGGGCTGTGCTCAGGGATGCCAGGCCGCTGGCGATGATACTGGACCTCATGATGCCGGGAACGGACGGGTATATGATGCTTGACCGCATGCATGCCGAGCGGCCCGACGTGCCGGTGATAGTGGCTACCGCCATAGACGATCTGGATGCCGTCGTGCGGTGCATGAAGGCCGGAGCCTTTGACTACGTTCCCAAGTCGGCCGAGACAGCCCGGTTGGTAGCGAGCCTGGAGCATGCTTCGTTGATAGGGCGGCTCCTGGACGACAACAAGGCGCTTCGCGACAGCCTGCTGTCGGATGACGGCCGCGTCCTTGGCTACTTCGAGGCTATAGTCACGCGTGACCGCAAGATGACAGACATTTTCAGATACCTGGCGGCAATTGCCAGGAGCGACAGGCCCATCCTGATAACCGGCGAATCCGGAACAGGCAAGGAACTGTTTGCCCTGGCTGCACATGAAGCCTCGGGTCGATCGGGAGAACTGGTCACCGTCAACATCGCCGGACTGGACGATGCCATGTTCAGCGACACTCTGTTTGGCCACAAGCGCGGCGCATTTACCGGAGCCGAAACCGACAGGCCTGGCCTCATCGAACGCGCGCAGGGTGGCACGCTTTTCCTGGACGAGATAGGTGATCTGCCGCAGCAGAGCCAGGTCAAACTCCTCAGGCTCATCGAGCAGCGGCGTTACTATCCGCTTGGCGCCGATATGACCCGTTCCTCGGATGCGCTTATAATCGCGGCCACGAACAAGGACCTGCAGAAGGCCTGCGCTGCCGGTACGTTCAGGCAGGATCTGTATTTCCGCCTTGAGACGCACCTGATCCGGTTGCCGCCCCTGCGTGAGCGCACGGGTGATCTTCCCCTGCTCGTCGAGCTGTTCGTAGCCAGGGCCGCGGAGAAATTCGGCAAGGCCGAGCCTCAGGTACCACCCGAACTCTACGATTTGCTGGGAACCTACGATTTTCCTGGTAACATACGCGAACTGGAATCCATGGTCCACGATGCGGTAGGACGGGCAAGCGGGCGTACCCTGTCTATGGAGTCCTTCAAGTCACGGGTCTTCAGGCCAGACCGCGGGACTGCGGGTCTGCCGGTTTTTGCCAAGGGGGTCTTTGCCTCCCTGCCAGCATTGCCCACCCTGCGTGAAGCCTCTGATGCCCTGATCGAGGAGGCGTTGCACCGGGCAGGGGGCAATCAGGGTGTCGCCGCGGGGCTCCTGGGGCTTTCAAGGACGGCGTTGAATCGCCGGATCAAGAATAAAGACGAGGAGTACAGCTGATCAGGGGTGTGCAAAATCGGACAGTGTCAATTATTATGTTCATTCAAATAAATAATTGTCAAATATGCAATTAGAACTATAAATACTAGTAATGTATTAAAATATTCATCAAATGCTGGCACCGTTGTTGTTCAGGATCAGTCCAAGTAAATAAATAACTATATAACAAGCAATGAATTAAAGTATTTTCAGCCTCGTCCTTTTTTGGCACGATTGTTGCATTGTTATTGGCAGGTCATTTGTCCCGGCCATGTAAAAAAGTAAAGGTAAAAAAGTAAGTTAATAAAGTTACGTTAAAAAAACGGGACCAGGTAAACAAGTAGGAATATAGAGAGCGGAACGTCTACGCCGGCGTTCCGCTTTTTATTTATGCCAGACCCGCGCAACTTCCAGACTATAATCCGGTCAAACAATGCAAGAACCGCTCCATCCGCAGGATGAGCGGTACAGGAAGGTTGTGTATGTCTGATCATGGTACTGAATCCGCTCCGCTGTCACCCGCCCGCTATCCTCTCGGGGAAGAAATTGCCAATGCCATAACCCACGGAGTCTGGTCGCTGCTGTCCATCGCAGGCCTTGTCGTCCTCATCGTATCCGCAGCGGTACGAGGAGACGCCTGGCATATCGTTTCGTTCACCATATTCGGTGCCAGTTCCGTGTTGCTGTTCACCATGTCCACCCTGTACCACGCGATCAGTGCCACGAAGGCCAAGAAGGTGCTCAAGGTGATGGATCATTCGTCCATCTATGCGCTCATAGCCGGCACCTACACGCCGTTCGCGCTGACTGCCCTGCGTCCAACCGTGGGCTGGGTGGTGTTCGGTGTCGTGTGGGGCGCGGCTGCAATCGGCATATCGCTCAAGCCCTTCCTGGCGGGCAAGGCCAAGGTGCTGTCGACGATAGCCTATCTGGCCATGGGCTGGATCATAGTCTTCGTATGGAAGCCCCTCGTAGCTGTGGTGGACCTGAGGTCTATCTGGTTTCTCATAGCAGGTGGACTTGCCTATACCGTAGGTGCGCTGTTCTATCTGCTCAAAGGCCGAAGCTGGACGCATCCGGTATGGCACCTGTTTGTAGGTGCCGGGGTTACGTTCCATTTCTTCGCCGTGCTCGCCCTGTTGCCGCCAGCCTGACCTGTTCCACTTTACCGGCGGCGCAGGAAGCGGGGTAGCGTGGGTTTCTTGAGCCACAGGATGCGTGAAACCGCGGAGGCCACAGCGAGGCCTCCCGCGATGGCTCCTGCCAGAGTCAGGGTCTGAAATCCCGTGGCTGCAGAGGCCTCGGCATTGCCCGCAACCGCCTCGAACATGGTACGGTACATGCCGGCACCCGGCACGAGCGGGATAATCGCCGAGATGATGAACAACGTAGCAGGCCGTTTGAGCAAGGCCGCGGCCAGTTCCGCATAGATTCCAACAACGATGCTGGCAACGAAGAACGACAGTGATTCCGAGCCGGCAAAGGTCCGGAGCACCAGGTACGCTCCCCAGGAAAGCGCTCCTCCGAATGCTGCAAAGGGCAGATCCCGCAGTGGCGCCCTGAACAGTATCCCGAAACCCAGCGTGGCCAGAAAGGCCCACAGGAGCTGGATGGCTGACCCGGTCATACGGCTCCCCCGAACAGCTTTGATACCTCCAGCGCCACGCCGACGCCAATTGAAATGCCTGCTGCCGAGATGAAGGCATCGGCCGCCCTCGCGATTCCCGCGAGGAGATCTCCAACGATGAGGTCCCTGATGGCATTGACTATCATGACGCCGGGTACCAGCAGCATGATGGCCCCGATTATCATGGCATCCTTGTTGCCCGCAAGCCCAAGGCTATGGGCTGCTATCGCCGTTGTGGCAGCAAAGCAACCACCGACGATGTTTGAGAAAAAATCGGACAAACGCATGGAGCCAAGCCATTGCATCAGCTTGCCGATGACGATACCGATGGCAGCCGCGACGAGCGCGTCGTTCCATCCCCCCTCAAAGAGCAGACAGAAGAATCCGGTAACAAAAGCGGCTCCCAGCGAGGGCAACGGAACCGGATACGAACCGAGTGCGTCTATGGAGCACAGTTCCCGTTCGATGCCATCCTGGTCGAGTTTTCCTGATACCGCGTTACGTGCGAGTGCGTTTATCCGGGCTATCTTGTCCAGGTTCATCTGGCGCTTGCGGATGCGCTTGACCACCGCGCTGCTGTGCCCGGTAGCATCGTCGCATGACGCTATGAAGCCTGTAGGCGTGGCAAACGAGTCGGGATCCAGCCCCCCGAGCGACGCTGCGATGGCGACCATCACTTCCTCGGCCCGGTAGGTCTCTCCGCCGGATTCCAGCACGATGCGCGCTGCCTCGGTGGAGAGCCTGAGCGCATCGTCGGCAGCATGCGTGTCAGGTTCCTGCGGCCTCATTCAAGTCCTATGAGCATCGCCATGGTGATGTGAACGATGCCTTCGTCCCAGAAATTGGGGTTGTCTGTCCAGGCGTTGAAAACCGGCATCGAGCCGCGGACGCCAAACGCAAAGGTAAAATTCTGCTGCAGGAATACGTGGAAGCGGAGCGAAGCTGAGGGATAGAACCACCTGCCTGAACTCCAGAGGTATGAAGCAATGGATGCAAGATTTGCAGCCATAGCATCCTCGATGCCTGCAGTGTCGTCATTGGCAAAAGGAGCGCGGAGCACGAACGACGGGCCGAGCGCCACGGCGACACCAAAGCGCTCATTGAATTCAAATGTGGCCGTCACGGGGATGTCGAGGATAAAGCCGAGGATGAACGCATTGTTGCCGGCGCCTGTCTCGCTCTCGGTCGGAACGGCACGGTCTTCAAACCATTTATAATTCGTCCAGTACAGGTCCAGGCCTGGTTGCAGGCTCAGAAAAAAATCCGGGGCAAAGGAGACCATCATGGATCCACCCAGGGTATTGAGCCGCGGAATGACAGGAATGGGATCCGACTGGTTGTTTATGACGGCGACGCCGAAGCGTCCCGAGAAGCCGTCTATATCCATAGCCCGGGGCATCACGAGGGCAGCGGCGCAAAGCATGGCCGCCAGAACGGTTCTTTTCATCGTACTTCTACTATACCGCGTGGCAACGGCCTTTCATAGGCCGGCGTCGAGAGCCAGGAGTCCGCAGAGTCCTACCTCCGGGAACAGGTCTTCTTCCCACAGTGCGACAACAAGGCCATCGACGAACGCCGCATCCCTGATGCGGGCACCTGGAACCGGTGGTAGTGGATTCAGGACCGTGGCTGTTTGCCCGCCGGAGGCCGGCCGGGCAAGTATGACCCTCCAGTCATCCGTGGCGATGATTGCCATGTCTTCACTCGTGCCGGTTCCGGTTATGTGGCCCCAGGCTGGGGCCGCCTGCCCCGGATCACCCCGCACATAGGTACGGCGGGACCCATCGGACAGCCTGCACTCGATGAGGAGCGGTCCAGTCAGCGCGGTTGCGGCCGCCCGCAGTGCTTGCGGTGCCGATGCTATGGGCAGCGGTGATGCGAGCCGTTCGAAAACCGCACGGTCCAGTGGTTCATTCGTACCGGTCTTCATGTCAAGGCGTGCATAGCTGGTTGTCACTCGATCCCCGGCGTCTGTCCGCTGCTGGGCAAGCCACGAATCCGCTGCCACAGGAAACAGTGCGTACACGTCGCTGCCTATGCCTGGTTCAAGCATGCGGGCTTCCTGGAGTGTGGCTGCTATGACGACGGATGCGGGTATCCTTTGCGCCTGCAATTCAAAAATGGGGTGGCGGTAGAGCAGGAACAGGGCCTCGTCGTTGCGACCCCAGGACGGTGCTATGGTCCGGCCTTCGAATTCAGTCTCGGCTCCGGGCAGGAGCTCGATGACGAGCCTGATTTCAGCGGTTGTGCTGCCATCAGCGGGGATGAGCCGTGCGACACGGAGCCTGCGAAGGCCAATACGGTTGATGGCGAGGACCGCGCCGCTGCCCAGCGGCTGGATGGAGGCAGCGGTGACGGCCATGGGAAACGGAACGGGGATCCGGTTCATGCCGGCGGCCCTGTCCGGATCCACCGGGGCAAGTGAACCGTCGGTGCCTGCCAGCAGGGCCAATGCACCGCCAGCCGGTACCAGAAAGCCGGGCCGGGGGGCCTGTTCCCGTACCGTTGGCGTGCTGCGGGAACAGGCTGCGAACGAGCAGGCTGCAAGCGAGGTCAGCAGTAATGCAGCACCGAGCGCCGTCACGGATCGTACCGTCACGTTGCCCGGCGTTCTGGCTGTTGAAGTCAATATGCCCTGGCGAAGATGGCCCGGTGCTTTGACGGAGCGCCGCAGAGGCAGCAGCTGCCTTCACAGTGTTCCTGCTGGTCAAAGGGCATGTTGCGTATCGTCACCTTGAGGTCTGCCTTGAGCCTGGCCTCGCATTCGCGGCTGCCGCACCAGAGGCCACGAGCGTAGCCACCGGTAGCCTCCGCGGTACCTTCGTGGGATTCGCCGTCAACTGCAGCCTGCTTTTTGGCTTTCTTTTCCTTGCCAAAGAAGGCCAGGATGTCGTCCATGTTGGCCACATCCCTGGTATTGGCGTTCTGAAAGGCGCGGGCCTTCTCCAGGAGGTCCTTCTGCATGGCTGCAAGGATCTCGCGAGCCTTGGCCGGCACGTCCTCGAGCTTTACGAAGGTCTTCTCACCGGTATCGCGGCGGACCATCACAACGTTGCCCGCCGCCGCATCCTTGGGGCCGGCCTCGATGCGTATCGGCACGCCGCGCATTTCCCACTCGGCGAATTTCCAGCCGGGCGTGTTGCTGTCGTCATCGTCGAACGCCACGCGGCCCGGCATACTCGAGCACGGTTTCCTTGTTGTCGCTTTTGAATATGGGCACGACGACGATTTCATCGCTGGCAAGCGAGGGAGGCAGCACGAGGCCTTTGTCATCCGAGTGCGTCATGATGATGGCACCAACGAGGCGTGTCGAAGCGCCCCAGCTGGTCGCCCATACATGATCCAGTCCGCCCTCGCGGGTCTGGAACTGCACGTCAAAGGCCTTGGCGAAGTTCTGGCCCAGGAAGTGGCTCGTGCCTGCCTGGAGGGCCTTCTTGTCCTGCATCATCGCTTCGATGGAGTAGGTTGCCACGGCGCCTGCGAATTTTTCAGCTTCGCTCTTGCGTCCCGCCAGTACAGGCAGGCAGAGGTATTCCTCGGCGAACTTGCGGTACACTTCGAGCATGAGCTCGGTCTCCGCCTGGGCCTGGTCCTTTGTCTCGTGGGCGGTGTGGCCTTCCTGCCAGAGGAACTCTGTGGTACGGAGGAACAGCCGGGTGCGTTTCTCCCAGCGGACGACGTTGGCCCACTGGTTGTACAGCAGAGGCAGGTCGCGCCATGACTGTATCCAGTCACGGTACTTGCTCCAGATGATCGTCTCGCTGGTGGGCCTGAGCACGAGCGGCTCGTCGAGCTCTTCCCCGCCCGCGTGGGTGACCACGGCAAGTTCCGGGCTGAAGCCTTCTATGTGTTCGGCTTCCTTCTTGAGGAAGCTCATCGGGATGAGCATGGGGAAGTAGGCGTTCTGGTGTCCGGTTTCCTTGAAGCGGCGGTCAAGCTCGTCGCGCAGGCGTTCCCAGATCGCGTAGCCGCGCGGCCTGATGACCATGCACCCCTTGACCGGCGAATAGTCTGCCAGTTTTGCGTTCAGGACGATGTCGATGTACCACTGTGAATAATCGACGCTCCGTGGGGTGATCTTTTCAGCCATGGGAATACCTCTTGCTGGAACTTCGCGGCCTCAATGGGCCGCGTGGAATCAGCGCCGCGTATAAACAACGAAGCGCCGGCCTTGTGGACCGGCGCCTCTCGGCGCTTGTTGATACTATACGAACTGGCTCCGTCTGTTCAACGGCGGAGCTCGGTTATGGAAGCCTGAACGTCTCGACCATGTAATGGATCGACGAACCCGAGGTGTCCTTCTGGAGCTTCTCTATGAGCACGACGATGGTCTTTCCGTCCGGGGCCGTTACAATCTGGCGGATGGTATAATCGGTAACGCCCTTGCGCTTGATGGCAGGGTTTCCAGCCTTGACGCTGACCTTTTTTTCGTCCCTGGTAACCGCGATTTCAAGTCCGAAGGACGAGGCGATGGCACCGGCCTTGTCCTCGACTGATTCCTTGAGGGTCACATCCCACTGGGCGCCTGAGTCGAAGTCCTTGAATGAGAGCGTATCGGGTCCGTCTATGCCATTGATCAGCAGGTAAACGAGGCGGCCCTGGGACAGGTGGTCTATCTTGTGTTTTCTGGCAATGGGCACGGCATCGGAAAACAGTTTGAAGAATCCCCCTGCCGGGTTCCAGCCAGGCTGTAGTTCGGTGCCATACATGCCCTTGAATACCCCGCCAGGCGCAAAATCATTGCGCTTTGTGTCCACGAGGAATACCTCTGCATAGGGTTTGTTGTTCGATGTATCCATGCCGTAGAAACCGAACATGAAGTAAGCCGAATCCGGAGAGAATCCGAGGTTGACGAGCGTAGCAACATCTCCCGCGAAGGCGGTAGAAGCGAACGCGAGCATCAGTGCGACGAGCGCTATACATCTCTTCATCGATATTCTCCCCTCGGACGGCAATCGGAAAGGCCGTCCCCCGTTTTAATATCGGCGTAGTTCCAGCGCTCTTGAGGGAAATGCCTCCCGGTAGTACGGTAAGCCTATGACGATCAAACTACGGGGACGACTTTTCTGGGGTTTCTGCGTGATTTCCACCTCAAGCCTCGTGCTGGCTGGCGGCGCATTGTGGCTGTCGGGATTCGAGAACCTCGAGCACCTGCGGGGTGCCGGTTTCGGGAGCCCGCAGCCCTTGGGCTTTTATGTGATGCTGGCAGCGGCAGGGGCAAGCGGGCTCTACTCGGCCATACTCTCGGGACTCGTGGCTGTACGGAGCGGAAAAACCGTCTCCGTTGAAATTTTCTTTTTTGCTTTGTGGGCGTTCTGTCTGTCATTTGAACTAGCCAAGGTTGCATCACTCGTGCTTGGCATCCAGGGTGCGAGTTCCATCGCATTCGAGATTGTAACGAGGATTGCGTTGTTTGGCCGTTACACCGGCACCATTGCCCTGTTTTCCGGCAGCCTTTTTTCAATAGGCATGAAGCAGGAGCGCGGAATCCCGGTGCTTACAACTACCGTGATGGCAGGATTGTTGTTTGCATCGATACAACCGCTCAACTCCGTATTCCCGGGAGGGGATTTTCTTGCTGATCGCGGTATGGCTTCGCTGGCGGGTGTATTTGAAGCAGGTATGGTCGTGCTGGCTGTAGTAAACTATCTCATCGCCTGGCGGGCTGGAAAGGACAGGGCCTACGTGGCTTCCGGCTTTGGCCTGGTAGCGTGTGTTACAGCGGTCGCGATGCTGAGAAACAGCTCATCGCCATGGATGACCGCGCTGGCTCTTCCGGTCCTCGCAGGCGGAACATGGCTCCATCTCAAGAGCCTCCATGACTATTACCTATGGCGTTGATGCGTTATAGGCCTCTGGTCAAGCCATTCCGAAAAGACCGACTGAAGTGAGCCCGACGATGGTCGGTATCAGGATATTGTCCGCGTCCTTGCTCGGGATGGCCTCGGTCACGGTCGCGACTACTGCGATGATGGCTGACCGTGTCGCATCGCCTGTGACGAGATAGGCTGAACAGAGTACCGCCAGAAAGCAGGTCAGGCTGCCTTCGATTGACTTGCCGCCCGTAAACGGAATCTTGACTGTTCCAAAGGCTTTGCCGGCCAGGCTGGAAAGCCCGTCGCCAAAGGCAAGTGCATAGATGGCTATGGATGCTGCCGGTTCAGGATACAGGACCAGTGCGAGCAAAGCTCCTATGCCCAGTGTTACGGGCCCGTACACGAACCGCCCAGCATCACGACGACGAGCCGCGAGCGCGGTTATCCTGCTAACAATGGCTATCTCGAAGCCACGCAGGCGCATGAGTTCACTGTAGGAATATACAAGAATGCCTGAAACCAGCAACGCTACAGTAAACCCGAAATTCCAGGTTGCAAGCGTAGGAACGAGGCCGATCAACAAATGTATGCTTTTCCGTACTATTTCAGTGCCGAGTTCCGTGGACCATGGTCGTGAGTTACTGATCGATCCTTGTGCTCGAATTACGTCTGACATACGCTTCCTTTGATATTCTTACCTTGTACATTGCAAGAACCGATCCAAAAAAAGGCATTCTGGAAAAATAAAGTTAAATGCATATGGTTGAATCAGATACAATATAAAAATAATTATTTGTGGCTACCCGGATATGCATATTGTCTAATAAATCATACTTTAATAATTCAGATTCACATACCTGCTGTTAATTTTCGTCTGTTTGCCTCGTGTTGACAAGCTCCGCCTCCCGAAGCTACTATCCTCCCGCATCAAAGGGCGATTAACTCAGCGGGAGAGTGCGCGCATGGCTTGCTTTCCTGTTCTTGTATTTTTTGTGGGCGATTAACTCAGCGGGAGAGTGCGCGTGAAGCGTGCCTTCCGTACTATGTGCTTTTTATGGGCGATTAACTCAGCGGGAGAGTGCGCGTCAAGCGCAACCCTCCCTATATATGGCGTTTTTGGTGGGCGATTAACTCAGCGGGAGAGTGCTACCTTCACACGGTAGAAGTCACTGGTTCAATCCCAGTATCGCCCACCAAAAACGCCTTTTCTATTGGAGGTTGCGCTTGACGAACCTTCACACGGTAGAAGTCACTGGTTCTGCGCCTGGGTACAGGCGATCCCAGTATCGCCCACAAAAAATACAAATCTGTAGCAAGCCATGCGAACCTTCACACGGTACGCGGAGATTCGCCGAAGGCGAATCACTACAATAACAATACCTTGCGCGTTAGCGAGCGCAAGCGAGCGTCCGAAGTCACTGGTTCAGCGCCTGAGTACAGGCGG
>JFJP01012208.1_pt1 | contig 20981 bp, 22 predicted proteins | sample 431651 | NCBI WGS metagenome assembly JFJP01 (sample SAMN02602958, study PRJNA72255) | Microbial mat metagenome, whole genome shotgun sequencing project. | biome: fresh water; feature: sink hole; material: water; isolation source: purple microbial (photo- and chemosynthetic) mats found in...
CATGCATCCGGCCTTTATCTTAAGCAGATTGACTGACAAAAAAGGACACGCGGGAAAAGAGTGAAAAATATAAACCTTCATCCATTTGTGTTTTTCGAGAAATTCATTCTAATGGCATTTAATAGATGCCCCCTGCAAGCTCGGGGAAATTTTGCGGTCACCATTTTGCCATCCCGTGCTATAATGCGCTTCTCCGGGCGCTTAGCTCAGTTGGTTAGAGCACCTCGTTTACACCGAGGGGGTCGGGGGTTCGAGTCCCTCAGCGCCCACTTTTTCGATTAGCCCTTCTTTGCAATATCCTGCCCTGTTTTTTTCAAACAAGAAATTCAACAACGCTCGCTCTGTCCGATAAAATGAAAAAACGTCTGTGGTAAGCACAGACGTTTTTTATTGCATTGAGCTTATATTTTTAAGCACCGGGGTGCGGAGTTCTTTCCATGTTTCCCAATTGGGCGCGGATTAACGCGGAAAGAGCCAAATTTAGCACTCTGGGCGTATACAACGTTGATGAAGTGATGTTTTAAGGTTTTTTCCGCGTTTGCAGCGCTTGTCTGCGTCCGAAATTTTTTTGATTTGGAATTGCCGCTTACTTTTCCGCTTCTTTTGGCATTAACACCTTCGTCCTTCGACTGGCGTCCTCCTGGTCTGCCAGGGCGTTGATCAGTCTGCCGGCCGTTTCGCGCAGGGCGGGGTGCAGTTGACTGAGCTTGTGTGACATCTCATCGACCCACGGGTCATCGCTCGTCTGCGGCAGAACCCCGGCGGCGCGGAATACCACCTCAGGCGGCATGCGCAGGGCATCGGCGAGAGCCCGCAATGCTTCCGGGTCGGGCGTTTTCGTCTTGCCGGTCAGGTAATAGCTGATGACCTGCCGCGTAAGTCCCGAGGCGCGCGCAAAATCAGATTGCGACCAGCCGCGGGCGTCCATTTGTGTTTTTAGCCAGTGAGAGAAATTGTCCATAATAATTTCCATTTTGTATCAAAAAATATATCATACATCAACAGGCTTGTCAATTACGTTTGACAAGCGGCCAGCAAAAGAAGACAGGGTTCGCTTGCAAGCTGTAAAGAACCATCGGCATGACATTTGTCAATCGACAAATGATGCTCCCCCGCCTATACTTAAACAACAGTACCCGCAAAGCCTTCAAGGCGATTTCGGTGCACAGCGGTAGGGGGAATGTCCCGCCGCTCGGTGTGGGTGGTTTTTGATTTTTGTCCGAATAATAAGATACCCTCCTGCGTCACAATGGTTTATCATTAAAGGAACAACGAAGGGTTATAAAATTTTCTCAATGGAGGAGCAAACTGTCATGGAATACTCAGAGTTGATCGCGGCACGGTACAGCGTCAGAACATATCGCCCTGACCCGGTTGAAGACGAGAAGTTGCAGGCTGTCCTGGAAGCGGCCCGCCTGGCGCCTACCGCCGCCAATCGGCAGCCCATCCAACTGGTCGTGATGCGCACAGCCGGACGGGAAGAAGAGCTTGGAACGATCTACCGCCGCCCGTGGTTCGTTCAGGCGCCCCTGATAATTGCCGTTTGCGCAATTTCCTCACAGGCTTGGGTGCGGGAAAGCGACCGCTTCAACGCCCGCCTGATCGATGCCGCAATTGTGGCCGACCACTTAATTCTGGCGGCAGCCAACCTGGGACTGGGCACCTGCTGGATCGCAGCCTTCAATGTGGAAGCAGCCCGCACTGTCTTACGCCTCCCCGCTGAAGTCGAGCCGGTCATCTTCACGCCCCTCGGCTATCCAGCCGACCTGCCAGGACTCAAGATCCGTAAACCGCTGGCTGACCTGGTGCGTTACGATCATTGGTAAGGGCTCCCTTCTTTGTTGACCCGAAATATATTTATTCCGACCAAGTCCAAAGGGTTTCCTTTTTTCACTGTTACGGTCCCAACCAGCCGAATTTGAGATAACAACCCACCCGCATCTCAAAAGCTCTTCATTGCGCTTATCCTGAAAAATTACTGGCAGGATATTTCACGCCTTATCATTTCACCCTGTACTTCCTGCCTGTCTGTTTCCAACCCGGTGTACCACCCCGCCGGCGGGGTGTTCTCACGATCGGGATCATAAAGATCATTATAAAAAGGGTGCACGACAGACAATGGAACATATCCTTACCAAATCCGGGATCATAAAGATCATTATAAAAAGGGTGCACGACAGACAATGGAACATATCCTTACCAAATCCGACTATAAGACCGCACGCACCTGCATCACCAAGCTCTATTACAAAAAGCTCAGATACCCCACAGTGCTGGATGGCGATGAGTTTATGGAGCTCCTCCGGGACGGCGGCTACATGATCGACGCCCTTGCCAAATTACTCTTCGATGACGGCATCACCATCGATGGGGGCGGCAGGCAGAAAGCGTGGGAGGACACCCGGGAATTATTGGGGCGGGATAACGTGACTTTGTTCGAAGCTGCATTATTGGGAAATGGTAAATTTGCCCGTCCTGACATTCTGATCAAGCAGGGTAATCACCTCACCCTCATTGAAGTGAAAGCCAGGTCCTATGATGGGGCAAAAGCGCAGAAACTGCTTGAGGATTCAAAACCGAATCTATTTCGGAACAAACGGGACGGCACAGTCGCTTCAGACTGGCAGCCGGTTCTGGAAGACATCACATTCCAAGCGCTTATTCTGCGGGAGCTTTTCCCACACGCCCGGGTCACCTGTGAATTAATGATGCCCGACACCTCGCGCACCACGGGGATCGACAAACTCCACACACTTTTTGAAATGCTACAACCCGAACACGCTCACACCTCCTTCACCTTCAAGGGCGATGTGGACCAATTGCGGAACGATCACTTCCTGACCCGCATTAATGTGGATGCCGAGGTCAATGACTTGACGCCCCTGGTGGCGGGTGAGTCTGCAGCTTATCTCAGCGCGCTGCAACCGCTCACCAGGATCCCTGCCAAAATATCATATGGCTGCCGCGATTGTGAATTTCGTTCCCCTGACGATAACGAACGGAACGGTTTTCGTGAATGTTGGGGCAGCCTGGCCGATGGTAAACCTCATATTTTTGAGATGTATTGCGCCAGCCAGATTCCCGGCATAAATGGTCCATTGGTTGATGAACTTATCGCTCAGGGAAAAGTGTGCCTTACCGACATACCGGAAACCGCCCTGGTGAAGAAAGACGGCAGGATCGGGGCGCAAAATCAGCGGCAGCTGCTGCAGTTGACAAATACGCGGACCAACACGGAATGGATCGACCCTGCTTTGCGTGATGTGCTGGACGATCACCACTTCCCCCTGCACTTCATCGACTTTGAGACCTCAGGCCTGGCTGTGCCGTATCATGCCGGGATGCACCCCTATGAAAATATAGCGTTTCAATGGAGCTGTCATACTTTGCGTTCAAGCGCATCCGAACCTGAACACACTGAATGGATCAACCTGGAGCAGGCCTTCCCCAGTTTCGCTTTTGCAGAATCTTTGATGGAACAGCTTGGAGATCAGGGTACCTTCTTCATGTGGGCCACCCATGAGAATACCATCCTCAAAGGGATTCGCGGGAAAATGGAAGGACGTTACACGAACAGGAAAGTTCAGAAATGGCTGGATTGGATCACCAACGATGGCGATGGTAAAACCCGCCTGGTGGACTTGAACAGGCTGACCCTCAAGCATTACTTTCACCCGCTCATGGGTGGAAAGACATCCATCAAAAAGGTCGTGGATGCCATTTGGAAAACCAACCCGATCCTCCGCCAACGATTTCCAGCCTATCTGAAGGAAGAGCATGGCCAAATTTTGAGCCCATATAAGTCCCTGCCCCCATTAATGATGGACGGCAGGGAGGTCCTTGTGGCTGAAGGCACCGGCGCCATCCGTGCCTATCAGGCGATGCTCTATGGACCTCAAAAATCCGACTTAACTGTCCGCGCACAATGGCAGAAATTACTTCTTCAATATTGTGAACTCGATACGCTTTCAATGGTAATGGTATATCAACATTGGGAACAACTTCTGGCCCTGCCCGCATGATTTACAATTGGATCACAGTTCAAACTGGCGGCAAGACAGGAACAGATCCTGATTTTCATCTCCATTAAAAAGGAGCCTCTCATGTCCAAAAAGATCCGCAACTACCTGATCGCAATTGCCATCGTGTTCCTGGTCGTCCTGCTGACCGGCTCCTTCTTCGTGGACCTGACCTGGGCCGAATCCGCGCTGTTGGCTGCGTTTCTGACCGTCATTGGCGTGGGCAGCTATTGGTGGAGAGATGAAGGGTTGGGGTAAATATTAACACTCCCGCCTTCCGAAAATGCGAGTGGAAAGTCCCGCAGCCACAGCGGGACTTTTTTTATTTCCAATTTCCTCCTCTGCTATAATCCCAGTCATGATTCTCATCACAGGCTCGACAGGCTTTATCGGACGCGCACTGATCCGCCAATTCTCATCCATCGGGGTTCCGGTGCGGGCGTTGATCCGCCCGTCGCCGCGGACTCCACGCCTGCCCAAAGGCGTCTCGGTGGAAGTGGCGGTGGTCAGTCTGGCAGACAAACGCGGTCTGCGCGCCGCCCTGCGTGATGTGGACACGATCATTCACCTTGCCAGCGCAGAAAATCAGGGCAGCCGCGGCAACCTGCTGACTGCAGACATCCAGGGCACGGAAAATCTTGTCGAAGCGGCATCCGATGCCGGCGTGGACCGCTTTGTCTACCTCAGCCACATCGGCGCGGGACCTTCCTCTGCATACCCCGCCTTCAAAGCCAAAGGCATTGCCGAAGACCACATCCGCAGCGGGAAGGTGCCATATACCATCCTGCGCGCATCGCTGGTATATGGGCCCGAGGACCATTTCACCAACAACATCGCAAAATTGATCCATTCCTCGATCGGCGTTTTCCCGATCCCCTCCGGCGGGCGCACGGTGGTTCAGCCGGTCTGGGTCGAGGACCTTGCCACCTGCATTTTATGGGCGCTCGAAAGAACCGACACACTCAACCAGGTGTACGAACTTGGCGGCAGTGAATTTTTTACGTTACAGCAGGTCATCGAAACCATTATGGAGGCCACACACCGCCGGCGCCTCCTGGTCCCGCTCTCTCCGCTCACCCTGCGCGCCTTGACCGTTTTTTTTGAAGGGGTGATTCCCAACTTCCCCATCTCATCCTTCTGGCTTGATTACTTCGCCGTCAACCGCACGTGCGCCGTGGATTCAATGCCGCGCATTTTTGGCCTGATGCCGGCGCGCTTCACCTACCGCCTTGATTATCTCCTCCGCAAGCCGTGGTACCAGCGCGCATGGGACTCCGCCTCAGAAAAGATCAGATCCCTGCGTCCACGAAAATGATGCCAGACTTCACCATCCGCCTGATCGAAACGCCCGAAGAAATGCCCCTCGTCGAGGAGCTCCAACGCCTTGTGTGGCCGGACTCTGAAACCGATGTTGTGCCTTTGCACATGCTCATCACCGCTGTTCACAATGGCGGATTGGTGCTTGGCGCATTTCAAAAAGAGGAAATGATCGGCTTCGTCTTCGGCTTTCCCGGACTGGACGGGACGCCCGACGGACCACGACCAAAGCATTGCTCACACATGATGGGCATTCACCCCGATCACCGCGACAAGGGCATGGGGTTCGCGCTCAAACGCGCCCAATGGCAAATGGTTCGCCACCAGGGTCTCGACCACATCACCTGGACGTACGACCCCCTGCTCAGCCGCAACGCCTATCTCAACATTGCAAAACTTGGCGCAGTCTGCAGCACCTATCGCTGCTCGGAATATGGGGACATGCGCGATGGACTCAACGCCGGACTGCCATCGGACCGCTTTCAACTGGATTGGTGGATCAATACCCAGCGTGTGCTCAGCAGGTTGGGGAAACGCCCGCGTCCTGCACTCAAATTGATGCACACAAGGCGCGCCGGACTGCATCCCTTTTATCCGCTTCATACCAACAGCCGGGGCTGGATCCATCCGCCCGAAGAAGTTCCGCCCTTTGACGACCGGCTGCTCATGGCAGAGATCCCCGCTGACTTCCCTGCACTCAAATCAGCTGACTTCGCCCTCGCCCGCGACTGGCGCTTCTTCACCCGCGAATTATTTGAAACTGCTTTCGAAAAAAAATACATCATCACCGATTTCATTTTTGATTTGGAGGAAGGGGAACCTCGGGGGTTCTATGTGCTGACTCACGGAGAAAGCACGCTGGATGAGTTTGAATGAACCCGGGGTAAGCTTTCCCGCTCCATCGCCCCTCTTTTACCAACTTCCTGTTAAATCAAAAAAGGACTGTCTAAAGCGACAGTCCTTTTTTGACAAGGAACGGATCTGCTACGGCACCGGTGTGGCAGTTGGAGCGGGCGTGGGGAGTGGGCCTGCAAAAGGCGTGCCGGCAAAGACAAAGGAATCAGCGATCACTGCCTCCTCGTGTCCGGGCACATTCGCCTTGCTGCTGGCAAGAAATTCATACAGCAGTGACATTTTCCAATCTCCGCCGCCGAGGATGTCCATGCCCCTGGTAGTATCTTCAGCGCGGCGTGAGCCAGTCATGATACCGGCATAACTGCTCAGATCCAACTGCGCTGGCGAGACAGTCATATCCCCCGAATGGCAGGAGACACATGAGAGGGAACCCGGACGCCAGAGATTCGACTCAGTGAAAAATGGTTGGACATCCCCAAAGACCGCCTCGCAGTTTTTCCCGTCTGCATCCACAAAATAGAAGGGGGCGGCTTCGGGGGCTTTTGCCGAAACCCACGCGCCGATCAGATCAGCGGCGGGGATGCGGCATGAATTTCTGGCAGGGACCACGGGTTCCTGGAGAGAGACGTTTGAAGCGGCGGGCAGGGTCGCAGGGATCAGGGTCGGAATGGGCGTGCGATCGACCTTGAATGTGGCGCGGTTACAGGTAAGTGTCACACCGCAAGCCGAGACGTAGACAATACTGATCCACGTCATCACACCCAACAGGAACACTGTGATTGCACCATAAATATATTTGCGTACATCGTCTTTCATCAAAAGCCTTCCTTACGGTTGTACTTCCGTCCCAAGCGTGCGGACAAAATTCACCACGTCCCAGCGTTCGCGGACTGACAGGTTCTCGCTCAAGGGCGGGCACTGACCTGAGAACTCAACATCGGGAAAGAGTGAGTTTTCAGGGTTATAAATGCCGTTGGAGATGGACAGGAACATGCTGCCGTCGCTCTTGCTTTGCACCAGGTCACTGGTCAGGTCGGCCGGTTTCTTCTTGACCAGGAAAGCGCCGATCGTGCCGGTGCCTTCGCCCGTGTCGCCGTGGCACATCAGGCAGTGTGTGGCAAAGAGCTGGGTGCCGCGTGCAACAGACACTTCATCCGCCGGGACAGGGTTGGCCGGCGCGCCGTTACCGGGGATAAAAGCCGCGCCTTCCACCGGGATGGATTGCGCCGGTACCGCCAGCGGTTTTTCCTGCGTGCCAAAAGAGTCCTGAATTTCCATGAAGACGATCCAGTCAATTTTAACCACGTCAAAAGCAAAGACCGCCAGCATGCCGATGACCAGGGTGATGACTGCAAAAACTCCAATAAGCTGCTTGAACAATCTCATAGGTGAAACACCTCCGCCGCCTCAACCTTTTCCGCGCCGAGAGCGGTCATGGCTTTGGTGAATTTTTCACAATTCTCACCCGGGCAGATAAAGAAGACGGCGATCTTTCCATCGCTGATCTCCTTCACATATTCCATCGGGCGGTAGTTGGGGAAATAACTGTCAAGGAACACGCCCAGGAAGGTCGATAGCAGCATGCCAAGCATGGTCAGCTCGAACAACACCACCACCGTCGGAGGACCGGGAACGATCCCCTGCGTACCCACCTGGATCGGAACAGGATATAGGAAAGGCGAGACGAAAGTTAAGAACGCACCGCCGAAAAATCCCAGCACCGCGCCGCCAGCCGCCAGCCGCGGGACGTTCGTCCACTGGTTGGGACGGCCCAGCATGGCTTCGGTGGCGGGAATGCCGGAGATGACGTTCATCTGGTCATCGGAAAGTCCCAGGTCGCGCAGTTTCTCGATCGCGTCTGCGGCAGGTCCGAGGTCAGGAAATACCGCCAACAGGGACACCGATCCAGAATTTTCATTTCCGGATATATTGTCAGCCATTTGAATCTCCTATTCCAATTCGCTGACCGAAACGACGGTCTCGCGTCCAAATTTCTTAAGTTCATGCGCCATCTGCCCTTCCTCCACTTCCCAAACAGGGATGAGGGGAATGAGTTTTGAAGCGCCCATGTAAAGCAGGATAAAGAACGCCAGCGTGCCAATGCCAAGCGGAATTTCCACACCGGGTTCATACATTCGCCAGGTGAAGGGCATCCGGTTGATGCTAAGTGAAATGGGAACGATGATATAGCGTTCGAACCACATGCCGATATTGATGAAGAAACCGACAATGAACACGATCCACGGGGTGGAACGCCATTTTTGATTCCACAACACTGCCCAGGGGATCGCGATATTGAAGATCAGCATCGCAAACCACATCCAGCCCAGCGGACCCGCTTCATGGAAGTGCAGTAGTTGATGCGTCCACTTGTCGCCGCCGTACCATTGCACCATGTAATCATTGAAAAAGAAGTATGCCCACGCCATCGAAATGATGAGCATCAGTTTCGCAATGGCATCGAAGTGTTCGGGGCGGATGAAATATTTCATGTGCTTCATCGTGGCACGTACGACTGCCAGCACCATGATCACCGCGCCCATGCCTGAATGCAGGGCCCCCACCACAAAGTACGGACCAAAGATCGAGGAATTCCAGCCCGGGCGTGTGGCTGCCGCAAAATCCCACGAGACGATGGTATGCACCGAGAACATGACGGGAATGATGGCAAAGGCAAAGATGTTCATCGCGTTTCGCAGATGCGCCCATTCGCCTTCAGTGCCGCGGAAACCAAGCGCAAGCGTTTTATAGAAAGTCTTGCGCCAGCCGGTGGAGCGGTCCCGCGCCATCGCCAGATCGGGGATGAGCGGCAGGAACAGGTACATGGTGGAGGAAAGCAAATAAGTGGTGATGGCCAGCAGATCCCAGGTCAGCGGGGAATGCAGGTTGGGCCACAACATGCGCTGGTTTGCATAGGGCATCAGCCAGTACGCCAGCCAAACACGGCCCATGTGCATGAAGACACTAAAGCCCGCCTGCACCAGACCGAAGGTGGTCATCAGCTCTGCGGCGCGGGTGAACGGGCGCCGGAACTCGGCTTTGAACACACGCAGGATGGCGGAAATGAATGTCCCCGCGTGGCTGATGCCGATCCAGAACACGGTGTTGACGAGGAAAATACCCCAGTAAGACGGACGGTTGACGCCTGCAATACCGAGACCTTCCGCGATCATGGTTCCCCACGAGTAGAACAAGCCGTAGCCCACGATCGCGCTCAGAATGGCGAACACCACCCAAAATTTCCACGAGGTGGTATGCATTGATTCCATCACCATGTCATTCATCTGTCCGCGTGGCAGCGGGTCAAGCATCAGGTGCTTTTCACGGAAATGCTCTTCGGCATGCCCGGCATGATTTTTGTGATCAGCCATTTTTAACCTCCCTTGAAGTAGGTCACGTTGGGAAGCGTGCCGAGTTCTTCAAGATGTTTGATGCCATGACCGCGTTTCTTCGCCAGCTGCGAGACAAGCGATTCAGGGTCATCCACCCGCCCAAAGGTGATGGCGTTGGCAGGACAAGCCTGGGCGCAGGCGGTGGTGAATTCACCGTCCAGCACTTCACGTCCTTCCGACTTCGCCTTGTCCTGTGCCTTGTGAATGCGCTGAATGCAGAAGGTGCATTTTTCCATCACGCCGCGCCGGCGGACGGTCACATCGGGATTCAGTTGATTCGACAAAGGCTCGGGGCGTTCGTAGTCGCGCCAATTAAAGGAGCGCACCTGGTACGGACAGTTGTTCGCGCAATAACGCGTACCCACACAGCGGTTATACACCTGCAGGTTCAATTGTTCCGCCTGGGAGTGAACCGTCGCGAACGCAGGGCAGACGGGTTCGCAGGTCGCGCTTCCGCATTGCTGGCACAGCATCGGCTGGTTGGGAGTCATCTTAACTTCGGGGTACTCGCCCTCCCAAAACCGCTCAATGCGGATCCAGTGCATCGAACGCCCGTAGCCTGAATCTTTTTCGCCCACGAACGAGATGTTGTTTTCCATCGCACACGCGGCAACGCAAGCCTGACAGCCGGTGCAAATATCCTGGTCGATGACCATGCCCCATTTGCCGCTTTCGTCCGCGCTCATTTTAATTTCTTCAGGTCTGATCATGTTTAATGCTCCTCACCCAGACCCACGCCGTATACACCCATAATACTTTCAAGGCGTGAAAGGGGCTGCTTCTTCCCTGTCTTCTCGATCCTGACTTTCATACCGGCAAACGCAAGGTCACCTGCTTCATTGAAATGTCGGCCAAGCAAGTCTGCGGGATTAACGCCGCGCTGCTCGGCATAACGTCCATAGGCAGTGTGCCCCTGCCCAAAGGGAATTGCGATCGTGTCCGGACGAATGGCCGGGTAGCGGTAAACAGGCACTTCCAACTCTCCAGCCTCGCTGATGATCTTCACCACATCGTCATCTTCGAGTCCCAGTTCGTGCGCGGTTTCAGGGTTGATCTCCACCCAGGTATTCCACATGACCGTCGTGGTGGGGTCAGGCAATTCCTGAAGCCAGGGCTTGTTCGCGCCCGCTTCGGCCAGGGTCGGCGAGACAAAGGGCATGAAGAAGAACTCACCCTCGCCCGCGAACTCGGCTTCAGCGGCTTTTAAGTTGCGGTTGAACACATCGGCAGTGTTCGGAATGACGCGTGAGTCGCTGTTCTTCCACCAGCCCCCATATTGCTGGAAGGATGCCATGAAGGTGTTGATGTCAGGCGCAGAAAAGTAGCCGTCCACTTCATTCAGCAGCGGGGCGACCTTCTCCTGCAGGAATTCAACTTCATCCTTGAATGGCAGCGCCTTTGCAAAATCACCGCCCGCAAGTTGAGCGGCGGCGATCAGCACATCAGCCGTCGAACGGGTGTTGTAGAAGGGCGAAACGACAGGCTGTGACCCCGAAAGCGCTGACTGGTTCGAGCCTGTGGATACGCGCTGGTAGCCCCAGGATTCAAGTCCGTGGTGGTCCGGGAATACAAAATCAGATTCCAGCGCAGTCTCATCGGGGAAGGTCGAAAAGGAGATAACCTGCTCCACACCGTCAAGCGCCTTTTTAAATTCGAGTGAGGCAGGCAGTTCGAACAAGGGATTCACTCCATGCACGAACAGGACCTTGATCTCACCATCTGTCATTTTCTGCACGAGGTCCTGCATTTCCTTCACCGAGGCAGAGCGTTGATATTTTTCCTGCCCGGGGGCGGTCGGCGAAAAGAACACGCCGCCTTGTTTGCCAAAATTATCTGCAACCGCGTTCAAGGTCAGCACGGCTTCGGCAACCGCCAGACCGTTGGTCTGACCCAACGCCGCGCCGCCAGGGATCGCCAGCACTCCGGTCGAATTGACGAACATTTCGGCATAGCGTTCCAGTGTCTCAAGCTCGATGCCCGATCTTGCAGCAGCGGTTCGGGGGTCTATATCAGCGAAGGCACGAGGCAGGGGGCCGCCGCGCATTTCAAGCGCCAGCCGGCCAATAGCCAGTGCAACCAGGGCTTCACTGCCAGGCTGGAGCGGGATCCATTCATCCGCCTTCCCTGCCGTCGAAGACATGCGCGATTCAAATTGAATAAAGGACCCGCGCTTTTTGGTTTGCCCTTCGCGCAGGCCTGCAAATCCGCGCGTGTATGAAACCGGCGAGAGCCACGTCTCAAGAAAGTTCGCGCCAAAAGAGAATACCACCTGCGCTCCGCCCACATCAAAGAATGGCAGACCTGCTTCGCCAAAGAGATTCTCGGCGGCTTTCGCCAGGGTGGCACGTGATTCGAACATGCTCAATGCACCAAAACGCACGGGCAGGTTGAGCCCGGTCCGGGAGCACAGGTCAGTGACCAGGTCGAATAGATGGTCGGAGCTGGTGCCCATCAGGAAGGCAGCCTCATTTGGCTTGTACTGCTTAAAGGCATCGGCGACGGTCTGGATCGCGGCATCCCAATCCATCTTTGCCGCGGAGACATTGCCGCGTTTGCGTTGGAGCGGGTCGGTAACGCGGTCGGGATTGTACAACCCATGCAGGGTTGCCTGTCCCCGGGCGCATGTCTTGCCGAGGTTTAGCGGATGGTTGGCATTACCCTCGGTTTTGATGGCACGTCCCTGCGAGGTGCGGACGACAAGTCCGCAGCCAGCCGCACATTCGCGGCATGTTGTGGCGTAATAAGTGCTCTGGCCGTTATAGGTGTATTCGGGCATCAGCATGTACGGCTCGCGCTTGACATAACGCGAAGCAGGTCCACAGCCCGTCAGGATCGCAGTGGTTGCCGTTCCCACCCCAGCCAGTTTCAAAAAATCACGCCGGGAAAATTTATCAGTCATGTTAATTTCCTCTCACCCGGTTAATAATGACAAGTGCCACAGTCAACCAGCTTGACCAATTTTTCATGGTCATCGCCGGCGACCTGCTTATGACAATCCAAACAGAAGCCCATATTAAAGACCTGTGGATTCTCCGCGATGGTAACCTTCGACATGTCCCCGTGACAATTCTCGCAGTTTTGTCCTGCCGCCACATGTGCCCGGTGATTGAACTGAACAAAGTCCGGCACCTGCGCCACGGGAACCCACTCCAGCGGCTGTCCGCTGAGTACTGCCTGTTTCAAAGGTGCCAACAGCAGGCTGGTTTCTGTTTTGGCGATCTGATTATGACATGCCCAGCACTTCGCCTGTGACGGGATACCCGCGGCTGGTCCCTTTGCCGCGCCCGGATGGCAATACAAACACTGGATGCCAAAGGCAACATGGGTTTGATGGGGAAACTGAACAGGTTGTTCGGGAGGCTGCTGGGTGAGAGAAATGCCATATGCGGCAAAACTAAACACCGCCAGCAATGCAATTCCCACCGCAATCAGACCGAGTGGCTGTTTCAGCCAATCAATAAGTCTTTTGATCATGGATGCTCCTGAATTAAACTTTAAGCGGTACGCCGCCAAGCAAAGGCGGCGCAGGCTGAATTAACATAAAACGCTGAGCCCCGCCGGAAAATAATCTGCCGCATTATACATCGAAAGTGCAAAAAAATACATATAAGGGCTAATTTGTCAATAAATGCGAAATAAAACGGGTAAACAGCGCCAGACGTGACTGAAACACGGCTTGCGGGCATGATACAATACCCGCAATAAAACCATGAGAACATCACATATCTTTGGGATCGCACTGATTTTCATCACACTTGTTTTTATGCTTGCCTCTGTAAATTTTGATCAGCCGGAGGTCTCAGCCAGGAACTTGAACGCGGCTTCGCTCTCCATGCAAATTGCCACGCCCACCCCCAATGGCCCGATCCTGTCTGAGGAAGACCTGACAGATGGGATCGTGATCATGGGCTTTGTTTTGGTTGCCATTGTCACATTGCCTGTCCTGTTTTACAAAAAGCTGCGCAAGAAATAAAAGAAGATACCCTGGGCGGATAGTGATCTACCCTTCCCTACAATGAGATCATTCCCGGCGCGCTCCCCGCGTTTGGCAATTCATCATGGTCGGGCAATATGGATTCGGCATTGCGGGTCGAGGAATTAAGATAACCTGCCACACCGGCAATGACTCCGCCAAAGCTGCTCAGAAAGACGATCAAACCCATCCCCGCCCCGGGTCCCACCGGGACGAGCCAGCCAAAAAGGGAGGAGAGTCCGCTCGGAACCTGCATCGCAGGTTCGAACACGAAATCTCCCAATAATCCAGCGATCAACGGAGAGATGGGGTTTGTGATCCAGGCGATCAACAGGCGGGCCGAAAAAACCCGTCCCTGCAGATCAGGAGGGACTTTCGACTGCCAGATGGCCTGGTTCGAGCCATCCACCAGCGGACCGAATAGGGAGGATAACGCGATCGCGCCGATCCACAACGGGAGCTCGACCCCGACTCCCACCAGCGAAAAAATTAAACTGGAAACGATCCAGCCGGCCAGCACACCATGCACACGCCGCTTGAACCCGCCCCAAAGGCTCATGCCAATGCCGCCCACCACACCCCCCACTGCTCCGGCGGAAAGGACCGCCCCCAGGCTGACACTGTCATTCCCCGTGCGCAGCAGGATCATTGGCGAAAGCGCGGTGAAGGCGATGCCCAGGCAAAGATTGCCAAAGAAAAAGACCAATTGCAAACCCAGCAGGCTGGGGCGCGCGAAGATATAACGAAAGCCAAACGCAGCTTCCTGCAAAATGTGACCCTGCGCCTGCGAACCTTCCTCCGTCCGCGGCGGCTGTGGGATATGCACGAAAGCCAAAACAAGAATTGCCAGCAGGAATGTCACCACATCCAGTGACAGGATGCCCGTCAAGCCAATGAGCGGCAAAAGTCCGCCAGCCATCATCGGGGCAATCACACCCGGTCCCATCTGCACCAGGGACATCATGCCGTTTGCCCGTCCATATTGTTCCTTGGGGAGCATGGTGCTGATGGTCGCGGAAAATGCAGGCCATTGAAAGGCATTGCCGAGTCCCTGAAAAACAGCGGCGGCATACAAATGCCAGACTTCAAGCGTGCCGAATGCCTGCAGCAGCAGGATGGCGATCGTGGCGGCGCCTGCCGCCAGGTCACTGACCATCATCATCAGTTTGCGGTTGTGCCGATCCACCATCACGCCGGCGATCGGGGTGATCAGTAAAAATGGCGTGATGAAAAACACCTGCACCAGCCCAAGTGCGGTGGCGCTGCCGGTCTTCTCAAAGACCCAGATCGTCAAGGCGAACGTGCTCATGCTCGTGGCAAGCACTGAGATGACTTGTCCCAGCCAGACGAGTGAAAAGCCGAACATGCCCGTGGGGCGTTTTGTTTTGTTTTGCATAATGGCGAAAATAACACAACCGTTAAAAATAAACAACCCTGCGCGGGGATGGTGTCATTAAAAAAACGACTCTCTCACGAGAGTCGTCCAATTTTCAAATTTCAACTTGCCCCGCTACTCCACATAGATCTCCACGTGCTCGCCGTCTTCCTCATCCACCACATCAATGATCTTGCCCGTCACGCCCATTCGCAGGGCGTCCATCACATTCGACATATCCACGCCCTCCACTTCCGGCGCAAAGTGCGCGCCGATCTTCATGCCGGCATCCACCAGTGCCAGCGGAATTTGCACCGAAGCCTTTGAGCGCCCCGTGCGCACATCGGTCACGCGGATCCTCAGCCAGCGCGCCGTCCCGCCCGCGCCCGGGGAACGCGGCGATGGGGATAATCCTTTGCGCGAATCGCTTAATGCCGCGAGCAATTTGGAGCCTTCATCTGCGCTGATCTTTCCCTCTTCGATCATCTTCAAGATCTTCATTCGTTCTTCGCTGTTTGCCATGTCACACCTCTTATCCTATGAATACCTGCACGCGCTCACCGTCGTCATCATCCGCATGAATGATCAACGGTTCCGTCACTGACTTTGCCATTGAGAGCGCCATCAGCACTTCATCAATGGTCGTCCGCTTCAAGCCTGCGATCTGCGAACCGAAATTCTTCAAAAACCATCCCACCAGACCCAGCGGCAGGGGGAGCGCAATTGTAATGTTTTTCGGCCACTCCGACTGATGCGAACGATCGACATTCACATACAGCCAGCGTGTAGACCTGCCCCCCGCCCCCAGCGCGATCAACAAAATACCAAATAAAAACGGCAAGGATATGCAAAAGAACCAGAAATTCAAACCTGCATTCTGCTGAATGGAATACATCCACCAGGCACTTAATACGGTCAGGAATACACCTCCCCAAAGCGGGATCAAGGAAAAGAACCTTGCCCGCTGACGGACCTGTTCAAACTCCGGGTCCGCAGTGTGGACGTTGGCACCCTGCCCGCCCGTCTCTGCGGAGTCCACTTCAATGACCTGCTCCTCCTCCCCGGCGGATTCCTCCAGCGAACGCATGAGAGTTGCCCCCTCCTCCGCGTTGATCCTGCCATCCGCCACCATTTGTAAAACTTTTCTGCGCTCTTCACGGTCTGCGGACATTATTCACCTCCCTCAAGCGCGGCAAGCAGTTTGTCTGCGTCTTCCGCAGAGATCTTCTTTTCCTGCAGCATCTTCAAGATCATCATGCGCTCTTCTTCCGAGGCCTGCGGCTTGGGCGGCATGGGAACGCCCTTCGGGGAGACATCCCAATTCCAGCGGCCCACCCCCACGTTCACCTTTCCAGCAGCCCGGCGGCCCGCCTTCTCTGTCGCGCGCTGCGCGGCTTCTTCGGCGCGTTTGGTTGCACGGCGTGTGATTTGCTCCACCTGGCGCGAGATCCGCTCGCCAAATCCGGACCAATCCATGCCAATGCCTGCAAAGTTGCCAAAGTCTTCGGCGGTATCCCCGGCATCCGCTTGATTGGTCACACGGATGTCGCCGCCCGCATTCAACTTGACAACAGCTGACCCATCGCCAAGCGTGATCACGCGGCTGGTGGCATCTTCATCATTCTCAACGCCCTTCCAATCTATATCAATTTCATCGGCGTTCAGGGTCAGCGTGGCATTGGCTTTGGGCGGCATGACCAGCAAAATATCATCGCCGGCGTTGACCGAATATACATTGCCCGCCTGCGGATTCAGATACAGCACCACATCCCCGGCTATGTTTGCGTTCACGTTGCCGCGCACGTCGCGCAGGGCAAGGTCATCAGCCACCGACTCAAGGGAAACGTTCCCATCCACCTCCCGGATGGATACATCCCCGAGCGCGCTCTGGATGGACAAATGTCCCTTTGCGCCGCGCAGGCTGAAGTCGGATTGCAGCGTGCCGATCGCAGCCGAATCGACATCGCGGATCGAAAGGTCGCCATCGATGTCCCGCACTTCAATACCGCCCATCACCCCGCGGATGGATGCGTCGCCCCCGATCTTCCTGATCGAAACCGAGGCAGCCTTGGGTATGCGCAGCGAGAGATCGTCTTCACATGAGATGCTGACCACCCCTCCGTCCTGGCTGACCTGCATCTCGTCCTCATCCCCTTTGAGCAGAATATCCTCGCCCTCCCAGCCGACCAGGCTGAGGTCACCGGCAATGGTTTCGATCACAATGGTGGGTGTTCGTCCTGCAGAGATCGTTTTGGACATGGCTGTTACTCCTCTTCCCCGCGCAATAAACGTGTGGCTTCCTCAGCGCTGATCCTGCCCGCGCTCAAGTCTTCGAGAATACTGTTGCGCTTGTCCTGTGTGATCTCAAGCGGCTCGTCCCGGCCGGGTTCATAGCCCAGGGCGCGGATGACTTCATTTAAGCGATTGCGAATGGTCGGATAAGAAACTCCAAGTTCCTGCTCCATGCGGTTGATCTTGCCTTCACTGCGGACAAAGGTAAAGATGAATTCCACCTGTTCGGGAGTCAGGTTTGAAAACTGATGACCCGAGGAAAATCTCCCCTCAATGGCTGTATCACAGGACGAGCAGTGCAAACGAACAACAGTCAATTCAGACTGGCAGATCGGGCACCGGGTGGGCGCTGAGCGCATAGTTATGTTCCTCCATGTTTTTTTGCATAACGTCCCGCAGGCTTGCTTTTCTTGCGCCTGCTTTCCTGCGGGACGATGCATAAAATATTTTTAAGCCAGCACTTCGGGCAGGATCTCCAACTTCCCGGCCTCTTTGCCGCGCGCGCGATATAGGGCCAGGAAGGCGAAGGTTGCCAGCATACCGACCAATCCCGCCGCGTACCAAAGCAGGTGCGGCTGCGGTCCATCCATGATCAAGCCCGCGAGGTAGGGACCCACGGCAAAGGGAATGCCCCATGAAAAACCGGAGATCGCCATATAGCGTCCGCGCATCTCTTCAGGTGCGAACGATGCCACCAGGGCTTGCGAAACGGGCGAGACGACCATTTCACCGATGGTGATGATCACCATCGCAAGGATGAACAGCGCGTAGGTCGAAACAAATCCGTACATCGAGAAACCGATCACGTACAGGAAGGTCCCCGCTGCCATCATCAGCATCGGCGGATATTTCGTAATGCGGCGGGTGATCGGGAACTGCATCAGCACAACCATTGCCGCGTTGATGCTCAACAGCAGTCCGTACCCCGATTCAGGCGTGCCGTGTTCGTTTCGCAGGTAAACACCCAGGGCTGTATTCATATTCATATAGGTGAAGACTTGCAGCATCACCGCGCCCAGGAACAACATGAATGCCGCATCACGGAAGACCAGTCCATAACCGGCAAAGGTGCCTGCCATGGTTTCCTGGGGTGCGTCGGGATGCGCTTCGGGTTTTGTCTCCGGCAGGAAGATGGCGATCAGGATCACGGTCAGCAGCGAGATCGCCGCATCGGACAGGAACAGCAAAAGGTAGGAGCGGGACGCCAACAGTCCGCCAATGGCGGGTCCGATCACAACCGACAGGTTGAAAGCCACGCGCAGAATGCCATATCCGTCCGCCCGTTTTTCCTCGGGCAGAATATCCGCGATCATGGCCTGGTGCGCGGGTCCTGCCACATCGGTCAGGATCCCGACGAAGAGCGCCAGAAAAAAGAAGGCCTGGAAGGAGTCGATCAAACCCATGGCCACCGTGCTGAAGGATGAGGCGATCAACCCGAACATGATGATGCCCTTGCGGCCAAAGCGATCGGTGAGTGCGCCGCCAATGGTGGAGCCCGCAAAGCTGGAGACCGAAAAAGCCGCGAAGAGCACGCCGACTTCGGTCATGCCCACTTCAAATTTGCTGGTAATATAGAGCGCAAAGAACGGAAAAAGCAGTGAGCCGCCGATCCGGTCAATAAATGTAATGGCGATCACAATCCAGAACGTGCGTGGGTATTCGTGATAAAGTTTTAATATCTTTTCTTTTGTTTCATTCAACATTTTATGCAACCTTCACTAATTTCACAGAACGCTCCTCCTGCATGGAATGCTGACGACGGCGAAGTTTTTCACCGGCTGAGATCATCAGGTTTCCGAGCAGCGCCAGGCTTTTATCGAGCAGGGTCCTGCCTTTGACGGCTTCCTCCTCCAAACGGATGGCATCCATTTCCTGTATGATGCTTTTGCGATGGTATTCAGACTCAATTTCAGAATACGTGGTCATGAGAACTCCTTATCGAACGCTCAACTTTCTTAAACAACACCTCAATAAAATCAATCTTTCATCCTGATTTCTAATAAAATTATACTCACTTAATAAACTTTGTCAATAGATAAATCAATAATTTCAATGTTTTCATGAAAATTGCTTGATTTTCTCCTAAAAAACTTGATTTCTCCCAATTTTGGAGGCCTATCCCATGATCCGCTCCGTCTTTTTCTCCCCCGGCAAGCCCGCCCGCACCGACATCTCCCCCGCCGACTTCCCCCGCCTCCTGCGTGACCGGCGCGGACTGCTGTGGGTGGACTTTACCTCCGAGCCGCCTGAGACAGCCCGGCCCATTCTGGAGTCCCTTAACTTTCACCACCTGGCCATCGCCGACGCCCTCGAGCAGACTCACGCGCCCAAAATAGACGACTGGGGCGAGTATCTCTATATTGTTCTCAATTACATGCACCTGTTACAAGCCACCGATCCCTGGGATACGGAAATTGATGAATTGGACATATTCCTCGGGCATAACTATATCGTCACGCATCACGACAACCCCCTGGCATCCATCGATGAAACATGGAATGCCAGCCAGCACGACCCGCGTTACTCACAGGACGGCGCAGACCACCTGCTTTACAAGATCATTGACGCCATCGTGATGAACTACATGCCGATCATCGAAAAAATTGACGATGAAATAGACTGGATCGAAGACCAGGTATTTGACCGCCCCAGTTCACAGACTCTCGCCAGACTGTTCACCCTAAAGCGCGTCCTGCTTGCCATGCGCCGCATCCTGCTCCCCCAGCGCGAAGTGCTGAACAAAATGGCGCGGGATGATTACGAGGTGATCGACCGCAAGGACCGCATTTTCTTCCGCGACATTTACGACCACCTCGTCCGCCTGCACGATGTGAACGAAAGCCTGCGCGACCTGGTGGGCGGCGCGCTCGATACCTACCTCTCGGTCATCAATAACCGCATGAATGAAGTCATGAAAACCCTGACCATCATCACCACCCTCTTCATGCCGCTGACCTTTGTCACAGGCTTCTTCGGCATGAACTTCTTCGCCGCCAACCCTCCCCAATCCGCCTGGACCGCCCCCGCCTTCTTTTACGGCACCCTCGGCTTGATGCTGCTCACCCCGATCTTTATGTACTTCTGGATGCGCCGCCGAACCTGGGTCTAGCAGTCAGACCCCGGCGGCACCAAACGGCGCACATGAGTAAATATATTGTCCTCCCATTCAAAGCCTGGCCTTTTTTTGCCTTGAATTCATTTTCGCCGCCAAAGGATATTCATGAGTCGCAACCACTCCAGATTAAACATTTTCCGGTCTAACACCCTGTCAGGCCAGGAAAATTATTACCCCCCGCACAACCCGATTATGTGACAGTTATTTGAGTCCTGGTTTCCAGATCAACACCGTCCATCTTTGCGACGACTGTGGCATCACCAGCTCAATTTCGTCAACCACTGAGTAGTATTCCCCCAGGCGTTTTATATGGTAAAAAACGCCTTTTTCCTTCACTGAAACAACCAGATCAAACTTTTGTTTTTGAATGGATTGATCAATAAATTTAGTATATCGAAACCCATCTAAAGCAATGGTTTCATAGCTGGCATCAACCAACAGGTTATCAGGAAAGGGCTTAACCTGGTAATACACAATGGTTTGTCCTGTATCAATGGGAGTCAGCCCAAGGCGCACAACTTCCGAGGCTTCGATCTGGGAATTCAAGATATTTGAGGCAGACTGTATATAGGAATAAAAACGAGCCCATTCCTTCGAGTTCCTTTGCTCCAATTTGCCCAGATCAAGCAAACCGCCCTGCCAT
>JFJP01037940.1_pt1 | contig 20976 bp, 14 predicted proteins | sample 431651 | NCBI WGS metagenome assembly JFJP01 (sample SAMN02602958, study PRJNA72255) | Microbial mat metagenome, whole genome shotgun sequencing project. | biome: fresh water; feature: sink hole; material: water; isolation source: purple microbial (photo- and chemosynthetic) mats found in...
TAAAGTCTAATTCATACATTTCAGGCTTCCAGTGGAGGTCTTTTAGTATTTAGTAACTATTTATACTTGACTTCTAATAGTTAGTCTCCTTTACTCAACCGTATAGGTTAATGTTTGATAGTTTAATATAAAGCTTTGTCCCTTAAGATAGGAAACTCTGATTTCTGTATCGTTGACATAAGTGTGATCAACCAAATAATTATCATCACCAATCAACGCATATAATTCTTCGTAAAGTGAAACCATTTTATTTTCAATTAATGCATACTCAGTTGAAAAATATGTATTGAAGCGTGTGTTCATCAATTGTGAAGTATCTTCGTAAGATATGGTGAACTTGAGATTCGAACCAGTCTCCAGTGCTTTGAGAAGATAATACGCATCCAGTTCATTTTGCTTAATATTGATTGACGGCATAGCATACGAAATTTTTCCTGCAATAGCCATTTGATAAAAAGGTATCGCGTAATCTAAAACTAGGAAGTGAGAAGATTGATAGGGGAAATCGATAATATGATCAGCAAAACCCAAGTTGTAGACATTCGCGTTCGTCAGCATGATATTGGTTTCTTGTTTGACCATCTGCATAATATCCATAACAACATCTTTTGCTTCATAACGATATATGCTGTTACCGCGATGAAAATCACTGTAGAGTAGATTTCCCAAATTTCGAAGTGTTAATCCTGATAAATCAAACTTTTGATAGTCTTTGAGAAAAGAGTTGATGTTCTGGTTGATTGCTGATAATTTGAGCAAATAATAAGGATCCTCTGTTTCTATCGGCAACCCTGAAGCGATATCGTAAGGATAATACTGCATCATCGTACCACCGACAATGCGGGCAATGTTGGAGTTGCTGTAAGTGCTCTTCTTATCATACAATTTGACAAAATCAACGTCATAAAATAAATCATGGCCTTGCTCTTCCATCCATTTGTCAAAATTCAATAGTTCTCTTTTTGAACCTACGCTTCGATCTAGATTCATGTCATTCGGTCTTTCGTGCTCTAAGCCGTTGTTAAACCATCCTTGATAGTTGACAACGAAATGATTGATGCCTTGATCTGTTAATGATTCAATCATGTCTTGTGCTCGACGATATGTCGTCAGTGCTTCAACACGTTTATAGGGGAAGAATAGAAAATAATCTTCAAAATCATACGAACCTAAAATATCGATGTATAACGACATTTTCATACTATCTTTTAAAGTTGTCTCATATTTCATATCAAGATAATCACCATAGAGGTGTGCCAATCCAGTGTAATTTGCTTCTTCTCCGGTCGTAAAATAGTAACGCATCTGTGGATGATAATCGTAATTGTCTTCATTCCAAATTGAAATACCAGCTTGGGTCAAATAATAAAGCCCGGAATCTTTCAAAGTAAATTCTGGAATCACCTTATTAAACCGATCGTTTTTTTGAGAGATTTCAGCTGTCACCAGCGCATGTTCTGCGCCGCCTTCAATAATTGCAAGCATGGCATTTGTTTCATGTTTAAGGCCAAACATAGGCATTTTTGATCCAACATCCTGCATTTCAAGTTTTGATGGAATAAGTGTGTTATCTTTGTCGTAAATGTAACTTGAATATGAACGTTGAGACGTCTTTCCATTATTAAAATTAATAATTCCTCCTGAACCTTCAGGAACAACGATGTAACCATTTTTGGTTTCATTGGCTGCACCCATATATGGTAAAAATTGAATGGAAACAATTTGATATGGCGCTTTACTGGTAATCTCTTCAGTTACAATTTCAGCAACTAGGGCATCTTCAGTAAGTCGTACATTCATCGGAATCATGAACTCAGGATCTTTAATTTCAACGACATATCCATACATTTCATTATCCAATTGAACATCATCAAAATGGTATTCTTCGATATATTGTCCATCATCATCTTTCTTATTGCCATAATTGCCGATTTGATATAGGATTTCATAGAGATAACTGATATCTGTGCCCACAAGATCACTCGACGTCTTATCACCTGTTACCAGGGCTAGAATGTACGTGTCTGGATCATTTTCTACAGGTATGTAGGCATTTCTCAGATAACGATCAAGTTCTGTAAACTGTGCAGAACTTTCAAAGTCATACGCAATAAACGGATTATAGATAAGTTCTAGAAATCGCTCTTTTGCTATTTTTGTAGGGAACCAATATCCTTTCGGACTGCGATCGGCGATCGTATAATTGATTCTAAATCCATCTTCTATTGATTCAAGATCAATTTCAAATTGCTTATTTTGAATGGCATATTCGTAATTCGATAATAATTTAGTTGTATTATCTGTCTCAAGATAGCGAATTGCAAACGTAGATTTTTGTAGATTTTGATATGTTTTTGTTGCCTGCGGATCTGATGTGAAAAAATTAGAATTCCAAACATAATCATTACGTTTGTCCACCACAGCGAAATGTGTATTGTTATCATTCAAGAAAAGTTTGAGAAAATTATTCTCACTAATCAAGTCATATCCAGAAACATTTTTATCGGATTCAATGAAATCAAGATCGATAATTTGTTCGGTGTCATTCAGTTGATAGACATCTTTGATATCTAAATCCGGAATTCGGTTAAACAAAAAATAAAATCCAATCAAAGAGGCAACAAGGAGGATATAGATTATTTTTTTTATCATGCCATTTTCCTCCTATAAGCGCAAAGTAAGCTCTTTGACAATCGTTTCAATAAACACGGTAATCTGTTGAGCTAACCCGATTGCAAGCAATCCTATGAATGCAATCACAAGCATGCTGACAAACGTCAATAAAACGGTTGATACAGCTCTAAAAACAGAATATTCATGAATCGAACGAATACCCATGAAAATCATTAAAAAAGTTAGAATGAAACCCAATGTAGAAATTCCATAATAAAAGAAAGCTTCATCCATTGTAAAGTAGTTGCTTAAGAAGATATTGAGTGTACGAAGTAAAATGCTTGGAAAAAATGCATATCCTACAACAATATATATTTCTTTAAATTTACCTTTTCCATCCATCAGCGATGTAATTGACCAGTTGGCAACAATAAAAATCATATATGGAACAAGTGAAACAATGATACTTCTAAATAGACGAAAAGTATTCGGATTGGTCATATTGAAAATAAAACCAGTATAGTTGAATTCAAGAATACCCATCACGCTGTGCAATAGAATAAAGAAAGTCGCTACTTTCAACAGTCCTCGCGATTCATGTTTCATTTCATAGAAACCGTCAATCGGATGTGTCAATACATAAAAAGGAAATTTGATGAAATGCTCAAAAATGTATGCGAAATAGCGTTTTATTTTTTTAATTGCATCAAACAAAGCTTGCTGATCTATTGTGATACTGCGCATCATCTCACCTACTCTTTCTTTGTTATGTCCTTAATAATGGGGTATGCCAATAACCCGACAATTGCTAATCCGATAATGGTTGCTATAACGGGGAAATTGGACTCGAATCGAATTTTCCGATACTCCTTATACGCTTTTGAATAATTAAGTCGATCCTGACCTAAGCGATACGCTTCCATCGCGAGTTCATATTCATTTTCACGGTAGTAAGCGTGCCCGATTCCGACGTAAGCTAAAGAATAATTCGAATTCATCACCAAAATTTGATTCCATATCTCTGATGCGTCAACCGACTCCCCATCATAGGTTAACTGAATAGCTTGATTGACCAAATCACCAAATTCAGTAGGCTCGAAAACTGTTAAAATTGTTCTTGTGTCGGTTGAATCGGCAACAATCAGATTGTCTTGATCATATTTAATCGAAGTTGGAAAAATAAAATTTCCTTCAAATTCACCTTCGAATCCTGTAACGTATGTTAAATAGCCTTCGTCATTATAAGTAAATATTTTTTTATTTGTACGATCTAATACACTATACATGCCATAATGACTAACTGTTATGGAAGTTAATCCGCTACGCATTTGGTCTGGCATGCGGACAACATCTCCAATAGGTTTTACATAACCATTTTTTCGAAGAACATCCATTCCTTTAGGATTGATGCGTTGAATTGGAGCTGATGATGTACCACTTGATGTCGCATAAATGAAGCCCTCTGGGTCGATGCTCATCGCGTTATACTCGACTGGTAAAAATAATCGCACGCGTGATAATTGTTCTCTAGAAAGAAAGGATCTCCATAATAAGTCAAGCGCATTGACGGTGACTGGTTGAACACCGACGAACCGCGAGAATGTACCATCGCTTTGTAGTTCAACAATGCCATCAAATGCACCAGAGACTACGATATACATGCGTCCAGCAGAATCCACAACAATCTTATTGGGCTTAAAGACAACAGCATTATAAGTCGGGTTATCTGGTCTGCCGTAGCGAGCAACAAATCTTCCATCGTGTTCAATGACATAGACATAACCATTTGTTAAGTCGTTTTCGTCAACGATATATATATATTCATCAGTTACAAATATGCCGCGTGGACGAACTAATGTATAAGTTGTGACCAAATTATCATTTTCATCGTATTCTGGAATATCGCGAATAATTTGCTGAACTTGAAATGTTTTATCGGTGATAACAATCTTTTGAGACTGAAGATCAACTAAATAATAGAATTCTTCTGTAACATAAAGATCTTCAACATATTTGAGTGTTTTATTTGCAGTTTCAGGATCGTCAGGAAGTTGAATATTGATAGATGTGCCTAAAACAACTTGTTTGACGCGATATGGGCTTACGCCAGGTAGTGGTGTAGACCAATAATCATAAGTATAGGATGGGTAATTGGATTGTGCTGTAGCATGAATGGAGAACGTAAATATAGATATCATCGTCAACAGTAAAAAGAGCGCTATTTTTTTCATTGTCACTCCTTAATGCCCGAGTGGGCCATGGTTTCAATGATACTGCTCTGTGAAATAATAAATACAGTAACAGGAACGATCATCATGAAAAGTGATACAGCAGCAACTACCCCTGTACGGGCAATACCTCCACCAACAATCTGATTAAGTGCAAAACTTAGTGGCTTCAACGCTTCATTATATATATACTGCCCACCGGTAGCACCCCATAATGTCTGGAAAGATAAAATGATCAGTGTAAGCCAGGCTGGTTTGACAAGCGGCATGACAATTTTCCAAAAAATTTGATATTCGGAAGCACCATCCATATAAGCAGATTCTATATAGCTCATCGGAATTTGTTCCATAAAATTTTTCATCAAATATAATCCAAGAGAAAACGCAAAAGCGGGTAATATAATCGCCCATAACGTGTCAATCATACCAAGTTGTGTCATAATGACATATGCTGGAATCGCAGTAACCGCGCCATTGAACATAAGTGAATAAACAACTATTTTATTCAACCCACGAACACCTGGGAATTGATGTTTAGCTAGAGGATAAGCCGCCATGGATGCGAAAATCACGTGTCCTGTTGTACCTACAACTGTAATCAAAAGTGTATTAAACACATAACGTGATACGGGAATCCATGATTCAGACATCAATAGAATGAGATCCATGAAGTTATCAAACGTAGGGTTTCTGACAAATAGTTTGGGTGGAAAAATCAAGATTTCTGATAAGGGTTTAAATGCGTTGTTGATGATGAATACCATAGGATACGCAGTAAACATGCCAAAAATTAGGAGAGTCAGTAATAGAATTACATCTCCTCCCAAAGAACGATTGAGTGAGTTTCCCGGTTGTATCAAACGCATGAAGCGCTTGACGCCACGATAAAGGATAGACTTCTTTTTGGGTTGGTAGTTTTTTGTTTTTTGTCGCTTTGCCATACTAAGTCCCTACCCTTCTCAGTAATTTCTGTACAAGCAAATTACTTCCAAGCATCATCACAAACAGAATGGTTGCAATGGCTGAGGCATAACCCATTTCAAATCTGAGATTGCCGACATCAATCAAATGTGTGACAATCGTGTGTCCTGCATATTCAACCGAAGGAAATCCAGCAATGTTCATAGCAACTTCAGCAATAGCCAATGATGCGGTAATTTGAATAACTGCAGAAAACATAAGTTGTGGCTTAATCGAGGGAAGTGTAATATACCAAAGTTCTTGCCAACGATTTTTAATGCCATCAACAGCTCCAGCTTCATAAAGTGTTCGGTCAACACCTTGTAGACCTGCGATAAAAGCTAGAAAGGATACACCCAGTGATAACCAAAGTTGAACTAGGATGATGATAAATGGAATATATACTGGATTTTGAAGCCATTGTATGGGTTCTAAAACAATACCAAATCTGATGAGTATCGAGTTTGCATAGCCATACATATCACCAGAAAATATGAGTCTCCATATAATATAAGCTCCACCAGAAATTGAAGGTGCATATATAATAAGTGTCATGAAAGAGCGTACTTTTGGTTTCAGTTCATTCACAAGCCATGCAAAAAGGAATGAACCAAAGTACCCGAGGGGACCGGTTATAACTGCGAACATTATTGTGTTTTTAATGGCTATCAAAAATACATCATCTTCAAAGAAAAGTCTTCGATAATTCTCCCAGCCTGCCCACTTTGGAAGTTCAAGCAGATTAAAGTAGGTAAAACTGAATATCAAGGAAATTGTGACTGGCAGTACTGTGAATAGAAAAAACAAGACAAAATAAGGCGTCAGCAAAATATAAAGATCTCTACTGCGCTTAAAATCTCTTTTATTTCTATTTTTCCTTTTTTCACGCTGAACTTTTTTTCGATCAAAGTAGCGTTTGATTTGCTGATTCGATTTTACCAGAAATGATGACATCGCATTACTCCTTAATCAAGATCAAATTCTTTGCGTTTACTCTTAATTTCATTATTTATTATTGTCGTAAATTCATAAAGTGTATCGCGGGGATTTGATCCAGTATTGATTACTCTGCGTAGAGCGTTATCAAGATGGCGACCAGTGAAATAGCCACCTGGGACCTCAGGAATACCTCTTGTTTGATTCCATTGCGACTGCAAAACAGCTAAATCATGTGCTGGCCAAGGAAGTTTTTCGAGTGCATTGATATTTGCGGTTGGATAACGCGCTGCTGCGCCTAAAATCCCTTCCATCTCACGTCCGAAACGAACTTGTGTATCTTCATGTGTCCACCACTTCATAAATTCCCACGCTAGATCTTTATGTTTTGATTGGTTCATTAAAAGAATTGCTGTTCCTGTAGTAGGTACCACATGATTAATGCTATTGTCTTCCTGTCTCACACCGGGAACAGCAGTAAAACCCCAGTTGCCTGAAATTTCAGGTGCAAAAACAGAGAGTGTATTGTACATACTGTAATAAGCAATACCGATAGGCATTTCACCAGAACGGAACCGATTAACAAAGTTAGCCTGTATCTGAAACCGGTAATTCGTATAGAAATCAGTCCATTGCTTAAATGCGTCCAGTGCAACTCTTTGAGATAGCCCTGATACTCTGCCTTCATCTAAATAAAGTTCTCCTCCATTTTGATAGAGCAAAGAAACGAACATGACATTGGGAGCAAGAACGCCTTGAACATTTTCAACAATATCAATTGGCAAATAAAAATCAAGATTGACACGTTGAAGTTCAGGAATGATTTCAATGACATCTTCCCATGTTTGTGGAATCTCTATGTTCAATTCATCCAAAATATCTTTTCTATAAAACATTACAGGAAATTGCTGGGTATCAGGCAAGCCATAATATCCGTTTAAATATGCATAGGGTACAAATGCGCTTTCCTGAAATCTTTCTTGAATATTTTCAAAATCATCGAATTTTGATAAATCATAAACAGCATTTCGCATCGCATAGTTCACTGGTGTTGAGTTCCCAACACCAATTGCAACATCTGGTCCGCTTTTTGTCAATGTGGATGGCAATAGGACATCCATCGAAACCAGTTGCAAGTTAACTCCAATATCGAATGTTGAGGTAAACTCTTCATCTATCATTCGTCGCATAATATTTGCTTGATCTCGTCCAGATCCAATCCATACAGTAATAGTTCCTTCTAAGTCTTCTTCAGATGCATTTGACGATAATGAATTATAATCAACAACAAAGGATGCTATAAAGTTGTTTGTGCTGAACCATAAACTCTCGAATAAACTTGCATTGATTTTCTCAATCTTTTTTTCAGGAGCATGAATAGCGATGTAATCGATTGAGAGCGGTTGTTCCTTAATTTCAAGAACCCATGTTCCTAGTGCAGAAATGTTTGTCTGATATTCCGCTAGCCGCTTATGAATAGTTTCCGGCTCCTTAATAAAAGCTTCTAGTTGCAGAGCTACCTTGTCGAGAATGACAGTGTGTGTGCTTGACTCTCCAGTCATTCTAATTAGGTCTTTAGAAATGTTTTCTAAAGTAGTTTTAGTCTCTTCAAAAATATCAAGTAGATCCGGTAAACGTTCAGCAAGTTGATAGTCACGATATAAGTCGGGTTGTGCGGTTGTAATCATGATAATATCTCGATATGCATTATTGAGCGTATTAATGACTCCACCCACTTCTCGAATTGATTCATTAAAATCGCCCAAAACGACTTCAAAGCTCAATTCATGTTCTCCAGGAGTTAAGTAAAATTCAAATGCTTCTTCTTCACCAATGGAATACAAATTCCAATTTCCTGAATAGATAAACGGGATTTCCGCTGCCTGTTTAAATGGAATCTCGCCATCGATTCTCATTTGTCTTGTAACATAAGCACCACGGATAAATGATTGCTTAGCGCGAAGGCTAATCTGGTAAAAACCAGCTTTCTCAACACTGAACTGATAAGAAATCCAATCGCCAACAATTCTCCAGTTATAGCCACCGCCCGAGTTTGCACGAAGCGCATAACTGCTTTGCGGGGTAGATATAGCAGATGTTCTATCAGAGATGGGATAAAGCGTCGGTGAAGATTTTTCATACATATCTTGACCTTGAATCGTGATTAATTCATCGCCATTAAGTTCATCAATCTCATTCGATAGTTCAGTTTTATAATCTTCATATGATTCAACTTCGGTTTCTTGACGCAAGACGAACTGATTGATGATCATTGGTTCTTTAATAGCGTTCCAATCAAATGTATTATTACCTTCTTGAAAGAAGAAAAGGAGTGTTTCAGTAATTAAGCCCTCAGGATCAACTAATGATTGATCTACCCATCTTGGTACTTCAATTTGCCTGGAAATGATATCATTACCGTTGCGATCTTGAACAAGCTCATCACTCTCACTTTTCCAAATGCGCGAAAAAGATAACTTACTCGCAGCGCGGTAAGGAATTTCTCCATTTATTTTCAACTCGCGTTCGATTCTACTGCTCTTCCCCTCAATCGGATAATAACTTAAAAACATGTTGTAATATCCTTCATCCTGAACGTTTACATCAAATCGAATGGATGAAGTTTCATCTGTAGCAATCAGATTTTCAGTTTTACCATAAGAATTTCCTGCAATAATCTCGTAACCAATACTAAAAGACACATCTATGTTGTCTGCATCGACTTCATATGTTTGATTTGGTCTTTCCAGGACGTGTTTATATAGATAAGTTTGATAATCGGTATCTTCAAATCCGATGAGCTCAATATCCTTTTTAAACGCGTGAGTTAGAATTGGATGTTCCTCTTTTGTAAGGTCTAATATCACTAAAAGGACAAGTACGCATCCAAGAACAATAAGAATTACACGTTTAGCTGTCACAACATACACCTCGTTTATCAATTGATGGGTAAAACAGGTTGTCTATATAAGTATTATAGCGTAGTTTAATTCAATATTCAAGAATGTAAACGAATTTCTAAGAAAATATCTTTAGATATATTTCTTAATTGAAAAAAAAAGCGGAATGGATTATTCCGCTTTTCATCAACTTTTTTTTATTCTGCTTCTACGAATTCAAATTGATCAAAAATATCTGCAAATATGAACTTGCGATAACCAGCAGCAAGCATATCATCTTGGGTAATCGCTTGAATGCCCCATACCCAGTTGTCAATTGAATAGAAGTAATCTGCAGCGATACGACGGTTGTGTGTATCAGCAGCATATTCAACACCATTATTTGCCCAGAATGCTAAGAATTGATCGCGACCAATTTGCATAGCTTTACCAGAATCACCACCAGCAAGTGTAGTTGCTGCGGCATTCTTAGTCTTAATAGATCCACCAATACCATCATATATACGATAAATTTCGTATTCATTTTGAAGGATTAGTTCTCTATCTTCTTCTTGAATCTGAATAATTTGAGTTAATTCAGCTTCTGGTCTCATAACAGCGGCCAATGTATATCCTTGACCTGTATTGATTACTGTTCCACCAAATGCATCAAAATACGCAGATGTGAATAGTAATGGATATGCTCCAGTAACATTTGTGCCATCAGCTAGAGGAGCTAAACCATCAGAAGTAATTGATAAGCTTTGGAAGAATGCAAAGTTGGAAGTTGTCATTGCAGTTGTTGCATAGTCAACCCACATTCTCCAAGGTTCTGGATTAATAAACTCAAATGGCAATGTAATATCAACAAATCCTCTCCAGAACACTCCACCTGTCAACTGAACGCCAGTCTGATCTAATTCTAGACCTTCCATGGTTAATGTCTTGCCGAGAGCGGCTGTGTTAACGCCGATGACGTTTCGACCAAATTCTCTACCATTTAATGTGTTACCGATTGATGCGGAAGAGTTATGACAAACAACTACATAACCATCTTCAGGAATTGCAAGATTTGTTAGATAAGTTGTTCCTGCAGCAAGTGCAATACCAGCTGGGTTGGCAGCATTGAAAATCTTTTTGCCGATGCCATCATAAATAGTGTCAATAACGCCATCAATAACCGTAAATGCAACACCCCAGTCAGTAGCAGAAACAACACCTAAATTATTAACTGCAGTAGGAACAACTGTTCCTTCAAATGCTGGTGTATAAACCATTGGGTATGGAGAAGAAATAAGGATATTATCTCTGTTGACATTACTGAAAGGAATATATATTTCATGTCCTTCTTGAGTTACGAGTTTGAAGGTAAGTGGTGCGCCAGTTGTTGCATTGACGTTAGCCAATTGGAATGGACCAGATGCGAGCATACCATATTGCTTAAATTGCATCTTTTCAACTGTAACTGTCTTCTTGTACATTTGAAGTTGTTTGCCTGCACTTACATAAGCTGTTAAAACAACAACTGCATCAGCTTGATCAAAGTGAGGACGCAGTACTTGACCACTTGTGCTGAAGTATGTTGGGTTACTAGATACCCATTCAACATTAGCGCCATTGATGACTGCTGGAAGAGCAATCGATTCATTAATGATGTCCGCTTCTAGAATATCTCCAACAGCATTGATTGCGCCTGCAACCATTTCTTGGTCAGATTCTGGAAGTGCTGGAACAGTCAAATTGAAATTTTTGGCTGTAACTTGTCCATCTTTAAATAATAGTGCTGTTAAAATTACATCAACGTCACCAGTTGTAAAACTTGGTTGATTAACCTTGCCAGTTGCATTGACATATTCAGGATGGCTTGATTGCCAAACGATTGTCACTCCAGCTACAGTTGGTAATGTGATGTCAGAAATTACTGTAGATGCTGATAAAGTCAGACCATCCGCAGCAGTTTGCAGTTCGCTGATTAGTGATGGAGTATATGGACTATATTCATCACGTGGCAATAAATCATCGATGTTGTTTTGAATGTCACCAATTTGATTGTTGAAGTCATCGACTGGTAAATAAGCGATATCTTCCCCACAGGCAGCAAGTGAAACACCTAAAACTGCAATCAACAATAAGCTAAATAGTTTTTTCATTGCATTCACTTTCCTTTTTCATTTTTTTAAGACTTAAGTTGACTATGCAAGTAACTTGTCTCTACAAGTATGATATCACACAATAAAAGCGGTTTCAATAGATGATAGTCGATTTTTACACTTTTCATCATTTTGATTGCATTTTGAACAATGAAGCGCATACATTGCATATTTCCGTAACATTTACATGATATTAACCGCCATTCGTGATGGAGTTACGCGCATGCACATGTCTTATAATTAAATTGACTATACATGCGTGGTGTGCTACAATATGAATGAAACGAGGTACCCTCTATGAGAAAAGGACTATACATCCTCCACATTTTTTTACTTTCACTTACTTTGATTGCATGTGAGCCTTCAGAATTAGATCAACTGAAAGAGGTTCTTGGTGACGTCTCCATATCCTATCAAACCCCTGATAATAATGATAGTGTAACTCAAGATCTTGAACTGATTACAACGATAGGCGATGTCACAATTTCGTGGTCATCCAGTCATCCTGATATCATCAGTTCTTCTGGCGAAGTCAATCGGCCAAACAATAATACAACTGTCACTTTGACAGCTACGTTAACCTTAGGTCAGGCAACAGAAACACTTACTTTCACTCTCGATGTAATCGCGATTGAAATCGTTATTGATCCGCTCGAACATGCTTTATCCAATATGGATCTTTTGGATAGTTACACAATGAACATCACTTTTGAAACTGATGAAGATTCCTATCCTGTAACTGTGAAAATAGCAGGTAGTCTTGCTTCGATTGAAGCATTTGATGAAACCATTTACTACGAGATTGACAACAATATCTGCTATGTCTATGAACTTGAGCAGGCATTATGGACAAAAACTGAAGTAACTTGTAGCGAAAAAGGAACTACAGAACTTGCATTTCTAAGCGGATTCTCAAAAGACTATTTTATTCAACAACAGGATGGAGAGATTACTTTTTATGTTCTAAAAATGGATTATTACCAGTCACTTCAATCATTTCTAAATAGTTCAATGACGTCCAATTTCAAACTAACCCTATCCAATGGATACATTGATACCATTTGGATGACAATGTTGCGTGATGACATTACCTTTGATGTAACCATAGAATTGCGTGGACTGAATCAAACCACCGTAGTACTACCGGAGATTACAACATGATAGCTGCTTTTGATATTGGAGGAACTCAAATTAAATTCGCACTTATTGATCAGAGTGGAAATTTATTCAGCAGAAACATGCTGCCAACATATGCAGAACTTGGTGGGCTAGCAATTATCAATCAGATAATCAATCTTATTCAACAATTTCAAAAGGATTACACGATATCAGGAATTGCCATCAGTTCTGCGGGTGTAATTGATCCCTATAAAGGTGTAGTACTGTCAGCAACAGACACTTTGAAAATGTATGCTGGGACACCAATTAAATCTTTAATTGAATCGACTACAAACATCTTCACAACAGTAGAGAATGATGTCAATTGCGCGGCACTTGCGGAATCAAAATTCAGTAATCCTCCGCTAAAAGATTTCATCGAAATGACCATTGGTACAGGTATTGGTGGAGCTATTGTAATCAATGGAAATGTTTTTCATGGTTCATCATTCAGTGCCGGTGAATGGGGGAGACTGATTATTGATGGAATTCCTTATGAAAAACAAGCATCTGTATCTTCCTTAATTGAAAGTGCTAAACAAAAAGGACTCAATGTTAATGAGGGCCTTGACATTTTTAACATGTATGACGAAAAAGATATACTCGCTACCGAAGTTGTCAATCACTTCTATGAACGATTATCTGCAGGTATTGTTAATTTGGTGTACGCGCTAAATCCCAAAACAATTGTCATTGGTGGCGGTATCTCCCATCGTGGAGAAAGATTCATCAACGAACTAAGAAACGCTTTAGGAAAACAACTTGATCCTTTCTTTATGCAGTCCTTGGATCTTCGTTTAGCGACAATGCGAAATGATTCCGGTATAATAGGTGCCTATCTACATCATCTCAATCAAACAAAAAAGTGATTCTCATCACTTTTTTTTATCTTTATAAACCACATCAACACCAACTTCGAACATGCGTTTCCAAGGCATCCATACTTTATTAATCTGGATATGTTGTTCAATCGTTAAAAGATATTTGTGAATAAAATCAAGTAATCCTTGTTCAACCATGCTTTCAACGATGCCCAACTTATTGCTGATATCAAAATAGTTGCAACCGAGTGGTTTAAGCTTACTGTTGACATCACTCTTAACCCAAGTCATGTAGCCATAATCTTCAACATAGCGACTGACTAAAAAATCAAGATGTTGTTTGGTTTGACCTTTCGACCATGTCTGAATGCTATGGGGTATTGTGGTTCCAAGGGTATTTGATGATGTATTCCAACCGGCATAAGCTCCTAGTTTCAGCAAAAGTCCTTTTTGCTGAAGCAGTTGCATCAATTCGTGATCTGATCCGTTGAGCGTAGCAACATCAGCAACTGCAACTATTTTCTTTTCTATATGAATCATATCAGAAATTAGTTCAACAAAGTCATTTAGATTTCTAAGTGTACGCAACCCCTCATCTCTTTGAGCTGATAAATTTGCACTGGATGCCATCTTGGTCCCAGATGCATTGATGAATAAGATAATATCTGCTTCCTGAATGGAACTTACCGTCATTCCTCCAGCAGCGCGAATTTGGTAACGCGCAGTAACATCTAAATATCGATCTTCTAAAAGAGGTATAGTGGTTGCACAAGATGGACTGGGGTAATGGATATAAAACTTAGGTTTGATTTGATGAAGCGTGCAATACATACGGCTCAAAAGGGTGTTTGCAACTTCATCAGCACCTGGGTACATATAGACTTGATGTGCAATACCATAATCATCGATATCTCTTTTCAATACTTCTTGATTCTTGGCTGTATAACCATATTGTGCAGCATCATCTTGAGGAATGACGAGAAAATCAATTATTTTTTGATCAACTAAGGATAAGGTTTTACGATTCATCGCAAGATTGAGATTCCGCCGACCGATATAATCATTTAAATATTCAGGGTTTACTTGAAGACTCTGAAAAACTGATTTTTCTGATTCATTCGCAATCCCTAGTTCTATCTTGTGACCGATAAATCCCGTTTTAAAGATTTCCAGTCCACATAACTCATAATAATCAGGTTCTTCATCATTTGAACTATACTGGGGGCACCGCATAATCAAGTCGAATGCGTAAATGATTAATGAAGGATTATTTTTCTTGATGACTTTGAGAACGTCAAAGCGCTTCAGCAAATCATCTTCGGTGTGATGATGTAGACGTGATGGAACTAGCCCTCCATACAAGAGCATATCCATTGAAACGACTAATCCTTTTGCATCGCGTGTTTCTTGAATTAAATAACGATCAATCCAATCCAACGAAACAGGAGTTTTTTTGTTTCCCAGTGATTCTTTGCTTGGAATAACCAAATCAATCGTATCTCCTGCGAAAATTTGTTTCGGATATCGGATATTACATGGACGTTCATCGAGCGGTAGTAATACAACTTTCAACATTTTCTATTCTCCTCATTCATCAAATTATCATTTTTTCAATGCGCTGCTTCAAATCATTTTTATTGTTCAATCTAATCGATCACACAGGTTGTACTATCGAGTGTATCTTCCAAAATTAGTGGTGTCAAATCCATCGCATCAATCACAGCGCGTATCTGATCAACTTGATTGACATCATTCGAAAATATAAAACTGAATGCTGACATTTCAATTATAAATCAAAATAGAAAAATACACAACGTTCTTGTATATTGCCTTGTCTATTCATGTTAAAATAGAATTGTAATCAACATGTGAGAGGTAAAAAAATGAGGTATTATATCATAATTGTCATGTGCTTCCTGTTTTTAGTCAGTTGTCAAAAAGAAATAGAACCTCAAGTTGATATGATCGGTCGCGACTTGACAATCATCTCATCGATTGAAGAGAATTTCATTGAATTGCCAACATCCTTTGCTGGTCTGACCATTACATGGGAATCTTCAGATTCATCAGTCATCAATTCAGATGGGCAAGTTTCAAGAGTCATCGTTGATACACCCGTTACACTGACTGCTTACTATGTATTTGAAAATCAAGAACTATCAAAGATTTTTAATGTGATTGTCAAAGGTATGCCTTTGTCTGCTCAAGAAATGGTCGATTTTGATTATGAAGAACTAACTTTACCTACCGAAATATCATCAAACATAAGTCTCTTGCAATCGGGTACACATGAAGCGATGATCACTTGGACTTCTTCTGCGCCATATGTCATTAGTAAATCGGGTGTTTATTACGCTCCAATTGATGAAACTGTCGTTACCCTTGTAGCAACAATACGTTTTGAAGATGCAGAACGCACCAAAACTTTTGAAGTCATAGCTTTAGCGATGCCTGACCAAGACAAGGTTGATCGGGATTACCTCATGTTGGATGTCACCTTACCCAATCCACTCAAAAATCTTGTTTTGCCACAACGTGGTTACTTTACTTCTGATATAACTTGGGAATCCTCGCATCCTGAAATCATTGATCAACAAGGAATCTTCATCAAACCTATTGGATCGTATACAGTCATATTGACAGCAACCATTAAAAAGGGGGATGCCGAAATGAATAAAACATTTGAAATCGAAGTACAGGGGTATGACCCCGAACAGTTCCGCCAAGAGTTACGGAAAAGTTTCAAATTAAATCATGGTATTGAAGTCATTTTTGGCGATATTGTTTTACCAACACAAGTCCTTGATATCGCTCACGTAACATGGCAGTCTTCTCATCCTGAAATCTTATCAAATACAGGTCATTTGATATATCCTGATCAGACGACTCAACTTGAACTGACTGCAAACATCACTTCTGGTTCATTCGAAGATGTGATTACATTCAACTATACAATCTACGGAAAAAATGATCACGATACAGAATATGGACATCAGCAGTTATCAACAGTTATTTATGACCCAAATAGTCTCTTTTATCTGGATGAAAAAGAGGGATTAACGCGTGGAACATTTGATAATTTAATTTATCGAAATGAGAGACTCATCTTAAATGGAGGATCTATAGAGGGTACATACACTTCCCCCATCATTCATTGTGAATATGATTATCAACGCATCAATTTGATGTGGGGATCAATAACACATTACACTGCAAAAACAGAATTATATACGAGATACCTTTCTAGTCAGGGTTGGTCCGTATGGTTTTCACATGGACAGTGGGGGTATGGCGGAGATAATTTACCTCCAACCATCACGATTAATTATCCAGTAGGGGTATCTGATATCCAATATCAAGTCGTTTTAACGCGTGATCATGCTTTAATGCCCAGCCCAGAACTTCAAATGGTCTCAATTCAGGCTATTACTGATTATGCGTTCAATTACACAATGGATGGGTTACGAACTTATGTTCAATATGTAGTTCCACAACTTAAACAAGCAGATACACTCGATGCATCTCTTTGGAGTAATATTTGTTGGGCTACATCAATTTCAATGATGCTTCAATACTACGGTAAACTGACTGATCTTGAAGTTCCCCAAGAATACTATTCTGTACTCATCAGACAAGGTACGGAACGTTTCGGAACTACCAAGAATGATATTGGAGCAACTCAGTTCGGAGTCAAGCTCCATGAACTTGAATTTCATAGTTCAGAGATGCTTCTACATGTCATCGATCATTTTGGTCCGCTGGTAGTCGGTGTTTCAAAAGGAACTTCTTCGGATGGAAAATTTGGTCCTTTAACTTACTCCAGCGGTCACGTGATTGTTGTAGTCGGTTATGAAATTCTTGCCAATGGAACGATAGAAATCATCGTTAATGACCCTGCCGTGAGTTGGATGCGTTACGCCATCAGAGGTACTCTCGATGAATTTATGCTTGTATGGGATCACGGTGGTATGTTAATGCAAGTTGATTGAGAATCATTTGAATTCAATTTTTATAAATAAAGGACATTTCACATGCGAGTTTTCGTTGTGAGTGTCCTTTTTAAATTAGGATGATCTAATAACAAAGTATTTGAATATCTAAATTAATAATAACAAAGTGTTCTATTCTTTTAAACAAAAAACATTGTCTGGTTCTACCTTTACAAATATGAAACAATAAGTTGCATGTTTCCTTCTAGTTGAATGTGTTTGGTATCACTAAGAACGATGAAGTGTTCACCCTTCTTGATTTCCCTTTGATTGATGAATCCTTTTCCAGCGATGACGCTCATAAGTTTAAACCCTCGATTGTCGATGTCAAGAACGTCTTTTACATCCCATTTTTCAACGGTGAAAAATGAATTACTGACAAACTGAGTTATTTTGCTGGCATCGATATAAAAAACCTTACTTTCAATCGTGCGCTCAACATGAGGTATATTGGTAACCTCAATAGCTTCCTTAAGATGAAGATCTCTAGGGTTTCCCTGATCATCTTTTCGATTGTAATCATAAACACGGTATGTCGTATCTGATGATTGTTGTGTTTCCAAAATCAATAGTCCTTTCCCTAAAGCATGGAGCGTTCCAGAAGGTACGTAAATGAAATCTCCCTTTTTCACATACTGTTTGTTCAATAGTTCATCCCATCTATTCTCGTCAATCATATGAACAAATTCTTCTTTGTTTTTTGCCAGGTGACCATAGATGATATAAGCTCCCTTTTCAGCATCCAAAACATACCAACATTCAGTTTTCCCTAAATTTCCACCATTTTTTTTCGCATATGCATCATCGGGATGAACTTGAACCGACAAATCATCATTCGCGTCAAGTATTTTAGTGAGCAAAGGGAATTTTTGATCTTTTATGTTGTTGAACAAGTGCTTATTCTTCTTAAAGACGCTACTGAGCGTCATTCCTTTGAATTTAGAGTTCAATATCCTAGAGTCACCATTGATATGACCGGAAATCACCCAAGCTTCTCCAGTGTGAACTGAAGGTATGTCATATCCAAATTCTTTTTTTAATGCATCCCCACCCCAAATACGTTCTTTGAAAACGGGTTCGATAAACAAAATAGTATTCATATGTACACTCTCCTATAAACTATTTCGATTATATCATAATCAAATTCAATCTTTGATATATATCCAATATTTGCTCATCCTCATTGACTAATTGTGATGTTCGGGTTATTCTTGATTTAGATATCATCATAGAGAGGATGAACAACAATGCATTATTATTTGGGTATAGACGGCGGAGGTTCTAAAACAAAGGTTATTGTGATTGATGAACAAAAGACTATTCTATATGAAGGTCATGGTGGTCCGTCGTCAATCGATACTGTAGATGAATCGACAACATTTGCAAACATCAATCAAGCACTCCAAGGATTTTATGAACAATATCCAGATTGCTCCTTTTGTTCTATATTTGCCGGATTGGGTGGTATTGTTTTTGAAAGTGATTATGCTAAGGTTCAGGATTTACTGAAGAAATTAAAGGGTGTGGATCAACACACACTGCTTACGGCAAGAAATGATATGGAGAGTGCCTTATACTCTGGATTATGTTTCGATGAGGGCATGACCTTGATTTGTGGAACCGGAATGGTCGCATTCGGTAGGGACACCCATGGAAATGCACACAAGAGCGGGGGTTGGGGGTTTAAAGTCGGAGACGAGGGCTCTGGATATGATTTAGGTTTCCAAGCAATCAAACATATGATTAGAGCATTTGATGGGAGATTGGAAAAGACTGATTTTGCGATTGACATCGCACAAAACATCAAGCTAAAAGAGGCTCATGACATTGTTGTTTTCATGGATGCAAGATCAAATGATCGCACATACATCGCCAATTTAGCCCCCATCGTCACCAAACATGCAGATTTGGGAAATCGCTATGCGAAGCGAATCATCGATCAAGCAACATCCGAACTTGCGTTGGCTGTACAGGGTGTTTATCAACAGCTTACTCTCATCAAAAAGACGTTGGTGATTGTTGGCTCTTTAGGAAATACCTCAGGTTACTTTAAAGAAAAACTTCATCAAAAAATTCTTGAAGTGGATCCTAAAATCGAGATTATCAAACCAAAAGTGGATCCTGCTTATGCTGCAGCAATCATGGCACATCTCAACAATCATAAGAAATAGTCTTTTAATAATCATCCATTAAATAGTAAAGGCGATTAACTTGCCTTTACTTTTTTTACCTAAATGTTGATGACGTTTTGAAATAATAAAAGAGACTAAGAGATGACTTCTTAGTCTCATCAATTTAGGATTGAATGCATAATCCTCAAACATGCTTCATCTTTTGGTCAACAAACGACAATGTTTAAACTCTGATCTACTTAACAAATTTTTTGATCAATTTGAGTTTCTTCTTGGTGTAAGGGGGATATCTGAGTTCCAAATCAATCCATGTTGAACGTTTGACGACGCCTTTGCTATGGGAGAATGTCTGGAAGGTGTGATTTCCATGATATGCGCCCATACCGCTTGCGCCGACACCGCCAAATGGCAGGTGATGGTTGGCGAAATGCATGATTGTATCATTGAAGGTTCCACCGCCGAAGCTTAATTGATTAATTACCTTATCTTCAAATTTCTTGTTTTTACTGAAGAGATATAAAGCCAATGGCTTTTCATAATCTTTCATTTCCTTGATGAGATCATCTTCGCTATGAAAGGTGATCAAAGGCAGAATCGGACCGAATATTTCTTCTTGCATGATCTTTGAATTTTTGGTGATGTTATTCAAGATGGTTGGTTCAATCTTGTCTTGATTGAATCTTCCTCCGATTAAAACCTGTTCACCCTTCATCAAACCAAGTAATCTCGTGTGATGTTTTTCATTGACGATCTTCGGATAGTCCTCTGATGTCATTGGATCTTCTCCAAAGAATTCTGTGATATACATTTTTGCATATTCAATGAATTTATCCTTCAGGCTATCTTTGATCATCACGTAATCAGGAGCGATGCAGGTTTGGCCTGCGTTGATGAATTTTCCATACACAATACGCTTCGCAGTCAATTTCAAGTTCGCAGTCTCATCAATAATCGCCGGGCTTTTCCCTCCAAGCTCAAGGGTTAAAGGGGTTAAGTTCTTGGCTGCCTGCGCCATGACAATCTTTCCTACCTGCGTACTGCCTGTAAAGAATATATAATCATACCTATGATCTAGTACGTCCTTGCTTTCTTCAAGTCCTCCCAAGACGA
>JFJP01037941.1_pt1 | contig 20975 bp, 22 predicted proteins | sample 431651 | NCBI WGS metagenome assembly JFJP01 (sample SAMN02602958, study PRJNA72255) | Microbial mat metagenome, whole genome shotgun sequencing project. | biome: fresh water; feature: sink hole; material: water; isolation source: purple microbial (photo- and chemosynthetic) mats found in...
CATCTCGCTCATTGACCGCCTCCTTTCGTGTTGGCAGTCAACCTAGCACACCTCACAAAACAATTTCATGCACAGTTGCCGAAAGGACACGAATCACCACTGCTTTGCCAGGCTGCCTGATTGCGTTCTGAAAACCAGGAGGGGCAGCGTCATGGGCAGTCACGGTCAGTCCGAGAAAATAGAAAACAGCCATAGGGCGCTGGGGGCAGATCTCGCCATTCGTGTGGAGTGTGTATGAAATGCTAAGGATCTCGAAGGGGCTTGTTTGGAATGTGTTCGATTCAGTACGAAGCATTACCTCATGAGTGGCAAACTCGTTGGCCGTGTGCTTCGTTACGTTGCCGAGCTCGACGGCGAATGGGTTGCGCTGGCGTGCTTCAGTGCGGCCTCGCTGCATTTGAAGGCACGAGAGAAGTGGATTGGCTGCTGGAGAAGGACATGGGTGCGCTTGAGCACTTGGCGATCGACGGGAAGGTGCTGCGCGGCAGTGCGCGAGTCGATGGAAAGCCGCTGCAACTGCTATCGGACGAGACGCACCGCTTGCGCCTGCCTCTCGCTCAAGTGGAGATCGAGGAGAAGAGCAACGAGATCCCTGCGTTGCCGGTGCTGACCGGCAAATTGCCAAAAGCCGACGATAGCCTGGTTACGGCCGATGCCATGCACTGTTAGCAGGAAAGTGCCCGTGTCATTACGCAGGAGCGAGGATGCATGCCGTGTCGCCGTGCGTCAGTCAGTTCATGCGCTGGCTACGCTTCGCATTCTGGCCATCAGCCTATATGAAATACAGAAAGCGCTCGGACGATCAGGTCGGTTTGAAACCTTGGAATCGTATACGGCAGAAGGCAACGGCGCCAGCGTATCTGACGACTCGGCACGCTCAACCCTGATGACCGGTCTGCGATGTTGCTCGAAAAAGAACATTGCGTCCCCGTACGGCAAAAGCAGATGAAATATCCCTGCTGCTCAATGCGATATCGCGCTTGCGAATCCTGCAATTTACCGATAGATTAGCGCCACGTATGAAAGTTGCCATCGATATTCAATCCGCTGTCACCCAGCGCGCCGGGGTCGGACGCTACACCCGCGAGCTGGCCGCCAATTTGGCTGCCACGATGCCCGAAGGGCAACTGTTGCTGCCCTATTTTGATTTCAAGCGCCATGCTGAGCCCTTCACCATTCCTCATGCCACCATGCACCCGATCCGCTGGATTCCCGGTCGAGCCATCCAGGGCGCTTGGAATATGCTTCGATTCCCACCCTACAACTGGCTTGCCGGGAATGCCGATCTTTATCTTTTCCCCAATTTCATCATTCCCCCGCTCCGAGGCAATGGCAAGGCTGTCGTGACGATCCATGACCTGGCCTTCATGCGCTATCCACAGTTCGCCGAGGATCGCAATGTGCATTACCTGAACAAGCACATCCGTCGCACGGCCGAACGGGCCGATGCGATCATCACGGTCTCCCGCTTCAGCGCGGCGGAAGCCTGTAATTACCTTAACGTGCCCGAAGCCAAAGTCTTCCCCATCCACCATGGCATTGATCCTCGTTTCCGCCGTCCGCCCGCAGAGATGATCCTGAAAACCCGAGACACCCTCGGCCTCCAACGCCCTTACCTGCTGACCGTCGGCACGGTGGAGCCTCGCAAGAATATCCCCCATCTCGTGCAGGTCTTCGAGGCCATGACCGATTTCGACGGTGATCTGGTCATCGCGGGAGGCAACGGATGGAAGGTCGAGCCCATCCTTGCTCGAATCGCCAGTTCCCCGAGGGCGGCATCCATCAAGCGTCTAGGCTACACCGGTGACGACATCCTGCCCGCACTCTATGCCGGCGCCGAGGCCTTCGTGCTCCCCTCCTTTTATGAGGGATTCGGGTTCCCGCCGGTCGAGGCCATGGCCTGTGGCACACCGGTTGTCTCCAGTACGGGCGGTTCCCTGGCGGAAGTGCTTGGCGATGGTGCAGTGCTGCTTGACCACTACGAGGTGGAAGGCTGGCTGACCGCCATCCGACAGGTACTTCAGGATTCCGAACTCCGCAAGGCTCTCATCGCACGCGGACACCAGACCGCTGCAGGCTACACCTGGCAGGCCACCGCGCGCCAAACCCTTGACGTGTTCCGGCAGGTTATCGCATGAATATCGTCATCGACGCCAGATGGATTTTTGAAGAAATCTCGGGGATCGGCAACTATACACGCCAACTGCTCGCCGAATATGCTGGCATGGAGATCCCGCACCGCCTCATCGCACTCTTCAATAGCCCGGACCTGGAGGCACGTACCCGGGCCGAGACCGGAATTGACAAGGCCCCGCATATCGAGACCCGCTGCGTCCCCTGGGGCATCTTCGACGCCAAAAGCCAGCTCCTGCTTCCCCGCTGGCTTCGGCACGAGCAGGTCCGGGTATTTCACTCCCCGAACTATATGATCCCCTTTTTAGCATTCCAACGCAATGCCGCTGGCCCCCTACGGGCCGTGACCACTATCCATGACCTGATCCCACTGCGCTTTCCCGACCATGCCCCGAAATCGAAAAAGGCACGCTTGATGCCGTTGTTCCGGTTTCTACTGCGCGAAGCGGCCCACCGATCCGCCTTGGTCCTGACCGTGAGCGAGACCTCGCGCCAGGACATTATTGAGCTACTCAAGCCGCCACCACAGCGGGTCAAGGCAATCTATAATGGCGTCTCTCAACGGTTTTTCAGCACAGCTGGCGGCGGCGAAGACACGAACGCAAAACCGGCAACCGATGCACCACTCCTGTTGTACGTCGGACGGTCCGATCCCTACAAGAATATCGCAACCCTGCTGCATGCCCTCGCCAGCCTGCGTCTGCGCGAAGGGATGAACGTCAGACTTTGCATTGCCGGGGCTCCCGATCCGCGCTATCCCGAACCGGCCGCACTAGCGCAGCACCTCGGCATCGCGGAGGCCGTGCAATGGACGGGTTACCTGACGGATGAGGCCCTGATCGCCACCTACCGGCAAGCCGACCTGCTGGTGCATCCGTCGCGCTATGAAGGCTTCGGCCTGCAAATTCTCGAGGCCATGGCCTGCGGAACCCCCGTGGTCAGCAGCAATGCCGGTTCCCTGCCGGAAGTTGTCGGGGATGCCGGTCGCCTGGTTGCTCCCGATGATGTCGACGGGTTTGTGCGCGAAATTAAAGCGATCCTTGGGACCCCCTCGCTGGCCGCCCGCCTGCGGGCGAACGGTCGGAAACAGGCGGCCCGGTTCACATGGAAGGAAACCGCCCGCCAGACCTTCACCGCCTATCTTGAAGCAGTAGGCGAAAAGGAGAACGCCCGATGATGCACACAACCATCCCATCATCCTTGCCGAGCGCCGCCCCATCAGCGGACTGGCCCTCGCTCAGCGCCGTGCTCTGCCATGACTGGCTCACCGGCATGCGCGGCGGAGAGCGTGTCCTAGAGCTGCTTTGCGAAGGGTTTCCATCCGCCCCCATCTACACCCTGCTGGCCAATCCCGGCACGGTATCAAAAAGCATCAGTAGCCACCCGATCCATACTTCATGGCTTCAGCACATACCCTCCATCGAGGATAAATACCGTGCCCTGCTACCCCTGTTCCCGGCAGCGATCCGCTCGCTGCACCCGCCCCCTGCAGAAGTCGTGATCAGTACCAGCTCCTGTGTGGCCAAAAGCATCATTCCTCATCCGCGCTCACGCCATCTCTGCTATTGCTTTACGCCCATGCGTTATGCCTGGACATTCTACGAGGAGTATTTCGGCGGCTCGCCGATCAAGGGATTGATTGCCCGTCCCCTGCTCGCCTGGCTGCGGCGCTGGGATCGACGCACGGCCGATCGAGTCGACCTGTTTGTCGCCATCAGCCAGCACGTGCGCGAGCGCATCAAGACATTCTATGGACGCGAGGCCGATGTGGTCTATCCCCCGGTCGACACCGTCCGATGCACACCGGGACCTACGGCGGGAACATGCGACTTCGACCTGATCGTCTCCGCCATGGTGCCCTATAAGCGCATCGATCTGGCGATTGATGCCTATAACCAGCTTGGCTACCCGCTGAAGATCGTCGGGGTCGGTGGTAAACGGGCGGAACTCGCGGCACGCGCGATGCCCAACATCACCTTCGAGGGCTGGCGCAGCGACGACGAGGTACTTGCGCTTTACCGACACTGCCGTCTGCTTATTTTCCCGGGCGAAGAGGATTTCGGGATTGTACCGCTGGAAGCGCAGGCGTGCGGCAAACCCGTCGTGGCGTATGGCAAAGGCGGAGCGCTGGAAACGGTCAAGCCTGGCGTCAGCGGCATTTTCTTCGACCGGCAAACCCCCGATGCGCTGTCCCGCGCCATTATCGAAGCGGCACGCCACGCGTGGGATCCTGTCGCCATCAGGCGGCACGCCGAGACGTTCGGTACCCACGCCTTCATCCGTGGACTGTCCGCCGCTATCGAAAAATGCCACAACCTACCTTACCGCAATATGTCTTTAAAACGAGAGGAGTGATGATGACTGGAAAGGATTTTCTGACCCGTTTGCAGGATGGTTTTGTCGCCGGTGACGGCGACTTGTCGATGCGCTTGCTGCAGTTGTGTCCGGGTGCTGGACGCGAATGCCTGGCATTACTGAACCTGACACAGACAAACGAGGTTCGCAAGGCGCATGTCGAATTTATCGAGGCAGGTGCTGAACTGATCACCACGAATACACTGGATGCGAATGCTGTCGTGCTTGGGCGTCACGGCAAGGCATCCCAGGTTGAGGCCATCAACGCCAAAGGCGTTGAACTGGCCAAGGCGGATGCCAGGGGGGATGTGTGCGTGGCGGGGGCGATCGGGCCGCTGGGACTGACCCTTGATGACGACTGGGATTTGGATACTTACCGGGACGCCTATCGCCGACAAATCACCGCGCTGCTTAACGCAGGGGTTTCCGTGCTGCAGTTCAAGTTTTTCACGAACTTGGCAGCGTTGCGGCTGGCCATCGGCGAGGCGCGCACCATCGGAGGGAACGACGTGGCGATCATCGCCCAGGCGGTCTTCAATGATGGCGGATTGCTGGACAGCGGCCAGGATGCCGCCCAGGTAGCAGCCTCGCTGATTGAGAGGGGCGCGGATGTGGTGGGCGCGCATTGCGGACGGGGCACATCGGGAACGGTGAATGCGATCAAGGCAATGGTGAAGGCCGCCGGGAAAACCCCGTTGTGTGCATATCCGAATGCAGGCTTTCCAGAATCCGATCGTGGCGAGATGGTTTACCTGGCGTCTGCGGACTACATGGGCCAGACCGCCAATCTCCTGGCACGGCTTGGGGTCCGGTTGATCGGGGGCTGCTGCGGGGCGTCGGCCGAGGCGGTGCGGGCCATGTCCATGGCCCTCGGGACCGTACGGGCGCGCCCCCTGGACAGGACGGCAACCGTCGAGGTGGCTCCATATGTGCCGACGGTGGCCTCGTTCAAGAATGGCAGGTTGCTAGCCGCGTTGCCCGAACGACTCCCCATCATTGCCGAGATCGATCCGCCGCCGCATTTGCTCATGGAATCAATGTTTGCCGATGTCCGGCACGTCGCCGAGGCTGGAGCAGACGCCATCAGCATGGCGGAAAACCCGCTGGCATCGCTGAAGGTCAGCAACGTGGCAACGGCGTCGCTGCTCATGCAGCAGGTGTCGTTACCGATGATTTGCCATGTCACATGCCGTGACAGGAATCTACTCGGTCTGCAAACTGATCTACTGGGTGCGCACTTGCTTGGGATCCATGGGATTCTGGCGATTACGGGAGATCCGGTCCCGCGTCATGGAGCGGCGGGAAAAGGCGTTTTCGACGTGCATTCACCGGGATTGGTCAACCTACTGGCACAACTGAACCGTGGGATGACAAGTGCGGGTAAATCCCTGAAACAGGAAACCGATTTCTCGGTCGGGGTGGCGTTCAATTCAGCCACGCGCAACATGGAGGGGGAAATTGCGAGGTACGAGAAGAAGCTGGCCGAGGGGGCTCGATTCGTGATGACCCAGCCGGTCTTTGACCGCGAACATGCCTTGCGCATCCTGGACGCAACGCGCAGGCCCGGGGTCAAGGTATTTCTCGGCTTCTTCCCGCTGATTTCAGCCCGGACTGCCTTGTATCTGCATAACGAGGTGCCGGGGATCCAGATCCCAGAGCACGTGCTGCAGCGATTGACGAGCACGGAGGATCCGCAAAAGCAGCAGCAGCATGGTGAGGAGCAGGCTATGGCATTGATCGATGCCCTCTTGCCCGATCTGGACGGTGTGTACTTGATTTCGCCGCACAGCACAAACCGCGCTGCCGTATTATCCCGCCTCATCCAGCACATCCGACAGGCTCCAGCACACCAACAGGATCGTTCACCCACTCGGTAAATCTCGGATCGCCTCGATCATCCAACACGGCCATGTGCGTGTTTATCACGGGGACGATTTTAAGGTATCTATCGCAACATGTCAGTCACTCGGAATCGAGGTACCGTTAGTACCGTTCCATCCAGTTCTTGACGAAGTATTTCAATGGCTTTTGTTGATTCGTGGGAATCTCAAGATTGGCCAAGGCTTCGTCGTAACGGAAATCGAAATTACCGTTCACTCTGATCACGTTGCCGATAATAGCGCCCTGAATCGTCGCATTGCCAGATAAATCGATTTGCGCTTGTGGGGCATAAATCACCATGGATTTGCTATTATTCGCCTGACAGTCGAGCGTCTGGCAAGTGGTCGTTCCAAACATCTGCAGATTCGCAGGAATACCATCGGTATTGAGATCTCCCTTGATATCTACATTCCCGTTCAGAAACATCTTCACACTAATGATTCCTCCCGCTGAGGGCGCATACCGAATGGTCGCAGCAGTGCCTACGGAAAGGGTTCCTTGAACATAAATCACCACATCACCATTTCCCGCAATCGTCAACGTCTTGTTAACCAGACCGATCGAAGGAACACCAATATATGTGCTGCCAGCAATATTAATCGTCGTAGTCGCATTATTAATGGCGGCTCTGGTCATATTGGTTCTTGGCGGTGCAACATCCGGGAAATCCACATCAAGATTCCTCGTTAGCTTCCCCGTCCAGAAGATATGATTCACGTCTACATCGCCCCCAGGCGCTACGGCAGCATCCCCGTAGGACTGCGCTGCCCCACCCCCTGTTATGGCATCGTCTCGTTGCCCCATGGATCCGACATCGCAGTTCGTGGAGCTATTGCCTGCACCATATGCGCCACGACTCGAGTCGTATGACAGACACAGCGGATTTCCCACAATATTTAGCTTATCCTTCGACAGCAGTCCCCATTCAAACGGGGATGGGGTTGACTTGGCTTCCGCTTTCAGCACAACCTCAACCGTCCGATCAGCATTCGCATAGCGGGAGTTCGCCAATGTACCCCGAGACGTAATCGTCAGCGTATTAGTGTCGGCCTGCACGTTGAAGGTACTCGCCAGAGAAGCAGAGGCGCTCACCCCGTACAGCGACTTCGTTACCGTGAACGTACCATTCGTTCCAACCGTCCAGCCTACCCAGCCATCCCCGGACGCGAGCTGACGGTTGAATGCATACATAGCCGCCTCCACGCCAGCCTCGGCCGTATGCAGTGCCTGGATACGTGCCGCCGAATGCCAGGATAATTTCAACATCCCGAGGCAAAAATTGGCTGCAGACGCGGCAGCCATCGAAGCAACGAACATGACCATCATGGCGACCATCAGCACTGAACCACCCGCGACGGATCTGCATTGCCTATTCATCTGCCAGCTCCTATCTTCGATTACGTAGCAACACACGGGAATAAACACGGTCACTGTAGGTACGCCCAGACGCACGCCCCGACGCATCAATCTGAATGCCGATCACAAACGCCTCGGCCGGCTGATCGGTGGGCTCGCCAGCACTATCGAACATACTGAAAAGAACAGCATCCACCCCATCGAGAATAGACCGTTCCGCTCCCCCGGCTTTCCTGGAGTAAAGAACCCGCCCCACGGGATCGTACCGGAACAACCGGACTTCTGACGACACGGTATTAACCTGGGAGGTAGCGGACGTAACTGAGGACGTCACGGCATTGAACGAAATCGATAAGTCGCTCACACAGGATATAATATTCGAGGCTGGAATGAGGTCCGCCGTCACCCGGTCGAGGCCCAACCGCAAACTGGCATGGATCGACGACGCATTGACACTGCTGGCGGCAGACTTCGAGATCGCGATAAAAGAGCCCAAGGCCATCGCAATGACCATGAGGCCGAGCGACATGGCAACCATGACCTCAACAAGGGTAAAGCCACGCTGCAAGTCCCTCCGCAACACATGATGGGCATTTTTCATTGCAAGGCCAGCCCCCCTTCCCCGATAACACTCATCAGCGCATTGGTCTTCTGCCGTCCCGCTTGATCTCGCCACGTCACTTGAACCGTAACCGAGTAAATCGGGGCATTACTGATATAGGGCGTCTTGTAGACCACGGCAGCCCCTGATCGCAGCTCGACCAGCGCCGGATTATCCCCCGTCGTCAGCACGGTTCCGTCGGCCAGCGCATTGAATGTATCCCACGACATGCGCAGCCGTTCCATTTCAATCTGGGCAGCGTGCATGGAGAGCGTGGTTTCCCGCGACGGACGGATCATCCGAACCGCTTGCGTCACCAACGCAAACGCAGCGGTTAGCGACAGGGCCAGCACAGCCATGCCGACCAGCACTTCGACCAACGTGAACCCTGCATCCCGACCATACATTCTTGCAACCATTGTCACCCTCGGATTCAAGGAACAAGAAACACCTCACCGAACCTGCTATAAATCTATCATACGGGAAATACCGCCGTAAAGCTATTTCATCGCCCTGACAAAGGGATTGACATAGGGAACTCTTTTGATAGATTTGCATTTGTTCGGGCATCCCCTGTAATCTCAGAAGCCTCAACGCGGGAGTGTTAGGAGTGGACACGGAGCTATTAAGTGAACAGGTTCAGGTCGAGCGCAAGTGCTTTTCTTTCAACCTGCGGGAAAATCCGCGGGGACGGTTCCTGCGCATCACCGAGGATGTCGGTGGTCGACGGGATACGATTATCGTACCTTCCACCGGACTAACCGCCATTCGTGATATCCTTAATTCAGCCATTATCGCCGATGAAAAGGCAGGCCCCTGTAACGTCGAGCAGAACTAAGTGCCATTAGAAATTAAAACCTGTTGTCGCCAATTCATCTCGCTGGCCGTATGCGCAACCGCGCTGGCCGGGACTACACCGCCGGTGCATGGCTCGGACCCCGAGCGATTCGGAACAAATGCCATCGCCGAGCCCTCACCTGATGATGACGAGGTTCCCATAGCCTCGACGCTCCTTGAGAGCGTCATCCGCCAGCTACCCGCAGATCCCATCCGCGTCACCGGGAAACTGCTTGTCCGTCGGCACCGGGGGGTACCTGTCAAAACGTACGGGTTCGAGTTGATCGCCCGCTGGGGAGATAACGAACCCCATACACAATACACGATTTTTGATGCGTTCGGTGCCCCGCTGGAACAGCTCAGCTTGACCCACACCACCCCGCCTCGGGTGACGTATGCCGCCGGTGCCGAACTGACACCGGTGCCGATCGGCTCGATGGGCCGCCAGATTCAGCAAAGCGACATCTCTTGGTTGGATCTGACGCTTTCCTTCCTGTGGTGGACAGATGCGTATCACGAGGGCGAAGAGTCCGTCCGGACGTTTGATTGTTATATCATCCGCGTCAACCGGCCCCCGGATGAACCCGGGCCTTATCACAGCGTTCGCCTTTGGATCAGCAAGAAGGCGGGCATGATGCTCCGGGCCGAAGGCCTGGATATCAGCGGCAACCCCATCCGCCAACTCTGGGTCCAGAATGTACAGAAGATCGATGGGGCATGGATGGTCAAGGACATGGAAATCCAGAGTCCGCCAGCGGTGCAACGAACAAAGCTGAGCATCACCGAGGTTGAACGTCTTTAATCATGAATATTACCGTCCTCATTATCGCTTTGGTTTGCTTTGCCGTTTTGCTGTGTCTGTCCGCCTTTTTCTCCAGTGCCGAAACCGCCCTTTTCTCGTTGAATTCACTGCATATCAACAAGATCCGGACATTACGTCCAGAGGACGCCAAGCGGCTTGAGGATTTGCTAGCCACGCCAACGCGGCTGCTTTCAACCATACTGATCGGCAATACGTTCGTCAATGTCTGCATCTCATCCATCGGCTTCGCTATCCTGAGCAGTTTCGGCGTTCCGCATGCGGAAGCCGTGGCGATCCCCGCCATGACGGCAATTCTTCTACTGGCTGGAGAAGTCGTCCCCAAACGCTTCGGCATGCGTTGCGCTAGCGACCTTGCCCCCCGTTTTGCGAGGCCGCTCATTGTATGCATCTACCTGTTCCGCCCCGTCCGCACGATCCTTGAACGCATCACCACGCTTTTCTACAAGCAGTTCATCCCCTCCAGCAAGACACTGTCGGAGGATGAGTTCCTGACCGTGATTGAAGTGGGCGAGGAAGAGGGCATCCTCAACGAGGAAGAACGAGTGATGGTCGACGGCATCATCAACCTGGAAGAGACGCAGGCCAGTGATATCATGACACCGCGCGTCGATATCACCGGGTTGGATCTGAACGATTCTCCGGAGGATCAACGGAACATCATCCGTTCGTGCCGTTACCGTTATTTACCGATCTACAGGGAAAGTATTGATCAGATCGAGGGATTCCTCGATGTACCCCGGTTCCTGCTTTCTGGACAGAACGACATTGCAACCTCGGCGACCAAGGCCTATTTCGTCCCTGAAAACGCACCGCTGGACGGACTGCTGACCGACTTCCAGCGCGAAAACCGGCGCATCGCCATCGTGGCTGATGAATTCGGGGGGACCGCCGGGCTGATCACCCGTGGCGATATCCTGGAGGAGGTCGTTGATGACGTGGACAACGAGTTTGGCGATCGGCAAGAGAATATTCATCCCGTCGATGAGAACAAATGGTTGATTGAGGGCAGCGTAAGTATCGAGGATGTCAACTACGAGCTGGACCTTGAGCTTGAAGCCGAGGGTGCCGACCGAATCGCTGGCTGGGTCACCGCCCAGATAGGAAAGATCCCCAGGGCTGGCGAATTGATTGAGGCGCAGGGCTGCCGCGTCACCGTTGAACGCGTCCGTCGCCAGCGCATCATGCAGGTCATGCTTGAAAAGTTGGCCCCATCGCCGGAAGCACCAGTGCAGGAGAACTCATGATTCTGGCTCATGTGCTTATACTCACCCTCAGTCTGCTTGCCAGCGCCTTCTTCTCGGGAATAGAGACAGGAATCGTATCAATGCACCGGTTCCGGCTGCGGCATTTGGTTCGGCAAGGCCACCGTAATGCAAAAATCCTGGAGTTCTTTGCTGAAAACTTCGACCGCTTGCTTGGAACCACACTGGTCGGAAATAATATCGTCCTTGTCATCATGTCCGTCGCCACGTCCAGTCTGGCCATGGAACTTCATATTCCAGCAGCCCAGATGGTGGCTCCCGTGGTGGTCTCGGTCGTCGTGATCATCTTTGGAGAATACCTCCCGAAAGCCTGGTTTCAGGCTCGCCCGATCGAGCGATCGAACCGGTTTGCAGGGATCCTACGCGCCGCTGAGTGGCTGTTGCGCCCGATGGCGTACTGCTTCATTGCGGTCGCGCGTCTGCTTTCGCCCGGCGAACGCGATAAAAACTTCGGCAAACCGGCACCTTTCGTGACCCGCGACGATCTGAAGGTCCTGGCTCGCGAAGGCGAGAAGGACGGCGTGCTTTCCGCCAAGGAACGGTACATGATTCACCGCGTCATCGAGCTGTCCACCACCAAGGCATCCAGCATCATGGTACCACGCGACAAGGTCGTGACCGTCTTTGACGATCTGCCTATCCCCGATTTCTTCGCTCTAGCCAGGGAAACCGGACTGACGCGATTTCCAACCGTAAACCGCGAAACGGGCAACTTTAGCGGCGTCATCAATGTTTCATATGTACTTGCCATCGGCTCGGCAGCCCTCTCCAAAACGGTTTATGCCTATCGCCGACCACCGCTGTTCATTGCCAACACCCTACCCGCCGACCGGATCCTTCCGCAGATGCGGCGTAGCAGGCAGCCCCTATGCCTAGTTCGAGATCCGAAGGGTGACGTGATCGGCCTGGTCACAACGGAAGATATATTGCGCATTATCGTGGGCAAACTATGACGTTTTGCCCCGCATGCAAGCGCTATATCGGGCATGTGAACAGTTGTCCCTATTGCGACATCGACATACCAAAGTGTCTGCCAGAAAAGCTTCTCCCCCCTCTCGTCCTGACCATCAGCGTTATCGGACTGTTCATCCTTTGGGCCTCATGGCCGATCGCCCCGGTTCAGCACGACCTTGAAGCCGAAGGCATCCTTGCACATGCCGCAGCCGTGTGCCTGCCACGGCTGACGACAGTCCTGCTGCCACACGCTTACTGGCTGGCATGGGCGCTGATGCTATGGCTCGCCAGTGCTGAACCCGTGACGACGATCGGTATCGCCCCGACGGGTGGGCGTGCGGCCTGGCACACCATTCGACCCATCGCGATGGCGACAACGATACTTATGCTATCCGGCGCGTTGGGGCTCCGGCTGGCAGAGGCGGCCCTGCTCCTGACAACCATCCCGGACATTGGCATTGGCATCCTGTGGTTTCACAGCGTGCTGATGATCGTTACCGCGATCGCCATCGCCGCCCTGCCCCGTCTCTACAACATCCGGCGCCGACATTTGCTCGGAACGTTCCTGCTACCCATCGCCATGGGCGGATTCGGAAATTAGAATGAAAATCAGTGGGATACCTGTAAATTTTCTGGGGCTTGAAATTATGGAAAGAGACGATTAGTATTGTCAGCATGAATGCAGCCGTCGAAATAAACGCGTTATCTGTAACCTTTGAACAGAACGGCCAGACCGTCAAGGCACTGGACTCTCTGGATGCGGTCGTCCCGCAAGGGCACGTCTTCGGATTGCTGGGGCCCAACGGAGCTGGCAAAACCACACTTATGCACACCCTTCTGGGGTTTATCGAACCAACCCGCGGAAACGCCTCGATTTTCGGCACGGATGTGCGCCGATCGATTGCACGCCAGCGGATTGGCTACCTACCGGAACATCCGGACACCTACCGATTCTTAACCGCACGCGAACTCCTGCAGAACGCCGGGCGAATGTTCGGCATGTCGCGGGCGTCCGTCAAACAGCGAGGCGATGCGCTGCTGGAGCAACTTGATCTTACGCAAGCGGCGGACCGCCTGGCAGGCACCTATTCCCGCGGTATGCTCCAGCGGGTTTGCCTGGCCCAGACCCTGATCAATGATCCGGATCTCGTCATTCTCGACGAACCCACCGGCGGCATGGACCCCTTTGGTCGGCTACAGATCCGGAACTTGATCAGCGACCTGAAAGCACGGGGGAAGACAGTGCTTTTCTGCTCGCATGAACTGTCCGAAGTCGAACTGGTCTGCGACACAATCGCCATCCTTTATCGGGGCCGCGCAATTGCCAGCGGTCCGGCCAGCACGCTGGTCCCTGTCGGGGAGCGGCTGGAGCCCTTCTTCATTCGCACCATCACCGCAGCAGCTGACGCCCAAGGAGGCAGCCATGCATAAGATTCTCTTTATCGCCTACACCACCTGGATGGAAATGTGGCGTCGCAAAGCCTTTTATGTGCTTGGTATCCTGCTGGCCGCAATGCTCCTGCTTCTCGTCTCCATCAACCTAACGGGACTCGGCTCGATTTCCGGTTACGCCAAGGATATCGGATTGCTGTGCATCTGGATCCTCGGCTGGATACTCGGCATCAACCTAGCCGTCCGCCAACTGCCACAGGAAGAAAAAAGGGGCACCATCTATGCGGTGCTGGCGCGTCCTGTCAGCCGACTCAACCTTGTGCTCGGCAAGTGGCTGGGTGCTTGGGGGGCAACCGCCATGGCGATCCTTTGCTTTTATGCGGTAACGATCCTGATCCTCGCCTTTTTCGGGGGAGCCTTCGATCCGTTGACCCTGCTTCAGGCGGCGACACTCCATATCATGCTGCTGGCCATGATCACCGCGATCGCCATCGCCTTTTCAACGCGCCTGAGCCATGAAGCAGCCGCCACGCTTTCGTATGTCACCACGGGTGCCGCGTTCGCGTTTGTCCCTAAGCTGCCGGAATGGATCAACGAGTCCGAGGGATGGAACGAATACGCACTGCTTTTCTTTTACAACGCCCTGCCCCATGTTGATCTTTTCGACATGCGCAGACGCACGATTCACCTTCACGGGACCATTCCATGGCATGCATGGTCGCTGATCCTGCTCTATGGCGCCGTGATGACCAGTATTTTTCTGCTCCTTGCGTGGCTGGCCTATCGGCGCAAACACTTCTCACGCACCATGAAGGATTAATCAACAATGATCAGCACACCACCGACACGGCGAACGAGAACGACATTTCACACGCTCTGTGCGATTGCCGTCTTGTGGATCATCGCCTTCTCGCTGGCCGCCCACCTGAGCCACGCGATAACGCCACGGGGCAAGCGTAGCGTAAGCATCGTTGAATCGGTTCTGGGAGAAGGACGGATGCTGCTGGGCAATCATTTCTATCAACGCGCCGACGATTACCATCACCGGGGGATCACGGGGCACCACCATGACGACGACGGCCATGCGCCTGGGTGTCTGGACTATTTGCGAGCGCAGGTTCAACCAGCGGAACACCTGCATGCGGAAACACCCCATGAGGTGGCCGAGATCATGCCTTGGCTGGAGCTCTCGATGCGAGTTGATCCTGGCAATCCGGAAAGCGCACTCGTTGCCGTGTACTGGCTGAGCAGCGTACTGAAGCGTCTGGATCTGGCGGAAGAAGTGTTGCGGCGGGCGCAGCAGAATAACCCGTTGTCGTATGCTGTCCAGTTGGAAAAAGCCCGTCTCTGCCTGCATACCGGACGCCAGGACGAAGCCCTCTCCGCCCTGAATGCCACGCTACGACTCTGGCATACCGGGGCAGCAAATCCGCCAGATCCAGAGGATATACAAGCGAAAGCCGAGGCACTGTCCTTCCGGGCACTCCTGTTGGAGACCAAGAACCGCAACGAGGAGGCCATCCGGGATTATCAGGCGGTGATTGCAATCGCGCCCGACCGGCATGCCCCTTCGCTACGGCTAAAAGCACTTGCACAGGGGATTCCGCCCGATCCGCCGGCAGCACAACTCCTTGGGCGCCTGAAGAATTTAGTTGAACAAAACGGGAATCCTGCGCATAAACCTGCCTGTGAACACTTCCAATAATTCGGGATTTTGAACAACTTATGTACCTCAAGCACTTTAACCTCGACGAGATGCCGTTCAATATCACGCCGGATCCTCGCTTTCTGTATTACGCACCGCACCATCGGGAAGCCTACGACCACCTGATTTACGGGATCACCCAACGGAAAGGCTTCATCCAGCTCACTGGAGAGGTCGGCAGTGGCAAGACGACCCTGTGCCGGGCGCTATTGGCCAGCCTCGACGAGGAGGTGAAGACGGCACTGATCCTTAATCCCACGTTCTCAGACACTCAGCTACTTCGGGCCATGCTCAATGATTTCGGCCTATCGCCATCCCACAGTGACCGTCTAGGGTATGTTGAATGCTTAAATGATTTCCTGCTGGACTGCTACCGACAGGGGTTAAATGTCGCCCTGCTGATTGATGAAGCGCAGGATCTGACACCGGAAGTGATGGAGCAGATCCGGCTGCTTTCCAATCTTGAAACCGATCAACACAAACTGATACAGATTGTACTCTGCGGACAACCTGAACTGAAAATGCGGCTTGAACGACCTGATTTGCGACAACTCCGCCAGCGAATCACGGTGCGTTATAACTTACCCCCGCTGACGGCTACCGAGACCGAGGCATATATTCATCACCGGTTGCGAGTGGCTGGCCCACGCAGCACGGTAACCTTTTCGGGCTTTGCGGTCAGGGCCGTCCACCGCTACGCCAAGGGATGTCCACGACTGATTAATGCGGTATGCGACAATTCGATGCTAGCCGCGTATGTGTACGGGGAACAGGATGTGTCGGCCAGTTGTGTAAAGAAAGCAATTCGTCAACTAGAAGGATAATGCCATGAGTCTCATTCAGGAAGCCCTTAGACGCCAGCAGATGGAACAGGAAGGGACACTGCCTCCCCCGAAAGCGAAGCCACCGGTCGCCGCCGGGGCATCCCCCTCGGATCCCCTCGATGAATTTATCCTTCCTGGACTTCGCCAGGACGATGAGCCAACGCCCACGCACCCCGCAAGATCGATGGAGCGTATTGAAAAAGAAGAGGACACGGATACAGAGGAAGCCTCTGAGAGTCGCCGGGTCTCGCCATCCGCCGATGAACCCAAGAGCAAATCAAAGGTATTCCGGTCACTGGCTGCAGTGCTGATTGTGCTGCTACTTCTTTTGGGAGCCGCCAGTTGGGCATTGATATACGGGCTGGAGAAGGCTGGCATCCACATGCCATGGACCGACAAGACGCCTGCCGATGTCGTAACACCCGCCGTGGCGGATGCTCCCCAAAAAACTCAACCTGCGCCAGACGCCGCCACACCACCCGTAGCGGCGAAACCCAAGCCGACGATTGCATCCAGGGTCAAGTCAACCATCAAGGATGCCAATACGGCGGCCAAGGCCAGCGATGCGGTGATCGACGAGACGACCACGGTACAGCCAGCAGCCACCACGACAACGGTTGATCCCGTCGTAAAGACAACGGAACCCCCTGCTGTAAACGCGGGTATCCCTCCGGTAACGGCACCGAACGCGGCAACGGAACAGGCGTCTGCGGAGCCGGTGACGGTTGCGGAGCCGACAACGCCCCCACCACCCGTCGCTGTACAACCGCCCGAGCCCCTTGTATGGCCGACCATTACCATTACCGGCGTTGTTGGGAAGGATCGCAGTGGAGCGGCCGTCATAAACGGTAAAGTCGTCGGGGTCAACGATACCATTGACAATGTACGAGTGGTGGCGATCCAGCATCAGGGAGCGTTACTGGAGTACAAGGGTGAAACCCAAGTGATCAAGGTGGGGAAACCTATCAAAAGCGGCAGGAAATAGAAGGTTATAGACGGTTCAAACGACCACGGAAGACGCCAGTGCCTGCACGATTTCGTCATGCTGCCGCTGGATCGTCTCAATCTCGGCTTGCCAGAAGGGTCGTGTTCCCCATCCGGGCGACAACCGGGCAAATCCACCATCCCCGCATTGCCGACCGCACCAAGCCAGATAGTGGATCATGCGCATAAACCGCAGCGGCTCGATCAGCCGCAGCTCCGCGCGATTGAATTCACGAAAGGTCTCGTAGCCATCCAGCAGCGCGCCCATTTCCGGAAGCGAGTCGCGCAAACGCCCCGGCAGCAACATCCACATATCCTGTACCGCCGTGCCGTTTGCCATATCATCAAAATCGATCAACGAGAGCGGCTCCTCCGGGCGCCACAGCATATTCTGCCGATGACAGTCGCCATGAATTCGGATGCGTTCAACCTCGTCGAACAGCGGCTCAATCACATCGAGGATACGATCAACATCCATCTCAAATCGATCACGCAGCCCCGTTTCCGCGAGGTGCTCATCAAGTAAGTACTGGATCTGGTCCTCGGTCGATGCGTCTGGCTGCATGTAAATCCGGTGTTGCGCGACCTGCCGCGCCCCGACGCCATGCACACGAGCCAGCAACCGTCCGATTTCGCTCCACTGCGCCGCACTCGGCTCATCCAGAGCACGCCCTCCCCGCTTAGGGAAAATCGCGTAACAAATGCCATCCGCCGTATGCAGGGAATTCCCATCCTCCCCAGTAAGTGGAACAATCACAGGCAGTTCATCCTGTCGCAGCGAGGCCAGGAAGTCATGTTCATCCTGCAGCGCCGCCCTACTCCAGCGACCTGGCCGATAAAACTTGGCGATCAGTCGACATCCGTCATCCACGTCGACTTCATAGACCCGGTTGATATAGCTGGTTAATTGGCGACACAGACCGTTGCAACGCTTCCCAATCGCCTTTTCAACGTGGTCGAGAACGGCATCCGGCGTCAACTGCGCGAAATCGCCAATCCCCTCGGTAAACGTGCTCGTATCCGATCCTGTATCCATTTAACTTCATCCCTTCAGCACCCGGAGCAAGATGCTCTGGATGCGATTACTCAACCCGGAGCAAATGATCCGGATACGATCCACGACTCGATTTCAAATTTTGCGTCGTTATTGCATCGCGTCAACAAACCTGCTATTGTGCATCTATTAGCCAAAATCTAAAGCAACCGATCAAGGCCACTATTCAATAGGAACGACATTATGGCAGACTGGCAGAAAGCACTCGATAGTTTTTTTGTTGAAACCGAAAAAGCGGACAACGAACCCAAACAATCACCCTTCGAAAAATTTCTGGCGGAGGTCGCCGCCCCGGCGTTCGAAACCTTATGCCCGGCACTGGAGAAACACGGACGTCGTGTGGTGACCCGCATTTCCGCCAGCAGCGCGATGATCACCGTCTTTGACGGGACGACCGAAGAGATCATGTATCGCCTGCAGGAACGTTCCCTGCCCGACCGCAAACTCCCCTACGCCCAGGTCAGGATGCGCGAAAGAGGCGGTTTGCGCCTCGTTACCGTGGAAGCCATGGTGCGCCCGGGCAGTGATTACCACATAGAGGACTTGACACGCGATGACGTCATCAACAGCGTTCTACAGAACTACATGTCCCGCGTGAAATTACCGCGTTAAGCAACCGCAAGCCGTTGGTTATTTAATCGCCTTGCGCGTCAACTTGACGAGTGCCTTCCACATTTCCGCATCCGTCTTGCAAGCCAGCAATGTGTCGCGCGCCTCCTGTACCATGAAGGTTTCCGTCAACCCTGCCAGCAGTTTAAGATAGAACGAACTGGCCGCCGTCGGAATCACCATGAAAAAAAACACGCGCGACAGCGCCCCTTTACCACCGTCGAAATGAACGCCCTTGGCGCTCATGCCAACCGCCAGCGTCAAGGCACCGCCCTCCACGCCACGAACATGCGGGAAGGCCAGCCCGTGATCGACGGCGGTCGAGAACAGTGTTTCTCGACGTAATGCGCTTTCCACTAGCGACGCGCCCTTATCCACGAACCCTTCCGACTCCATCCGCATCGCCAGTTCGGTGATGACACTATCACGATCCTTCCCTTGCAGGGACGACACCATCAGCGCTTGCGATGAGAACCGGGAGATGCCAGGCTTCTGTACATCGAACCGTCCGGGCTTGGCTCGCGTATTGCGTGCCATGGCCTCTGGTATATACAGATACCGTGCGCAATTCGGGCAGGCATGCAGTTCCTTCGCCATGCGGACTTGCTGCACGAGACTGATCGGCAATTGCATCCGGCATGCAACGCAAAGGCTGTCGACTACCGGAACAATCACGCTACGATCCTTGGTGCTCAGTTTGCCAAACATGATCCGCACCGGATCGGGTAACTGCTGCTGCATGGAATTGATCGACTCTTCAAGTTGCTCTAGGTGTCCGGCCCCCACCGCGACACGTTGTTCCTCGCGAACCAGGGTCAGTTCCTGTAGTTGGATTAGATGATTGGCAATCGGGTGCATAACAAGGACCTCCTTCGGAAGGGTTCATAAAAGCGAATCACCGCTTCTTTACTTTCATTGAGAATCTACTGTCGTCCTGTGGGTGTATGATGTCAACTACGAAATTGCACCCCCTAGCGACTTGAAGAATTAGAGACGTGATTAGGGATGCGATTTGCAGCGGTGATGGACCGATAGCCCTTGGACTTTAGGCAATGACCTCCTGCCGGCACTTTGTAAACCATCACTGCGAATAGCCGCAAACCCACGGCTATGCCGGTGCCATTCATTAGCAAGTCGCCCCACTCGAATGTCCGCCCTGCTTTCGCCAGCAAGGGTTGGATGCTCTCTGCCGCAGTGCCATACGAAATCAGCGCCAATATAACCAAATACTGCAGTCGCCCTTTTGCCCATAGGGAGGGAATGGACCAGCGCAACAACCAGGACAGAATTGCAAAAATGAGGAAATGGGCCAGCTTGTCCTGCTGCGATAGAAAAACATGAATATCGCGAAAGGTACCTGCAGGAGCCAGCAAAAGCCAGTTAACAAGCCCAAAGAATAAAAGCGTGATGCAGCGACGAATGGTAGGTGTCAAATTCAGAAAATTCCAACGCAGGTTATCGGGCTGAAACCGTGAAAATGGAATTTCATCTGTCGCTTCGACGATCGCTGGAGGGGGGCCGTCTCGCCATTCTTCATAAGGCCTAGATGGTGGATTGCTAGGGCTTGTGGCTTGGGTTGTTGTGTTGCTCTTCATGTCTGGCTTCTCTTCAGATGCTCCCAGTACCACTGAACGCACTCGGCGATGCCCTGGCTGAAGTCGTGGGTGGGATGGGAAGCTTTGGAAAAGACTTTAGACGATAGACGTTGGACTTTAGACCTTTTTTCGTGTGATTTGTGTATTCGCGTTAAAAGATTGGGGGGAAACACGCCGAACTCCATATTTTAGGCTTCGGGAAAGATATCGGCCAGGGTGTTGGCATCGAGTGAGGTATTGATCCACGCCTCGAGCTGGGCAGCGGCGGCCACGCGGATCTGCTGCTCGATGGGCTGTGGTACCGCACCAAAACGCTTGCGGAGAATCATCAGCAACGTGTTGCTTTCCGCTTCCTGCCAGCCTTCCTGTCGGCCTTTTTCTATGCCTCTTCGTTCGATTGATGTTACGTATGGCATTTTGCGCTCCTGTTCGTAGGTTTCCAGTTCGACCGAGAATTGCTCCTCCAATTCAGGCGGCAGCTTCATCACCCAGTCAATAAAGTTGAAGATATTCAATATGTTCTGTTCTGTAAAACCTTTTTCATACATGCCCCGGGTGATCTGCAGCTTCCAGCGTTTGCGGCTGAGGGCATTGTTTTGCGTTTCCAAGG
>JFJP01038232.1_pt1 | contig 20969 bp, 22 predicted proteins | sample 431651 | NCBI WGS metagenome assembly JFJP01 (sample SAMN02602958, study PRJNA72255) | Microbial mat metagenome, whole genome shotgun sequencing project. | biome: fresh water; feature: sink hole; material: water; isolation source: purple microbial (photo- and chemosynthetic) mats found in...
AAATGACCATCATCGCGGATCCCTCGATGCCTCAGTCGTGATTATAGAATACGGAGATTATCAGTGCCCCTTCTGTGCTGCCACCGCCCCGGTGTTGCAGCAAATTTATGAAAGTTATGATGATGTGTGCATCATCTTCAGGCATTTTCCCTTGGTAAAAGCCCACCCCAATGCTGGCATCGCGGCGATTGCAGCTGAGGCCGCGGCGAAACAGAAAAAATTCTGGGAAATGCATCAGGCCCTTTTAACTCATCAAAATGATCTCTCGACTGAAAATATTTTCACCATTGCCCAGAATCTGGAACTCGATATGCGGGAATTCTTAAACGATCTTGAAGATGAGAAAATTCTAGATAAGGTAAGAAATGATTTTGATCATGCACTCGCTAACGGCGTCAGCGAAACACCTACTATCTTCGTGAACGGAGTACTGTTTGAAGGGCTTCCCACCCTAGAGAGATTGCGAGAAGAAATCAGTCAAACTTAATTTTTTTGTTTAACAGCATCCACAATCATGAACTTCGAATTGGTAGCGATAATGCGACTCTGCCCAAAGATCTTTTTGAGTTTTGTCTGGTAGGCCAGATGGGAATTGCCAATAACCCGTATGATTCCTCCTTCTTTCAGTGCATTCTTGGCATCATTAAACATCTGCCAAGCGATGAAATCCCCTATGGTATTCCCCTGATGAAAGGGCGGATTACAGATCACGAGATCTAAAGAATTCTTTTCTCCATTCTCATAGCAATTCGTCCATAAAAAGTCGGCTTCGTCAGAAAAGTATTTTTCATAGTTGGCCCTGGCACTCATGATCGCCATTTGAGATTCATCACTGAAAATAATTCTGGCCTGAGGGTTAAGCTTCTTGGCGATAATCCCCACAATCCCGTTGGCACAGCCCAAATCTAGAATCTTTTGAAAGTGACCTTGGGGCATGTTCTCCAGCAGAAAACGCGTCCCAATGTCGAGTTTTTCGCGGCTAAAAAGATTGGAATGGTTAGTCACTTCTTCTTCAAGAACATCAAGTTTTACTTTCAATGGATAAGGGGAAGTCACTTTTTCTTTTTCAAAACGCGCAAAAATGAGTCGTGCTTTTTTCTGGGCCAAACTAGTGGTGGTTTGTCCGATGTACTTATTAAGCAAATCAAAGCTGGTGGGGGCCATGTGTTTGACCATGGAGCCGCAAATGATTTGTGATCCTGCATTGAGATGATGAGTCAGCTGACAAAGGATGTCCTCGAAGAATGACATATTTTTGGGAAGCTGAATCAGAACATAATCATAAATTCCGCTCAGCTCATTCAGGTCACTTATGGGTGTGACTTCCCCATGGCCATTCATTTTGATCGCCTGATAGCTGACATAGGAATCAGTGTATGAGGTCGTATTAAATTTCTTCAATCCACAACTCAAGGCCCCAAACTGATCATTCACGATGAGAATTCTTTTGTCGTCGAGGGAAAGGGACTCCATGTGCTGCAAAATTAATTCATCAGCACTATCCCATGCTTGCAGTAGCTCATTGGGGCGAACTGGATAGCGTTTTAAGGTTTCCATTTCTTATTCACATCTTTCTTGGGTGTATTGGCCAGTAACCTCATTACATCGTAAGTCACTTCTGAGAGGCCAATTAAATCAGCGATGTCTTCTTTCATGCACAACCAAAGTCTGGCAGTCATCTCGGCATCTGCCAGTGCTCTGTGGAAAGTTCCATCATGTTCTATGTTTTTATATTTCACCAAAGTCCCAAGCTTGTGATTAGGCGCATTTTGATAAACTCTCCTGGCCACCAAGAGGGAGCAGGCCATGTGTTGTTCAGACTTGAGCCCAAGGAGTTCCAGTTCAGCATCAAGAAATTTTTTATCAAATGAGGCGTTATGGGCCACCAGCGGGGTCTTGCCGATAAATTGATGAAGATCCTTCATCACCTTGGCGTTTTTTGGAGCTTTAGAAATCATCTGGTTGGTGATGCCTGTTAGATCCTGAATGAAGGAAGGAATGCGAACACCAGGATTCATTAAACTCTGGAACCGATCCGTCATCCGACCATTTTCCACCCGAACTGCGGCCACTTCGGTGGTTCTGGCCCCCACATTGGGTGAGATACCAGTGGTCTCGAAATCTAAAACAATAAAAGAATTAGGCATGAGACTTTGTACCAAAAAAAAAGGGCCCTATAAAGGGCCCTTCTTATCTTAATAATTTCGTTAGAAACTAGCTAAGGTGCTTACCAAGGATTCCAGCAAGCTCGAACATAGTAACTTCTTTCTTACCGAAAACTTTTGAAAGTTTATCGTCAGCAAGAATGTTTCTCTTGTTCTTAGGGTTTTGAAGATTGTTCTTCTTGATGTAAACCCAGATTTTTCTTACAGCTTCAGTTCTTGGAACTGCAACAGCTCCAATAACTTCAGCAAGAGCAGCTGAAGGCTTAAGTGCTACCATGAAAGCAGCATTTGGCTTACGAGCTGTTTTTGCTTTCTTAGGAGCAGCAGCTTTTTTAGCTGTAGCTTTAGCTGGAGCAGCTTTTTTAGCTGTAGCTTTTTTAGCTGGAGCAGCTTTCTTAGCTGTAGCTTTTTTAGCTGGGGCAGCTTTCTTAGCTGTAGCTTTTTTAGCTGGAGCAGTTTTTTTAGTAGCTTTTTTTGCAGTAGTTTTTTTGGCCATTGAGCCCTCCTATAATCTTGATCTTGTAATTATCATGAACAAATTTTTCTACTATTGCAACCCCCCTTTTTCAAGGAGGCCATTTATCACTCAAAATCTCTATCCATAATTGTCTTTCTCCCCTCACTCTTGGCCCTCTCTGCCGCCCTATCTGTCAGTCTTCTGACGTTTTTTGAGAGGGCATCCATCACGGAAGCAGCCGTATTCATGTCGTACTTATCCTTTATGTATTGCTTAAGTTTAGAAGCAACAATCAGCACCTCATGCTCGTCATGAGACTCAGAAATTGTCTGTTTGGGGCTCACAATCACCCTTCTAGGTGCCTCAGATACCTCTGAAACGCCTTCCTGCTTGCCCGGAGAGCGCTTTTCCTCGGCCCAAGAACTTTTATGATTCATGATCGGATTATGTAAATCCCAGCAATTTACCGAGCAATAAACGTGTTTATTGCAGCTGCTGACACTACAAACCTGATAAATAACATTAAATCCGATCTCTTTTTTGCAACTTCCGCATTTGCGCCAATAGCTCGTTTCCATAAATCTTCCTTGAAACTGGTTTATTTTTTGATTGTACACCAATAGGATTGAGATAATATGTGTGAAATTATCGCCTCGAGGGGGAAATATGGGAATCATGAAGGATGCACTGCTAAAAGCAGGACTTAAGGCCACTGCCGCTCCAAAAGATGCAAAAGCTGAAAATGAGAGGGAAAAAATCCATCGCAAGAAGATTACCGAGACTATTATTCATCAAGAACAGCGAAATTTCTGTGAAGAATGCCAGCAAGTTCTTCCTGATGTAGAGCTCTATTACCATAATAATCCCACCACTGAAGCCGAGTGGATCTGTGTAAAATGCGCTGACAGGCTCAAAATCGCCGATATTTGCCGTCAGACCGCTCAAAGTGATACATCTATCAAAAAGATGTTCAGAAGAGAGCACGGGGCAACTCGTCCCCCTTCAGAGATCAAAGTCGTTAAAACCAGCAAGCCTAAAGGCGATGCTAACGGAAATAGATAATGTCAGTCTGCAAAACTTGTCGCAAACCCAAAGCACCCTATACTTGTGGCCTTTGCCACGAGAATACGTGCAAATCCTGCACCCAGTTTGTGGGTGAAGAGAGTTTTGCCTTCTTAAAAACTGTTCCTGAAGTTCTAAAGCACAATTATTACTGCTCAAATTGTTTTGATGATCAGGTCGCGGGCCCCTTAAATGAGTATAACGAGACCATGGAGAAGGCCCGGGACATCATTATCTATGGCAAAGACCAAACCAAGCTGACTCGCTATTTGAAGCGCAAAGAAGATCCTTACCAGGTTGATGGATGCGTGGATCAGGAAGAAGCGGTCCTCAAAATGTCTTTTTACGCTGCCCAGGCCAAATTTAACTGCCTAATTGACGTTAATTTAACCTCAAAAAAAGTTGAGACAGGAACTTACAAAAAATTAGTTTGGTCCGGGACTGCTGTCCCTATAACCATCGATCCCAACGCCATTCGAGGCCACTAAAGCTTCCAGATATCCAAGTTAATTCGTATTTACTCCCTGCACTTGCCACGAGCAATCGGCGGTAGAAAAATATCTATGGATTAACAAGGAGGCCTCTATGGCAACTGTTTCACATCCTAATACCCACATGACATTTGATCTCTCGAGCACCAAGGCCGGAAGTTGGGTCGTGCCCGTTGGGAGAGCGTTTTTTGGTCTGATCTTTGTTCTCTCGGGGATCAATCATTTTACCCCTAACATGATTGCCTTTGCCGCCGGCCAGGGTGTGCCCATGGCGCAATTTTTAGTTCCCGCCTCCGGTGCCCTCGCCTTAATAGGTGGCTTGAGTATTATTTTTGGTTACTTTGCTAAATTTGGTGCTTTATTGCTCGTGGCATTTTTAGTTCCCGTAACCCTGATGATGCATGCGTTCTGGAATATTACTGATCCGGCCATGCACCAGATGCAAATGATTCAGTTTATGAAAAATTTATCCATGCTAGGTGGAGCGATCCTGATTGCCTACTACGGTGCCGGACCTAAGGGACTGGACAGTAAGCGTTCGGGGTCTAATGTCCTATGAGGCGGGTCCTCATTCTTCTTTTCTACGTTTTGCCCGCATTGGCACAAACCAATGCGGAATCACTCAAAACGGAAGAAGTTCAAATTGATCCGGAACCACAGAAACAAGAAGAACAGGAAGCGCCCCATTCTCGTCCGAAAGAGGAAAAGGATAAAATTGAGCCAGGCCCCTATGACAAAGATGGCACCTATCTCTACCTGCCGAAAGTACGGATTGAAAAGGAGACGCCTTGATTATCTTTTTTTCTTTGATTTAAATCCGGGATGAGCTTTGGGCTTGGCCTCGCCCTCTTTAACGACTTTCTGCCTTTTTGAATGATCGAGATAGGCCGATTTCTCCTGACTTTTTCCAGGTGTCGGTGGGGTCACTTTGCGAATGGGCCCGTCCTGCAGCCACTTGCCTGGGGCTTCGGGTGTTCCTTTATAGGTCTCAGTCTTGAGTTTGATCTGTATGAGTTTCTGAATTCTCTCAAAAATGCTTTTTTCTGAATCATCACAAAAAGAAATCGCAATGCCTTCTTTACCGGCGCGAGCTGTTCTGCCAATGCGGTGAACGTAACTCTCCGCCTCAAGTGGTAATTCAAAATTAATCACGTGGCTGATGCCCTGAACATCAATCCCTCGGGCAGCAATGTCAGTGGCAATCAAAACCTTATAACTGCCAATTTTGAAGTTATGGAGGGCCTTGTCGCGGTCTTGCTGATCTTTATCTCCATGAATAACTGTCGCTGGAATACGTGAATGGATAAGGTATTCTCTGACTTTATCCGCCATGTTTTTAGTTTTGGTAAACACAATTACTAATTCAGTCGGCTCTTCTTTAAGGATTTTTTTCAGCAGCTGAAATTTATCCACTTTGCGGCACAGGATCACCTTCTGACTGATAGTCGCCACAGTGCTTGAAGCGGGAGTGGCATCAATGCGTTTGGGATTATTCAGGATATCATAGGATAAACCGGCGACAGCATCAGGCATGGTGGCCGAGAAAAAGATGGTCTGTTTTTTTTCAGGAAGTTTTTCAATCAAAAGATTAATGTCATCAATAAAGCCCATATCCAGCATGCGATCAGCTTCATCCATCACAAAAATTTCAATTTTACCGAGACGAATATGTCCCTGCTCCATCAAATCCAGAAGACGTCCTGGAGTGGCAATCAGAATATCCACGCCGCCTTTAAGTGCTTTCACCTGTTCGGTTTGTTTAACCCCACCAAAAATGGCGCAGCTTTTGATATTTAATCCCTCGCCGTAAGTTTCAAGGCTTTTGAGAATTTGGGTTGAAAGTTCTCTAGTTGGGACCAAAATTAAAACTCGTGGCACCAGCAGGCCATCTTTGGCCTTTTGCTCAGTCAGACGCTGAAGAATAGGGAGTGAAAAAGCGGCAGTTTTTCCAGAACCAGTTTGAGCTATACCCAGCAGATCACGTCCCTCGAGGAGAACCGGAATCGCCTGGTCTTGAATCGCTGTGGGTGTTTCGTAACCCGCTTTTTTCAGGTTATCGATAATGATTTCATTAAAACCCATTTCACTAAATTGTTTCATGCGCCTGCAATTGAAAGTTCGTTGAACACTAGTGGGACCGAGAAGAATGACAAATCTGTCGATGCTTCCACTTTATCCCCTACTACTTCTACATTTTTTAAAAGCTCCATGAGGTTGCCGGATAAGGTTATATTTCCGAAAGTCATGGTCTTTTGACCGTTCTCCCATAAATAGCCTTTTACGGCGACAGAAAAGTTTCCTGTCACGCGATTTGCCCCTGAATGCAGACCATCCATCTGTATAACTTCCATATATTTAGGAGGCAAGGGCTTCTGATTTTTACCCTGGATCAAAAAGTGTGTCCCAGAAACATTCAAAGAACTCGAGGCACCACGAGAAGCGTGTCCGGTAGTCTGAGTCTTAAAATAGTTAGCAGTGACTGAGTTGTGCAAAAAAGATTGTAAGACTCCGTCCCCAACGATGGTCAGTGGCTTTTGAAGTACGCCTTCGCTATCAAATTTACTGATGCGAAACGACTGAGCATAGTCAGGGCCGTCCACAATGGAAATATCTTTGGAGATAACCTGGGCCCCCAAATTATTGGCCCAAGGGTTAACTTTATCCATCGCTGACTTGGCAGAATAAAAATTGGAAAAACATTCGATCAGGCTTTTGAGTGAATCTGGTGAGAAGCGAACATGATACTTACCAGTGGGAAGCGCCTTCTCTTCTAAAATATTACGGGCGTGAAAAAGAGAATTCTCCACCACTTTGTTCCACTGAAGATCAGCGAAAGTATGGGCGATATGATAATCGTAATAATTAGCCTTTTTGCCTTTATCATCCAAAAGTGCGGAAGACGTGATGGAATATATTTTATCCGAGTAAGTCGTAGAGCGCCCTTTCGAGCTCAGATAATGAGACATGTATTCATTTTCTGAATAGGAATTGTAAGGCACGGCCACCACACGGGGATCTCGAGCTTTGACTTCAGATTCAAGTTCTAATGCTTTTTGAGTTTTAAGTTTTATGTCGGTGGCACTTTCAGGGTAGGAAGCTTCATCGGAAACTGCCCCACTTATATCCAGAATCTTTTCCAGTGGATTGGGCTCATTGGCCTGAGCATTCTCTAACGCCTGCTTCACCATAAACTTAAGTGAGTCATCATCCAGGGCCTCGGTATAAGAAATCCCGACGGCGCCGTCTTTAATAATCCGAACTCCCAGTATCTGAGAGCTAGAAACTTTGTATTCAGAGATTGAGCCGTTTTGTGAGCTCATTTTAAGGGATTTTGCTGTCGATAAAATTAAATCACCGTCTGCTTTTAAGTCAGACACATTATTCATCACTCGTTCCATTATTTTTTTCATGCTTGACCCCCAACTAAAATCTCATCCACCTTGATGCAAGGCTGCCCCACTGTGGTCGGTATACTTCCACTGACAGAGCCGCACATGCCGGCCATGAGTTCCAGATTTTTCCCCACCATCGAAATCTTGGTCATGACCTCTGGGCCAGTTCCAATCAAAGTAGCTCCTTTTACTGGAGTGGTAATTTTACCATCTTTGATAAGGTAAGCTTCTTGAACTGAAAAATTGAACTGACCGGTTGAGGGATCAACTGATCCGCCTCCCATCTTTTTGGCATATAGTCCGTTGGGTACACTTAAAATTAAATCCGATAAATCGTGCGGGCCTTTTTCAATGAAAGTATTTCTCATCCTTGAGGCAGGAGCAAATTTATAAGATTGTCTCCGACCAGAGCCGGTACGCTTGTGGCCGGTCTTAGTTTCACCTAAGCGATCTACAATGAATCTTTTTAGAATTCCATTCTCAATCAGTGAAGTCCGCTGCGTCGGCATGCCTTCATCATCAATCGATAAAGATCCCCAAGAACCAGCAATGGTTCCGTCATCCACTGCACTGAGTGCACTATGAGCGATTTTCTCTCCCATTTTATCCCAGAAAACACTCGCTTTTTTTTCTACTGATGTTGTTTCAAGTAAATGACCGCAAGCCTCGTGGAAAATAACTCCACCAAAAGCATTATCAATCACCACCGGCATTTTGCCTGCGGGGCAAGGAGCAGCATACAAAGTGGTATTGGCCTGCTTGAGAAGAGTTTCACAAATCTCATTGGTATCCAACCCTTCCATAAATTCCCAGCCGCCGATGGCACCAGGGCCAAAAGAGGCTTCCGTTTGGAGATTCCCATCTTTCATGACGACTTGATGGAACAGACGAATATAAGGCCTGACCTCAGTGGCGATGAGGCCCTCTGAATTATAAATCTCTACGTGTTGATTTTTTCTCGAATAGTTGAGCATGACTTGAGAAACTTTTTGATCTGAGCGAAGTTGCTCATCAATTTTTTTAAGAAATGACAGCTTATACTTGGCATCCACTTCTCTATCAATCACGGTTGGGATTTTTGGATAAACAAGTTTTTCAAAATTAATAGGTGCAACCGTTTTGTTTTCTTTACCGATTCTGGCGCCCAGTAAGGTCGTAATACGCAGGAGTTCTTCACGATCAGTTGAATTGGTATAGCCATAGAGGGCCTGCTTGCCATAAATCAAGCGAATCCCAATCCCAAAAACAATTCCTGATTGAGTATCTTCAGCGCGAGAATTCTTAAAAACAAAACCTTCATTTTGTGTTTTCTCGATAAAAACATCAACAAAATCGGCTCCCATGGACAGGCCATGAGCAATAATATCTTGAGCAATAAAAGATTGAAGCAATTGCATAATTTCTCCTTGAGGAAAAATTATAACATGAGAGCAAAAAAAAAGGGCCCTTTCGGGCCCTATTTTTTAATAACTAAGAGAGGTGTTTACCAAGAAGACCAGTAAGCTCAAACATAGTAACTTCATTTTTACCGAAAACTTTTAAAAGTTTTGTATCAGCAAGAATGTTTCTTTTGTTTGCAGGGTTTTGAAGATTATTAGCTTTGATATAATCCCACATAAGTTTAACTGCTTCAGTTCTAGCAACTGGAGTTGCACCAATGACAGCAGCTAAATCAGCTGATGGAGTCATTGTTTTCATGAAAGCAGCATTTGGCTTGCGAGCAGTTGTTGTTTTTTCTTTTTTAGTCGTTTGTGTGTTTTCCATAAAACCTCCGTATTTCTGATTAGGTGCTAATAGTGTTCACAAATAATCGCCTTATAGCAACCATTTCCTCGCCTGATCATAGAGCTTAGGGTCAATTTCGAAGATAACCGTCAAAATTTTGTTATTTTTTCTGAGAGAAATGCTATTCCAGTAACTTCAGAGCACCTTTTCCAGTCATATTCGCCTGCGCCATAACCGCAATATTGGCGTCACCGACGATTTGATTACGAGCATGGACTGCTGATTCTTCAGCATAATCAACATCACGAATGCGGTTATTAGCGGCACTCATGTTCTCATGATAAACATTTAAATTGTTGGAGCTGGTCATCAGTCGATTTTGAATGGAGCCAAGAGTAGCTTTATGGGCGGACACTTTATTGATCGCCCGATCAATATTCGCCAGGCCCTGCTGGGCACTTTCTTTTGAAGTGATGCGAACAGAGGCAACACCTAGGGACTCTACCCCAGAATTAACAACCTTGGTGTTATAACTAATTTGATCATCAGAAGAATGATCTCCCACACCGACTTGAAAATCTAACTGTTGACTCGACCCATTCAGAAGTTTTCTTCCATTAAATTCTGTTGATTGAGAAATTCTTTCGAGCTCATTTTTAAGTTGCTCATATTCAATACTAGATTTAGCTCGGTCTGAATCTGCCAAAGAATCCGAAGCTGCCTGGATAGAAAGTTCACGCATACGAGTAAGAATACTCGATGATTCGGTGAGTGCTCCTTCGGCGACTTGAACCAGAGAAAGACCATCATTAGCATTACGATTGGCCTGCTTGGAGGAACGAATTTCTGCTTTAAGTTTTTCAGAGATAGCCAGGCCCGCAGCATCGTCTGCTGCTTTGTTAATTCTTTGCCCGGAGCTGAGTTTAGAAAAACTCTCGCCAGTCTCTCGCGTCACTTTGTTAAGTGATGTTTGAGATTGGATGGCAGGCATATTGGTATTTACTCGAAAGCCCATGGTGTGCGTTTCGGAACAATAGCCGCAAAATATGACAGCTCGGCGATACCAGACAAAAACAATCGAGAACTAGGTCTGGTGCCGGTCCTTCGCCCGCTTTTGCATATCCAAATACACCCCACCGAGCCCAATAAGAATCCAAAATATGAGATAAGCCGCTATTACGTAGAACCCTAATTCTGAAGGCATGAGACCTCCGATGTTCGGGACAACTACAGATATTTTAATGGCCTTGTTCTTGAATGTCATAATGCAAAACAAGGAGGGAGAAAATGAAGCAAACTAGTAACTTCACCTTAAAAACAAACTCATTTGATATTCAAAAAACTATACCAAATAAATTTGTCTACGATGGCCCCAACATTTCACCCGAACTGGAATGGGAAAATGCTCCCGAAGGCACAAAAAGTTTTGCGATTACTGTTTTTGATCCTGATGCTTCTGGTGAGGGTTGGTGGCACTGGACGCTGGTTAATATTCCAGCTGAAGTCACAAAAATACCTGAGGGGGCATCCAACAAACATCAATTACCAGATGGTGCCATCGAGGGTGTCTCAGACTTTGGAAAAGTTGGTTATGGAGGTGCATGTCCTCCACCTGGTAAGCCACACCGTTATGTTTTTACGGTTTACGCTTTAAATGAAGATAAAATAAATCCAGATTTTGAGAGCATTGATGCTCACTCACTAGGGAAAGCAAGCTTTACGGTTAAGTATGGAAGATAACCAATTGAAAAGATGATTATAAGCATATTCGGTCTTAAATATTTGCCATTCTGAGTTGCCATCCGTTAACATTTGTCAAAATTTATTACAAAGATAACCAGGAACTCGAATGTCAATATTTCGTCAGAAAGCTGATCAGCTTCCAATCACGATTATTTCTCTTTATTTTGCTCTCGACCTCGTTATTTATTTCACTGTGGATAGCCCATGGTTCATCGTAACCTGGTTTCTCTTGGGTATTTGGCCTAAAGGCAATATCTGCGCTTGGAACCACCATCATCAGCATTATCTGACTTTTAAATCTCCCGTTTATAACAGAATTCTAGAAATTATTTTCGGCTTCCAAACAGGCATCACAACTAAAGTTTGGTTTCTTCACCATGTTCTTGGACACCACAAGAACTACCTTGACCAGGAACTTGATGAATCTCGCTGGATGAATAAAGACGGTTCAACAAAATCAGAAATCGGCTACACTTTAGAAGTCGGACTCACTAGCTATTACAGAGTTTTCAAAGTTGGTCTCAAGAATAGACGCCACTTAAACGATGTTATCTTGATACTAGGTCTTCAAGTCTCGTTGTTGATACTTCTTTTCTCATACAACTGGTTTAACGCCTTATTCTTATTCCTTTTTCCTATGATTGTAGGATTGTTCCTGACAGCTTGGGCAACATTTGACCATCACTCAAATTTAGACACTAAAAATGAATTTGAAGGGAGTCGCAATGTTCTTGACCCTTTCTACAACCTAATGACCGGGAACTTGGGCTACCACACTGCCCATCACGTGAAACATGGTTTGCACTGGTCAAAGTTACCAGAATACCACGCCTCAATCGAGCATCTCATTCCGGCGCACTGTTATCTTGAAGTGGGTGTTCCCTACTCTTGGTTCAAAGGCATTAAGAAAGCAGCTGATGCTGTCATTTTTGACAAAAAAGAAACTGTACCTTAACCTTAAGCAATGAAATTTATTTTTATTGCTTTGGTTGCATCTTTCTCCCTCTTTGCCCAGGATTTCACTTTTGATAAAGAAAGTGGGCAGGCGGTACCTAAGCACATTGCCCAGGTGAAAATTGCCAAAGGCAAAGTCTTCAAACTCACAAATGGGAAACAGAAAGAAATTAAAGTCGGTGATCGACTTTATAAGAGTGACACACTCATTACAAATTCATCCTCAATTGCCCAAATCCTTATCGTAGATGACACAATAATGACTTTAGGGGCAAATTCTGAACTCAATTTTGCTGAATTTAAATTTGTCGATAAGACCAAAAGACAGGCAGTCTACTCGTTCATTAGAGGCCAAATCCGTGGTCTGATAAAAAATAAGGCCCAGGAAGGCGATATAGTGATCCAAACAAAATTCGCCACGATGGGAATCAGAGGAACTGAACTCTTTGTGAATCACCAAACAATCAATAATCTAGAAGTTTCAGAATTTGCCCTTATTTCAGGCAAAGTAGTCGTAAACGATGACAAAAAAGCCCCCCATGAGTTGAGTAAGAATGATCGCATCATTATTGTGCAAGATTCTTTAAGTAAGGAAAGTGCTCACGAAAAAAATACACTTTCTGAGGAAGAATTGAAGTCCCTGAACCAAGAAAACTCTCTTATGAATATGTTTACGCCTACAACTTTAGAGAAGTCATCTTCCCTCTACGCTCTTTTCAATAAAGCAGTTGCTGTAAATCCTGAGGCCGGTGAAAATAAGGGCACAAGCACAGACCCGGAAAAGAAGGATTGGAAAAACAATCTTCGTAAGCTCAATGAAAAGCTAAAAAATTATCAGAAGAACTAACTTCTATAATTTTTTATAGGCCCCAACCAGCATCACTGCCAATACAATCGTAAAAACAAATATCACGGGGTAAAACATTGCTCCATCTCCTTAGATACGATTGATTTTAATTGGTTCAACCAGTCAAAGATGCTTAATTAAGGCCAAAGCTTTTCGGAAGGCCACCATGGGTGTATATCTATCCCTATGGAAAAGAACATAACTCTTGATATCAAAGGTATGACTTGTGCCTCCTGTGTAAACAGGATCGAAAAAGTACTCTTAAAAGATCCTGCCATTAGTTCGGCAAGTGTTAATCTGGCGACAGAAAAAGCCACTGTTAAGTATAATGATTCCAGTTTAGACACCGAAAAAATTATAAGTCTCATTACCAAGATTGGGTATGAAGCTTCCCTCCCCGCTTCAAACCCAACTAAGACGGATAATTTAAAAAAAGAAAAACTTTTTCTCCTCACTGCCGCAATCCTTACACTTCCTCTAGCACTGCCGATGTTTTTAGAGCTGTTTGGTTTTCATTTAATGCCTTCTCCCTGGATGCAGCTTATTTTGGCCACACCCATTCAGTTTATTATTGGGGCCAGATTCTATAAATCGGCTTGGGGAGCACTTAAAGCCAAAACCGGAAACATGGAACTTCTGGTCGCCATTGGAACTTCTGCTGCCTACGGGTTAAGTTTATATCTTCTACTTACGGGACACATGCACCTCTACTTTGAAGGTTCATCGGTTATCATCACTTTGGTTCTGTTAGGTAAATACCTAGAGTCCAAGGCCAAACAGCAGACGACTGAAGCAATAAAAGCGCTACAAAATCTTCGCCCTCTAAAAGCCAAAGTGATTCGAGATGGTGTAGAAATTGAAATCTCAATTGAAGAATTACTTATTTCTGACATCGCTATAGTCAAACCAGGTGAGAGAATTCCTGTCGACGGAATTATTACTAAGGGTGTGACACAAGTGGATGAGTCACTCATCACCGGCGAGAGTTTGCCGGTAGATAAAAAAGAATCAGATAAAGTGGTAGGCGGATCGATCAATGGAGACGGTCTCATTCAAGTTAAAGTCACAGCTCTTGGGCCTGAAACGATGCTCGCCAGAATTATCAGAATGGTGGAAGATGCCCAGGCGGTAAAAGCTCCCATACAAAGACTGGTTGATAAAGTAAGTGCCTATTTTGTTCCTGCCGTTTTATTTATTGCACTGGTTACAATTGTTGCGACCGCCCTCATTATGAACAATTGGGAAACAGGAATCATTCATGGAGTGGCAGTGCTGGTTATTGCTTGTCCCTGTGCTTTAGGGCTGGCGACTCCAACTTCTATCATGGTTGGGACAGGTGTAGCGGCCAAGGCGGGCATACTCATCAAAGATGCAGAGGCGCTGGAAGTTTCTCATTCCGTTACCCTGATTGCTTTTGATAAGACCGGGACACTGACTGAGGGCAAACCATCTGTCAGTATGCTCTATACTTTTGAAAATTCAGAAACAGATATTTTAACTTTACTTGCAACGATTCAAAACGGCAGTGAGCACCCTCTGGCAAAAGCCGTCATGGATCAGGCCGATAAAAAAAACATCTTCTACAGACAGGCAACATCAAGCAAGGCCCTTCCTGGACGTGGTCTTGAAGCGGAGATCAGCGGGAAAAAATATATTCTGGGAAGTAAGCGGATCTTAACGGAAATGAATATCACTGATTCATCGACACTGGAACTCGCCCACACCCGTGAACTGCTCGGCGAGACCGTCTCCTTCTTGATTGAGCGACCTCACAACAAAGTGATCGGACTGATTAGTTTTAAAGACAACATTAAAGAATCTGCCAGAAGTACCATCAAAAACCTCAGAGATCTTGGTATCAAAACCATCATGCTCACGGGTGACAACAAACACAGTGCCGAAATAGTCGCCAAGGATCTAGGCATTGACTCTTTTCAGGCAGAAATTCTTCCCCAACAAAAACTAGAAATCATTCGCAATTTTAAACTTCAAGGTGAAATAGTCGCCATGGTAGGTGATGGTATTAACGATGCCCCTGCTCTGGCCGCTGCTCATGTAGGAATAGCCATGGCAACGGGAACTGATGTGGCCATGCATTCAGCTGGAATTACGCTTATGCGAGGAAATCCCCTACTGATCGCTGATGCTATTTCGATCTCAAGAAAAACCTACTCAAAAATAAAACAGAATCTTTTCTGGGCATTTATTTATAATGTCATCGGAATTCCCTTAGCAGCCTTTGGCTATTTAAACCCAGTTGTCGCCGGTGCTGCTATGGCCATGAGCTCAGTGAGTGTGGTCACCAACTCTCTATTGCTTAAGAGGTGGAAGTCTTCGATCTGATTACTGACTTAGCTTTTTAAAATTATCACAAGAAATGCTATAGTGAGTGTCTTTGGCGTCAGTCCAAAGTAGCAAACCCCTCTATGCGCGCCACATCACATTCAGAATACAAGTACTTGAAAGTCAAAGCATAATTAACAAATCTTGAGTTCGTCTTCAGTTTGAAGAGATTTAAGATATTAGATTAAAATTTGATGGAGCATAAAATTTGCTAAGAGTACTAATCATAATTATTCAACTCGTTCTCGTTTGCTCATGCAAAACGGAAGAAGTTGGCTTCCATAAATGCCAGGAAGGTAATTGCAAAATTGTTGCAACATTCAATGATTTGGAAACTTGTAAAAGGCACGAGTCTATCTGGCTCTCATATAAGAAATTAGAACAAAACCTGAATCCTTCCTCAACCTTCTGCAAATAAGATTCAAAGCTAAAGAGTCATCTCACCTTGCTCACCCTCTTTGGGCTTAACCTTCTGAAGATGAGTAACAAACCAATCGGCACTTAACCGAACAACTTCGTTCAATGTGCCTGGCTCTTCAAAGAGATGGCCGGCCCCAGGGACTAAGACCAACTGAGAATTCATAATTTGTGTCTGGGCCCAAGTATTGAGTTTAATAACTGGATCATCATGACTTCCGACAATCAAAAGTGTCGGAACATTCACTTCATTCAAAAACTCTTTCTCGGCCAAATCAGGTCGACCGCCGCGGCTGACAATACAATAGATAGGCCACTGCGGGTCAGCTTCTGCCGCCGCCATAAGAGCCGCTCCTGCACCGGTGCTGGCACCAAAATAGCCAATCCTCTCCCCCCTATAGTCCTCTGAGTTTATTAACCAAGATGTCGCGGCCAAAAGCCTGTCAGAAAGAAGTGGAATATTAAATCGATTGAGATAAATAGTATCTTCGTCTGGTGTCAGCAGATCAAAGAGAAGAGTCCCAAAACCAAGTTTATTAAGTTCCTGCGCGACCCAATTATTTCTCTTACTTCGTCTGGAACTCCCACTTCCATGGGCAAAAATAATCCACGCCTTATTAGTTTCACCATAGAGCATGTGGCCTTCGAATTCATGTTGATCATACTTAATGGCAACTTGTTTAAACATAACACTCTCCCCAATTAATTAAGGCTTTGGTGGTAACACTAAAATATTTCCGTTAAATAATTCCAGCATTCTTCGTGTTTCGGAGCCGATTAACATTTTCTGCAAAAAATCTTTTTGGTGTCTTTTCATGATCGCTAGATCAACTTTGTCTTCTTCCAGTATTTTAACCAGGTGATAGGCAACTTGTTTTTCATCAGAAATCTCAACTCGAACTTTACACTTTGAGTGTTCATCCAGATTTTTTGTAATTTCTTCTTTCATTCTTTTTAAGATGACTTCTCTGTATTCACTATCCTCGTCAAGAAGTGAGTGAACTTTTTCAATGGGGGCAAATTGATGATGTTGCGAACTCACATTTCGCCAAAGCGAAACAATTTCTGGTTCAGCAGAAAGAAGGAAAGACATCTCTTCAGTCGACGTCACAATTGGTTTCATCAAATTACTAGTATCGGCCAGACCGGCCACTTTTCCCACAGACGAGCCGAGATATTTTTTGGTCACCATGACAGGAACATTAGAGGAAGCGACCACTTTGGAAACAATTCCTCCGAGGTTGAACAGTCCCTGACTTTTGCCCTTATGTCCCATGATGACCATGTCTGGTTTCATGGTTGAAATGTGCTGCATAATTCCTTCGTAAGTCGAGCCGAGTACTACGTCCGTGGTCCCATGCACTTCGCATCGCCTTACTTGCTCCGCCATCCTTTGCCGCAACGACCTGAGGAGTTCTAAATTAATTTTCTCCGTCTGTAGTAAATAAGCTGAATCCTGGGCGAGCCAATCCCATTGAATAGGAAAATCAGCAATGTGCAGAACATGCACCGATCCTCCCACTTTTTTTCTGATCGTCTCTGCAGATTTGAGAGCAAAATCTGATGCTTGATTAAAGTCCGTGCAAACTAGTATCGTAGGTTTACTCAACATATTCGGCCCCCGGTTAATCATCACGCTACGCCCGGGAATATCAGAGGGCCATGACTAAAGTCATGTGAGCCACAATTTTGATTTGTTACCATTCCTATATGGAAGATAAGAAAGAAGGACGCACCACATTTAGTTTTTTTCATCTTTTTCTCGCACTTCTCTTTTTTTTCACGCTGAGAAGTTGTCTGGAAGGTTTATCCACCAAACGAATCCCCTATAGTGAATTTAAGAAATCTCTCGAACTAAGGGAGATCGAAGAAGTGACAATCATAGGCGACATGATTCGAGGAAAATATAAAAATCCTAACGACAAAAAAGACAAATTTGAAACAATTCTCATCCCACCTGAAGTATCTAATGAGTTTGAAAAATACGGCGTTAAATATGAGAGTACTGGCAGTTCAAAAATTCTTGAGGCATTTGCCAGTTTCGTACTTCCTCTGATCCTCTTCGTTGCATTTTGGTATTATCTCCTACGACGGGGCATGAAGGGTCTAGGTGGTAGTGGTTCATTCATGTCGATTGGAAAGAGTAAGGCCAAGATTTACGTCGAGACAGATACCAAAACCACCTTTAAAGATGTAGCAGGTGTGGATGAAGCTCTGGAAGAATTAAAAGAAGTCATCGAATTTTTGAAGAACGCCGATAAAGTCAAAAGTCTGGGCGGCAAGATGCCAAAAGGAATTTTACTCGTTGGAGCTCCCGGCACGGGGAAAACCTTAATTGCCAAAGCAGTCGCCGGTGAGGCGGGTGTACCCTTCTTCTCCACCAATGGCTCTGAATTTGTAGAAATGTTTGTTGGAGTCGGAGCCTCGAGAGTCAGAGACCTTTTTGAGCAGGCGAAAAAATCTGCCCCCTGTATCATTTTTATCGACGAACTCGATGCCATGGGGAAAACACGCCACTCGAGCATTATTGGCGGCAATGATGAAAAGGAACAAACCCTTAACCAGCTATTAGTAGAAATGGATGGATTTGATACTCAGGGTGGGATCATCATCCTAGCAGCTACTAATCGCCCTGAAATGATCGATCCTGCTCTTTTGCGAGCAGGTAGATTCGATCGACAAGTAGTAGTCGATAAACCAGATAAAAAAGGCCGGTATGATATTCTTGCCATCCATTCCAGAGGAATCAAGATGGATGAGAGCGTTGACCTCACTGCTATCGCGGGATTGACTCCTGGTTTTTCTGGGGCAGATCTGGCGAATCTAGTCAATGAAGCAACTTTAATTGCGACCAGAGAATCAGCAGAGAAAGTGAATACTGATCACTTTACCAGGGCACTTGAAAGAATCATTGCAGGGCTAGAGAAGAAGAATCGTATCCTCAATCCAAAAGAAAAACATATTGTCGCTCACCACGAAATGGGTCACGCCTTGGTTGGGCATGCTTTTAATAGAGAGGATAAGATCCATAAAGTGTCCATTATTCCTCATGGTATAGGCTCCATGGGTTATACCATCCAGCGCCCTACTGAAGATCGATACGTCATCACCAAACAGGAATTAGAAAACAAAATGGCGGTCCTTCTAGCGGGACGCGCAGCGGAGATCCAGAGAGATGGTACTCAGATTTGGAATGACTCAGGAGCTTGGTTTTGTTTCTTATGAAGATTCAACCCCCACGATGCTGGAGACCAAAGAATTATTTACCCAGAAAAACTATTCCGATGAAACGGCCAAAGAGATTGATGAATGCGTTAAACGTCTCTTAATGAGTGCCTATCTAAAGGCCTATGACTTTCTAAAGGGACATCAAAATATTTTGGAGAAGGCATCAGAAGCACTTATCGTGAGAGAAAAGCTCAACGAAGAGGAACTTAAAGTATTCTTCGCTGAGCTAGATAATGATCAACCATTTGAAGAATCACACATCCACTAAATTCCTAGACCCGATTCCCATGAGGATAAGTTTCCGGAAATTTGTGTTTATCAAAAGTCACATGTAGCGGATTCAAGGCATTGGTATGATCAAGAAATATAAAGGCGTCATATCTATTGGCCAGGGATGTGGGGACGTAATTGCCTCTATGTTCAATATCAGGATCATAGACGACACCAATCGCCCGATGCCCTTTGACTTCACTAAGTGCGGTGCCATGTTTTAATGGGTCAAACATTAAATAGAAATCAGAGGAAGCAACATTCGCAATCACACTGTGGCATGCCTCCTCTACGCTTCCAGGTCTTGCCTCAGGGATATCAAAGGTGATTACAGGACCATTCCAAATATATGATGCTGTGACTGAGCCTGAGTAGGTTCCAAAGCCAACCAGACCGACATTATCGGAACCAAATATTTCACGCGCCAGTCCACCAATATTGATCTGCTTATTTATCACCATATCGGTGGCGCGGTAATCCCCGATATGGGTGTTATGTTCCCAAACAATCGCTTTGGATCCAACACTATAATGATCAAGCAGCATCTCTAAGGTGCTCATCATGTGAGTGTCACGGACATTCCAGGAATCATCATCACCAAACACCATGGCCCGGTAATAGCTCTCAGCATTGTTAACAATCCGGGCGTTTTGTCGCACGTCAAACCAGGCCTCATTATTAGATGAGGACGTGATCTTTGCTAATAGTGTGGAGTTAAGCACATCTAAGATCTGTTGTTTACACCCTTCTGGCGCTTTAAATAAAGACTTAGCGTATGACTTTTCATCATGCCTATAGGATTCAAGGCACCCATATTTCTTCTCCGCAACTTTGGCCAGATCCGGATCGATTTTTCTCAGTGTGTGTATAACCTGATCCATTGATTCATAAAAGGAATAAACGTCCAGCCCATGAAACCCTACTTTCGTTTCACGGTTTTCATTCCAGTCTTTGAGCCAGTCAACAAATTCTTGAAATTCTGTATTGGCCCACATCCAGGTTGGCCAACGATTGAACGTAGAAAGCACATTAAAACTGTTACCTCCGCTGGCACCTCTCACAAACGAATTCACCCGCTGACAAGGTGGCCAATCCCCTTCCACTGCTACAAAATTAAACCCATGATTCATGATTAATTCTTGGGTGATGTGTTGTCTCCACTCATAAAACTCTTTGGTTCCATGACTGGCCTCACCAATCATGACAATCTTTTTGTCTTTTAAAGAAGTGACAAGAGGTCCAATCCCCTGCTTGTCATGTAGAGGGTGAGCATGATCAATAATTTCTTGTAGGTAAGTATTCATGGGGAATCTCTCCTTTCATCCTGAGAGGGATGGAATTCTTCTAAGATCGTTAAAACTTCGGCATCACTCACTTGATTAAAAACTTGGTACCACTGTCCCACAGCGGAAAACATCGGCGGGCGTTGCAGGCAGATGATTTGATCAGAATACTTTTCCAACAGCGGATCATTACCCCGAGGGCATACAGGTGCAGCAATAATGACCTGTTCTGCTCCAACATTTTTTAAAAACTTTGCAGCAGCAGCGGCAGTGATTCCTGTTGCGACTCCATCATCGATAAGTATGACGGTCTTACCAACCACTCTCGGAAGAGGTCGGCGCCCTCGGTAATTATTTATTCTTCTTTGCAATTCTAATTTCTCTTGGGCCACAATCCTTTCAATTTCCTCTTTGTAGTACCCTTCGGAAAGCATTGCTGCAGGATTGAAGAGTGGGTGAAAATCCTCACACATGGCACCGATTCCATACTCGGGGTTAAAGGGTGCTCCGATTTTTCTGACAATCAAAACATCCAAAGGGGCGTGTAATTTGATCGCCACTTCTCTGGCCACAGGAAGCCCTCCCCTGGGTA
>JFJP01001902.1_pt1 | contig 20966 bp, 18 predicted proteins | sample 431651 | NCBI WGS metagenome assembly JFJP01 (sample SAMN02602958, study PRJNA72255) | Microbial mat metagenome, whole genome shotgun sequencing project. | biome: fresh water; feature: sink hole; material: water; isolation source: purple microbial (photo- and chemosynthetic) mats found in...
GTCGGCATTCGCCTTTTTCCCGGGGAGTCCGGTGGCGGGGCTCTTCCCAAGCACGTAATCGCCTGGCTTGAGATTGCGGGTCTTATAGTAATCCTTTTCGCCAATCGCGCTGTAGTTGGTCGGTTGGAATGGATCGACGTAAGCAACATCAGCCTTTTCCGGAACCTTCAACCCGGTGAGATACAGTGAAGCATTGACCACTAACCGGCGCAGGTCTTCATCGGCGAAGTCGGTGCTGGCGCCGAGCGTGGTGCAGAAGGCCTTGCCCTTGGTGGTCCCGTTCGGCGCGGTGTATTCCCGGAGCCACGCGAGCGGCATCAGCGGATTGTTTTTCGGGCCTTCCAAGTTCTTCGACGCCGGGTCCAGCGTTTCGGTGACCGCGCCGCGGAGGAGGATGGTGGCGGCGTTTTGGTCGAGGTTTTTAATGCCGTAAACATCGGAGGGGCCGAAAATTTCGCCCACTCCGCTGAGCACGGCGTTTTTGGCATTGGCGGTCTCGATGATGCTGCGCGTCCCCTCGACCTTGTGGTTGCCGTGGTGGTTGACCCATCTTTCACCGAGAATGTTGATGCCGAAATCCGCCCATTTGAAATCGCCGGTTTTGGCATCGCCCTTGAAAGCATGAGTGGCGGTGCGGAAGCCGATGACAGGCTTGCCGGCATTCAAATAGGCGGCGAAGCGGGCGATCTGGTCATCGGGAAGCTGCCGGAAGCGGGTGCCGATGATCATCAGATCCGCTGAATCCAACGCCTCGGTGCCGGGGAGGTCTTTTTGGAAATTCGGGTCGATGAAGCCGCCGTCCGGGTTGATGGGGAAAAGGACGACGCAGTCGAATCCGTGTTTCTGGCTGAGGATCTTGGCCAGCATCGGGCAGGATTCCTCGCTGCGGTATTCCTCATCACCGGAAATGAGGACGACCTTCTTTCCATTAGAGCTGCCGGGTTTGGCAGGAAGGCTGAGCCAATCGGCTGCCTGACCGGCCCCGCAGCTGATGACAAGCGCGGCGAGTGATGCGAACAGGGCTCTGGAGATGGCGGGTCTTATCATATGACCCCGCCAGATACGCGGTGGAGAATCCGGTCTTTCGTTCAACTTTCGCAGAAAACCGACAATCATGGAGACAATCGCTCGATTTTCCAAGCCTCGGCGTCGCGGCGATAGAGAAACCGGTCGTGCAGGCGTGCAGGCCCGCCTTGCCAGAACTCGATCATCTCCGGCACGACCCGGAAGCCTCCCCAGAATGAGGGCAAGGGAATTTCGCCGTGGGAGAACTTCTCTTTGATTTCGGCCAGCTTCTGCATCAGGAATTTCCGCGAGGTGATCACTTCGCTCTGGTTGGAAACCCACGCGCCGATCTGCGATTCACGCGGGCGGGAAGCGAAGTATTTGAGCGACTCGGCGGTGCTGATTTTTTCAACCGTCCCCTGGATGATGACCTGGCGCTCAAGCGTGATCCATGGAAAGAGCAGGCTCACCCGCGGGTTCCGCTCCATTTGTTTCGCCTTGCGGCTGCCATAGTTGCTGAAGAACACGAAGCCGTCGGTGTCGTAATACTTCAGGAGGACGGTGCGCTGGTAGGGCATTCCCGTTTCGTCCACGGTGGCCAGCGTCATCGCGTTTGGCTCGTGCAGGCCGAGCTCGGTGGCGTGGGCGAACCACTCGGAAAACTGCGCGACCGGGTTGGCGTTCATTTCCTCGCGCTTCAAGCCACGGTCGGAGTATTCTTTGCGGAAATCGGCTAGGTCCATGGCCCATTCGTAAACGGGCGGGTCAACCGGCGCAAGGACCAGAGATTGAAACCGCCGACGAAAGGCTTGCAGCGGTGCAGGATGCGGGAAAAATGCACGGCGGACTCGCGCCCTTCGTCACCATGCCCTTCCTCCACCCGGACACGTCAGACCCATCCCGCCTCGGAGGAAAAGGCGCGGCCTTGGCGCGGCTGGGTGCACTTGGATTCGAAATCCCCCCATGGTTCGCCGTGCCGCCGGATGAGTCATGGACATCCGGGGAACTCGGAAATTCCATCGGGTTGCTAGGATCCGGGCTTCTCGCCGTTCGCTCCTCCGGCACCATGGAAGACGGTGCGGGCCATTCCTTCGCCGGGCAATTCGAGAGCCATCTCGAAGTCACCGCCTCCGAAGTCGCCGGAAAAATCACCCGGGTCCGCGCCTCCGCCCAAAGCGCCGCCATCCTCACCTATTGCCGCGAGCGCGGTCTATCCGCTCCGGCCGTTCCCACCGTACTCGTCCAGCGCATGATCGCACCGCGCTGCGCCGGAGTCGCCTTCAGTGCCGATCCCGTCTCGGGAAACCGCAGCATCGCAGTGGTTTCCGCTGTCTCCGGCACCGGCGAAAAACTCGTCTCCGGCGAGGTCGATTGCGAAACGTGGAAAATCACCCGCTCCGGAGAAATTCTCTCCCAACCGGAAAACGCGCTCCTATCAGTCACCGACGCCCTCGCCGTTTCCACCCTCGCCCGCCAGTGCGAAACCGCCTGCGGCCGACCACAGGACATCGAGTGGGCCATCGACCCATCCGGAAAACTCTGGTTGCTGCAATCCCGCCCCGTCACCACGCTCGGCCTCACGCCCGATCCCGCCGACACCCTCCGCGTCTGGGATAACAGCAACATCGCCGAAAGCTACGGCGGCGTCACCACGCCGCTCACCTTCTCCTTCGCCCGCCGGATTTACGAATCCGCCTACCGCGAATTCTGCAAGCTCATGTCCGTGCCGCCCGACCGCATCGAGCGTGCGGACGACGTTTTCCCGCAAATGTTAGGACTCATCCGCGGCCGGGTTTATTACAATCTCGTCAGCTGGTATCGCGTGCTCGCCCTGCTTCCCGGCTTCCAACTCAACCGTGGATTCATGGAACAAATGATGGGAGTCCGCGAACCACTGCCGGATGAAATCGTCCAAAAGATCATCGCGGAAAACACCGGCAGCCGCCTTGCCGACACGCTCGCCCTCGTCCGCACCTGCGCCGGCCTCGTCCGCCAGCTCACCGGCCTGCCGAAACAAATCGCCCGCTTTCAAATCCGCCTCGACACCGCGCTCGCCGCCCCTCCCCTGCCGATTCCGCAGATGAGCGGCGAGGAACTCGTCGCCCACTACCGCGATCTCGAACGCCAGCTCCTCAAAAAATGGGACGCCCCGCTCGTCAACGACTTCTTCGCCATGATCTTCTACGGCGCACTCCGTAGTTCGTGCGTGAAATGGTTAGGTGATGCGTCCGGCACCCTGCAAAACGAACTCCTGCTCGACGGCGGCCACATCATCAGCGCCGAGCCGCCCCGGCGCATCATGAAAATGGCAGCCCTCGCCGCCGCCCATCCCGGACTACCAGAACTGCTCGCCGATCCGGAAATCCCATCCCACCGGAAAATCGCCGTCCTCCAACAAGCCCCGGATCTAGCAGCAGCGTTTGAAAGTTACCTCACCGACTTCGGCGACCGCTGCCTCGAAGAACTCAAACTCGAAAGCCCCACCGTCCGCGACGATCCTGCCAGCCTGCTCATTTCCATCGGCGCGATGGCCGCCCGCCCGCCCACCGTGAAACAGGCATTCCTGCCTGTTCTTCCCTCCCCCCAGCAGAAACTCTCTCCCCTCAAGCGCCCAATCTTCAACTACCTCCTCCGCCAAGCCCGCGAGCGCGTCCGCGCTAGGGAAAACCTCCGCTTCGAGCGCACTCGCCTGTTCGGCCGCGTCCGCGCCATCCTCCGCGAGCTCGGCCACCGCCTGCATGCCGACGGCATGCTCGACTCCGCCCATGATGTTTTCTATCTGGAGATTGGCGAGATCCTCGCCGCCTGGGAAGCCACCGGCACCACCGCCGGACTCGGCACTCTCGCCCGACAACGCCGCGCCGGGTTCGCCATTTACGAAACCGCCGATGCCCCGCCCGACCGCTTCCAAACCCGCGGGCCGGTCCACCGCCACGAGCATTTTGAAAACACCCGTCCGCCCGACACCGCCGCGTCATCCCTAACCGGCAGCGGTGCCTGTCCCGGCCGCGTCACCGGCCGCGTCCGCGTCGTGCTCGATCCGCGCGGCGCGAGATTGGAGCCCGGCGAAATCCTCGTCGCCCGCCAGACCGACCCCGGCTGGGTCGTCCTCTTTCCCGCCGCCGCCGGTTTGTTAGTCGAGCGCGGCAGCCTGCTTTCCCACTCCGCCATCGTCTCCCGCGAGCTGCGGCTGCCGTGCATCGTCTCGCTCCCCGGCATCACCACCACCCTGAAAACCGGCGATTTGATAGAAATGGACGGTGCCGCCGGCACCGTGCGCATCCTGGAGTCGTGAGTTGCTGTAGTGGCGCACCCCATGACGATTTCACGTAGCGAAATGGAGCGCTGACTTCAGTCGGCCCGGCCAATGAATCGCGCGATGTGAAATGAAACAGGCCGGCTAAAGCCAGCGCTCCGTTTTGATGCCATCCCTTTCATTCCTCCCAATCACCATGCGCGGCCGCATCCATCACAGTTGGTCCAAAGCTGCATGATCCCGCAAACGAGGATCATATAAATCAAAAACCGCATTATTCCAGGATGCTCACCTCAAATTGGCTCCGCGCGCAAGGGCAGGTAAATGGGCTTTTCAGTGATCCACGGGCGGGCCAGCATGCCCGGGCCGATGAGCATTTCCGAGATCCAGCACCGCGCCGATTTTTCGACGATCCGCTACGCGCAGTGCTGGGAGGATTCCCGCTTGCTGGTGGCGGGGCTCAAGCCGGCGGGACGGCATTGCCTGAGCATCGGCTCGGCCGGGGATAACAGTTTCGCGCTGTTGGCGGCCGGTGCGGCATCGGTGACGGCGGTGGAGATGAACGCGGCGCAAGTGGCGTGCATCGAGTTGAGAAAAGCGGCCTATCTGAATTTGGACCATGGAGGGTTTCTTGAATTGTTAGGATCGCGGCCTTCCGGGCGGCGGGCCGCGCTCTATCAAGCGTGCCGTGGCGGGCTGCCGCAAGGAACGCGCGCGTTCTGGGATTCCAAGGCGGACGCCATCGCCAATGGCATCGGCGGGGCGGGGAAATTCGAGCGCTACTTTGAAATGTTCCGGAAGCGCGTGTTGCCGCTGGCGCACGGCCGGAAGCGGGTGCTTGCATTGTTGCAGCCACGTCCGCCTGAAGGGCGCGAGCGGTTTTACAACGAGGTCTGGAACAACCGGCGCTGGCGCTGGATTTTCCAGATCTTCTTCTCGCGCACGGTGATGGGGGCGCTGGGGCGCGATCCGCAGTTTTTCAAATATGTCGAGGGTTCGGTGGCGGACCGGATCCTGGCACGGACGCGGCATGCGCTGGTGGTGCTGGATCCGGCGGAGAATCCCTACCTCCACTGGATCCTAACCGGAACCCATGGCGCAGCGCTGCCGGAAGCGCTGGAGGAGGGGAATTTCGGGACCGTTCGGAATGCGTTGTTGGACGGTCGGTTGGTGGTCGCGCATGCGTCGTTGGAAGCGCATCTCGCGCGATTTCCAGAGTGCCGTTACGATGCCTTCAACTTGAGCGACATTTTCGAATACATGAGCGAGGGAAACACGCGGGATCTATTGGAGAAGATCATCGCGGCTTCGAGTCCGGGGGCGCGGCTCGCCTACTGGAACATGCTCGCCCCGCGGTCGCGGCCGGAGTCGCTGGCGGCGCGCTTGAAATCTTGTGAGGCGGACTCACTGTTCGCCGCGGACCGCGCGTTTTTCTACAGCCGCTTCGTGGTGGAGGAGGTCGCCACTTGAGCGGCCGGGAATGGCTGGCGGTCGCCGGAGTGCTGGCCGGATTGCTGGGGGCGGTGCCGCTCATCCGCAGGCTGACGCTGCAATCCGGCGCATCGCCGGAAGTGGCCAGGAAGTCGGTCCATGTGCTGATGGGGCTGACGTGCGCGGCGTTTCCATGGATTTTCGACAAGCCGGCGGCGGTGTGGATTCTGGCGGTGCTGGCCACGCTGCCGATGGTGGTTTTGAGAACCGTGCCGGCCCTCAGAGCGGGCGTGGGCGCGGTGTTGCACGGGATCAAGCGGCCGTCGTATGGCGAGGTGTTGTTCGCGCCGGCGGTGGCGGCGGTGTTTCATCTAGCGGACGGTGATGTCTATCTGTATTTGATTCCGATCCTGGTCCTAACCGTCGCGGACGCGGCGGGCGCGCTCGCCGGGACCCGCTGGGGGAGGCTCCACTATGGTTCCGGCGAAGGTTTCAAAACGGTGGAGGGTTCCGCCATTTTCCTGATTACGGCGTTCCTGTGCGTGATCGTTCCACTGGTCGGCGGCGGGCGGGTGGACTTCACGCAAGGGATGTGGATCGCACTGATCCTGGCGACGCTGGGGATGATGGGAGAGGGGCTGTCGGACCGCGGGTTTGACAATCTGGTGCTGCCGTTGGGGAGTTTTTTCATGCTGGAGCGGTTGCTGGTGTTGGAGACTCCGTCCTTGGTCGGGCGCTTGGTGGTGCTGGTATTGTTGCTGGCGCTGGTTCTGGCAGGTGCGCGCTGGTCCACCCTGAGCGGGGCGGCCTTGTTAGGCAGTGCGCTGCTGGGATACGGCTGCGCGGTCATCGCGGACTGGCGCTTCGCCTTGCCTCCGGCGGCGGTGTTCGTGTGCCATCTGGCGATCACGCGGAAACACGGACTGACCGGGGTTTTCGATCACCGGCTGGATGCGGTGTTGTCCCATGCGATCGCCTGCCTGCCGTGGGTGCTCGCCGTGCAGGCGGGACTCATCGGCGATCTAACCGGACTAGCCGGCATCTCCTTCGCGATGGCGGGGCAACTGGCGATCCTCGACACGGCGACGCGCGCCTGGCTGAAGGGCGCGGTCCTGAGGCCGGTGCGCTCGAACCTGAAGGGCTGGCTATGCGCCGCAATCCCGGGACTGGTGTGGTTTTGGCCGGATTTCCAACCGCTTGCCGTGCCGGTGACCGTGGCATTTGTCTCGACCCTGGGCACCACTTTGATATTCGGGTGGGTGTGCAACCGCTATCACAAGCATGAGACGGGACTGTGGATCATCAAAGGGTCCCTGGCGCTCGTTTCCTCACTACCTGCCTTACTGATCCCGCGATGAAACCACCGACGCTTTATTTTCATGAATGCTCCTCAAATCCTGACATCGGGATGGCGGGGAATTTGGAAATCCCGGAGGCGGAGGCCGCGGATGCGCGGGTTTTCCTGATGACGCCGACGGGTTTGGCGATCGCCCATGCGGCCCTCTGGTGGAATGGGACGCCTGATTTCAAGGGAGCGCGGGTTGGGGCGATCGGTGCCTTCGCGGCATCCGATGGCGAGGCGGCGAAGGTTCTGCTAGGCGGGGCGGCGAGACGATTGCGGGAAGCGGGTTGCGCACTGGCGGTGGGGCCGATGAACGGGAACACCTGGCGGCGGCATCGGTTCGTGATTGAAAGCGACGGCCGCGAGCCGTTCTTGCTGGAGCCGCGGAACCCGGTGGAAAATCCGGTGTGGTGGCGGCAGGCAGGGTTTGTCGAACTCTCGCGGTATTCCTCCTCGCTGATGGAGTTGGGCGGGACTGCGACGGTGACGGCGGCATTGAAAAACCGTCTGGAACAATCCGGGGTGGCGATCCGGCGCTTGGACCCGGTTGCTTACGATGACGAATTGCGCTTGATCCATGCGGTGGGCCTGAGGGCTTTTTCGCACAATTTCCTCTACACGCCACTGGAGGAAAAGGCGTTCCTCGACGCCTACCGGCAGGTGAGGGCGCAAGTGGATCCGGATCTTGTTAGGATCGCGGAGCGTGATGGCGAGCCGTGTGGGTTTGTGTTCGGAATCCCGGATCTGGAGGCAACGGCACGGGGTGAAAAGCCCGCGCTGATTGTGAAAACGCTGGCCGTGGATCCGGCATCGCGTTGCGCCGGGCTGGGGAGTTGGTTGGTGGACGAGCTGCATGGGATCGCCAGGAGCAAAGGTTACACCGAGGCGATCCACGCGCTGCAACATGAGACGAACACCTCGCTGAAAATCACCGGCCGCCACCAGGGACGCGTGTTCCGGCGTTATGCGCTTTTCCATCATGCCCTATGAATCTCGTCGCCTTGCTTGAGGAAAAAGCGCGGCTGCACCCGACCAGGGCGGCGTTGGTGGACTCGCTGGGTGGCAAGGATCGCGTGGTCGGCTACGGCGAGCTGGCGCGCCGGGTGGCTGCGGGGGCGGATGCGTTGGGCAAGACGGGCCTGAGACGCGGGGATACGATTTTGGTGTTCCAGCCGGTATCGATCGAACTTTACGAAATCCTGTTAGCGGCATTCCACTCCGGGATGCGGGTGATGTTGGCGGACCCCTCGGCAGGACGGAAATTTCTATCACTTTGCTGCCAGCGCCTGATGCCGGATGCGTTTTTCGGCTCGTGGAAGGCGCAGTTGCTGCGGATGGCCGTGCCGGAATTGAGGCGTGTGAAGCGCGCGATACGCACCGGACCTTGGTTCCCGGGCGCGCGGGCGTGGCGGACGGATTCGGGGGACACCGGGCCTGTCGATGTGGCGGACGACGAGCCGGCGTTGATCACCTTCACCAGCGGCAGCACGGGAGTGCCAAAGGCGGCGGTGAGAACCCACGGTTTTTTGTTAGCACAACATCGCGCGCTTTCCAAGGCGATGGCGTTTCATGAGGGCGAGGTGGATTTGATCACGCTGCCGGTGTTTGTTTTGGCGAACCTGGCGTCGGGCATGACCAGCGTGCTTGCGGCGACGGACCTCGCCAGACCCGGCTCGCCGGACGTTGCGGCGATCACCGCGCAGTGCGCGAAATTCCGGGTAACGCGGTGTGCTGCCTCGCCCGCGTTTTTCGAGGCGATGTTAGAAAAGATGCCGCCGTTCGAGAAGATCCACACCGGAGGTGCGCCGGTGTTTCCGGATTTGTTGAGACGGCTGCGGTCCGCCCTGCCGCACGCGGAGATTCATTCGGTTTACGGGTCCACGGAGGCGGAGCCGATCGCGCACTTGACGGCGGATGATTGGAGCGCCGGGATGGTGGAGACCACGCGGTCCGGCGGCGGGCTTTGCGCGGGCGCGCCGGTCCCGGAACTTGCGCTGCGGATTATTTCCGACTCATGGAACACGCCACTGACTGAAATCGACGCGGACAATCTAACTACCAAACCCGGGCAGGCAGGAGAAATCATCGTCTGCGGCGCCCACGTGCTGCATGGATATCTGGACGGTCTGGGGGATCAAGAAACGAAGATCCATGCCGGCGGGAGCGTCTGGCACCGGACGGGAGACGCTGGCTGGATGGATCCGCACGGCCGCGTGTGGCTGCTCGGACGTTGCGCGGAGAAGCTCCCGGCGTTTCCCGCGCCTGATGGACTTCCGCGCGATGCGCTGCGGTATCCTTTTGCGATCGAATGCGCGTTGCGCGAGATTTTCCCGGCGATCCGGATGGCGGCGCTTGATTGGGACGGCCAAAGGACGCTGGTGGTCGGGAAAAAGTGCGGGGCTGGCGAAGCCTCGGAGATCGATGGGAAGGCGATGGCTTTCGGCATCGAGCGGGTGATCTATCTGGATTCGCTGCCGCTGGACCGCCGCCACAACGCGAAGATTGATTATCCCGCGCTGCGCGGATTGTTGAAAGCGTAGCGGCGATCACCGGTCGCCGCGAAGCGTTTCGGTGACTCGCGGCGACCAGTGATCGCCGCTGCGGCACGAATCATCAGGCGAGCACTTCCTTGTGGAAGCTCTGCCAGTCGTCGAGGTTGTTGAGGTTGATGGCGTCGAGGATTTTGCCATCGTCCGGGATGCCACAGGCACCGAGGATCGCAGTGCGGACGTCGTCGGTGTGATTGTAGCCGGTGATGGCGGCGTTCAGTTTGGCGACCGCATCGGCGTCGAGCGAGCCACCGGATTGGGCGAGGATCCAGGTTTCCAACTCCGGATAGCTCGGCTTGCTGGTGGCGATGAAGGTTTCGAAGGCGGCCTTGTCGATGCCGAGGGCGGTGAGCACCATTTGGTCGTAGCCCGCGCCGATGGCGGGGTAGTCGGAGTGGAGCTTGCCGGCGGCACCGAGCGAGGCCTTGAGCCAGAGGCGCGGCAGATGGAGGACGCCGAGGGGGCCGGCAGTGCCGGAGCTGATCAGTGGGATAATGTTGGACATGGTTGCCAAGGATCTGCCGGAAATCGTTTTCGTCCAGTCAATTTGATCCATCAGTCTGGTTTTTCGAGGCGGGCGGATGTTGGAACCCGAGGTATGGCAGCCCACCCACGGCCGCCCCGTCTCACCTCGCCCAATTCTGCCAGAGCACGAAGGCACCCGTGGCGATGACCACGAACGCGAAGCCCTGACGCAGCCGTGCGACCGGCAAGCGCCGGGCAAAACAGGAACCCGCGAGAACCCCAACCGCGGCGATGGTGGCGAAAACGAAGGCCATGGACCAGCGCGGTGGAGCTTCGCCGAAATGACTGACAAACCCGGCCGCCGAGTTGAATGAAATCACCGCCAGCGAGGTGCCAGTGGCCACCCGCAGCGGCAGACGGGCGAATTTCACCAACGCCGGCATGAGCAAAAAACCACCGCCCACGCCGATGAATCCGGTGAGGATGCCGACGCCCAGACCTGCTAACAGGCACTTCCAGGGATGGCAGTCCGAGCCTGCCGGATGATCATGTTTCGATCCTGCCAGCATGTTGACCGCGACCACCAGCATCAGCATGGCGAAGATGATCATCAGCACGCGTCCGGAAACCAGCGGCGTCAGGTGTGCTCCGCCAGCCGCGCCGGCCATGCCGGCGAGGGCGAACATCATCGCCGCCTTCAGGTGGACGTCCCCCGTGCGGAGGCGCTGGAAGGCACCGACCAGCGCGGCGGCCCCCACCACGAACAAGCTCAGCCCCACCGCCTCTTTCGGCGGCACGCCTGCCAGATAGACCAGCACCGGCAGCGTGATGATGCTGCCACCCGCTCCTGTGAGCCCGAGGGACAAACCGATCAACGCGGCACCGAGCAGGGCTGGCAGATTCATGGTTTCGCTGGAAACGTGACGCTCCAGAGGCCGCGGAGGTCGCCGGTCTTGTAGCCGGTGGCCTTGTCGCCGGGATACAGTTTCCGGATCGCCGCGAGTGTTGGCGGCGCGATGTCCTGGTCGGGCGCGCCGTGGCATTGGAGGCAGAGCGGATTTGAAATGACGATGGGCGCGAAGACGGTCGTGCCTTGGTCGGGATTCGTGACGGATTGAGGCTTGGGCGGCTGTTTTTTCTCCAAGTCCGCGGCGAACGCGGTGAGGAGGATCTTCTCGGCGTCGGTGGCGTCGTTCTTCGGGTTGCGCGGCTTTTCGCTGGCACGGCGCAAGGTCACGCCATGTGCTTTTCCGACGGTGATGGCGATTTCGGGCGCGCGTTGGGAGCAAACGCCGATGGCACTCGCGGGGCCATCTTTGGCGATGGCTTCCGTGAGGGCGGCGATGAGTTTGGCGGATGCCTCGGCGATGATTTCAGGGCCGGCTTTGACAGGGCCGGGTTTCGCTTGGGCCAAACACGCCGAGGTGGCGAGGCAGAGTAGAAGAAGCGGTCTCATGCTGTTAGCTGGTGAAGATTTGAAGTGTGGGGGAACTCAGGTGCATCGCCTACTCCATGATGCTGACCGGGATGTCATCGTAGGCTCCATCCACGTAGATGACCTCGCGATGCCGGCTCGAAAGGTAAGGCACCGCGAAGCTGGCGCGCAGTCCGCTGCCGCAGTGTACATAGAGCGGTTTGGCGTCCGGCACCTCGTCGAGACGTGCGGCGAGCCGGGTGTAGGCGATGTTTTTCGCGCCTTTTACATGGCCTTCGGCGAATTCTCCCGCGCTGCGGACGTCGAGCACGGCGGCAGCCGGATGAGTCGCCAGAGCCTCAGCCAGCTCACCGGTGGTAATGAATTTCTGACTGCTGGTGATTCCTGGCACGGCAAGCGCCTCGCTGGCGGGAATCCACGCCGCCACCTTGTCGAGGCCGATCCGGACGAGCTGCCTAACCGCCTCGTCCACTTCATCCCGGTCATTCACCAGGAGGATGATCGGGGAGTCCTCATCGATATAGGAGCCGGCGACGATGGAAAGTTTCCCGCCCGGCATGGGTGCTGACAGCGAGCCGGTGACATGTTGTTTCATGAAATCAAGGCGGTTCGTGCGGAGATCGAGGAGGATGTGTTTCCCGCCATGGACCCATGCCGCGAGCTCATCCGACGGGATTCCGCGCGGTTGTGGAAGCTTGCCTTCCGCGAGCAGGGCGGGTCCGGACTTGTTGTCCCGCTTCATCCTTGCGAAGTAGCGCGGAGGCTCGGGCTGGCCTGATAGAATGTCTTTGACGAAGTCGTCCTCGCTGCCTTCGAGAGCCTCGCGCAGCGCGCCGTTGTTGCGCCGCTCGTAGCCCAGCACGCTGGTTGGCACCGCGCCGAGGGCTTTGCCGCAGGCGCTGCCGGCACCGTGGGCGGGCAGGATCTGCAGGTGTTCCGGAAGGGCGGAGGTTTCGCGCAGGCTCTTGTAGAGGGTGCGGGCGCTTGGCTCCATGATTCCCACCTGTCCGGCGGCACTTTCCAACAGATCGGGGCGGCCGACGTCGCCGACGAAAATGAAATCGCCGCTGAGCAGGCCCATCGGCGCGGTGGCTCCGCCGCCGATGTCGGTGACGAGGAAACTCATGTGCTCGGGGGTGTGGCCGGCGGTTAGCACGGCCTTCAATTCGATGTTGCCGACTTTGAACGTATCGCCGTCGTGAAGCAGGCGGGCGTTTGGATTTCCTTTCGCCCACTCGAACTGCCAGTCCGGCCCGCCCTCGGCGGATAGGTAGGCGATGGCTCCGTGGCGCTCCATCAGCTCGCGGGCACCGCTCAGATAGTCGGCGTGGATGTGGGTGTCGGCCACGGCGGTGATTTTCAAATCATTGTCCGCGGCGATTTTCAAATAGCGGTCCACGTCGCGCTCGGGATCGACGACGATCGCCTCGCCGGTGCGCTGGCAGCCGATGAGGTAGGCGTTTTGGGCGAGGGAGCTGTCGGTGATTTGCCTGAGGAACATGGAGGTGGGTTAGTTGGAGGTGGAGCAATTACCGGACGCGCAGCACGATTGGCCGGCGACGCGGTTCCACGGCATTTTTGACATCAGGATGGCGAGGCCGCACCAGCCGGTGCTGCCAGCCATGGTCAGGCCCGCGCCAAAGAAGGCGCAGAGAAACACCCAGTTGGGATGGACCGTGAGGGCGAGAATCGCGCCGGTGAGCACGCCGAGGCCGATGGTGAGCTGGACCTGCTGCATGAGCGGAAAAACCTTCTTCGCGCTCGTGCCGACCGGGAGCCCCGCCGCTTTCCAGGCGAGCATACCGCCTTCCAGATTGCGTGCTTCGTGGATCCCGAGCGCGTGGAGTTTCTTCAGGGCGTCCTCCCCGCGCTTGCCGCTGCGGCACATGACGACGACGGGGGCGCTGCGGTCGATTTCCGCGGCGCGCTTCTCAAGCTGGCCCAGGGGAATGAGTTTCGCACCGACAATGTGCTCTTCCGCGTGCTCGACCGGCTCGCGGACATCGACAAGACAGCAACCGCTGGACAGCAGGGTGTTGAGTTCTTTGGGCAGAATGGTTTGCTGGGTAGTGTACATGGTGGTTATTGGAATTTTGCTTGATTTCGCTTCGAACAAGATCACCATATAGCCACGTAGCGATAAAGCAATCCGTTTTTGCCAAATGACCTTGAAGAAAAAATCCGCAGCCACCAAAGAGCTCTCACCGCTTGCGCTGGACCTCCTGGCCGCCCGCTTCCGGGCGCTGTCCGAGCCGGTGCGGCTGCGGCTGCTCAACCTGCTGATGCAGGGCGAGCGCACGGTCGGCCAGCTCGTGGAAGCGTCGGGATCGGGTCAGGCAAACGTCTCCAAACACCTATCGGTCCTGCGCGGGGCGGGCATGGTCGGGACCCGCAAGCAAGGGCTGATGACCGTCTGCCACATCGCGGATCCGATCGTCAACGAGCTCTGCGAAATGATGTGCGCGCGTCTGCGCGAGGAGATGGAAGGCAAGGCCGCAGCCCTGGCATTTGATCCAGGAATCTAAGAGTGCTGGCTGAGGCCCGGTGCCGGGCGCCGGGCAGGTCGGATCGCCCGCACTTGGCTTTTTCTCCTTTCTCATTTTCATGCGTCCGGGTTCCGGCTCAAATCCCGGCGAGCCACGCAATCCGGGTCGCTTCAATTCATCCAAAATCACTCATCCGCCATGTGGAAAGGCCGCTTCTCCCAAGATACTTCGTCACTCGTCCAGCAATTCGGCGAGTCCATCTCATACGACTGGCGCTTGTTCCCGCACGACATCGCCGGGTCCATCGCCCATGCCCGCGCCCAGAAAAACATCGGTTTGCTCACGGATAACGAGTTTTCCCAAATCGAAAACGGCCTGATCGAAATCCTCGCCGACATCGAGGGCGGGAAATTCGAGTTCAAGACCTCGCTGGAGGACATCCACATGAACATCGAGTCCGAGCTCACCCGCCGGATCGGCGCGGCCGGCGCGAAACTCCACACCGCCCGCTCGCGCAACGACCAGGTCGCCACCGACACCCGCCTCTACGCCCGCACCGAAATCGATGGCCTTTTCTCCGCCATCACCGGCCTGCAGAAGGCCCTGCTCGACCGTGCGGAAAAATACGCCGCCACCGTCATCCCCGGCTACACCCACCTCCAGCGCGGCCAACCGGTCACCGCCGGCCACCATTTCCTCGCCTACGTCGAAATGCTCGAACGCGACAAATCCCGCCTAACCGACGCCCGCAAGCGCCTCAACATCTCCCCGCTCGGCTCCGGCGCGCTCGCCGGCTCCACCATCAACCTCGACCGCCGCGCCATCGCCGCCGAACTCGGCTTCGACGACGTGACCCACAACTCGATGGACGCCATCGCCGACCGCGACTACATCGCCGAGCTGTTATTCGTCATTTCGCTCTGCGGCGTCCACCTCTCGCGCCTCAGCGAGGATCTCATCCTGTGGTGCACCGCCGAGTTCGCGTTCGCCTCTCTATCCGACGCGCACACCACCGGCTCCTCGCTGATGCCGCAGAAGAAAAACCCCGACGTCTGCGAACTCACCCGCGGCAAGACCGGCCGACTCGTCGGAAATCTGATGAACCTGCTAGTCGCCGTCAAAGGCCTGCCGCTCACCTACAACCGCGACCTCCAGGAGGACAAACCGCCGCTTTTCGACTCCGTGGACACGCTGAACCTCATCCTCGCCGTCAACACCGAGATGATCTCCGCCATGGAACTCCGCGAGGAAAACTGCAAGGCCGCCGCCTCGGATCCGATGCTGCTCGCCACCGACCTCGCCGACTATCTGGTGAAAAAAGGCATCCCGTTCCGCCACGCCCACGAGCTCGTCGGCAAGGCGGTCGCCCAGGCCATCGCCACCAAGACCCCGCTGGACCAGCTCGATCTAGCAGTCATTGACCCCGCCTACGGCCCGGATGCGAAGGATGTTTTCTCCCTCGAAACCGCCCTCGCCGCGCGGACGAATCCAGGCGCGCCGTCCATTGCCAACGTCACTGCGGAAATTGGTAGGTGGAAAAGTTTGCTGGGGAGTTGAGGGAGGAGTGTCCCCTTCATTCGCTGTTGGCTTGTTGGTTTACGCTCGTATCGAGGTAGACCCCGGTGCCGATCGGGATATCGAACTTGTGGATATTTTTCGGTAGGGAAAACGGTGTGGCCTCAAGCCTATTTGCGCCAGGCCGGTAATTGATCAGCTCAATGTCTTGAAGGGTGGTTTTGATAATTGCTCCGAGAGGGGTCCGAAGAACAGGTGGATCTCCCTTCCGAACAGTCGGCGCTGTCCATGGAATTCCAGGGACGACCACAACCCCACGACCTTCGATGCTGAATCGATCGGTAATCGTAAATAGGAAAATGTAATCGTCCATTCTCATGCCCACTCGCAATGCCTTTCAATTAGGTCGATCCGAATGACTGAGGGCCATCGATTTCGGCCCCCTCCCTTGTCCAGCTCACGAGTGAAACCCAATATCGTGGAACCTTGCCGACCATTTCGGTTGCGATTGGATCAGGAGCCGCGTGCTCTAACTTTCCTGTAAATGCCTTCGTATCTGTGGATGACAGGAACTCTGAGGCGAGTCTTGTCGCTTCGGCTGCAGCGTCCTCCGATGGCATGCGACGTAGTGGTTTCATGCTGTTCTCGCCCTGCATGATAGTGCCCATCTGCTCCACGCTCAGCACCAGCTTCTGAAAATCTTCATCGTTCATGGGTGTAAGCTTCTATAACAGCCTTAAACACGCCATGAAAGGATGTTTTTCCCGACTTCCCCGCTGATCTTGCATTTCCAAGGAGTCTTGCCATCGTTGCTCCCCGATGTCGGCAGATGATCACCACTTTCGTCGCGAGGACCGCGCGGTCCGCTGGCAGCGCATCGCTTCCCATATCGCGGAGCACCCGGAGGATCTGGCCGTCCCGCTAGCGAATTGCGACCGCTGGCTCGCCTTGGGCCGCGTTCATCCCGCACCCCTGCGGGAATGGCAGCGGCTCATTCACGCCGCACAAAGTTCGCCGGAAGCGCTGCATGACTTCGTCCAGTTTCTCGCCGAGCCGAACCACGATGCCCAGCCGCTCAAGTCCTGCTCCCCGTTTGTCGGGTTGCCCCTTGGTGAACCGTCCATCCCCGCCGCATGACTCTTTCCGCGCTCCAGCATCATCCGCGCGGCGCAGGCGCTGGCGGAGGATCGAGGCATTCCGGTGGAACGCGTTCTCCGGCTTCACTCGAATTTCCGGGACGTCTTCGGTGCGGGAAAATGAGGCTGTTGACGATTTCTCCGTCACCCGCCAGCCTGCGGCAGCGAACTGCGGAGAAGTCCGTGCTCCAAGCCGGTCGTGTGGAAATCATGCGGCCTCTCCGGGGATACCCCGGGGGATCGACAAACCAAGGCATCACGAGGCGAGGGCCAAATCACGCTTCCGCGTGAGACAGCCCGCGCCGGACAGGACGCGTTGGCGCGCGGGGCTTCTCCGCATTCGCCATTTTTCAAAATGTCCTCGCAAGCCCATCACATCCGCCGTCTGGCCGCCGCTCTAACGGCGGGGCCGATGGAGGATCGCGAGGCGCTGGTGGCGCGGGCGAAGCCGTTGGTGGGTGATCTGAAAAAAGCGCGTTGGCTGGCACCGCTGGCGAGAAAACTGAGCCTGGAATTCGGCGAGGCTCCGCGGCCGACGGTGCGCCGGGTCGCCGAGCGGATCCGGGCGCACGTGGGATTTGTCAACGCGTGGGCGGATGGCCGAGGCAGGATTTTCATCGCCCGGGTCGCGCCGCAGATGGCTCCGGCGGCGGGTGCTCCGAAGACCTGGGAGATTCCGGAAATCACGACTTTGGGTGATCTAGCCGACACGCTGCGGCTGCACCCGGACGATCTCGGCTGGCTGATTTCCCGGGGCCGGGCGGAGCACTACCGCCATCGCTGGCAGGTGAAGCCGAAGAGCGGGCGCTTCCGCTTGATCGAGAGCCCGAAAGTGTTGCTCAAGTTCGCGCAGCGGCAGGTGCTGCGGAAGATCCTCCAAGCAATCCCGCCGCACGAGGCGGCGCGGGGCTTCCGCCCGGGATGCTCGGTCCGCGATTTCGTGGAACCGCACACGGGGAAGACGCTGTTAGCCCGCTTTGATTTGGAGGACTTCTTTCCGTCGATCACCTCGGCGAGAGTTCTCCAGATTTTTCTAACCGCCGGCTATCCCGAGACCGTTGCCCGCGCGCTGACCCGGCTGACCACGCACGCCGCGCCGCCGTCGGTTTTGGATGAGAAATCGCCCACCTGGCTGGAGCGTCGCCGGCTTGCGACACCGCATTTGCCGCAGGGCGCACCGACATCGCCGGCCTTGGCGAATCTCAGCGCGTTCCGCCTCGACTGCCGCCTGGCAGGTCTGGCGAAAGCGGCGGGCGCGGATTACACGCGCTATGCCGACGATCTGCTTTTCTCCGGCGGCGAGGATTTCGCGCGGCAGGCGCGGCGCTTCGAAGTGGCGGTGGGGGCGATCCTCCTTGAGGAAGGTTTTCGTCCCAACCATCACAAGACCCGGGTCTTACGACAGGGCCAGAAACAACACGCGGCCGGGCTCGTCCTGAACGAGAAGCCGAACATCGACCGCCGCGAGTTCGACCGCCTCAAGGCGATCCTGACGAACTGCGCGCGCCACGGTCCGGCTTCGCAGAATCGCACGAACCACCCGGATTTCGCCGCCCATCTGCAAGGCAAGCTGGCGTGGGTGCGCTTCATTCATCCCGGAAAGGAAGTGAAACTGCGGGCGATCTTCGAGCGCATCGACTGGGATTTGGGGGACCAGGGGTGATTCCACGGCCTCGGCAGATTGATTGAAGAAACCCCGCAAAGTTCGCGTATGGAGGAAATCCCATGACTCCAAAATCCATCCCAACCTTGTCCTTGCTCACGATTGCGGCCGCCATCTCCGGCTCGCTGCATGCCGATGTGAAACCCAACCCGCTGTTCACCGACGGCGCGGTCCTGCAACGCGGCCAGCCGGTGCCTGTCTGGGGCACCGCACGGGATGGCGAAAAGGTGACCGTGGAAATCGACAGCCAAAAGGTCAGCACCACCGCCGCCAATGGCAATTGGAGCGTGAATCTCAAACCGCTGAAAGAGGGCGGCCCGCACACGATGAAAATCACCGGCGACAATGCCGTGACCGTGAACAACCTGCTCGTCGGCGAGGTCTGGGTCTGCTCCGGCCAGTCGAACATGGAATTCAAATTCAGCGGCGCGGCGAGCGCCAAGGAAGAAGGCCCGAAGGCGACTTTCCCGAAAATCCGGATGTTCACGGTGAAGAAGACAACCTCCATCAAGCCGCTGACGGAAGCCGTCGGCAGCTGGGTTGAGTGCTCCCCGGAAACGGTCGGAGGATTCTCCGCGGTCGGTTACTTTTTCGCCCGTGATCTTTTCCAAAAACTCGGCGTGCCCGTCGGCATGATCCATACCTCCTGGGGTGGCACTCCTGCGCAGGCCTGGACGAGTTTGGAAGGACTTGGCACCGATCCGGAGCTGAAGGGCTATGTCGATAGCGCGAACCAGAAGCTCGCCAATCACGACGCCATTGTCGCCGCCTATCCGGCGAAGCTGGAGCAGTTCAACACCCAGTTGAAGGAATGGAATGAAACCGTCGGCAAGACCTATCAGGAAACCGTGAAGGCCTGGAACGAGGCCACTGCGCAGGCGAAGCAAGCCGGCCAGCCATTGCCGCCGAAACCCGCACCCGCCACCCCGCAGCCGAAGGCACCGGCGGGACCGGGTGGTGGATCGGGCGACCCGGCGAGCCTCTACAACGGCATGCTCGCCCCGGTCATTCCCTACGGCATCAAGGGTGCCATCTGGTATCAGGGCGAGTCGAACGCCAGGAATTCGAAGCAGTATCGCACGCTTTTCCCGGCCATGATCGCCGACTGGCGGGCGCGCTGGAAACAAGGTGATTTCCCCTTCCTCTTCGTCCAGATCGCGCCCTTCAGCGGCCAGCCGCCGGAAATCCGCGAGGCGCAGTTTCTAACGCTCGCCAAGGTGAAGAACACCGCCATGGCCGTGACCACCGACGTGGGAGATGCTAAAAACATTCACCCGACGCGCAAGGAGCCCGTCGGCCAGCGTCTGGCCCTCGCCGCCCGTGCGCTGGCTTACGGCGAAAAGATCGAATACTCCGGTCCGCTCTATGACTCGATGAAGGCCAAGAGTGGGAAAATCGCCCTCGGCTTCAAGCATGTCGGCGGCGGACTGCTCGCCAAAGACGGCGAGCTCAAAGGCTTCACCATCGCCGGCGAGGACAAAAACTTCGTCCCCGCGCAGGCGAAAATCGAAGGCGCGACCATCGTGGTCTCCGCCGAGGGCGTGTCCAATCCGAAAGCCGTCCGCTACGGCTGGGAAAACGTCCCCGACGTAAACCTGTATAACAAGGAAGGCCTCCCCGCCTCGCCGTTCCGCACGGACGTGGATTGAAGAGAGTTGTAAACGCGCTTCCGGCCTTACGCCGGTTCCGCGTTGACGACCAGGGTGCTTGCCTGGCAACTGACGAAAAAAGTCCCGCATTCACGCTCGGCATTGAGCGCCCGCGCCAGTTCCGGCTCCAGTTGGGCGCGGATTCTCCGCCGCAAGTGCCGTGCGCCGAACCGTGAGTCATGGCCTTCGACCAGGTGCTGTCGGGCCGCCGCGTCAAGCCTGATAGAGACACGGTGTCTGGAAAGCCGCTTGTTCAGCAGCGCCAGTTCCACGGACAGGACATCGTCCAGAAAACGATGGTCCAGCGCTTCGAAAAACACGGTCCGGTCGATCCGGTTGATGAACTCCAGATCAAATCGCTTCTGCAAGGCGGTGTTGAGAATCCGCTTCTCGGCCGCGTTCGACGGCCGGCGGCCACACCACTTTCTCCAGCCGCGTTCGAACTTCTGGCGGTAGGCATCCAGTTCGCGGGTGCCTTCGTTGCTGGTCATGAAGATCAGGCAGTTGTTGAAATCCAGCCGCTTCGTCCCTGCGGAAAGTTCGAGCCTTCCCGCGTCCAGGACATTGAGCAATGCCCTGGCAACCTCCTTGCTGGATTTCTCGATCTCGTCGAAAAGCACGATTCCCGGTTTGCTATAACTCCCCTCGATTTTCCCGAAATCAAACAGCGTGTGGTTCTCCTTGCTGCCCACATACCCCGGCGGCGCTCCGGTTAGGGCGGCGGTGTAATGCTCCTGTGCGAGCGTGTTCATATCAATCCGGCACATCTGGTCCGCGCTGCCGAGAATGGCTTCCGCCAGCACCCTCACCGTCTCCGTCTTGCCGACACCGGTGGACCCCACGAACAGGAATACAGCCAACGGCCGGTCGCCCGGGCCGAAATCCGCCTTCACCACGTGCAGCATGTCCGCGATGGAATCATGCATTTCCTCCTGACCGATGATCCGCGTTTTCAGCAGCGCGATGGCCTGGTCCGGATCGAAGCGGAAACGCGAGGCGCGGAAGCGGTCGTGCACCGGCTTCGACTCGTCATT
>JFJP01002219.1_pt1 | contig 20966 bp, 21 predicted proteins | sample 431651 | NCBI WGS metagenome assembly JFJP01 (sample SAMN02602958, study PRJNA72255) | Microbial mat metagenome, whole genome shotgun sequencing project. | biome: fresh water; feature: sink hole; material: water; isolation source: purple microbial (photo- and chemosynthetic) mats found in...
CCTCGAAAAAGAGGACCCGCTGAAGGCGCAAATCGTAAAAATGCGATTTTATTGCGGCATGGAAAACGAGGAGATCGCGGCGATCCTAGGCGTGAACGAGAAAACCGTGCGCCGCCATTGGCAACTGGCCAAGATTCACTTGTTTCGAGCGATTCAGGAAGACGCGTAAAATGAAATGTCCGTTCTGACAGACGGATCACGCATGATCAGAAGATGGAGCCTCATTCCGCCGAGGATATTTTTTGCGATCTAATGGAACTGCCGCACGCTGAGCGCGTGGCGGCTCTGGATGCTATGGTGGTGAATGAACCCGTTCTCAGGGCAGAAGTGATGCGCTTGCTTCAAGACGCAGTGTCGGCGGATGCTTATTTCACGGGCACATCTGTCGCGGTGAAAATGATGCCTTCACTCCATCCTTCATCCATCGAGGGGATTGGCGACATGGTGGGCTCCTACCAACTGGTCCGTAAACTGGGCGAAGGTGGTTTCGGGGTCGTCTGGCAGGCAGATCAAAGCAAGCCGCTCAAGCGCACCGTGGCCGTGAAGGTGATCAAAGCGGGCATGGACAGCGCCGAGGTGCTGGCGCGTTTCGATGCAGAAAAGCAAGCATTGGCCCGCATGGAGCACCCGAACATCGCGAAAGTGCTGGATGCCGGAATGACCGAAACCGGCCGCCCGTTCTTCGCCATGGAATTGGTGGAGGGACGCACCATTACCCAATATTGCCAAGAGGAAACACTATCGACACGAGATAAACTCAGGTTGTTCGCCGATGTGTGCACCGCTGTGAATCACGCGCACCAAAAGGGAGTGATTCATCGGGACATCAAACCCTCTAACGTCTTAGTGGTTTCGGTGGAATCCAAACCCGTGGTGAAGGTAATCGATTTCGGAATAGCCAAGGCGATCGACGGCCAGCTCACGGACCACACACTCCGCACGCGTGCCGAGCAATGGATTGGCACCCCTGCCTACATGAGCCCTGAACAAACGGGCAAGGGGGTGATCGACCTCGATACCCGTAGCGACATTTATGCGCTCGGCGTGATTCTTTACGAGTTGATCACGGGCGGTCCACCTTTCGATTCTGCCACCTTGTTGCAGGCAGGTTATGAGGAAATGCGGCGAATCATCCGCGAAGAAGATCCCCCTCGCCCCTCGGTCCGCATCACTACGCAAAGCAAACCCATGTCCGGGGGGAACTCCGCCCAGCCAGTCACGACTTCCGGTGAGACCATCAAGTCTATCGCGTCCGAACTGGATTGGATCGTGATGAAGGCAATGGATAAATCCCGGGAGCGCCGATATGATACAGCGGCTGCACTGGCCGATGATGTCGGGCGTTTCCTCGCAGACGAACCGGTTTGCGCCAAGCCTCCAACTTCAGCCTATCTATTAAGCAAGTTTGCCCGTCGCCATCGTCGCGCCGTGCAGGTGATCGTGACGTTCACCACGGTTCTGATAACCGGAGTGGTTTTCAGTTCCTTGCAGGCCTTGCGGGCGCGCCATGCGGAGCGACTTGCCGAAAATCGCCTTGTAGAAGTAATTCAGGAACGCAACGCCAAGGACGTCGCGCTTCAAGACGCGGAGGCCATCAGCCGACTGCTCACTGAGGTATTCAAGCGACCGAATCCGGAGATGGACGGGCGCAAGGTGATGGTCGTTGACGCTCTGGATGCCGCTGCAAATCAATTAAACAATGAACTCCAATCTCAACCTGAACGTCACGCCATGCTGCTTGAAGTGCTGGCCGGCACCTATGATGGACTAGCCCTTCCTGATAAATCCCTTCCTCTTCGACAACGGGTTCTTGAGTTCCAACGCGTACTAAGGGACGGGGGGAGCGACAATTCTTTGCTCGCACTCAGACGCTTGATTGAAAACGCTGAACGTGCTGGCAACCACAATTTGGTGGTTTTTCACGCTAAGGAAGAAAAAGACATGGTCGAGAAAATGGGCGATAATCCAAACCTTCTCACCTATGCGCTGCGCAGTCTCGCGCGAGGATATTTTAGGCAGGAAAGGCATGAAGAGGCTATCCAAGTGCAACAGCAGCTCATCGAACACTCATCTAATTACTACGGACCGTTATCCAATGAGCTATCGGTTGCCCGGTGGGAGCTGGAACAATATAAAAATGCAGTTATTATAGATGCTGACAAAACTGCTCCAGCACAGGATAGAAACGACCTGCCATCGCCCGATTCCAAAAATCAAGACCCTTCGAAAATAGACGATGCCGAGGCCATTTGGGAAAAGTTGAAGGCCGATCATGGTGATGATCATGAGGAAACAATCAAGGCACGCATGTTGTTAGCTCATGCCTTGTGGATTCATGGGCAAACCGAGTTGGCATTAAATCATCAATTTCAGGTTCACAAATCCGCAAAGAAAGTGTTGGGCCCACTGGACACGAAAACCATGGCCGCACAAGAAATCCTCGCATCCATGAATTTTCGATGCGGCAAAAAAGAGGAGGCAATTCGCTTGCAAAAACAACTGATTCATTTCTTGCGTGAAGCAGGGGGAAGCATGGACCAATCCGTCATACAGGAGGAAAATCAACTCGAACGATATTACTTCTACTCCGAACATCGCAATGAACATATTCAATTCATGCGCGATACTTTGAAAAAGCGGGTGACCGAATTAGGGGAGGAGCACAGTGACACGCTTTACATGCGCTCCAGCTTGATCCTCCCGTGCTTTTGGTCTAGAAAATTTGAGGAGGGCTTACAACATGCTGAGATTGCGTTTCCTATCATGCGTCGCACTCACGGAGTCGAATACTACGCTACCGCGCGGACCATGAGCGACATGGCTCGTTGCTTGGCATCGTTGGGTCGCACTAAGGAAGCTGTTAAGCTTCTGGAGGAATGCTGCCCGCACATGCGCGACGATACTTGGGTCAATTTCATGCTGGCCAATTTGCAAATATGGCAGGGTGATGTGGAGGGATACAATCGCACGAGGCGGTGGATGCTCGATTTTCTTGTCACCGAGCGGGGCAGCTTTCAAAGGAAAGCATATATCCTCGAAAGGGGCGTATGGATTTGCTGCCAAGCCCCTTTGGAGGACGCAAATCAGGCCAAGGAACTTCTGGCCACCCTCAAGCGTGCGCGAGAGATTCGCGAGGCTCCGCAATCGGAACCGGAAACCTACCACGCGGCCGATGTCCGCGCCATGATCATCGGCTATACCCTGTATCGTGCGGATGACTTTCAAGGAGCGCTAGATCAATTTCAAGAATTCGAAAGACTAGCTCCCACCCGCAAAAAAATAGATCCCATCTCACCCATACCATTCCCCGATCCAACGCTTCTCGCATTCAAATCCATGGCACTTTATCATTTGGGGAGGCAGGAGGAGGCGAATAGAACCTTGCAGGAGGCAAGTAAAATCCTGACTCAAAAAAAACATAAGGAAGAGCCGCTTCTAGGCATGATCGACGCGGCTGGCGCATCGCTTCTCCAATGGATCGCTTATAAGGAAGCCGAGCAATTAATTCGGTGAAAAACCACAGTTCCCAAAATCACGAGAGAAATAATCTGATACCGTTGCACAGATGGCCGCCGATTCTCGACCATTAATAGTTATCATTGTCAGGTTGTTGATTTCAGATGCCCCATCTTTGGAGTTGCCTTTTCCCACTATCAGGCACAGAAAGCGCTTTCGGACATAGTAAACATATCTGTAATAAGTGATGCAACTCCGCCATTTTGTCAGTGGTTCCTCGGTGATCCTCACCTCCTGGCTCGCCGTGACCTTCTTCCATCAGGTGCCCTCGCAGCGGTATCCGAAGCTGGATAAATATCCGGCGACCTCGCTGCGCGTGCCCTCGGCAGCGGCCACTCCCGCAGTCGTGGCCAAAGCCTCTGAAACTTTCACAGTTTCCGCCTCGCGCTGATCCGCAGGAGCGTGCAGATTCGCCCGCATGTCCGAAAAACCGATTATTTGCGATACCAAGCCACTGGCGCTCGAAGTCGAGGCAGGCGTTCATTGGTGGTGCTCCTGCGGCCGCTCCGCACACCCACCGTTTTGTGACGGCTCTCACAAGGGCACCGGCCTGCAACCGGTGAAATACGAAGTCGCCGAGAAAAAGACCGTCTGGTGGTGCCAGTGCAAACACACCGCCAACCCACCGCTCTGCGACGGTTCCCACAAGAATCTGCCAGCGGAGTCCTGACTCCGGCCGCGTTCTTTCGCGCCTCTGCCAGCGGAGTCCTGACTCCGGCCGCGTTCTTTCGCGCCCGCTGCTTTGACAAGTTCCCGTCCTCGCGCTAGGCAATGGCATGCGATTTCTGATCAAGCATGTTCTCCGCCGCGAAGAGCCAGCCGATGACCTCCACGTCGCTGGCTGGGTGCGCACCCGCCGGGACTCGAAGGCATTCTCGTTTCTCGAATTGAACGACGGCACCTGCCTCGGCAATCTCCAGATCGTCGCCGATGCCGGAATTCCCGGCTACGAGGACATCGCAAAAATGACCACCGGTGCCTCGATCGAGGTGCGCGGAAAACTCATCCCTTCTCCCGCCGCCGGACAGAAATGGGAAATGCAGGCGTCTTCGTTGAAGTTGTTAGGAGAAGCCCCGGACGATTACCCGCTTCAGAAAAAAGGCCACAGCACCGAATTTCTGCGGACGATCGCCCACCTCCGGCCACGCACCAATCTTTACGGCGCGGTCTTCCGCACCCGCAGCCGCATGGCCTTTGCAGTGCACCGTTTTTTCCAGGAACGGGATTTCATCTACGTCCACACGCCGATCATCACCGCCAGCGATTGCGAAGGCGCGGGTGAAATGTTCCGCGTCACCACTCTGCCGGATGACAAAATCTCCAAGGATACCGAGGATTTTTTCGGCAAACGCGCGTTTCTAACCGTCAGCGGCCAACTGGAGGGCGAGACTTTCGCCTGCGCGCTTTCCAACATCTACACCTTCGGCCCGACCTTCCGCGCGGAAAACTCCAACACCTCGCGCCACGCCGCCGAGTTCTGGATGATCGAACCGGAAGTCGCCTTCTGCGATCTCGAGGGCGACATGGACCTGGCCGAGGCGCTCGTGAAATTTCTCGTCACCGAGATGTTGGAAAATCATGAGGGCGACCTCGAAATTTTCACCAAATTCGTGGATAAAGGCCTGCGCGAACGCCTCGAATTTGTCGCCAGTCGGCCATTCGAGCGGATCACCTACACCGAAGCGGTCGAACTGCTCAAAGCCAGCGGCGTGAGTTTCACCTATCCCGTCGAATACGGCCACAACCTGCAATCCGAACACGAACGCTGGCTAACCGAAGAACATTTCAAACGGCCCGTCACCGTTTTCAATTACCCGAAGGAAATCAAACCCTTCTACATGCGCCTCAATGATGATGGAAAAACCGTCACCGCGATGGACGTGCTGGTCCCCGGCATCGGCGAGATCATCGGCGGCAGCCAACGTGAGGAACGGCTCGACGTGCTGATGGAAAACTTCGCCAAACACCAACTCGATCCCGCCGCCTACGGTTGGTATGCCGACCTGCGGAAATACGGCAGCGTGCCACATGCCGGCTTCGGTCTCGGCTTCGAGCGCTTGCTGATGTTCGTCACCGGCATGGCGAATATCCGCGACGTCATCCCCTTCGCCCGCACGCCCGGACATTGCGAATTCTGAGGAAATCAATCCGGATCTTTGTCCGGCAACTTGATGCGGGCTGGCACGTCCTTGATATCGATGCCCGCTTTGATGAGCGAGTCCCAGATTCCTAACAATAATTCGAGCGGCAGTTTTTTATCGGCTTCGAGTTCGAGTTTTCGCCCGGGGTTTTCCTTCTGATAGGCGGCGAGGTAAGATTGCAACAAGCCTTCGGGCACGGCAAGTGAATCGAGCGTGACGCGGCCGACCGCGTCCACAGCGATGACTGAGCGAGCATCCGCTACTTGGTCGGAGGGGATTTCACGAACTGTCGGAATTTCGATGCGCAGAACGTTGCGCGGTTTTTTGAAGGCGGTGGAAACGATGAAAAACACGAGCAACACGAAGAGGATGTCGATCATGGGAATGACCGCAATCTGGCTGCGAGTGGTTTTGAGTCGATGGAAATGCATCGGATAGTCAAGAGTTGGGGTTGGGTTTCTCGCAAGCATGCGCGAGGTTGGAGAGTAATCCCTCCAGCCGCATGGTCACCATTTCGATCCGGCGGACAAAATGGCCGTGTGCCACGATACAGGGAACCGCAATGGCAAGGCCAACAATGGTCGTGGTAAGAGCCTCGGATATGCCGCGGGCGATGGCTAGGTGATCGGAGTTGTCGCCAAGGCCTTGGAAAATCCGGACGAGGCCCGAGGCAGTACCAAGCAGCCCGAGCAGAGGAGCAACCGTAATCACGGTATCGAGGACGGCGATACCCGCGTGAAGATGGACTGCCTCCTCGCGGGCAGCGGACTCTACGGCATGGGTGATCTCGCCGTGGGACTTTCCGCGATGTTTGACGGCAACGGCCGCGAGCCGAGCGAGCGCGCTAGCACCCTGTTGAAACTCCCCGATGGCTGGATCCTCTTTTCCGGCGGCAACGAGTTCCTGAAAATTAGCCACATCCCGGGCGAGTCCGTCCGGAATCACTCGGCGACGGGACAAGGAGAGGCTTTTGTAGAGAATGGCCGTCATTCCTGCGATCGAAGTGATCCCCAACGGAATCATAAAAACCCCGCCTTTTAACAGGAATTCCCAGGATGTCTGGAACGCGTCGTTCACAGAATAGGCGGCTAGCAAGTTGATGGTTTCATTCATAAGAGAGGAGCTTAGAAGTAGAAGCGGAAGATGAGTTCGAGAGGTTCCTTGTCGTATTCCTTGCGCAGCGACCGCGACATGGCGGGGATCTCGGCGTTGCGGATGGAATTCAGGGTGAAGCCTTTCTGGACCTCGCCGGTTTCCATGTCACCCACGAATTGCACCGAGCGGACCTTGCCATCGGGTTCGACAAAAAAGCGCACGGTGAGAAATCCCGGCGTGATGAAATCGCGGTGGCGCACGCAATTGCGTTGCCATTCTTGCTCAACCGCGCGGCTGATAAGCGCCTGATAGCGGCCAAGCGGCGAATCCTCAACATCCAGCGCGCTTGTGCCTGTCCGCGAGATCGAGCCGGTTACCGCAGTCTTGCGCTGGTTTCCGCTGAATGCGGGATCGTTGGACGATTTGGGCCGCAACGCCTCGGCGGGGACTTGAATTTCGGAGAGCTTGGGCGGCGGCGGAATTTCTTCGGCGATCGGTTTTTGCGGAGTCGGCTTGGGCTCCTCATTAGCGGCGGTGTCACGCGGCACGGCCACATCCACGGGATTCGGGCCTTCCATCAATTTTTCGCGAGGCGGAGGTGGATTCTGATCCACCGCGGGTTTGGGCGTGACTGAAGCTGTGGAGGTGGCTGGTGTTTCTTGGGGAGTCACTTCGGGCTTGGCGGCGGGAGGAGAAACTTCGGCGCCGGCAGCGGTTTCCGGAACAACGGGGGACTTGCTGGACAGGCTGCCGTCTTGATAATCGCTCTCGGTGGTTTCGATCTCTCGCTCATCCTTGGGCGTAATGCCAGCCTGCGAAGGCAGCGGCGGCGCGGCCGCATCCGGCGCGCGATCACTCGTGGCGCGGGTGTTCCGCTCGCCAATGAACGCCGGCTTGTTTTCCGGCGGTGCCGCTTGGTCCTCGGTCGTTCTCGCAAACCGCGGTTTCGACGGCTCCGCCATCACCGGTGCCGGGCGACTTGCCGAGAGACTTGCCCTGTGTTGCGCAAAAATCGTCGCCACCGTCTCAGGCGGCGGCACGAGCACGGCAGGTTTAGCGACCATCGATTTCTTGCGAAACTCCACTGATTTCAACGCGGCCAGCCCGATCACCGCCACGACCACCAAATTGAGGAACAACGACAGCCCAAGAGCGATCATCCACAAATGACCGTCACCGCGCCGCGAAAATGATGCCAACGATTGCATGGTCAACGCCGCCAACTTTGCCGGGAAACCGGGCATGCGCAATCCGGGAAATCACCGAGACCCAAGGTTTTCCCGCCCACTCTCACTTGCAAATCTCCAACCGGGAAAACCCAGCTGTCCGGATTCCATGTTTTCATGAGAAGAATATGAAGATTCGCCAACTTACCCAAGAATATGCAATTTTCGCCGAAATTTTTTACCAATTATCGCAAAATATCCTCAATTTGATCAATTTTGCGTTGCGGCAGGTGAGAAAATCACTCAATTTCTCGCCGCAAAGGTAATTTTTTATGAGCAAGGAGCAATTAGACGGAGCACAAGCACTTATCAAGACACTTGATGATTTGGGGATTGAATACATCTTCGGATATTCCGGCGGTGCGGCCATTCCGATATTTGATGCTCTGGAGACGATCAAGACCAAGATGAAATTCATCTTGGTGCGCCATGAGCAAGGAGCCGTTCACATGGCCGACGGCTATGCCCGCGCCACCGGCCGTCCTGCCGCAGTTCTGGTAACCTCCGGCCCCGGCGCTGGAAACACGGTGACCGGCCTGATGACCGCCATGATGGACTCCGTGCCGATGTTGGTGATCTGCGGCCAGACCGTGACCTGGATGCTCGGCAAGGATGCGTTCCAAGAAGCGGATATTTTTGGCATCACGATTCCGGTGGTGAAACACAACTACCTGGTCCGAGACACCAACTCCCTGCCCCGTATCACCCGCGAGGCCTACCACATCGCCACCACCGGCCGTCCTGGCCCAGTGCTCATCGATGTTCCGAAAAACATTTCCCAAGGCCCCTTCAGCGGTGATCTGAATGCGACCTTCGATCTTCCGGGCTATCATCCTGAAGAGTGCATGAACATCTGCGAAACGGCTGCCAAACAAGCCGCCGATCTGATTTCCAAAGCCAAACGCCCGGTGATTCTTGCCGGCCAAGGCTGCATGATTGCGCGCGCAGACAAAGAACTGCTCGAGCTCGCGGAAAAACTCAATGCCCCGGTCACCACCACCTTGCTCGGCAAGGGCGTGTTTCCAGAGTCCCATCCACTCTCACTCGGCATGCTCGGCATGCACGGCACCGCTTATGCGAACAAGGCGATGGTCGAGTGTGACCTGCTCATCAATGTCGGCTCGCGCTTCGATGACCGGATCATCGGCAAACCTGACAAATTTTGCAAAGATGCCCCCATCATCCATATCGATATCGATCCAGCGGAGATGGGCAAAATGATCGTGCCCGACGTGCAAATCGTCGGCGATGCGAAAGCCGCCCTCAGCGTCATCCTGCCACAAGTCGGTAGACTTGAAACGACCGAATGGCTGTGGAAACTCGATGGATATAAGAAAAAATATCCGCTCAGCTATAAGAAACAAGGCGGCCTGCGCATGCAACAAGTGATCGATGAACTCTATCATCTCACCGAAGGTAAAGCGATCGTCTCCACCGACGTCGGCCAGCACCAGATGTGGGCAGCCCAGTTTTATAAGAACGACAAATCCTACCACTGGCTATCGTCCGGTGGCGCGGGCACCATGGGCTTCGGCTTTCCAGCGGCCATCGGCGCGCAGTTTGCCTGCCCGGATAGCTTGGTGATCTCGATCTCCGGCGATGGCGGATTCCAGATGACTCTCTTCGAATTGGCAACCGCCGCACTTCACAAACTGCCGATCAAAATCGTGGTGTTGAATAACCACTACCTCGGCATGGTCCGCCAATGGCAGGAGTTGTTCTATGATGACCGGACGTCCGGCGTCGATCTCATCGGCAACCCGGATTTCTGCAAACTCGCCGCCGCTTATGGCATTCCGTCAGTCCATATCAAACGCCCGGCGGATGTGACACGGATGTTGGAAAAAGCCCTCGCCTACAACGATGGCCCAATCCTGATTCACGCCGAATGCGTCAAGACCGACAATGTTTTCCCGATGATCCCAGCGGGCGCGGCTCTTGAAGACATGATCACCGAGGCACCTAAACACAAAATGGCCAAGCCCGTCGGTTCCACGTGATTGCAATTTTCTAACCCTCATTTCCAACTCTCAAATTTTCCAAGCCATGCCACACAATATCGTGACTTCCGAAACTCCAATCACAACGCCCATCGCCGTGCGCGGCCTGACCCACACATTATCCATTCTCGTCAACAACCAACCCGGTGTGCTCATGCGCATTTGCCAGGTGTTCTCGCGCCGTGGATTCAATATCGACTCGCTGGTGGTTTCCGAAGGCCGTAATGCGAATTTCTCCCGCATGACCATCGGCGTTTCAGGTGATCCTGAAGGCCTTAGCCAAATCATCATGCAGGTGGGCAAGCTCATCGATGTGATCCATTGCTTCGAGCACACTTCGGATAATTCGGTGACCAAGGAAATGGTGCTCATCAAGATTCAATGTTCTCCATCCGAGCGCTCGATGGCTCTGCAGATCGCAGAACATTTCAACGGTAAAACCGTCGACCTCACACCGACCTCGATGATCGTCATGATCAACGGCGACAGCCCGAAAATCGATGCCGCGATCACCATGTTTTCGCAGTTCAACATCATTGAAACCGTCCGCACCGGCAAGGTCGTGATGGCTCGCGGCGAACAACCGACGTAAGCGAATCTAACGGAGCGCTGGCTTTAGCCGGCGAGTCCATCTTCAGAGCAACGGAGTCGCATGCCTCAACCCTCGCCGGCTAAAGCCAGCGCTCCGTGTTTCATTCGCTCCGCGCGGGCCTTAGCTTAGTAACCGGATCCCGCGCTCTTCGATTTGAATCTGGCGTTTTCTCAGCAACGCTCCGATCGCCTGTTTGAAGCTGCGTTTGCTGACGCCGAGTTCGTCGTGAATTTCCGCCGCGGTGCTGTGATCGCCGATCGACCAGTAACCGCCGCGCGCCTGAAGTTCTGCTAGAATGGATTCTTCAAGGCTGCCGATTCTGGCGCGGCCTGGCGCATGCAGCGTGAGGTCGATCTTGCCATCGTCACGGACCGCCGCGATATAACCTTTGGTTTTTTCTCCTGAATGAAGTGGTTGGAAGACGCCGTCGGCAAATAAGAGGCCACTGTGCGTCCCGTTGACAATGGCTTTGTAACCGAGATCGGTTTTCCCGAAAATGACGAGATCCACTTCATCTCCGGATCGGAATGAATGCGGTGTGAGATCAAGATAACGGCCAATCCGGGTGGAAGCGACAATCCGACCGGAAACCGGATCGACGTGGACATGAACGAGGTAACTTTTACCAATCTCCATGCGGTCTTTTTGTTCGCGGAATGGAACTAACAATTCCTTCGGCAGCCCCCAATCAAGGAAGGCCCCAACGCCAGTGACAGCCACACATTTCAAGCGCGCGAAACCACCGGGCATCACCAACGGCACCAGCAGTGTGGCGACCGGGCGGTCCTCGGAGTCGGTGTAGATGAAGACATCCAGAAACGCTCCCAGCACGTTGTCCTTCGGGACCTCGCGGTGCGGTAAGAGGACTTCGCCAAGCTCTCCGCCGTCAAGGTAGAGACCGAAGGATTTTTCGTGGAGGATTTTCAGGGATGCGCGTTCGCCGATGTTCGCCATGCCGGACGATGGACTTTGTAGGGCGGTCCGTCCATGGCGATCTCGATCAGGCGGATCAGTGGGCCACTTCGACCTGCTTGCCCTTGCTTTGCCCGATCCTGGCGAGCAAATCCTCGAACCATGGCGTATCGATGTCGAAGGGCTTGCCACCTTTAATCCGGCTAAACTCGATGGCGCGCAGGGTGTTGTTGCGGTCTTCATCGTGACCGATGACTCCACCTTCGCGGCGCATGGCGCATTCCACGGCAAGGTCCACGCAGCCTTTGATCAGGCGTTGGTCGGCGTGGTTCGCAGCGGCGGCACGGCTGTAATAACCGCTTTTTTGAATCAGCGTTTTTTCCGCACCCACGCGGAGGGCAAACTCCTTGGCGAAGTAAGCTCCGGGATTGATGGTATCGAGTTTCACATGGCCGAAGGCATCACGGACGACGGCTTGTCCCGCAGCCTCCATGGCGCGCAGAATGTCATCCACGCCAGCACCTTCGGAAATGAAGAGATTCACGTTGTCGTGCTCATCCATGATTTTGGAAAGGCGTGCGACTTCGGTATCGAAATCGACTGCCATTTCCGGGATATAAACGCCGTGAACCGAGAAACGCTCCTTGGATAGTCCAATTTCCGGCAGCCACTCGCGTGTTTCGAGCCCATCCTGATAGTGTTTCGCGGTGGCGGCGGTGAGCCAACCGCAATTCCGGCCCATCACCTCGTGGACAATGAGCATGCGCGGGTTGGCATTATGCTCGGCAACCACATTCGCAAAGTTGATAGATCCATGCTCGGCAGCCGTCCACGCCCCGAGACTCTGGCGGATCGGATAGACATCATTATCGATGGTCTTGGGCAACCCGATAACCGTAAGATCATAGTTGTTTTTTTCAAGAAACGCCGCGAGATCAGCAGCAGTGGTGTTCGTGTCGTCGCCACCGATGGTGTGGAGCACGTCCACCCCGTCTGTGATCATCTGGCGCGCCGCGACTTCCTGCGGATCCTCGCCTTCCTTGACCAGGCCGCGCTTGATGCAATCGGCGACGTTGGTGAGTTTGACCCGGCTGTTCCCGATCGGGCTGCCGCCATAGCCGTGGAGGATATGGCAATTCTCACGGATAGCGGGGGAAACCTTGATGCTGTCTCCTAACAGGAGACCTTTATAACCTCCACGGTAGCAGATGATTTCGATCGATGGATCGATCTCGGTGTAGCGTTCGATGAGCGCGCCGATGGCGCTGGAGAGACATGGGGCAAGGCCCCCGGCGGTGAGAATGGCGACTTTTTTCGGTTGCATGGCGGTGGATGAAATGGTGCGAAAACGGCCGTCTGGTAGCGCTTGCCGTCCCGGGAGGCAAGTCGTTTTCGATGCCCCCCCCATCCGGAGGTTGAATTTGCGATTCTATCGGAGGATTAACATGAAATCCAGTGGCGGAAACGACTGCCCATTCAATTGTGGCGCGAAACCATGGATTCCGGAATGATAGACGCGGGTGGTGATCGGCTTCAGCGAGTGGTGGCCGGTGATTTCCCAGCGCTCGCCTGCTGCGAGTTCGCGAGTGCGGCCTTTGAAAACCTTGGGGCTCAGCATGCCGTTCGCCTTCCGGTAATGGATCGCATAATCAAACATCACTTTGAACGGCTGGCGCGTGCGGTTGCGCACCACAAGGCGGTAGGCGAGGGAACCGCCGAGTTTCACCGTGGTTTGTGTAAGTGCGCACTCCTCGAGTTCGATCGACTTGGCGGAGCCGTAGCCATGAAGCGCGAACGCTCCGGGGTGCCCCGCCTTCAATAGCGTGCGGCAGGCATGGCGGGCGAGCTTTCCCACCCGCGCGTCATCCGGCGCGTTCTTCAGCCAACGGGCCAGCGTTTGGATGACGAGATCCGGATGATGCTTGCTGAAATCATTGAGATGATTGGAAACCGACAGCCGGACGTAGTCGCTCGGATCACGATAAAGTTTTTCTAGCAATCCAAGCGTCGGGTGCGGCGGTAATAACAATTCCGGCAGATTACCTCCCCACGGCAGCAATGGCCGACTGCCTTCCGAAACCAACCGCCGCACATGCTCATCCGGATGCCTGCACCAAACGTGCAATTGTTTCAACGTGCGTTCCTGATCAACCCGCAGAAATCGCCGGATCGAAAACTCCGCGGTAAAACGCTTAGTTAATTCGCTAAATAACGACATAGACTCCTCGAAATGTTCGAGCCCACGGCGGGCGACGATTTCGCTGAGTGGCCAAATGGCAAATCCACACAATCCGTTGGGATCGCCGTGAGAATTGCCATGGGGATCGCCGCTGGGATCTTGCGCATCTTTTGCCAGGGTTTTTGCAAGAATCGCAAACAAGTCCGGTGGGTGGGTTGGGAGGCCGGCTTCGAGACGATCGGCGACGAGGTGCATGCGTTGTTTCAACTCCAGCAGTTCCAGCGCGGCTTCCAGTCCACGGCAGAAACGCGGCACGGAAAACGGCGGATGCACACGTTGCACGCAAACGGCGATGCGCCGGACATTGGAAAACGAAAATAGGTTTTTAAAAGGTTCCATGATACCGGAAATCAGGCTTTGTGTTCAAGCAATCCGCAACGGTGGCGGAACGTCCTGTAACTTCGGGCTGAGGGGGACAGGTTCGCCACCGCGGCTGAGGTAGAGTTGATAGATCTGCTTCTGGAGGTGATGCCAGCTGAAAATGGAAATAGGGACAACAAAGAACATTCCGATATAGCAGGTGATGATGGTAATGATCATCAAGCACAAGCCCAGGCCTAACATGAAGACCAGCGACGCAAGCTGCTCCTTCCAGACCAACGACAAAAAATCTATCAAGAGCCTCATGCGGAAAGCGGGTTTGAAATCTTGGGTCAGCGTGGCCGCGATCATCAAGGGCGTGACAATGAACTGATAGACAAGCATCAGCCCGAACTGGAGAATTATCATCCCGGTTAAAAGCAAACCGACTGTAATTACAGAACCATCCTGATGGCTTCCGGGACCTAAGACGCCCAGAAAGAGAAAAAGCGGAATCATCAGGCACATCATCAGCGGAATCAGAACGAACGAGGCCGCCAGGTTGACAAGAAACGGCCACAAGCCACGTTCGAGGTATTTCCCGAAATATTGGAAATCGAATGGGGGAAATTTTGCTGGGTCTTCATCATCTCCACGCGCCCAAAACCCCGTGACATGCCAGCCACCCAACACGATTGGCCCAATGACCGGAATCAGCAGAGCCACTGCGCCTAACAATATGTTAATTCCCCACTTCGGGCTTTTGAAAAAGTCGGTGACGGAGGCATGGTAGCGCATGATCAGGGAAAATGATGATTTAAAAAGTGACCGAAGAATGTCGGCAGAACGAACCCTTTCTCCTCGCTTCACCAATCCAATGGAGATTTGCACACTGAGCCCGTTTTCCAAGGTGAAACACTTCACCACTCCCGATTCCCCGCCGCCCGGGATTGACCGGCACCGCAAATTAAGGAAACTCGCGCCATGAAATGCTCCAGTTGTGGCGGACGCCTCGAAGGCGCGATGACCTTCTGCCCTTATTGCGGCCTGCGGCAGGACATCGATTTGCGCCAGATCCATTTCCGCGATCTTGGCCAAGATGCATCACTTCCCTGCCCCTCGTGCGAGTCGGCGCTCTCGGTCATCGAGGTCGAAACCGAGCCGCCAATGCAGGTCCAACGTTGCAATGGCTGCCACGGCATGTTCTTCAATCCCGGAAAACTCGAAGCGCTGCTCGACTCACAGACGAATCCACTGGTCTGGCTCGACAACGCACAGATGAATCAGATCGGCGAGGATTTCGGCTTCAGCCATGAAGTCGTCTATCGAAAATGTCCGATGTGCTCGGAGCGCATGAGCCATCTCAACTTCGCCGGTCATAGCGGCGTGATTCTCGACCGCTGCGGCACGCACGGTGTGTGGCTTGAAGGCGGAGAACTGCGCCGTCTCACCGAGTGGTGGCGCGCCGGCGGAAAATTGGTTTTCCAACAAAATGAGGCGGATAAAACCAAGCAACTCTATCAAGCCAAGGCCCCCATCAAGGAAAACAACAACAGAGCACCGGATCTATCAGGACCTGTAATCTCCGGAGACATCGGCAACTACGGCGGCACAGGCGATTTCTTCGACGCCTCCGACGTCTTTGCAGCGGTCGTCGAGACGATCGTATCCTGCATCACGGACTGATGCCCATTACTTGGATGAATCCGGTGCGGATGAAGTGGAAAGCTTACTTGCCCAGGGGCCAAGCGTCGTGGCCCTTGCGGCCCCTTCTTGGGTCGAGCTCGACACAAGACTACGCGAACTGGTGCCTGAAGTGGAAGTGCGGGAAAATGCCTTCCTGCAATACACCGTCAACCTGACCACCCTCCTTCCCTTGGACGCAGAATCCTCCCTTTCCGCAATTCGTTTGCGCAATGCCGCACCAGGCCGTTTGCCCTTGGCCGATGCGCTCATCGCCGGAGTCGCGCACGCTGCGGATCTCATCCTCGTGCATCGCGACCCACACTTCGACACCATTCCCGGCATCAACGTCCTGCGACTCCCTAGCAAGCACTGAGTCGATCCACTCTTCTTCTTATTTCAATGTTCAACGTTCTCCAGATGTCCGCCCCGCTCAGCCGCAAGAATCTCCCCGAAAACCCCGCCCCGGACGACATTCTCAAAGCCCTCCTAGACTTCCTCGAATACCTCGCGGCCAACGGCACTGAGCCCTGCGATCAAAAAGAATAAGCGATTGTAGGTTGAGAGTTAAGAACGATTTCCGGATCAACATTTCTCCTTGAATTCATTATCAAATTCGGCAACGTTCACCGCAAGTGATCGAGAACTTCATCTGCAAGGAAACCTCAAAAGTCTTTCATGGGGAATACTCCCGGAAATTTCCGAGCGATATTCAGCCACGGGCGCTCATGAGACTCCGTCAGCTTCACCGGATCATTGCCATCGACCAACTCCGCCAACCACCTTCAAACCGTCTCGAATCACTCTCTGGCAATCTCAAGGGATTCTGGAGCATCCGCATCAATCAACAATGGCGCATCGTCTTCCGCTGGAAAGACGGCATCGCCGCCGACGTGCAAATCACCGACTATCACTGAGCCACCGCCATGAAAAAGAAACCGCAACTCATCCCGCTGATCAACTTCTTCGCCGAAACCCTCCGCGAAACGCTTGAGGAATCCGACCTGTCCCAAGCGGAGATCGCCCGACGCTGCGGCATCCCCGCGCCCCACCTCACCCAGATGAAACAAGGCAAACCACCCCCGGCATGTGGATGAACCTCCAACTCGACTACGAATTCATGCGCGCCGACCGCGAAAAAGGCGAAGTCATCCGCAAGGAAGTGCAACCCTGCGCGGCGTGAAATGCCGGAATTGTTGAAATATGTAACCTGAACCTTCAAGCACTTCGCCCCGGTAAAATGAGACTCACAGGAAAGCGGATCATGGTCATGCTCGGCCGACTCCTTCTGGGATTGTTAGTCGCACTTGCCGGGATCGCAATCTTTCTCTGGTGGCCTGATGCGAACCGGCGGCTCACCGGCTACTCGATCAAAGGTGACATCAAGGGGGTTCGGCTTTGCAAGAGACTTGGCGTGGATGTGAATGAGCCAAGCCGGTGGGGTTTCGGCCACGGTAATGCAGGTAAAACCCCTTTGACTGCTGCGGCGCAAAACGGGCGGGTGGATGTGGTGAGATACCTGTTGGAACATGGCGCGAAGATCAATCAGCCGGATGGATTTGGCGGCACGGCGCTCACCAATGCATGCTTCAGCGGGGATTTGTCTTTGGTTAAACTGCTGGTTGAGAAGGGTGGCGATCCTGCGTTTATAGGGGATGGCGGCACGGCCATGCACATTGCGGCGGCGCTGGGTCATGTCCCAATCATGGAGTTTCTTTTGAAATTGGGATTGTCCGTCGATATCCCTGATGAGAACGGGAGATCTCCGTTTTATGCGGCATCGATGAGCGGGAATCTCGAAGGCGCGCGTTTTCTCGTGGCGCACGGTGCGATCGAAAAGCTGGATATGGTTTCCAAAAGGGAACTCATTTACGATCTTCGCTCGATCATTGGCGATCGGAAGAGAGACCTCGATCAGTATGCAGAAAAGAATAGCTGGCCTGCGGGCAGTGACGGGAAGGCGAAAGCCCGGCAACAGATTTTGCAATGGCTGGAGGAGAAATGAAGGCAAGACATGGTGAGCCTTCCATCGCGGAGTCTCGCCCGTTGGATGGAATCGTGATTGCCGCAAAATCTTTGCGCCCCTCCGCGCCCTTTGCTCCTTTGCGATAAACTCTTCCTCTTATTTCAATGTTCAACGTTGGGCGTTCGATGTTGAATGTTCGCATCGCCATGTCCGCCCCGCTCAGCCGCAAGAATCTCCCTGAAACCCCCACCCCGGACGACATCCTCAACGTCTTCCTCGACTACCTCGCCGCCACCAGCACCGAGCCCTATGACCATCAGGAAGAAGCGATCCTCGAACTCTTCGCCGGCAACAACGTCATCCTCAACACCCCCACCGGTTCCGGGAAATCGCTCGTCGCCCTTGCCCTCCAGTTCAAGTCGCTCTGCCAAGGCCGCCGCTCCTACTACACCGTCCCGATCAAGGCGCTCGCCAACGAGAAATTCCTCTCGCTCTGCCGCGTGCTCGGCCCGGAAAACGTCGGCATGATCACAGGCGACGCGACGGTCAACCACGACGCCCCGGTCATCTGCTGCACCGCCGAGATCCTCGCCAACATCGCCCTGCGCGATGGCGCAAACGCCCCCGTGGACGACGTCATCATGGACGAGTTCCACTACTATTCCGACCACTCACGCGGTGTCGCCTGGCAAATCCCGCTGCTCACCTTGCCGCACGCACGCTTCCTGCTGATGTCCGCCACGCTCGGCGATTCGTCGTTTTTCTCCAAACAACTCACTGATCTAACTGGCGCGCCCACCACCCTCGTCCAGTCCGAGCAACGCCCGGTCCCGTTAGAATTTGAATACTCCACCACCCAGCTTCAGGAAAAAGTCGCCGAACTCAACGAACAAGGCCGTTCGCCCGTTTACCTCGTCCACTTCACGCAGAATGCCTGCGCCGACACCGCCCGCGACCTGCTCTCCACCAACTTTTGCACCAAGGAGGAAAAACAGGCGATCGCCCGCGCGCTCGATGACGCCGATTTCCGCAGCCCTTACGGCCGCGAACTCTCGAAAATCATCCGCCACGGCGTCGGCATTCACCACGCCGGCCTGCTGCCGAAATACCGGCTGTTAGTCGAAAAACTCACCGCCCGAGGCCTGCTGAAAGTCGTCTGTGGCACCGACACCCTCGGCGTTGGCGTCAACGTTCCGATCCGGACCGTCATGCTGACCGGCCTGTGCAAGTACGATGGACGTGGGACCAAAATCCTCGCCGTCCGCGACTTCCGGCAAATCGTCGGCCGCGCCGGTCGCCGTGGATTCGACACCACCGGCTACGTCGTCGCCCAAGCGCCCGAGCACATCATCGAAAACATTCGTCTCGCCGCCAAGGCCGCAGCGAACAAAAAGAAGTCCTTCGAAAAACGCAAACCGCCGGAAAAAGGCTTTGTGCATTGGGATGAACAAACCTTTGCCAAACTCCAGAGTGCTCCGCCCGAACCGCTCGTTTCCAGCTTCTCCGTCCACCACCACACGCTGCTCAACGTGCTTTCCCGCACCACCGACGACGGCTGCGCCGCACTGAAAAAGATCATCGACGACAGCCACGAGCCGCCTGCCAAAAAGAAGGCGCTCAAAAAACGCGCCTTCGAACTCTTCCGTGGCCTCATCGGCGCGAAAATCCTCCACATCATCCCGCCTGCCCAACGCAGCGGTCCGCAGAAAGTTGTCGTCGACGTTTCGCTGCCTGAAGATTTTTCCATCAACCACGCCCTCAGTCTGTTCCTGCTAGATGCCATCCCCCAGCTCGACCAGGACGCCGAGGACTACGCATTCAACGTCATCTCCCTCATCGAGTCCATTCTGGAGGACCCTGACATCGTGCTCCGCAAACAGGTCGATTTATTGAAATCCGAACTCATGGCCCGACTCAAGGACGAAGGCATGGAATTCGACGACCGCATTGAAATGTTAGATAAGGTCGAGCACCCCAAGCCCGGCGCCGAATTCATCTACACCGTCTACAACGCCTTCAAACTCCGCCACCCCTACCTCGGCAGCGAAAACGTCCGGCCCAAGACCATCGCACGGGAAATGATTGAGAACTATCAATCATTCGAAGACTACGTCAAAACCTACAAGCTGGAACGCGCCGAAGCCGTGCTGCTCCGCCACCTCGGCGAGGTGTATAAAGTTCTCGCCCAAACCGTGCCCGACCACGCCAAAACCGAGCACCTCCACGAAGCCGAGTCGTTCCTAGAGCTCATCGTCCGCCACACCGACTCCAGCATGCTCGACGAGTGGCAAGCGATGAGTGGAAAATCCGAAATCTTAAGCACTAAATCCGAAACGGAAGACCCCGTTGCAAAGATCGCCGCGTTCAAATCCAAGATTCCCTACACCAAGGACAAGACCGCCTTCACCCGCCACCTCCGCAACCACGTGCTCACCCTCGTCACCGCGCTTTCGCGTTACGACACTGAGGCCGCGCTCAGCCTGATCGCCCACCACGACAGCGACGGCAAGCTCTGGTCCAACGAGCGCCTTCGCGCGCTGCTCAACACCTATCACGAAGCCCGCCACCAGATCCGCCTCGATCCCGAGGCGCGCAACGCCCGACATACTTACATTTCCGAAGACGGCCTGACGATCCACCAAACTCTCATCGATCCCGACGATCTGAATGATTGGGCAATCCACCTCACTCTCGATGTGGAAAAATCCAACGAGGCTAGAACTCCCGTCCTGCACCTCGAATCCATCGCGCCGATTTAAGGAAACGCTAAGGAGCCACGACCTTATTGTCGTGGTGACAATGGAACGAGAAAGGAAACGCGCTGAAGGCTCATCTCTTTCGCCCCTCATTGGCTTGGTGGACAGGAGTGTCCACTCTCCTTATTGCAGTTGCGCACATCCTGCCGTTGCCATTCGCGGCTGGGTGTTCCATAAACTCCGGCATGACAAGTCACTGCCGTTTCTTTCTTCCATTAGTCGTCCTGCTTGGCAGCCATGCGGGAACCTCGCAAGCAGCGGATTTTTCCTTCGACCAACTGCGCGAAAAGGCGCGTGCCGTGGCCGCCGCGCCACACGCGCCATCCAAGCTGGAGCTCAACGATTTCTGGAAAAACCTGAGCTACGACGAACACCGCGACATCCGTTTCAAGATGGATTCCGGGCTGTGGGCGAAGGAGAAACTGCCATTTTCCATCGATTTTTTCCACCCCGGGTGGACGGCCAAGGAAATGGTGACGATCCATGAGGTCGCGGATGGGAAATCGACGCCGCTCAAGTTTGATCTCAGCTTGTTCGACT
>JFJP01020386.1_pt1 | contig 20966 bp, 20 predicted proteins | sample 431651 | NCBI WGS metagenome assembly JFJP01 (sample SAMN02602958, study PRJNA72255) | Microbial mat metagenome, whole genome shotgun sequencing project. | biome: fresh water; feature: sink hole; material: water; isolation source: purple microbial (photo- and chemosynthetic) mats found in...
TTCCCGGGGCGAGACTAAACGACCAGCTACGCACGTAGAAGCGCCGCACGAACAGTTCCGGACCCGGGTTCGATTCCCGGCGCCTCCACCATGTAAGTCATTGCAGTGCAATGGTTTACAAGATGAAAACCGAAGCCGGTACCATCTTGGACTCCAACGACCTGCTCTGGCAGCTCAACACGACCCGCCCGGCCTCACCGCCGGGCGTCGTCGTTTCGCTGGTCAAGCATCCCCAGCCAGGAGGTCGATGCGCCGCTTCGCCGGCGTGACCCGACGGCGGCGGGCACAGACTACCGCCACGTCATCGGCCAGCCCTCCAGATGGCAGCCGGACCATCTCGGCGAGCGTCTTGGCCAGCACTGGGAAGTCGATGAAGCGCAGTTCGGCCAGCAGGCGATCCTGCCGGACGTAGTTCCAGAAGCCGTCGCTGCCGACGATGATCGGCCCACCGGCCCAAGGCATCGAGAACGCCTTCGGCACGGCCTCGCCTGTACCCAGCAGTGGCTTGCGCTGCTGGCCATCGCTGGGGAACTCCAGGTCATCACCAACCAACACGCCGACCCGGCTGTCACCGGCGCTGGCACCAACCAGACCAGCATTGGTTAGCTCGACGACGCATGCAGTGGACTGCCCACTGCCGATCGCGTTATCGACCCGCCGCAGAACCTGGACCCAGTCCACCGTCGCTTCCGGCTCACGGCAAGCCAGCCGTACGGCATCCACGACGGATCGGGAGGCAAGCTCGCCGTCCTCAATACCACCAGCGCCATCGGCGACTACGAGGACCGTACTCCCGGCTCGCTCGAAGATCCCGGCAGCGTCCTGACAGATGCTCCGGTACCCGATGATGTGCTGGCCGGTCTCGATCATGGTCTGTGAGGCTTCTTCAAGCATATGGTGAACCGCTTGAAGTAAGAAAAAAGGCCCAGCCGCCCACTCCGCCAACGAGGGCGGAGTGGACGGACTTCACGGGATCGCCTCGACCGCCTCCTTGAGGCGGCTGATGTCGACGGCGTTGTAGCCTTGGTGCACCGTCCTGGTGACGTGCCCGACAAGGCGCATGCGGACCTCCTCAGGGATGCCCGCCCTGGCGGTCTCGGTGACCACGTAGGAGCGCCAGCAGTGGACGTGCATCTGGCTCCAAACCTTCTTGGCGTGCCGTCCGTAGAGCCGGCTGAAGTTGTAGCCGTAGCGCATGCCATTCTTCTTGCACATGCTGTGGCCGGCGTGCGGGAAGAGCTGTCCGGTCGGGCAGCGCTCCAGCGCCCTGTCCACGAACGGGGCCAGCTTGGGGTGGATCGGCACCAACCGCAGGTCGTCACCTTGCTGCCGGTGGACGCGCAGAGTTGTCTTCTCGGTGTGGACCCGCAGGCAGCGGATGCCGTGCTCGACCACGACATCCTCTGCCGTCAAACGAGCGATCTCGCCGAGCCGTCCGCCTGTATAGCGGTAGAACCAGGGCAGGATCTCCCACTCCAGAACGCCGAGCGCGCTGCCGATCGGAGGCGGAACGTTGCAGAGCGCATCGGCCAGCTCCCGAGGCGGGGGCGGCGTGTAGTTTCGCTTGTTGGTAGGCAGATCGACGATGGCGGCCGGATTCTTGTCGATCATCTCCTGCTTCATGGCCCAGTTGAAGAACGTGATGATGTTGCGGAAGGTCTTGACCACCGTGGCTGTGGCGAGGCGGTCATCTGGGTCTGCCGTCGACTTATCGGGCTTTTCGCCGCTGTTCCAGAAACGTCGGACTGCACGCAACTTGTCGAGGTAGTCCCGCATTTCCTTGCTGGTGATGCTGCGGATCGTCTTGTCTCCGAGGATCGCGATCAAGCCGTCGATGGACTCATCGTAATCTGAGACCGTGCCCATGCTCCGCTGCTTGAAGTCACGGCGGTTGGCGATGAAGGACTGCTTCACCACTGAGAGCTTCGGGCTGTTGTCGAGGTTGACGCCCAGTTCGGCGCCGGCCGAACGGACGAAGGACTCGGCCGCCGAGTCAGCCCGCTGTGCGATAGCCAGCAGCTGCCGGGCGACCTCCAGGACTCCGACCTCCTCAAAGAGCGCACCCAGAATCCGGTCACGAACCCGCCGAGCCACACGCACATCGGCGGAGCCCGTCGAGAAGTGCCGCCGCTCCCCGCCCATGGACCGGGGCAGGGAGAGACGGAGATGCCAGACACCGTTGTGCTTCCAGAGGTGGTGATCCTCACCGCCGTCACGCGGCATCGTTCACCCCCTTGCGCAGCGCCGAGCGCGGCGGCTTGCCTGCCGCGAGACGGCTGAGCACCTCGTCGAGGTCAGCTGCTGAGTAGAGGGTCTTGGACTGAAGCGTCGCGCCGAGCTTGGCCTTGCGGACGAAGCCATCGAGCACGAGTTCTTGAAGGCGGCGGTTGTCGATGCCGAAGACCCGCTTCACATCACGGACACCCAGCCACATGGGCAGGCGTTCGAGCTTGGCACGGGTTTCTTCAATGAGTTCGTCGATCTTGCTGAAGACATCCGGGGCGGCGGCAAGCTGCTGGAGCGGAACCAGGGTGAGTGCAGCCGCCGACGTTTCGAGAGCGTTCTGCATGGTGTTATCCTGCGAGAAGAGGTTGGTGATGAGACCGACGGCTTCGCTGGCCGGCACAGGCGTGCGCAGTGCGGCGAGATCCGTCGAGGAGATGACGAGGGTGCCGTCCGGAAGCTGATGTACCTGGAGCTTACGATCGCCCACCAGACGGAGCAGTTCTTTGGGGGTGCAGCCGAGAGTTACTGCCGCTTGAGGCGGAGTAAGCCACGTCGGTCCATGCTGAACATGTAGGACGTCAGTCGGAGGTGCGTTCACGCTGCACCTCCATCGGCAGGCCCCATGGCCTTGAGCAGGTCGCGGATCAGGAACCGTGGGCTGTCGCCGACGGAATAGGAGCGAAGCTGCTGCCGCTGCACCAACCGATGGATGGTGCGCTGGCTACATTTGAGAAAGGCTGCGGATTCACGCAGCGTGAGTGGAGCGTCGGGTTGAACCGACGTGCGGACGCAACAGTCCTGCGGCATAGGAATGGCCGATCGGGACATGGCTGAACGCGGTGGTTTGCACGACGCCACCAGCGAACTGGGAACGGCGCGCTACCTCCGGCCAAACCGAAGTTGTCGGGATCGTCGACCCATGCCCGACTGCCGCACCCCGAAGGGGACGACACCAGGGATTCTCGACATGCGTCCAAGTTGGCTGGTCCGTTGAAGAACCAGATCAGGTGGCAGGCGCTGGTTGCCGAAGGCGTACCTCGCGAGGAGGGCCGCACCCAGTTCCAATGCCGCCGGCGTGATCGCCAGCCGGATGGGCAACAGTGTATCCACCCAGGAGCGACCCAGCAAGACAGTAGGCGACCTTGGGTGTCTGGAGCAGACAATCAGGGTTTTCGCCGGGCCAGCCATGCCAGCAGCGCGGTCAGCGCCACCAGCAGGGCTTCGACCCACGGGAAGCGTGGAGGCTGGTTGTCGGCCATGGTCAGGCCGCCAGTTCCAGCGCCGCAGCCCAGGCGCGGGCCTTCACCTCGGCACCGGAGCCGTTGAAGTTGGCGCTGAAGAGTCGGGCCTCGTCGGCGTTGCCGCCGTCGGTAGTCCGGGTCGTGCGGTCGTGGTCAGCCCATTCGATCACGGCCTGCATGCCGCTGAACAGGCTGTCCTTGGTTCCCTTCACTTGCGAAGTCGGTGACGCGAGGATTGCGGCGATGCGTTCCTCTCTCGACTTTCGCAGTGCGCGAGCGCGATCGGTCTCATCTGGTCCCGGCGTGCCGAATACCATGCGCATGAGATCGGCTTCGCGCTTCTTGGTCAGAGGGACATCAGCGAGTCGGTTCCAGGCCGCCTTCGTCACCTTGTGGGATGCGATGGTGGCTGCGAACGCGGCCTTGGCCTCGTTGACGGCCTCGTGGATGCCGGGGGTGTGCTTGAGGGTGAAGCCACCGGCAAGACCAGGATGCTTGCGGCGCTCAGCAGCCTGAGCCTCAGCGAGACGCAGCGAGTTTCTGCACACCACGCGCACGGTCGTCGGTGCGATGATCAGCGTCTTGTTGCCGGAGTGGCCAGTGCTGACAAGCAGGTATGTCATTGCTGAGTCGTCTTGGATTCGAATAGAAAGATCGGGAAAATGGGCCAAAGCCCACACCACCTTGCCACCATTGAAGGCGCCGGCGGTCTCGATCGTGAAGGGCAGACCGCCATCGCTGCGATCGACCTGGGCGAGGTCGCTGAAGACCTTGAACATGCCGGCGTTCTGGAATGGCTCGTAGTCGGAGCCGACGACGCCGAGGATCTTCCCGGTGTCAGACCGCCGGATGGCGGCGAAGTCCGGCACCGGGTCAAGGCTGTCAGCGGTGCGCAGTTCGACGCGACTAACCTCCCAGTCGAGCTTTGATTCGCGGATGGCGATCGACGGATCGGTGGCGGCGGCGGGCGACAGCGAACGGCCGACGCGCTGCCAGGGGTTCTGACGCTGCGGCGGCAGGCCGAGGCGGGTTGACGACGTGGGAACATCTTGGGTACGGGTGGGTACGGCAGGCTGCGAAGGAAGCAGCAAATCGGTGAACAACTGCATGAACGACTCCTTCCCAGGACGCTATCGCGTCCTGGGTACGTGGTTGACGGTGTGGGTACTTCAGGGCTCAGGCCGCGAGCGCGGTGGCCGGTTGCGCCACAGCGTGCGCGGCCACTTCGGGCTGTCGCCCGTCCGCGCTGCGCGTGACAGGCATGATCAGCACGGCCATTTCATGGTCAGACCAGTAGGCGGGCGCCGCCACAGCGGCCCGTAGCGCGGTCAGCGCGACGGACTCGCTGGGCTGCGCCCCGGGAACGGCCCACAGCCGGTCGAGGCCGGCGGCGGGATCGACAGGCGAGGAGAACAGCAGCGGCTGGCGGTGGCCGCTGATCTTCTGCGCCACGCCGAGCAGCAAGGGATCGAGGCTGCTCATGGTCGGCACCCAGCGCATGCCATTCGGCCGCGTCCAGACATGCTCGACATGGGGAAACGAACCCTCAACGCGGCGCACGATCGTCGATGCCGCCCCGCAGGTGCAGCGCACCTCCTTGGTGCTGATCTCGATCGTGATGCGGCTGGCGTTGCTCTTGGCCGCCGACTTCATCGCGGCGGTGAACTGGTCGGCGTCGAGGATCAGGTCGCTGGCATCGACGCCCGGTTGATCGTGCGACACCAGCAGGCTGGCCAGCAGCCTGCCGTTGGTCGCCGCGAAGCGGACGGCCGTCGGCGTGACGCGGACTCCGATGTGCCCGAGGGGTCCACTCTCGTCGGCGCAGGCCAGCGAGAGGCGCGACAGGCGATCGGCAGTGGTGCGGGGGATGGTGAAGCTGTGCATGTGGCTGGTCCTTGTTGTGATTGATGGTTCAGGCCGCTCTGGTGGCACCCTCGCGGGCGTCATCAAGAGCAGCGACAACGGCGGTGGTCACGATCCGGCGGATCGTGCGTCCCGACCGCTTGCTGAGGGCGTGGAGATCCCGCACCTGCTCGGGCGTCAACGACGCCGGCAGGCTGCGAGCCCACGGCCAGACGGTGGTGGGCCGGTCGATGTGCATGGCCTACGCGACCATGCCAACCGGGCCGATGACCCGGATGAAGCGGGCGTGCCAGAGCATGCCCGTCTCAGTCTTGCCCTGGTGGCGAACGAGGATGCGCAGACCCTCGGGATGCCGGGCGACGAGTTCAGCGATCTCACGGGCATCGTTGCCATCGAAGCCGGTTCCGACCCGGCCGAGCGATCGACCTGCACCGTCGGGATGGCATTCGGCCACCTCGATGGCGCCGAAGGGGCGACCGGCAACGGTGGTAGGGGTCAAGGCGGTGATGACGACCTCGGTCTCGGCGAGGTACTTGGTCCTGACAATGGCCTCACCACCAGTCTTCCCGGCGATGTAGGTGGTTGCCCAGCGAACCCAGACCTCGCCCTCACGGCCCTCGGCCTGCTGCTTGGCGACGAGCGCCTGCTTCTGGGCTGTGGTGAAGGCACTCGGCACTTGCTCGATGTCGTAGTCGCGCACGCCCGCCTTGATCAGGATCGACTGGGCGAAGCCCACGATGGGAGCAGCGGCGTTGATGCGCGCCTCCTCGTTGGACCCGGTCAGATCCCGGCCGTTGGCGAACAGAGCTTTGAAGATGCTGATGCGGCAGTGCACCGGAGCATCGGGATGCCCGTTGGTGGCGTTGGCTTGGGCCGCCTGCGAGCCGGTACGGTGTTCGCCGCCAGAGTGGTCGAAAAAGAGCAGCTCACCGTCGAGGACGGAGGGGCCACGTACCTCGGCGGCACGGCGAAATGCTCCGTCGAAGCTGACGCTCGGCGTGGCCAGCATGTTGGTGGATCGACTCTGGTAGGCCACCGCCGTTGGAGAGGCGAAGACGACGATCCGCGATCCATCTCGTTTAGGCTGGCCGAGATAGGCCGGATCGTTGATGTAGTCCTGCTGCGGCCGAGCGGCATCGACCGGCTGCATGGTGATGACAGCGCCGGGCTGGAGATGCGCAGGCAGTGCCGCGAAGGCAGACGGCGTGGTCCTGCTGACGGGCGGCATCTGTGGGTTGGCCGGCGGCGCTGCCGGCGAAGCGCTGCGCTGGACCTCCTCGGGCACCGTGCCGGTGGTCAGCTCGAACGCCTTGGACCAGAAGCCGAGCGCGAGATCGTCGCAACCCTCGCACTCCGACTGGATGGCGAGCGCGATGACCTTGGCGGCGGAGATACCTCTACCGTAGTCTCGAAGGTAGGTGGCAGCGCCGGCCTTGCCCTGCTGATCGAGGTTGCGCGCTACGATGCGCGAGGCCCAGCGTGAGCGGATGTCGGCGGTGGGCTTTTTGGAACTCGTGCGGTGGTTGTTGATGAAGTCAGCGATGTTCATGAAGTGGCTCCAGTTGCACGGGCCTGCGGCCCGATTCATGGCGGTAGCCCAACAACACTGCGCCCCCGGCCGCATGACGCGACCGGGGGCGCAGATCGTCAAGCCACCTTGGGTGGCGCGACCTTCACTCCTCCGAGAGGTGATCCGGTCGTGGGCGGCTTCCACCTGTACAGATGGAGCCGGCGGCGCTCAGCCCGGTTCAAGCCGGTACGTAGCGCCTCAGCACGCCAGAACTGCTGGTCGCGCCGATGGGGCCAGCGGCGAACGCCGCTGTCAGGATGTTGGGGATTCACGCTCAGTCCTTGTCAACGGGGGTAGGACTCTGCGGTTGTTGGCCGCAGCGTTGTCCCGAGGACGCAGATTTCGCGTGAGCCTTCTTCATAGCGAAATCGGCGGGAAAATCAAGTCGCCGTGCATTCATTCGGTGAACATGGCGCTGCGGCACGAACATGATCAAGCTGCACCGCGCAGCGATGCGGGGTCGTCCATCTTATCGCGGAGTTCGGCGACGAGCCGATCGGTCGCCTCGCGGATCAGCACCGTGATCGGCTTCTTGGTGGCGATGCTGACCTGATGGAGTTGGTTCATCAGCTCGGGATCGGTAAGGGCGGAGGCGGGCCACTGGTAACGCTTGGTCTTGGGCATGGGGTGTCTCCAGACGTGAAGCGACCCCGGCTTGTTGGCCGGGGTCGCTGTGGGTTTGACGATCAGGATGGGACTGAATGCCAGAGAACGATTCGATTGAGAACTACGCCGCCTTCCTCTGTGCCCGCTCGCGCAGCCACGACGGCGGCTCGACTGATTCGGCATCGCGGTGATCCGACCAGTCGTTGCGGGTCGTGCGGTCAACAATGTCCGCCAAGGCGGCTTCGACTTCAGCCCGACCGATGTCGAGGAACTCGTCGGTCAGGTCGATGACCCGGCAGCGGTAGAAGGGCTCCGCCTTTTCAGCCAGGATGAACGAGAACGGCAACCACTTGCCGCAAGCTTCGTGGACGATCCAGCGGTAGAGCGCGGCCTGACGGTGGTAGCCATAGGTCACCACGGACTTCGCGAAGTCGTCCAGGTCGGTCGTCGTCTTGAGGTCTCCCAGGTGCTGCCATCGGTGGAGGATGTCAGTCCTACACTGAACCTGGATCGGGCCGTAGTTCATGATGCGAAAGCCCGTCTCGTGCTCGGCGCGTTCGAGGAGTGATGCCGCGACCGGATTGGCGCGGACGCTGTCGGCCATGCGGTGCAGTGCATCCCAGTCGTCCTTTGGGAGCAGGTTGATGCCTTCGGACTTGGCGCTGGCCTCAGCATTTTTCCAAACAGATGTGCGTCGGTCGGCATCAGGCCCGCAGCGATTGTGCCGCTCGAAGGCGAAGCCGGGATCGAGCCGTTGATGGAACTGCGTACCAAAGCGCATGGCTGCCGTCTCGGGTTCCTGCCACGAGCCGACCCTGATCGCCTGGGCCAACCGTGGCGAGTCCAGGAATCGAGAGATCAGGCTGCTCCCCCAGGCACCAGAGGCTCGATAAGACTCGGGCGACTCAGTTCCGGGCGGGATGATCGTGACGTTCATGCGGCTGCCTGAAGTAGGAGGTCTATGATCTGGCTTGCCGCACGGGCCGTGAGGGCGTCGATGCTGGCCACGCCATGCTGTGCCAGGGCTTCCGACAGGGAGGCGGGGGCGCGCTCACCGAGTTGTCCGAGGTAGCGAGCTTGTGCTGGGCTTATGGGACTCGGCTGGCGCCGCTGACCACGGTAGGACTGAGCCGTCAGCGGACGCGACGTGGCCGGAGTCGGCGCCGGATTAGGCGAGCCGTGGGACGAGGACGGTGCCGATGGCGTGGCGCCGGAGCCCTGCGGCGCGAGTCGCAGTTGTTCATCGACAGCGGCCTCGGCCTGGGCGTAGAGGGCGCGAGCCTGCGCCGGTACGGTCGCAAGATCGCTGATTTCTGCCTCGACCGTACAGGACGCAGATACACTAGAGTATTCGATTCCCGCAATGGGTAAACGCTTTTGAACGGTGGTGACGACCTTTGCAGCCATGGTGAACTCCTTGGGGTGATGGGTGTTGAAAAGCAGAGCGCCCCCGCCGAAAGTTCGGCGGAGGCGCGGTAGTTAGTCAGGAACCAGCTTGGTGTCAGCCGCGACCAGTCGCCAACGACCGTAGTCCGTGGAAGAGTGCTCCGATGGAAACAAGTCCACCGATGATCAGCAGTGCCAGAGGTTTCCCGATCAGCAACCAGTTCCACGACGGCTGTTGCCAGCCCAAAACAACGAGCGTCGCAACGAGGATCGCGCCAACGGTACCTGCGATAGCCATGATGATGCCGATGAGCCGCAGGCGTTGGCGTGCGACTTCGGCTCGCTGACGGGCTGCTTCAGCATGCTGGTGGGCAAACTGGGCAGCCGCATCCAGACTTCGCTCCACGCCGGCAGAAAGCTGATCGGATCGAGGCAGTGCTGATGCCCGCAGATGATCGACGGCATGTGCGACTTTGGTCGCGACGGCTGGGTCGTTTACCTTGTGCACGGCAGCATCAACGGCTGCATGTGCGGCGTGTGAGGCGGCACGCTTAGCGATTGAGGAGAGCAGGGACATGGCTGGCCTTCCGTGAATGTGGATCAGGGGTGAGGCCCAGGCCAAACCTAAGCCGATGGTTCGTCGACTTCCTTATCATCGACGGAGATTTCGGACGAGAACAACTCGATGGCAGATCTCGCAACTTGGGCGGTGTCATACCACGCGTACCAAGCAACAATGGCGGCGCCAAGAAGCGGAATCCAGCGCGAGATCCCCTTGCCGAGGACGCGCTGCGTCACGCGTAGACCGACCTGAGCTAACAGCTTCTGCATGTAGCGTAGACTGGCGCGACGGATGAGAACTCGCTCCCCTACACGCGTGAGCAGATCACGACTTAGGCTGGCCACGCCATGCCGGAACAGGCAGTAGAGCATGGATTCCTGCTGGAGAATGCTCGATTTGCCATAAACGGCAGCGATGTCAGCGACGAGCTGTGCCTGGATCTTCCAGATGATGATGAGATCGGGGATTATCGTCAGCATGCCAAGCGGACCGGGTGGCAGCGCCAGACCACCAGCAACGGCAGCCGTCTGTGCCTTGGCGCGGAAGGCCAGTCGTTGCGCCTCTCGCCTCGGATCTGTGGATGGCGTGCAACTGGTCGTCGGCACCGCCCCCACGAGGTCCAAGAGCGCATTCTGAATGCGCTGGGTGGTGGTGGCGGTGCTGACGTCATTGCTCATAGCCTACAGATCCTGGGATGACGAGGTGCTCACCGCCGAAGCGGGTTGCACGTCTCCGAGTTGTTGAGGGTGGTTGTTCGCCTCGCTGGTGGGTGCGTGCGCGTCACCGGCGTGGTCGGATCGACGATGGTCGCGTCGAGCACCTTCTCGACGCGGTCGAGTTCGGTGTTCAAGGCTGCTTCGACGACGCCGGCCAAGGTCAGATAGAGCGGGCGTCCAGCGCCATCCTTGGCGACGCGCTTGAGTCGTGCGATTTGAGCAATGGACAGACGGACGCTCAGTATCCGCCGATCAGTACGACGAGGCTTCGTCATAGGCCCACCATAGGCAGCGGATGTCGAAGCCTCAACGTAACAGCCCTGCCGACCATGGTCGGCAAGGCTTGCGGTGGTCGGCGGCATCGAGACCGGGGCGGCGGCGCCGTTGGACCGCGACATGGACGTTGGACTCAGGCAGCCGAGCGCGGCGAGCGCGGCATCGGCCGCGAGGCGGCGCTCGGTCGCGGCGCAGGCCGCGCCGGACCGTCCATGAACCTCAGCAGCGGCGAGGGCCAGTCCGACGGGACCCGGCAGTGACGGCCGGCGAAGAAGCCGGCCTCGGCCGTGGTGCTGAGCGACGTGGCGCTGAGCTGCTGCTCGCGGGGGGCGAACTGGATGGAAGGGTGCATATGGATCTCCTCGGTAGGTGATGCCCGGCAGCCATCGGGCCGCCGGGCTTGAACAGCGCGATGGCGCTGGTGGGCGGTTCTGCCTGTCACCTTCCTTATGCCCGAAAACGCACCGAGATTTGAGCGCCGCGACCGCCGCGACGCACTCACCCCAGGACTGCCCACTGGAAATCTGAATACCCTGGGAACCTCGTTCTCAGGGTTGTCAGGGTTTTCAGGACGAACGCTGCGGTGAGCGATGCCCGACGCTAATCAACCTGACGCGTTTCCTTGACTTTTGCCCTATTCCTGACTATGCTCCGCACCATTGACAACTGGTGATTGCGCTGGCTGGGGAAAGTAACCGCCCCAGACGCCACGAGCGCGAACGGAGTGCCGCCCTGTCTTCCGGTTAACAGGCGCTCCGTGGTCAAAGACTAAGCACGGCCCCCTCGGAAGGTACTCCGCGTGCTCAGTCATTGATGCTAGAGACCCTGGTGCACAGCAGCTTCTGTGTCATCGCCTTAACTTTTCTAAGGCCATGCGATGTCTTCCTCCCGTCGGACCACCCGGTCCACCCCCCGGCGCACCCGCGCCGCGCAGTCTCGTGCCACGACGGCACGGGACTCCCAGAACCTCCGTGCCCGTCGGGCGCGGACCCCAATAACCATCAATCCATCGGTTGCCTTGCCGCCGACGGATTGCCCGTTCCCGACGATGACCGGCCACCCCGTTCTCGGAGCGGGGTAAGCCATGCACATCGTTGATGCACCTCCTCGACCCGCTATCGGCGTGGTCTTCCGGGCAAGCACGCATGCCTGTCTTCGCCTACGCGAGCGGGTTCCCAACTACTGGGATGCCGACATCTATCGTCTACGACGCATCCTCGTGGCGCTCTGCTACCAGGGAAAGCGTCTGACTGCTGAACCATGGAACACCGGGCAATACTACTTGGCCTCCTTGGAAACCGATTCGAACCGCTGGCTGGTGCTGGTTATGCAATCGTTGCCTGACTATCCGCAGACCAGCCTCGTCGTGACTGTTCTCTGGGCCGATCAGTTCGCCTTGCGGGGGATGTTCGCATGAGCACCACAAAGAAGCGCACGTCCGCATCGCCCAAGCGGTCCCGGTCCTCTGCCCCTCGGCGCCGTCGCACCGGCAACGCCCGGTCCACCATGTCACCGGCCACACCTGCTGCGTGGCCGGTTCCGACGCCGGTAGCCTGTGCGCCGGCCGACGCCTCCGCACCTGTTGACCTCAGCCAGCTTTTCCCGTCCTCGATCCGGTGGGCCGCCGACTATGCCCAAGCTGTAGCCGACGAGATCCAAGTCGATCCCCTGCTGGTCGCTCCCTCCATGCTGGCCGTGGCCTCGATCGCTGCGACCGGCGCCTGCATCTTCGATGCAGGGGAAGGGTTCACCGTCGTTCCGACCATCTGGAGCCTGACCGTCGCCCCGCCCAGCGAGCGTAAGTCTCCGACCCTGAAGAAGGTGCAGGAACCGCTGATGACGATCGGGGCGGAGACCACTTCCGTACCCGATGCAGACAACGGGCTCGACAATGAACCAGCGGATGAGTCCGAGGGCGAGGACGAGGACGAGGACGAGGGTGGCGAGGAAGCCGACCAGCCCTGCTCTGCCACCGGGCTGCGCTACCGACCAGCGCAGGTACTGGCGATGGACATCAGCAAGCCCGCCCTATTCGATCATGCCAGACAGCACGATGGGCGGCTCGCCTTCATCTCTGACGAGGACCGCATCATCGGCCCAATGGCAGCATCCAAGGGGAACGGCCTCGACCTCTTCCTCAAAGGCTACGACGGCAGTCCGGTCAGCAGGCGGAACATGACCGGCGCCATCGAGGTTCCCCATCTGCACACCGTCGTCTCGCTGATGGCGCAGCCGGCTGTGGCGCAGATGGCGCTGACCAACAAGACGCTCTGCGGCCGGGGATTCTCGCAACGCTTCCTCTACATCCAGGCTGCCCGCCGCCAGAACGTCTCCTTCTTCTCGCGCCGGCAGGCGCCGGCCGAGGTGGTCGCCGCGTGGCATGCAGGGATCGAGCGCATCGCCATGCTGCCACGCAGCCAGACCGGGCGCTCGATCACGATGGAGCCCGAGGCCATGCAGGCGCTGGGTCAACTTCATGACCGCTACCGGAGTTCGATTGAGACTGGAGAATGGACGCCATTCGTCACCGAATGGATGGGCAAGGCCCACGGGCAGGCCCTACGGATCGCGGGGCTGTTCGCCCTCCTGCGCTCGGCCGAGGCGACCACGATCACCCTGGCCGACATGCAGGCCGCCGAGCGCTGGGTGGATCTGTCCCTGTCCCACCTCACTGCGCTGGTTCGCCAGTTCGGGGAGACGGACCCGGTAGTAGCCCAGGCAAAGCGCGTGCTGCGCTGGCTGGCGCAAGGAAACGGCGATCGCGTCGCTGCGAACACGATCACGCAGGCGCTGCGTGGCGCCGCCTTCGCCACCGTCGAGCAGTGGAAGCCGGTCTTCGACTTGCTGACGGCCAACGGCTGGCTGCGCCCGAGCCTCGTGAAGCCTACGGGGAAGCAGGGCGGTCGCCCGTCGTTGACCTACGAGGTCAACCCGGCGCTGCTCATCGGAGCGGCGGCTTGAATACCTGAGAACCCTGGAAAGGGGTCGATCACTGATAACCCTGGAAGCCCGAAGAGGTTCCCAGGGTTATCAGGTTTTCAGGGCGGCGGCCGGTCTACGCCTTGGGCTTCGGCCCCGGTTTCGGCTTACCGATGTCGCTCGGCAGCGGATTGGGAGTCACCGCATGTCGCGGTTGAACGGCAGACTGCTGATCTGCTAGCTCGGCGGACGGCTGCGCGAGGAGCAGTGCGCGCAGAGCGCGGACGTCACCGATCGTCGGTGGCATGCCGGGTGAATCACCGCGCTTCGTGTTCGGCGGCAGCAACTGGTCGGTGTACTGACGCAGAATCCACTGGATGGTCGCCCAGGTCTCAGGCGTGAAGGTGCCCTGGAATGTCGGGTTCCCCGTGTTGAAGCTGGAGCAGCAGGAAAACATCCACGGCAGGAGCGACGGCAGCGATTCATTGGCCGGCAACTGCGGGATCGGGAACCCCTGCGGGCTTGCCTGCCACGCTGTCCAGAAGCCGGCGAAGTCGTACCCCGCTGGCGACAGATCGGGGCGCCAGTGCAGCAGCTGCCGCTGCTCTGCCACTTCGAATACTCTGGCGGCCTCGAAGCAGGCTGCCCGCCACGGGCCAAGCCACCACGGTTGCACACCATCATGCAGTAGGGGTGTGTACGCGGCCGGGCCGTTCTTCAGCCATCGCGCTTTGACGCCAAGGAACTTACCGATTTTGGGCATGCCGCTGTGGTCAGGTTGCTTTCCCTGCATGTATTCGCTGAACTTGCTGAGATCGAGAGCCGCCTTCAGGTGTTCCTTGGAGAGGCACGCCATCCGCAAGCAGGTCAATACCCGCTGACGCGAAGGGACGTGAGCACCGGCAATCTGGAACAAGTCGTCAGAACTGGGGGCAGGTGGTGCTGAAGCTGGGTCAGCGGGCAGGGTTCGCTCACGCAGTTCACGATCCGAATCATTCAAGCCGCGTAGACGGATGAGTTCGTGCCTTCGAAGCTCTTGCACCAGTTCGTTGGTGAACGGCAACGAGGTGATGTTCCCATCTGACCAGAACGGAGTGGGCCTGCTGGGGTCCAGGCACCGCAGCTTGAAGTTCCGAGTCAGGAACTTGTAGACCTCGATCGGCGAGGCGATGCCATCGCCGGTAGTAGCCGCCTGGGTGGCTGGCAGTCGGGCACCCGCTGCCGGACGTTTCGCACGGTCTGTGGTCATGAGCGGGATCATCCAGACATCCAACACGGTGGAAAGCAACGGAATGAGGCGAGGTGCAAGGGTTCGTGACGGCGACATTTCCCTCGGCCAGGGGTAATCCATCCCTCGGATTCCGCCATATCGCCCGAGTTGGCGTGGCTCCGCGCCCAGGCCGCTGGTGATCCCAATACAGCGAAATACCGATGAAAGCAGCGCGATACGCTTGGGGGATTTCCCCTGGGCCGGGGAAATACAACCGCCCCGTTCCTGCACGATCAACGGTATGAGCACCACGCCCGACACCCATGCCACATCCGATCAGGCTGCGGCCCAGCTCCACATCACCAAGCAGACGGCCGCCGCCTATGTACGGCGCAACTGGTTGAAGGGTCGCAAGGTAGGCAGGTCTTGGTTGATCGAAATCGCCAGCATCGACCGGCTCATGCGCTGCGGCCCGCCGGCCCGGTAAGGGATTTCCCCTCGGCTGGGGAAATGATGCCGATGGGAGGGCGTTAGCGTCGGCGTCCATGACCACCGAACAGCCCGCCGCCGCGACGCCTCCGACCTTCGACCGCGCCGCCGCCCGCCAGCAGTGCCTGCTCCTCGCCAGGGGCGATGCCAGCGAACGCTTCGTCTTCCAGACCTTCCCCGACCGCGACGAGGACAAGCAGAATGCGGCACTGACCGCGACCCGCTACGGCACCTGCGACGCCTGCGCCGATTGGCTGGCCGAGATGAATGCCAAGAAGGCGGGCGTCTTCGTCACCGTGCAGAGCACGCACGGCTCCCGCCGGCACGCCAACGACATCGCGGCCATGCGCGCCGCCTTCTTCGATCACGACGAGAAGGACGGCCCGATGCGGGCCGCTCCGTCGTTGCTGCCGAGCATGACCATCCGCTCCGGACACGGCAGCCACGGCTACTTCCTGCTGACGACGCCGGCTCCAGCCTCGGCCATCACGCCCATTCAGATCGCCATCGCGCAGCGGTTGGGGACCGATCCTGCGGTGGTCGATCCGTCCCGCGTCATGCGCCTTGCCGGTTCCGCCAACTGGAAGTACGAGCCGGTGCCAGTCGTGCTGGTCGAGGCACACCTGGAGCGGGTCTACACCCTCGCGCAGGTGGCGGACGCCTTCGGCGTGGACCCGGCTGCGCTGGTTGCCAAACCCAGGTCAGAACGCCCGGCGTCGCCCCCGGCTGGTGAACCGACGGCCGACCATCGCCGTATCCGCCAGCGCTGCCCGTGGTTCAACCGCCTCTTCACCCACCCGCAGGAGGCGAAGGAAGACAACTGGTTCGCCGGCCTCTCCATCGTCGCCCGCTGCATCGACGCCGAGACGGTAGCTCACGAGATGTCGTGCGGGCACCCCGACTACACGCGCGACGAGACCGACCAGAAGCTCGCTCGCGCGGCTGGCTACGAGTCCCTGTCGTGCCGGCAGATCGCCATCCTGAAGGACAACGCTAGTTGCAGCACCTGTCCTCACCGCAACGGGGGTGGACGTCCCATGGATTTCGACATGCCTGAGGGGGCTGCTGAAGAGCATGCTGAGGCTCCTGGCGGGGATGCCGGCGCCGCTTCTCAGAAGGCCGAAGAGTCTCCGGCCGCTATCGCTGAGGCAGCGGTCAGGGCGCTGGAGATGGGCCGACCCCAGGAGTTCCTGCGCAAGGCGACCTTCACCGCTCTGGCCGCGCTCGACAGCGACGACCGCGACCTGTTCGTCCTGCGCATCAGGAACGCGATCCGCAGTAATCGCCGCCTGGGCGTAACGAAGAAGGATGTCGATGCCCGGCTGGAGGCGGCAATCCGGGCCAGGGCGCGACAGGATCGCAGCCGTGGTCGCTCGGGGCTACCAATCATCCAGGTCAACGATGCCCAACTCCGCGATGTCGCTGATGCAGCCATGGTGGCGCTGGCCGAAGCCAACGACCGCGATCCCTCCCTCTTCGTCCGCTGCGGCAAGCTGGTGCGGATTACCTCCAGTGAGGTGGATGACCTGCCGAGCACCGAGGAGTTCCGGGATGTGTCCTTCAAGGGACGGCTGTCGCGGGTTGCCGACTTCACCTGCGACGCCGGCAATCGCGGCATCATGGAGTGCGCTCCGACCGATGATCTGGTGAAGGAGATCCTGTACCGGGCTGAGTATCCGGAACTGCCCTACCTCGCCGGGGTGACGACGGCACCGATTGCACGGCCAGATGGCAGCTTCCACACTACGCCGGGCTTTGATCCCGAGACCGGCCTATTCTACGCTCCGATTGGCGATCCGGTGTCCTTCACCATCCCCGACCGGCCGACGCCAGAGGATGTGGACAACGCCGTGCAGGCGCTGCGCTACCCGTTCCAGGATTTCCCGCTCGTCGGCAAGTCCGGCTTCGCCCACATCCTGGCGCTGGAGCTGACCATGCTCCTGCGTCCGCTGTTCAAGGGTTCGGTGCCGGCATTCTTGATCCGGGCGACGACTCAGGGCACTGGCAAGTCGCTGATCGTCGAGGCGTGTGGCATCACCGTTTCCGGTTGCGCCCACTTCTCGACCTTCGCCCCGGCGGAGAACGAGGCAGAGATGCGCAAGCGCATCACCAGCGCCCTCATGGAATCGCGCCCGGTCATTGCCATCGACAATGTGGATGGGCGGCTGTCGTCCGAGTCGCTGGCCTCCCTCATCACCACTGGCACCTGGGCCGACCGCAAGCTGGGCGGCAACACGAACGTCCGCATCCGCAACCGGGTCACCGTCACGGTGAACGGCAACAACGTCCAGGTCGATGACGACCTCCTGCGGCGTCTCCTGCTCATCGACCTCAACTACGAGGGAGAGAACCCGGAGCAGCGCACGGGGTTCGTCATCCCGATCCTGAAAGAATGGATCATCGAGCACCGCGACGAGCTGCTGGCGGCGCTGATGCTCCTGGTGCGCAACTGGCATGTTCTGGGGAAGCCGAAGCCCACCAAGGTCCGGCCGTTCGGCAGCTTCGAGGAGTGGCTGGAGACGGTCGGCGGCATCATCGAGGCGGCGGGCGTCGATGGCCTGCGTGACGATCAGGCGCTGATGGCGACGCTCAACGATGGCCTGACGGCGCAGTGGGGTGCGTTCCTGCGGGCCGTTCACCACCTCACCTGGGGGCAACCGTTTTCGGTCAGCGACATTGCGGAACAGTGCCCGGATGCTCGTGCGAATCGACTGGGCGATCCGCTGCTGGCCGACACGCTGCCCGGCAGCATCGCTGCTCGGAGTGATCGTGGTAGTGGCTCCCTCAATCACGCGCTCGGCCAGAACTTCAAGCGCCTCCGGAGCATGAACTGCAAGGGCTTCACCTTGGAGCAGGCCGGCGTCGATCCGAGGTCGAACGTCAACCTGTGGCGAGTCCGGGCCAGTCGGGCTGATGAGGTCGCTGAACCCTCCAAGTCGGGCATGCGCTTCCTCGATCTGCTGCGGGCCGCCGGCTGGTGGGAGGATGAAGACCGTCAGCAGCAGCGCGACGCGGACGCTCGCAGCTTCTGCAATCGCACCGTTGGCCAGCACGCCTCGCCCACCGCGACCATCTGCAAGCTGCCGATCTTGCCGGCTCCAGGGGCGGACGGTTATGCGGAGGCCCTGCGGCCGTGGCTGGAGCACTTCATGGCTTCGACCCATGCCAAGGCTGAGGCCGAAGTCGTGCACAAGGCTCACATGAAGGCGATCCTGGCCCGGATGCTCGCCCTGCCGCCGGAAAACCACGATGACGCCTAAGATCGACTTCCCCAGCGCCTGGGCATCGCGGCTGGTCAGTGCGCAGCAGCTGGTCGCTTCTCCGCGAGCTGCCGCACGGCCGCCATCCGCAGCCCGACATCAGATTCCTGGGCGCCGGCCGTCGACTGCATCGAGCCATGGAACGCTCACGCTGGGCAGCGATCCCCGCCTGCCGGCGCGGACGGCGCTGGTGGTGCCGATCCTGACGGCCTCAGCCAGGGTGCAGTTCAAGGGCACCCACGCCATGCTGGCCGATTCTGAAACCCGGCTGCACGGCCTCATCGTCGCCTACCAGGGCGCATGGGTGTGCTGGCGGCAGGACGACAGCGTACCGCTGGCGGTCGGCATGGCTGACGCGGGCATGGCCAACGGCCCGGCTGTGCCGGAGTTGCTGGCACGGGCGCTGGCGGACGGAGCGCGAGTGGTCACCGGCAACGCGAAGCTGCTCACCAGCTTGCTGGAGCGCAGGGGCTGGCCGGAGCTGCCGCTGGTCTGCGAAATCGGCGCCCTCCTGCGGTCGCTCAACCTGCCGGCCGATGCGGTCGGCAGCGCCGTGCATCTCCTGCATCAGCCGATCGCGCCGATGCGAGCCGCGCTGGCCGATGTCCGGTGGCGGGCCGAGACCGTGGAGACGCAGGGCCTCGGGCCGGCGGTCGAGCACGCCTGGATGACGGCCCGCGTCCATGCCCAGATCGCCATGCAGCTCGACGGACTGCTCGGTTACGAGGCAGCGGCCTGGAAGGTCCATGAGCGGATCAACCATCACGGGGCGCGGGTCGATCGCCGGCTGGCCAAGCGCTGCGCGATCCTGGCGCGGAAGATGCGCCGGGTGCTCATCGACAAGGCGCAGCAGTACACGCCCGAGAAGCTGTCGCTGAAGGTCATGGGCGACCTGAAGCAGGTGCAGGCCATCCTGGCACCGCTCGGCGTGCAGATTCGCAGCTTGTCGGTGCCGTCGCTGGAGATGGTCATGACTCGGCTGCCGAAGTCGCTGCCCAAACGCACGGAGGCGCAGTGGATTCTGGCAGCGGTGATCGTCTGCCGGCAGGTTGAGGGCGGTCGGTTTTCAAAGCTGCTGGCCTATGCCAGCGACGACGGCGTCCTGCGGGGTGCCTACGTCTACTGCGGGGCGCATCCGGGGCGCTGGACCAGCGAAGGCGCCCAGCTCCAGAACATGAAGCGCTCGGTGCTGCCGCCGGACGTGGCGGAGTTGATCATCGCCGCGATCAACGGAGCGAGCACCAGGGCCAGCGACACGGATGCCATCACGGAAACGGAGGCGCATGCGCTCGCTGAGATGATCGTCGGGATCGCTGGCTCCGACTACGCCCATGCCTGTCTGTCCGGCCTGCTGCGGTTGTGCTTCCTGGCGCGGGAGAAGACCACCTTCGCCATCGCCGACTTGGCGCTCATCGAGCTGCGCATCCTGAACTGGCTGGCGAACGACCAGCGTGTGCTGGCGAAGCTCGCTGATCCGAAACACGACGCCCATACGGCGACGGCCGAGATCATCTGGCAGGACGAGGACAAGCTCACGGATGAACACCCCGAGTACGACCTGCGGCGCAATCTCATCGCCAAGAAGGTGAACCATGGCTTCGGCTTCGGCCTGAGCGCCGATGCGGCAGAGCAGAAGGCCGACAAGGATTGGGGCGTCGATCTCGCTGCGCTCAAGCTGACCGGCGCCTACCTCCACGAGGTCTACCACCGTCGCTTTCCCCGTGTCCGGACGGTGTGGTCCAACCTCATCGCGGCGGCAGTGCAGGCGATCACGTCCCGCAACGCGGTACAGGCTGGCCCGGTCAGCTTCCGGCCATGCTCGTTCGGGTTGGCGGCGGTGCTGCCCAGCGGCAGGGTGATGATCTACGCCGGAGCCCGCGTCGAGAAGGACGAATACAACCGCGACATCATCATCTTCACCAAGTACGGCGACAGCGGCACCCTGGAGGAGTGCAAGCTGTGGGGTTCCAAGCTCGCCCAGCATGTGTGCGAGGCCGTCGGCCGTGACCTGCTGATCGACATGATGGCGGCGATCCAGGCGGCCGGCTACGCGGTCGCGCTGCACGCGCACGACGAGTTGGTGGTCGAGGTGCCGGAAAACGGCGCGGCGGAGCACCTGAAGATCGTCGAGTCGATCATGAGCACGACGCCGGGATGGGCGAAGGGCCTGCCGCTGCTGGCAGAGGGGCACCTGTCCAAGCGGTTCAGCAAGAAGTCGATGTTCATGGGCTGATGACAGGCCGGGATGGCGGCCTTTGACAAGGGATACTCGTGGAACAACGGCCCCTGCCGGGTCTGGACAGTGACCGGCAGGGTTCATCGCCGGGACAGGGCGCTGTGCCGGGACACGTCGGGACAGCCATCAGAACTGTCCCGGCGACGGGCGATGGGGCATAAGCCTGTTTTCTATATTAGTTTAGATGATGGTCATTATCCATCGCCGGGACAGCCGGGACAGTTTTCATGTCCAATACATAGGTGAGATCTCTCCTCTGCACAAAATGGAGCGAGAAAGATGACGTGTAGATGCGGCAGAAATAAGACACGCATGCGCTAGTGTCCCGAACCTGAAATGTCTTGAAGAATCTCTGGCCGGTGGGCGTTCAATGTCTTCAGGCAGAACCGCTCGATCGAGGCCAGGA
>JFJP01038008.1_pt1 | contig 20965 bp, 17 predicted proteins | sample 431651 | NCBI WGS metagenome assembly JFJP01 (sample SAMN02602958, study PRJNA72255) | Microbial mat metagenome, whole genome shotgun sequencing project. | biome: fresh water; feature: sink hole; material: water; isolation source: purple microbial (photo- and chemosynthetic) mats found in...
ATGATACCACCAATGTTGACTTTACTCCACCTGTTGCCGATGCTGAAATAAAACTCATAAAATTAAAAACCGGACTATTCAATATCAATTTTGAATCTTCGGTAAGTACCCCAATAGAATTATCCCTCAGCATTCCGTCTGTTTTGGACGCGTCAAATAATGAGTACTCAATGAATACGGTTATCAACTCCGGCGACCAACCTCTGGCAATAGACTTGGCTGATAAAACCATTGACCTTACTCTGGGCGGTACTGTAAAAAATCTGGTAAGAGTAATATACCAAGCAAAAGTAGGCGGAACTGGCGAATACGTGCTCATAAAATCGCCAATGAGTGCAAAAATAGGTGGAACTATCACCAGTTTGAATTTCGACTATGTGACTGGATATTTTGGCACCGTAGAACCTTATTTGATTCCCGAAGACGAATTCGATCTATTAGACAAATCTTTTGATGCATTCGATGGCCAATTTAAACTTACCAACCCAATTATAAGAATGGAAGTTGACAATTCGTTCGGCATAGGTGCCAGTCTGGATTTGAACCTCACCGGGAAAAAAGGGGCGGAAAGCGTTACATTGCAATTTGACCAAGACCCATTGCAACTTCTTCCTGCCACGGTTATGTATCAATCTAAAAAAACGGTAATAGCCCTCGACAAAGATTTCACAAACAACACCATCGTAGGTTATCAGTTCTAAAACTGCGGACAATTTCGTGACCTCTAAAAGCGGCATCAATATTGGTATTTTCGTAAATACACCTCTTGAGTTTAATGCTAAAAATGTTGCATATACAGACACAATTGCCTTCGATTCCATATCAAACGATATTGTAGGACGTGCCAAAATAATTATAAAGACTAAAAACTATTTTCCATTTCAGATTGCCACACGTTTGTTGCTATATAATTCAGATCAAGACAGAGTGCTTGATTCAATCATAATAAAAGATGCAAATGGTAAAAACTTGCTCTTCCAAGCAGCTGCGCAAAACGGAAACACTGTTGTACCAGGTGAAAATACCGTTACTTTTGAACTGACCACTAAAGCACTTGAAGCACTTGCGAAAACCGATAAAATCATTCTGCAAGGTGTGCTCAATACATATAATTCTTCTTCCGGTCTTGGTGTTTTGCTCAAAGCAAATACAAAAATGGAGTTAGATCTTTCAATAGCAACTGAAGTAAGTCTGAATTCGGACGACTTATGATGCAAGAGCATTTGAAAAAAATCACGCAAAAGCAAAACAAACCATCAAAACTGAAAAAAAGATGAAAAAATATATAGTACTTCCCATCCTGGCACTGCTTTTTTTACAAACTGTATCGGCCCAAATAAACACAGGTTATCTGATGCGCGGATTCCCTCAGCCGTTATTTCAAAACCCGGCTATACAACCGTCGTGTAAATTCTATATGACCCTTTGGGGCGCTGAAATTAAAGCCAATCACACCGGTTTCGGATTCTACGACCTATTTGACAGACAAGGTGATACGCTCTATTTCACAAACGATGGGCTCGACTATCTGAGCGATCATCTGAAAAAGAGAAATGACATAACTCTAAAAGCCAACGTGCCCATCTTCGGGTTTGGCTTCAGAAATAAAACAGCTTACATAAGTTTTGGCATTGAAAGCAGTAGCAGCGCCAGATTCTCATATCCTGGTCAAATTGTAGACTTGCTCCGTTACGGAAACTTCGACTATGATGCCGACAAGGTTATCCCAATTGACCTGAGCGGTCTTGAAACTCAGGCAATCTCCTACTTATCAATCGGCATTACTTATTCCAAACAAGTCAACAATAATCTTACTTTAGGTGGACGCATCAGATACTTGATGGGCAATACCGCTGTAAATACTTATAGGTCTAATTTACAAATAAATACAGACCAAAACACCCGTGATATGACTTTTGAAGGAAATTACGAGATACGGAGCTCTTTGCCTTTGGTTTTTGAATATGATTCTGAAGGAAATGTGGAGAATGCAGATTTGCCCGAAGATATTGACTATGTTGATGAATTCTTACTGAATGGAGATAGGGGTTTTGCACTAGATTTGGGCGCAACTTACAAACTCAACGATCGTATTAATTTCTTTGCTAGCCTTACAGACCTTGGTTATATAAAATGGCACGATGGTGTTGTATTAAAAGCTGACGCTAATTTCGAATTTAAAGGCATCGACTTTACAGATTATATAGTTGACAGCGAGCAAAACACAGACAATTTGGGCGAAGAATTAATTGATTCAATAATGAATAGCGCCGAGGTCACTACCGATGAATTAGATTTCACAACCAGACTCTCTCCTTACTTCACCTTGGGAGGTACATTTGATGTAACCAAAAAAATAAATGTAGGCGGTATTTTGCGAACACAATTCTTCGATGGTCGTGTGCACCCTCAGCTCACCCTTTCAGCCAATATGTTGCCCGTAAGATGGTTTAGCCTGAGTCTTTCATATTCTATGATGAATTATTCTTATAACAACATTGGGCTTGGATTTGCAATAAAACTTGGGCCATTGCAGCTTTATATTATAAACGATAACCTTACAGCAGCACTTAACCCTCTGCAAGCCCGCGGAGTAAATATGCATTTGGGTATGAATTTACTATTTGGTTGCAGACAAAAGGTAGATTTGCCATCATATGAAGAATAGTTGACATACGCTTTACAATATTAGACCCCGTATAAACAATTGATTTATACGGGGTTTTCTTTTATTCTACCATTGCAAGAGGCAGTTCATGTTTTCATTACATGATATCGTTGCCAGTGCCTAATTCTTTCACTTGCTGGCGTGCATAAAGAGTAAACTCCTGCAAAGGTGCTCTGTTTTCTTCAGGCAGCGTTTCGGCGTATTCTTCTGCTTCAACTATCGCTTCTTCAGCTTCCTTCTGATTTTTGAACATATCAAGTCCTTTTTCAGCAGCAACTGCGAAAGCTTCGAGCTTCACTTTTAGCTTTTCCATCACATTTTTACCATTTCTATCCAAATCGGACAAAATAAGACTGGATAATCTTTTCATTTCCTGCACCATGGCATCAAGTTCAGCATCGCGCTGTTTCTTGCGTTCCAAAATGTCTTTGTTCTTGTTCTCATAATCTTTCTTCCAAGCTCCAAAAAAGCCCTTTGCATTTTCCGAAAATGATTTTTCTTCCATAATCCTTAGAAATTTATTTTATTTACAATATACAAAAAAATGTATAAACCCAATCGTCCCCTACGGATTATATCTGGATTGCTCCAGCAACTGCTGTGCATCTTGCATATTCAATAACTGTAGTAAGGTGATTTCAGGATGATTTTTCATATAACTTTCCACGATGCGATAACCGATAAAAACCAAAGCACGCGGCGCAGAATTCTGGCCCAAAGGTGCAGTAAAAGGTGCATCACTCACAAATTTTCTAATTTGTTCACTTTCTGTCAAGTATATCTTATCGTTTTCTACTAAATAAGTCCAGATACTAGTCTCATTCGTTACTGCCCATTTCCAATGTTCTGCACTGTAATTCCAAAGAATTGTATCCTGAACCTCAGGCAGTAGATTTTTGAGCACATATTGTATTTTCCCTTCGTAAATAAAACTATGGAGCAAGGTATTGCCATAATTTGTGTCAAACTCGAAATCGTTGTATAAGAGAGCTGTAAGCATATCAGGCACCATGCGATCCTGATGCATTCGCATACGCTTATAGTTATCAATATGCAGCAAAGAGTAGAATCTGTGATTCCTACCCAAGTATTTTTCCATACTAAAAATAAGCAAACTATCTGACGCTAACACACTCTGATTGAACCCGCTGATAGTAAAATAGATGTCGAGTTTAATATTGGGTCTCAGGTAATAAGCATACATTTTCAGTCCTTCTGAAATCTGTTTCCGAAGCGCCGAAATATCAGTAAACTGTTTGTTGGTTTCAAGCAACACTTCCCGAATAACGGTATCGGTCAGAAAACTCCTGAAATAATATGGAAATTTCGAGTCGATTGGATTTCCAAGCTGAATCATTTCTTGCGAAAAGACTTGCATAAAAATCGGATGGTTATTTAGCCATTCCGGAATGGTATTCTCCAACTCATCAGATCGCTGAACCGACAGTATAGAATCGAAGCGTATCATACTTACATCGGTGGAAACATTGCTTAAATCGGGTTTTTCAATACCTTCATTACAAGCCATCAGTACAAAAGGCAATAAAATAATGCAAAAAAACTTTCTCATACTCTAAATTTTAACCACATTCGTAATAAATTTTATGCAATAACTAAAAAAGTTGCAAAAAAATTGCAAAAAGAAATGAAAACGATTTTTAAAATTCAATTTACTGATAGTATATTTGTATGTTGTACAACATTATTGAAAACGTATGCAAAAGAAATTAAACTGCGATAACATTATTGAATCAAAAGATTCAATTTTTAACTTCCTTGGTGTTGAAGAGAAAGAAATATTGCTACGAAATCATTTATGTGCATCGTTTAAGAAAGGAGATATAATATACAAGGAAGGCGATAAGCCCTCAGGACTGGTATGTTTATCAGTTGGCAAAGTCAAGGTTTTTAAAGAAGGTGTTGGTGGCCGCGAGCAAATAGTACGTATGGCCAGGCCGGTTAATTTTATTGGATACAGAGCTCTTTTTGCGGACGAGAGTTATAACTCTTCAGCAGTAGCCATAGAAGATTGTACCATATGCATTCTTGACAAAGAAAGCCTCTTGCGTGTTATGCGCAACAATGGTGAACTTGGAATACGAATGACTAAGTATCTGGCCCAGGAATTAGGTTTTTCTACTATGCGTACTGTAAGTCTTACACAAAAGCACATAAGAGGCCGTCTTGCAGAATCACTATTATTTCTGAGCGACACCTATGGTTTTGAAGATGATGGCACTACCTTAAGGGTATATCTCTCCCGCGAAGACCTTGCCAGCTTATCAAATATGACCACATCGAATGCCATTCGCACATTATCCACCTTTGCTATAGAAGAAGTAATAGGCTTAGAAGGCAGGAAAATAAAACTATTGGATCTACACAGACTATTAAAAATAAGCGAAATGGGCTAACAATCTATTAGTTATAAATAGGCGTGTACCGCTTTACGGTATCTGTGTTATCATAAACCCTTTGCATCAGATGATTTTTGATGCGTTCATTGTCCTTAGGTACAACAATCTGAAAAACGGTTTTATTTTTATTGTCGAGCTTACGGGAGATAAGCCATGGATTGAAATACTTGAGCATTTTATAAGATATATTCAAACTATGAGCAAAATGAGCAAGATTGGCAACCGAAGAATCAATATTCACGGTAGAAGTTTCAAAAATGGGATACAAATCATCTGAATTCAAAACAAAACCATACTGCTGAGGATCTTCAAAAATCATTTTGAACGCTATAGTTCGATACACATATCGACCGGTTTCCCTATTTAGCAACAGATCATAATAATTATTCTCCATCTGAAATTTCATTTGCTCGTCGAGCGCCCCCTGCCCCATATTGAATGCAGCACACACCAATGCCCAATTGTTGTATTTAGCATAAAGCCGATTCAAATATTTACAGGCAGCAACAGTGCTTTTCTCAACATGATATCGCTCATCTACATCATCGTTTATTATCAGGCCAAACTCCTTACCCGTAGCATCCATAAACTGCCAAAAGCCTTTTGCGCCAGCCGGTGAAACCTCGTTAAGCAAACCTGTTTCTGTAACAGCCAGATACTTCATATCATCCGGAATATTGTATTTCTTCAGAATAGGCTCTATGAGCGGAAAAAATCTCGAAGCACGTTTAATAATTGTAAAAGTATTTGAATGCCAATATGCAACCGAGTATAATTCTCGGTCCAGTGCCTCTTTCACATCCACAAACTTTAGTGGTACCGGCTCGTTTGCAAAACTCATAGTTGCAGGCAATCTGAATGGTTTAAGTTCATATATAGGAACCGGGTATGTAGAAGAATTTTTGTTTGAATACCCAATAGCAGGTCCAAATCCTGCAAGATGCACTATTACAGACAAAAGACTAAGTACAACAATAACGATAATAATACGCTTCAACATTGAATTCACAATTAATATTTCTGATTATAAAGCAATAGACTGCAAATGTCCATATTTTTTTTTATTTTTGCCTACATAAACGAAAAACGGCATAAAAATAGTGTTAACCACAAAGTAATATGCTAATCAGAAAAATGATTCAGTCCAGTTTTATGTAATGAAAGAAAATGCTGGCTAAGGGGCTGAAAAGTTTTTTAAATAAGTATGTTTCTTTATATTTGAAAGAATAAAAAGCTACCATATATGAAGTTAAATCTTCAATTGAACATTCGCAACAAATCGTATGTGATAATAGCTGTTGTAGTGATTTTAGTAATTGCTGTACAGTTCTATTCATATACTACTTTTAATAAAATCAATGAGTTATCAGTTTATCGCGAAAATCTGAATTCTCTGCAAAATTCGTTTTTGCTGTTAAACAGACACGAACGTAGCTTCAACTTACAATACGAAAACAATACAGAGTTTTTCAAGACTGGTGACGACAAGAACATCACTGCCTTCAATAAAACCTATGATGAGATAAAAGAAAAAGCAACTTACCTTAGAAATAGCGATTTTACTAAAGATGAGAAACTTGATCAGTTTGTTGGGAATACACTCGAGTATCTAACCAACTACAAAAAGCTATTTACTACCCAAACTCAAAAGCTCAAAGAATTGGGTAACTCCAAATATGGTATTATATACAAGCTACATCAGATATCAGCATCGGTAACAACACAATCACCAACCCCCGGTTTGAAAGTTTTTGCTGACGCCTTGCGCAATTCACAGTTGGAGTATCAGATTTCGGGAGAAATAAAATCTTACAATCAGTTCATCAGTACATATAATCAGATGGTGGCCAATATTGTAAGCGATACATCTTATAATGAAGAAACTATCCTTCCTTTTGCAAAATCCATGGAAGAGTATTTCAACCTCTTTGTGGCATATAAACTACTAACTGAAGAAATTGGCATAAATGAACAAGAAGGTATACGTGGTGAGCTAAAAAGACAGGTACAAAGAATAGAACCTGAGCTTAGCCAGTCAAAACTCCTGATTGACGAAAAAATAAAAGATTATAAATCAATCACTACTACTACTTTCTTCTTGCTGTTATTTCTGTTAGTGGTCATTCTTATAGCCATCATCATACAGTTTGCCAGTACCATAGTAAAACCCATGCATCAGTTGCGCGATTTTATTAAAACCCTGAGCAAAGGAGACTTGCCTGAAAAAGCAATCATCTTTGAACAAAAAGATGAAATTGCGGAAATGGCAGATGCCCTGAATGAATTAGTAGAAGGATTGAAAAAAACGACTCAATTTGCGACTCTCATCGGTAAAGGCCATTTTGATGCAGAATTTACGCCACTAAGCAAACGCGATGAGTTGGGTACTGCCCTATTAGACATGCGCAACAACCTGAATCAAGCAAAAATAGAAGAAGAAAAAAGAAATATAGAAGCCAACCAACGCAAATGGGCCAACGAAGGACTTACCCGTTTTGCAGAATTGTTGCGCAAAAATTTCGATAATTACGATGAGTTTACTTACGAAATAATAAGTGAACTAGTACAATATGTTGACGCCAACCAAGGTGCATTGTTTCTTCTCAACGATAATGCAGACAACCAGGAAGACGACAGATACTTGGAGCTTGTAGCTGCTTATGCATACGACCGACGTAAGTATATTGACAAAAAAGTGCTTCAAGGTGAAGGACTTGTAGGTACATGTGCGCTCGAAAAACAAACCATATACATAACCAACTTGCCACAAGACTATGTAACCATAGCATCAGGCTTGGGACAAGCTAGCCCCAAAAGTTTGCTAGTAGTTCCTCTTAAGCTGAATCAGGAAGTATACGGTATTGTGGAGATAGCCTCATTCAAAGAATTTAAAAAATATGAAATAGAGTTTGTTGAGAAAATAGCCGAAAGTGTGTCCTCAACTTTACAATCAGTAAAGATAAACGCCAAAACAGCACGACTCTTAGAACAATCACGAAGACAAGCCGACGAAATGGCTGCACAAGAAGAAGAGATGCGCCAAAACCTAGAGGAATTGCAAGCCACACAAGAAGAACGCTCACGAAGGGAAGCTGAAATGCGTGGTATACTAGAAGCCATAGACTCTTCATCTTTACTCATTGAAATAGATACTGAAGGTAAAGTTTCGGAAATAAACGATAAATACCTGAGTCTGATAAACAAAAGCTACGACGAGGTGATAGGCCTTAATTACTGGCAATTCATACAGCCAGATAAATCAGAAAAGGAAACGTCCGATTTTTGGCAAATGATGCACAAAGGGCTTGTAGTGGAAGAAGAACATCATATACTTTACGATGATTTAGATATATGGCTATCGCAAGTATATGCCCCTGTTATAGATACCGATGACAATTTTTACAAAATACTGAATCTTGCTACCAATATAACCCAATCTAAACGCCAACAAGAAGAGCTTCTTGAACAAGCAGAAGAAATGGCAGCTCAGGAAGAGGAGATGAAGCAAAATTTTGAAGCGCTGCAGCTTACACAAGATGAAATGGAGAAAAAGCAAGCTGAGTTGGAAGATGCATATGAAAAGATGAAAGGCAACGAAGCCGTTCTGAAAAAAGCCATTGAAACATCGAGAGAAAAAGAAAAAGAAATTCGTGAAAAAAACATGGAATTGGAATTGAAGAGCAAAGAACTTCACCAAAACATGGAAGAGCTATACGCCACTCAGGAGCAACTATCGAAAAAAGAAAATGAGTTGAGAGCAAACCTCAATGCAGTTGAGCAAACCAGTATATTTGCAAGTTTCGATATGGACGGCCTGCTTCTTACTGCGAATCAAAACTTTTTAGACGCACTCGGTTACGAAATGACTGAACTGCAAAATATGCACCACCGTATGCTGATACCCACAGAGCATAGGCGGACCGATGAATATAAGAATTTGTGGAGAGACTTGAATCAGGGCAAAAATGTAGTTGGCACCTTCGGTCTACTTTCGAAAAGCGAAAAACAACTCACCATAGAAGGAAACTATATGCCTCTCAAGTCTGATGACGGAAGTTCAAAAGTTATTTTATTCGGTTTCAACCTTACCCATGTAATTGGTAGCTACGAAGAGAAAATAAAAGAACTTGAAAATAAACTCAATGATAAAGGTTTATAACAAAACCTGATTCATTCACACCAAAACTACTCAAAACAAAAAACCGGAAGTGCATTTACTTCCGGTTTTTATATTTAATTAGGGCTTATATTTTTGCAAACTAAGCTTTTGTACTAGTCATTTCAGTGAAATATTTATAAAACAAAGGTATGGTTTCTATGCCTTTGTAAAAATTGAAAAGTGGATAGTTCTCGTTGGGTGAGTGTATGGCATCAGACTCAAGACCAAAGCCCATAAGTATGGTTTTAATACCCAAAATTTGCTCGAATGTGGAAATAATAGGTATACTACCACCACTACGCACAGGAACCGGCAGTTTACCAAAAGTTTCTTCAATGGCCTTGCTAGCTGCTCTATATGCTGCAGTATCTATAGGTGCTACGTACCCTTGTCCGCCATGCAATACTTTCACATTTATCTTCACAGTAGGAGGTGCTATTTTGTTGAAATGTTTTACAAACAGCTCACTTATTTTAACATGATCCTGATTTGGAACCAACCTCATCGAAATTTTGGCATATGCTTTTGATGGAATAACGGTTTTAGCACCTTCGCCGGTGTATCCGCCCCATATACCATTCACATCCAAAGTCGGACGAATGCCGGTGCGTTCAGGAGAAGTATAGCCGTTTTCACCATGTACCTCTTTTATGTCGAGGGCTGCTTTATATTCATCGAGGTTGAAAGGTGCTTTAGCCATCTGATCGCGCTCTTCTCTTGAAACTTCAATCACATCGTCGTAAAACCCTTCCACGGTAACCATATTGTTATCGTCATGCAAAGAAGCAATCATCTTAGCAAGAATGTTAGCAGGATTGGCAACCGCACCACCAAACAGACCACTATGCAGATCTTTATTTGGTCCGGTTACTTCCACCTCAACATAGCTCAGGCCACGAAGCCCGGTTGTAATGCTAGGTATATCCTGCGCTATCATGCCGGTATCCGACACCAAAATAACATCGGCCTGAAGCATATCTTTGTATTTATGGCAGAAAGCAGCCAGATTCGGCGAACCAACTTCTTCTTCCCCTTCAATCATAAATTTCACGTTGCAAGGCAAAGTATTGGTATTTACCATCAGTTCAAATGCCTTTGCGTGCATAAAACTTTGTCCTTTATCGTCGTCGGCACCACGGGCAAATATTTTTCCATCTCTTATTTCAGGCTCAAAAGGAGGCGATTTCCATAAATCGATTGGATCTACAGGCATTACATCCATATGTGCATACACCAATACTGTTGGAAGCTTGGGATCTATTATTTTTTCACCATATGTCACCGGATTTCCATCGGTTTCAAGTATCACAGCCTTATCAGCACCTGCATTGAGCAGTGCCTTTTGCCAATACTCGGCCGCTTTGTACATATCAGGTTTGTGTTGCGAAAGTGAACTCACAGAGGGGATACGAATAAGTTCAAACAATTCATCGAGGAATCGTTGTTTATTTTTTTCAATATAATCGTTTATGTAACTCATTATAATATATTTAACTGTTTATTATTTATCAATTTTAGTAGCATCGAAACTTAAAGAAGTATACCAATCCAATCCGAATCGCCTAATCAAAGGCTCTTTCAGATATACCCAAAGCGGTGTTCCGGTTTCCTTCCCATATTTACGTCCGGCCTTACAAATATCGAGTTGCTGATAGTTGACTGCAGCAAACCGCGTGTATTCAGTTACCCTGATTGGAAATAAGTGACATGAAACAGGTTTGCGAAATTGCACAACCCCATCGAAGTAAGCTTTTTCTATAGCACATTTTGTAACCCCATTCTCCACAAAGGTATAGGCGCATTGCAGATTATTAACGAGAGGTGTTACGGTATCGCCATCGCTATCTACTACAGAAGTACCCTGATTTTCAATTTCTTGTATATGCTCGTCTGACAAATACGGCAATATATATGGGTAAATTTCTTCTAAGATTATAGCTTCTTCATCAGTAAGGGGTGCTCCACTATCACCATCCACACAACATGCCCCCTTACAAGCATCCAAGTTGCAGGTAAACTTATGGTTTATTACATCCAGGCTTATTATTGTCTTTTCTATCTCTAACATGATATTCTTGATGCACAGAAAAAGTTAAGGGCGATTTTCAGGATTTAGTACAGTAAATTCCTGAACTTCTTTGAATTTTGTTTTATTTTTATAAATATATCCTATTACCCCTTCTGCTTCAGATTTTATGGGGAATTTTTCTTCAATCCAACTCACATTACGTTCCGGATTTTCAGGATATTCATGAATTTGAGCTACTGCGACTATAATGTCATCTTCGCCAAATAAAGTGTCTTGCATATTGCCTCCCTTTTTGAATACAGTAAGAGGTACTTTTTTTCCATTGACCCACAAATAGGTAAAAGAAATATTTTCAGAATCGGCATTTGCTTTTATTTCAAATTTAAATTTCACCCCACGCCCTGCTTGAATGTGCCCACCGGCGTATTCCTGACGAGTAGCAATTAATACTTCTGGTTTTGGTGAAGGGCACATGTTCTGAAAGACAACAAGTTGCAATAAAAAAATGATAACGTAATTCATGAGTTCCAAATAGTTCGATGAACAAATCTAAGAAAAAAAAAGCAATCTGCAAACCTATGAGAATGTACCCAAACACAAAATTCGACATATAATTGTATTTTTTAACTTATTAATTGTAAGCCTTATCAATTCTGGAGTTTGATTTGGCTCAATTTTGGTACATAGATAAGTTGTGAAATTAGATAAAAAATGTAATTTTAGATTTAAAATTTTGGCAACATGAAGAACACAATTTTCATACTTTTCATATTGATGTCATTTCAGAATTGGGCTCAGCCTTATACTTTTCATAGAGACCTGAAATCACTGCCTGAATGGATAAGCAATAAAGATTTCGAGAAGAAATATAACCTCAAAGCTTTGGAATATAATCGAAGTGAAACCAAACTTGGAGAAGTTCCAGGTTTTCAGATGGTTAAATTTGAGATGCGTACCCGAAATACAGAGCTTGGAACTACAAAAATTGAATACTTTTTAGGAAGTGCCGATAAAAATAATTTCATAAGTCAGACCTCAGAGCTCTCATCCAATACCTACAAATCAGACGAAGTTCCTATACATGACACTTGGTTCATAGCAAGCCAAAACTTGATACTCAATAAAAAAGTAAGCCTGGCAGATATCTCACAAAACAATGCAGATACTACATATTCTTACTATATGGTAAAAAATACAGGCCATATAGTTTTTTTGGGTAGTACTATGGTGCGTCCATACACAGATGAAGCAGACTCAGATTCAATACCACTCGCTCAAACATTGCTCGAAATAGACATGCTTGAATCGGGCACAGACCAATATTTGGGTAAAATGACCAAAACTATGAAAAATATGGGTAAAGACTCGCTACTCACTGTTTACAATAACAATACAGATACAAGAAAAATAATTTGTACTATAGGTAAAAATGAAAAGATAGAATTGTATTTTGATAAAAATAGTCTCCGATTGGTAAAACATGAATTGAATACTTCCTCAAAACAAACCGGGAAATATTACTTCATGAATGAAAAAATGGTTCTTTTTCTGAAGAACGATGCAAAAGATCCAATAGATGTAATAGCGCCTGAGTATCAGGAAGAAGAAATTAAATACCTCAAAATCAGCGCACATTTTTTTCAATTTTTATCAAACAACTAACCCACTTGATTGTTAATTTTAAATTCGTTACATTTAAATGTTTATTCTAAAGACATATTTCGTATGCCAATGATTTCATCGAAAATAAGATATACAGCATGTCTCGCAGTATTTTTCATACTGATGGTAAGTGCTTTACCTTCTAATGCACAAAGCAGCACCGACTGTGGAGGTAAAGCTAAAAGCGACCGATTCAGGGCATTCTATTGCGAAGAATGCCGTAATAATACTTTTGAAATGACTGAATACCGAAACAAAGCTTTCAAATATAAAATAAATTTGCCCAGCAATTACAAAATCATTGAATACACCAAAGACAACAGACTTTTTGCTTATGACCCCAATGTGGCGCAAAATTTACAAAGTTTTTCTATCACAGTTATTGATACTCGTTATCATCCAACATTTGATGCATATTTTGTAGAATATGTAAACTATTTCAATAATTTCATACTCGATGAAGGTGAATTTTTTTCGTATGGTATATTTCAGACCGATGCCAAAGAAGCCAAATATTTGTTTCATGAATACCAAAATAACGGAAAAGATGTTTTCAGTTTAAAAATTTTTATTCATGCAGAAAGAAAAGTTTTTATCATCGACTTTGCAGGCTTGCAAAACAACTATTTCGATATTTTGTGCAAGTACCTCTGGATAGTATACTCCTTTAGAGATTCTCAGAATTTTTAATCTTTCGTATTATACTAATTCCATCGCGGAAAGGTAACATGACACATTCTACCCGGTCATCACTTGCAACCATATTATTGAACGCAATAATGCCTTTGGTATCTGGATCTGTATCAGGCTCGGTTTCCAGTACTTTACCACCCCAAAGCACATTATCGGCCAATATATATCCCCCAACACGTAATTTACTAAATATCAAATCGTAATAGAGTGGATAGTTGGCCTTATCTGCATCAATAAATACCAAATCATACATGTGTGGTAAGTTAGGTATCACAGTAGCAGCCTCACCTATATGCAAAAATATTTGCCTGCTATGTTCCGACTGTATAAAATATGAACGAATAAATGATTCCAATTCATCGTTGGCTTCTATAGTATCCAATCGGCCATCCGGTGGCAAAGATTCTGCAAGGCACAAAGCTGAATAGCCAGTATATGTACCAATTTCAAGAATACTTTTTGGACGCACCATATGCGATATCATGCTCAAAAGCCTGCCCTGCAATGCACCCGATAGCATACGTGGGTTGAGTATTTTTACCATGGTATTGCGATTCAACACCTTAAGTAATTCAGATTCGGGGCTTGTATGCCCGCTCAGATATTCTTCGAGTTTTATTTTCATATCAACCAACCAAAATATTAGATATATACAAGGCGACTAAAATTATCAGGATTAAGCATTTCACGCGAAATAGCATTGAAATCTTCACAGGTAGCATGGGCAATTTTTTCATAGAAAATGTCATATGTATCTACCCTATTCAGAAACATAATTGCTTTTACAGCACCAAACAACTGGCTCTCCTTGTTTTCTTGCGCCAATTTTAATTGGCCCAAATACTGTCTTTTAAGTTTTTGAAATTTAATTTCGGAAACTCCGGATTCTAGTTTTTTCTTCAATTCACGGTTTATCAAATCTACGGCCTTATCCAAATCAGGTTTATCGGAGGCGAAATATATAGAAAAGGTACCTGTGTCTGAGTAGGCATTATAGCTAGAATCAATCTGATAAACAAGGCCATGACGTTCGCGTACAATCATATTGAGCAATGCACTAAAATTTGGTCCTGCAATGTAATTATTGATCATATGAGCTACATACCAGTTTTTGTCTACACTGCTAGGTGCATTTCCTCCCATAATACAATGGGTTTGGTGAAACTTACGTTTTTCTATTTTTACCTGTGGTATTATTCTGTAAGGCAAAGCCCTTTCAATTTCAGTTTTGAGCTGTAGTACATTTGGTATACGCTTTTCAATAAATGCAACTACCTTTTCAACCGGAACATCGCCCAAAAAGCCAATGACCATATTGGATGCAGTGTAAAACTTTTGATAAAAAGCTAAAATATCTTTGCGCTGAATTTTTTTTAGACTTTTGGCATTTCCCAGAATATTGTGGGCTAAGGGATGCTCATTAAAAAGTAGTTCATCGAACTGGTCGCTTATGGCTTCAGCAGGTGCGTCTTTGTACGACAGGATTTCATCGAGAATCACATTTCGCTCCTTTTCAATTTCATCATCCGGAAAACTCGGATTTATGGCCAAGTCAAGTACCAAATCGACTGCACGAGCCATGTCAATCTTCAGGCAATTGGCGTAATAAGTAGTATATTCCTTTGTGGTGAAAGCATTTAAATCGCCGCCCACATCTTCAATTCTATTTATCAGTTGAATATTGTTTCGAGTTTTTGTGCCTTTAAACACCAAATGCTCAATAAAATGTGCCATCCCTTCCTGCTCAGGAAGCTCGTCGCGAGAACCCACACCTACGGTTACGCCACACCAAATGAGCTCTGTAGGAGTCTGTATATGCACCAAACGCATTCCGGAAGATAATTGAACAACAGTAAAATTCATAAAGAAATCTTTTTGAAAGCGTTTGTATACTAATGCCTGATAAGCGCATCGTAGCAAGCCTGATGCATAGCAGGTCTGATATTCAAATCATACAATTTTTGATTGGAACGGTAAGGCGATACCCTGTTGGATAGGAAAATAAATATAAGCTCATTGTCTGGATCTGCCCAAATAAAAGTGCCGGTAAAGCCGCCATGACCAAAACTGGCGGCACTGGCCATAGGCGCAGGATATGCTTTTGAAAGAGGCAAAATGTTATTGTTTATCAGGGGTTTGTCCCAACCAAGGGCACGTCGGTTGCCATATGCTAAAAAAGGGGTAACCAGAAAAGAATCAACAGTAGCTTCGCTATAAAACCTTGTTCCGGCAAATTCACCTTTATTCAGTATCATTTGCATATATTTAGCCAAATCTGTGGCAGTACCAAATAATCCGGCATGCCCGCTAATACCGCCAAGCAACGCAGCACCTTCATCGTGAACAAAACCACGAAGCAAGGTATTTCTAAAAAAAGTATCGCGCTCGGTAGGTACAATGCGATCTGAATTGAAATAATGCCATGCATTATATGTAAAAGTATGCGCACCAAGCGGTATATATAAGGTTTCTTTCAAATAGGTATCGAAATGGCGGAATGTAAGTTTCTCGATTATTTTAGGATATACATAAAACGAAAGATCTGAATACTTGTATTCGGTTTTCTCTAGCAATTCAGAATCACGAATCATAGAAAAAATCTTTTTATCTGCCTTTCGAGTAATATATAAACCCGGGCTTATTTCAGAAATGGTTTTATATGAATGCTGCCGTGTAATGTATTTAGAATTGAAGGTTTTATCTTCGTTTATGAATTCTTTATAAAAAGGAATCCAAGGTGTGAGTCTGGCCTGATGGGCAAGTGCTTCTCTGAACGTAATATCTTGCTTATTGCTACGTCGCCATTTGCGATAATACTTCGAAATCTTGTCATCAAAATCAAAATCGTCGGCCTCATATAGCATCATCAAAGCAGGCAATGTAGCCACCACTTTGGTTATAGAAGCTAAATCATACAATGCATTTGGGGTAACTACAACCATGGAATCATCAAACATACTCCCGTATGTTTGATGAAAAATAATAGCACCTTTGCGCACCACCATAACCTGACATCCGGGATATGCCTTTTCGTTCAGGCCAAGTATTGCAATGGAATCAATCGCATGTTTGAGTTTAGAAGAATTTACATCTACTTGCTCACCAATGGCATAACGCAGTTGATGACCCCCTTTGGAATGTATGCCAAATCCTAATTTGAACCCGATGTTCAGATTCAACGATAGTTTACCTTTAATTTCGATGGCACCAAAAAGAGACTGAGCCAGAATTTGCTCTACCATCTCTCCACGCTGCCAACCAATCAGAATAGCTCGTACCGAGCTCAAATTTATACCATTGAGTGCATATGGGTTTCCGGGCCATACCAATATGGTTTCGTTTTGTTTCGATATCTTTTCAATCAATTTAACAGTTTGAGCAGATACTCCATAGTTTTGCTTCGGGTACACTTGTATACCATGCACAGAAACTATAACTTTTCTGAATTTTTTCAAACTTCTCAAAAGGCTATCAATGTTTTTGTCAGACAAATCTTTGATTATAATATTCTGAATATTCGCATAGTTGCCGCTCATTTTCTGAAAAGCAGATAAAGAATCAGCACCAATTGCTACTGATGCAATAGAATAAGTAAATGTTTTGAGAAGAGGTACAGCATTGGTCTGTTGCAATAAAACTATTGAAGACTCAAACAAATTGCGAATTAGCGCTTGAGTAGAAACATTATTTAAATCTGAATACAGATTCTCTGTCTCGGTTTCTATTTTGGTACGAATCCCATTTCTATATTTGGCTCGGAGTATTCGTTTACATTTTTTCTCAATTAGATCTATGCTTATTTCCCCGTTCTGAAGGGCTTTTTCAAGATAATTTATAGAAAAAACAGGATCGGCAGAGTATAGTAAAATATCATTCCCGGCCAAAAGTGCTTTCAGTTCAATTTCGCCAGGCTTATAATCGTTTGTCACGCCTTTCATATTCAGTGCATCGGTCATCACTAAGCCATCAAAGTTCAATTTTCTTACAAGTATTCCATTTATAATACTATCGGAAAAAGTAGAAGGAATACTATTGGCTTGTAAAGCTGGCATATTCAGATGCGCCACCATCACTGCATCTACACCACTATTAATGAGCTCTTTGAAAGGTTTCAATTCAATTGAATCTAAGCGATTAAAACCATACGGTACTACAGGCAAATCAAAATGAGAATCAGTTTCAGTATCGCCATGCCCCGGGAAGTGTTTAGCGCAGGTCAATATACCTGAAGATTTCATTCCATCATTTATCCATCTCACCTGTCGCGCTACCCGATTGGCATCTGAGCCCAACGACCTGAAATTGATAACCGGATTAAGCGGATTATTATTCACATCGGCAACAGGCGCCAAATTCATATTTACCCCCATCCTCATAAATTGCCGTCCCATTTCGTATCCTGCATACCAAAGAAGTGAATCGCTTTGAATGGCCCCTAGAGTCATCAGGTAGGGGAACCGTACACCATCAGTAAGCCGCATGGCTGGGCCCCATTCCCCATCAATAGCCACAAACAAAGGCGTACGTGCAGTATTCTGAAATCTATTCGCCAACTGGGCAGTACGCAATGTAGTCCCCTGAAAAAAAACAACCCCACCAATACCCTGAGAAACCAGTTTGTCAATGTCATTTTCATGAGCAGCATCCCTATTACTATAAACGGCTATCATAAAAAGTTGTGCAATTTTATCGCGTTGCGTCATTGCACTAAGTTGTTTCTCAACCCATAGTTTTTCATCTTCCGAACTGTAATATGAGTATGCCACTTGTGCAACAGAGCGGCTTGAAAGGGTGATAAAAATGACTAAAAATATATATTTTGAAAGTTGCATATAACCTAACTTTTAGGGTAGCTAATTTATAAGTTTTACTGATTAGAATATATTGTATTAAAAAAAATACTCCTATCTTTGATCAATCAATATCAAATTGACCAAAATCTAAATCAAAAATATGGATAGTTTATTTATAAAAGGAATTTCTGGCGAATACGATGTACCCACAATCAGGTTCGACGCCATAACCGGCTCGTTAGAAATTAGCGGAAAGTCTTTTCTTGAAGATACTCTCGGCTTTTATATTCCGATTCTAGATTGGCTCGAAAAATTTTCACATCAAGCAATTTCCATAGTCTTCGACGTTAAACTTGAATACTTCAACACCAGTAGTGCAAAAGTGATTTTTGAGATGATTGCAATACTGAGCCGTTTTGAACACGAAGGCGGGAGCCTTATCATAAATTGGTATGTAGATGAAGATGATGCCGATATTGAAGAAGAAATAATGGAAATTGAAGAAAACTTGGGTGTGCACATCAACCTGATGAAAGTAAATAATCTGGATAAATTTCTAAATAGTTGAACCTAGCCATGAAATGGATAGTTGTTTGGCTATCGATACTAACATGGCAGTGCAGTACTCAATCTGCACCTATACCGGGTGCTCACCAATGGGATAAATATCAAAATTTTCTTATAGGCAAAAAAATAGGCATCGTTGCAAATTCTACCTCAAAGGTTGAGAATATGCACTTGGTAGATTTTCTGTATTCCAAAGGTGTCAATATTCAATACATTTTCGCGCCTGAGCATGGTTTCAGAGGAGATAAAGATCCGGGTGCCCATTTTTCTGACACCGTAGATCTTGCAACAGGTATTCCCATAGTAGGTTTATTTGGAAAAAACAAGCAGCCTACCGCAGAACAGATGAAAAACCTGGATGTGCTCATATTCGATATTCAGGATGTAGGAGTGAGGTTTTACACATACATCTCCACCATGCATTATGTAATGAATGCGTGTGCCATGTACAACAAACCCCTTATTGTGCTTGATCGTCCCAATCCGCTTGGAGACCAAATAGATGGGCCCGTTCTGAAACCTGAATTCAAATCGTTTGTGGGCATCCATCCCATACCGGTGGTTCATGGACTTACAGTAGGCGAACTGGCTTTAATGATAAACGGAGAAATGTGGCTCGACAATAAAGAGAAAGTAGACCTTACAGTGATTCCGGTTGCAAATTATACCCACAACACGCAATACGAGCTTCCAGTAAAACCTTCGCCCAACTTGCCCAATTATTTATCTATCAGACTATATCCTTCGCTTTGTTTTTTTGAAGCCAGCAAATTCAGCATAGGCAGGGGTACCGATTTTCCTTTTCAGGCTATAGGATACCCCGAAAAAAAACAATTTGGCAGTTTTACTTTTACGCCTGAAGACAGGCCAGGTATGATGATGAATCCGCCTGCCGAAGGCCAGATATGTTTTGGAATAGACCTTAGAAATGCCGACCCAACCGAAAAATTCACATTGAAATACCTACTGGATATGCGCACCAAGTGCGGCGATAGCATTCCTCTCATCAGCAATGAAAAATGGTTTAACCTATTAGCAGGAAACGACTTACTTCTGAAACAAATAAAACAAGGCCTTTCCGAAGATGAAATAAGGCAAAGTTGGCAACCCGAACTGGATGCATACAAAAAAATGCGTATCAAATACCTTATTTACAAAGATTAATCAAATAGATGATTTAATTCTTTTTCAGGAGTTTAATCGGTGTTTTCAGTATTATGCTTGCATCTTGCATTACCCAAGCTTCCCATTGGGCAGGGAATTCAAATTTTTCGGGCAATTCCAATACAATTTTACTAATATCCCCGGCATTTGTACTTAGTACGGTAGTATTCGCAGCATAGTTTATATACAAAGGAATCATCCGTTCGGTATCTACCAGAATGATAGAGAAACGGTGTTGCGAGGGGTAAATATGCTCGTCGTTGGTATTATTCAATTCTACCCACAAGCGGCCTTTTTCGGTGGCAGTAGATTGTACTACCCCTGCTTCCTTCAACTCAATACCCATTACTTTATTGCTCTTAATGGCAGATGAGGCAGCGTCCTGGGTAATAAAAGTTCCTGTAACCAGCAATTTCTTGTATACATCGTTCGCCAAGCCAGCAGCTACCAAATATTTGCCAAATGTAGGGATAGAAAGCACCTTGGTATCTGCATACATAGTAGCACCTTGCCTGATTGTGGTATTGTATTCAAATTCGCCCCTCAACTCAAGCAAATTAAATGGTATAGGTATACCGGTAACAGGCATTATCATTCCCTGGTTTTCCAGAATAAAGGCATTATTGCGGTAAGAGCCTTGCATGGGGAACAAAAATTCGGATTTGGGATCGAACTGCAATTCATTATTTTCATTTCGTTTGGCACCAGCTATCAGAGCCATCCATTTTCCGGCACCGGTATCATCAGGCTTCGAAACATAAATAGGCGTTACTATCCAATCCATATAATCAAATCCAATCTGGTTGAGGCTAG
>JFJP01036239.1_pt1 | contig 20964 bp, 15 predicted proteins | sample 431651 | NCBI WGS metagenome assembly JFJP01 (sample SAMN02602958, study PRJNA72255) | Microbial mat metagenome, whole genome shotgun sequencing project. | biome: fresh water; feature: sink hole; material: water; isolation source: purple microbial (photo- and chemosynthetic) mats found in...
ACGTGACGATGGGAGCGCCGACCTTCAACCATGTGACCTCCTACGCCAAGAACAAGGAAGCGGCGTTCAAGTTCATCGCCTGGATGGGCGGTCCCGAAGGCGCGAAGATCGCGGCCCTTGCCGGCGTACTTCCCGCGACCATCAATCCTGAAGTCAAGGCCGTACTCGCCAAGGCGTTCCCGGACGCCCAGTCCCTGGATTACTTCACCGAAACCAAGAAAGCCTATCCGATGCTCATGACCAAATACGGCTCGAGGATCGAAGCCCAGATCAACACCATGATCGAGGAATATCTCCTCGGCAAGATCACCGAAGCCGACTTCGACGCCAAGATGCAGGCGGGACTCAAGGAAATCGTCGCTACGACGAACTGATTCCCGACAGTTCCGGGTCGCGGCTCGCCTTTGCGTGAGCTGCGGCTTTTTCTTTTCAGCTGGAGCATACATGCAGAATATCAAACGAACACCCTGGCCCATAGTCGCTGCCTTCATCCTGCCGAGCCTCGTCGGGTTCATACTGTTCATCGTCGTTCCGATCATCGTGGCATTCGGTATTTCGCTCACGACTTTTTCGGGCGGTCCCCGCTTCCGTTTCATCGGGCTCAAGAATTATATAATCGCATTCACCAATGCTCGCTTTCTCGACAGCCTCCGCGTTACTTTCGTGTTTACCGCCTGGACTGTTTTTTTTCAGCTCGCATTGGGACTCTCCTTCGCGCTTCTCCTGAACGACAAGGTGTTCGGCCGCAACTTTTTCAGGAGCGTCATTTTCATGCCCAACGTCCTTTCTTCGGTCGCGATAGGACTGGCCTTCATGCTGATTTTCGATCCGCAGCGCGGTCCCCTGAACCAGCTCATCCGCTCGTTCGGCCTCAAGGCGCCCCTGTGGCTCGGCAGCGAAAAGACCTCGCTCCTGACCATCATCATGGTTACGGTATGGCAAAGCTTCGGCTATTACATGGTTCTCTTTCTCGGCGGCCTGCAGACGATCAGCCGATCCCTCTATGAGGCTGCGGCGATCGACGGTGCGGGTGCCTTCCGGCGTTTTTTCGCGGTCACCCTTCCGGGGCTGTCCCCCATCATGTTCTATTCGATCACGATAGCGATTATCAGGGCCTTCCAGGTCTTCGACCAGATATTCATCATGACCGGCGGTCAGGCCGGCGGCGGTCCGGCGGGCTCGACGTCCGTGCTCGTCTTCGACATATACAAGAACGGCTTTTCGCTGTTCCGCTTCGGCTACGCGGCCGCCGAGTCGATAGTGCTCCTCGCGATAGTCCTCGCGGTGACCCTCATCCAGCAGCGCGGCCAGAAAAGGTGGGTGACCTATGATATCGTCTGACCGGAATTTTTCGCAGCGTACGTTCAAGGCTTTTCGCGCTGCGTCTTCATTCCCCTCGTCGTGATGATCTCGACGGCCTTCAAGCCCGATTCCCAGATCTACGACTTCCCGATGAGCATCATTCCGAAGACGCCCATCCTCAAGAACTTCCTCCTCCTGATGGATCGCTTTCCGGGGTACACGCTGAACTCGATGAAGCTGACGACGATAATCGTTCTCGTGCAGCTCGTGACCGCCACCACGGGCGCCTACGCGTTCTCGAAGCTGCACTGGAAGGGCAGGGACTTCATCTTCATGCTGTACGTGATCTCCATAATGATCCCCATCCAGGCGATAATCATTCCCCAGTTCATCATCATCCGGAATCTTGGCTTGTACGATTCGCACTGGGCGCTGATCCTGACCGGTTCGTTCACCGCGTTCGGCATTTTCCTCGTCAAGCAGTTTTTCATGACGATACCCGACAGTTTCGTGGAGGCCGCGCACATAGACGGAGCCGGGGAGTTCACGATTTTCTGGCATGTCATGCTGCCCCTGTCGAAACCGGTCATCGCCACGCAGATCATCTTCAGCTTCCGTTTTTTCTGGAACGATTTTTTCGCTCCCCTGATCTACATCACGAGCCAGCACCTCAAGACCCTTCCGCTTGGAATGGCGGACTTCGCCACCGAGACTTACACCTATGTCGGTCCCCAGATGGCGGCTTCGTTCATTTCCATAATCCCCGTAATGATCATTTTCCTTTCGGCGCAAAAATATTTCGTCGAAGGCGTCGCCTCGAGCGGCGTAAAAGGCTAACGCAAAGGAACTACAATGAGCGACAAAAGCGGCAATTTTCTTTCTGACATACATGATTCGCAGTACGAGGCGGCCTTCCTCGGCAACAAACTCGACCATTCCGGCCTCGTCACCGTCGACGGCCGGAAGACCGAATCCCTGAACGGTCGATGGAATTTCGGCGTGGACTGGTACGACACCTGCCGCCGCGCGAAGTGGTTCGCTGAAACCACCCATGATCCGGCCGGCCGGCCGCTGCCCCTCGACTGGGACTGGGAGGCCTGGGAGCGCATGACCGTTCCTTCCTGCTGGAATCTCGAGCGGAAGGAATTGCATTATTTCGAGGGCTCGGGCGTCTATACCCGGAAGTTCCGCTACGTTCCCGAAATCGAAGGCGAACGGGCATTTCTCCGCTTCGAGGGCGCGGCGTACCGTGCGACCGTATTCCTCAACGGAAAGCTTCTCGGCACCCATGACGGCGCCTCCACGCCCTTTTGCGCCGAAATAACCGGCATCGCGAAGGCGGACAACCGCATCATCGTCGCGATCGAAGCCAAACGAAGGGCCGATCGCGTGCCGATGGACAACACCGACTGGTTCAATTACGGCGGCCTCTACCGCGACGTCATCCTCCTGCGCACGCCTCCGGCGTACGTCAAGGACTGGTTCGTTCGCCTCGTTCCCGACGGCACTTATTCGAACATCGCGGTCGACGTCACGCTCGGCGGCGGTACGCCCGCAAATGCCGCGCCTTCGGGAGAGGCCAGGTTCAGGATTCCCGAACTCGGACTCGATGCGGCCGTTCCCGTGGTTGACGGAAAAGGAACGGCGATCATCCGGGCGAAGCCCGAACTGTGGTCGCCCGCGAAACCGCGGCTGTATGGCGTCGAGCTGAGCGCGCCGTTTTGCGGCGATGCCGTGTCCGACCGGATCGGTTTCCGCGAGATTGCAGTCAAGGGGCGGGACATCCTGCTCAACGGCAAGCCCGTGTTCCTCAAGGGCATCTGCGTCCACGAGGACCACTTCGAAAAGGGAAAGACCACGGACGAGAAAATAATCCGCTCGACGATAGCGCACCTGAAGGAGCTGCACGGCAATTATCTGCGTCTCGCCCATTACCCGCATGACGGCCGCTTCGCGAAAATTGCCGACGAGGAAGGCGTGATGCTCTGGGCCGAGGTTCCGGTGTACTGGGCCATCGCCTTCGAAAATCCCGCAACCTACGCGGACGCAGAAAACCAGTTGTCGGAGCTCGTGCTCCGCGACCGGAACCGCGCGAGCGTGATCATCTGGTCCGTCGGGAACGAGAACGCGGACAGCGACTCACGCCTGTCGTTCATGTCGCGGCTCGCCGCCCGCGCGCGCGCTCTTGACGGCACGAGGCCGATCTCGGCCGCCTGCCTCATCAACCATGAAAAGCTCGCCATCGAGGACCGGCTCGTCGATTCCCTCGACATAATCGGAGTCAACGAGTATTACGGCTGGTACGATCCGGACTTCGGCAAGCTGCCCCGCATCCTCGAGAATTCGAATCCGTCGAAACCGGTCGTGCTCTGCGAGTTCGGCGGCGGCGCGCGCGTCGGCCAACGCGGAAGCGCGGACGAGCTCTTCACCGAGGACATGCAGCGCCGCATCTACGAGCGTCAGGTCGCGGTCATCGGCGCCTGCGGGTACATCAAGGGAACGACTCCCTGGATCCTCTACGACTTCCGATGCCCTCGGAGGCTCAACCGCTTCCAGGAGAACTTCAACCGCAAGGGCCTCTTGGACTGCGACCGGGTGACGAAAAAACTGGCGTTCAAGGTGATGGCCGACTTTTACGAAGGACTCGGCGACTGAAAGGCGCAGCCGGACTCGCTGTAGAGTTCGGCCGTGCAGGAACGGTCCATGCCGCACCAAAGATTGTTTCCATCGAGGAGTACGGGCAGTTCCTTCGTGCCGATCCCGCAGTTTATCCATGCGGCGGCCGACGGGGTGACGTATTTCTCCCCGTCCGCGAGATCGCTTCCGTTCGTCCACGGGCCGCGCACGAGATGGATCGGCGTTTTTTGCCCGCCGTCCATGGTCAGCGTACATTCATGGAAAATGAAACCCGCCGGTTCCCTCACGCCCAATCGCACGGCGGCCTCCGGCAAGGGAAAACCGCAGCGGTTGACGGGTGCGGCTGCCGCGACGAAAACTCCCTGCGCGGGGAGGGCATGAAGGCGGCAGCGCGAAAAAAGAACCGTGGCGCCGCCGCAGACGAAGTCGGTCGTGCCTTCGATATGACAATCCTCGAAAACCGCGGTGCCGTTTTTCAGGTAGAGCGTATCCTGCTGTCCCAAGAAACGGCAGTTCCGGAACAGGCAATCGTGCGCCTTTTCGACGCATAATGCGGCTCCCCGTTTCTCGTCGTGGCCGATGAACGCGTTCCATTCCGCACCGCGGTTGTGGAAGGTGATGTTTTCGGCCGTGAAGGTTCCTTCCCGTATGTGTACGAGTATGTTTCCCCTGATCCCGTTCGTGTACGCCCGGTACCCGGTGATTATCGTCGTCGCGGGATCTTCCCCGGCGAGCGTCACGTTTTTTCGCTCGAGCAGGAGCGGTTCGGTGTAAATGCCCGGCAGCAGCCTTATCGTGCCGCCTTCCTCCGGCAGCGCGTTCGCCGCTTCCTGAATGGTCGCGAACCGGCGGGTTCCTTCCGAGTGCGCCGCTTCCGCGATGATTGCGCCGCCCCGTGCCAAGCCTTCGGGAAACGCGGTAAAGGGGCGCGGATCCCCGGGCCAGGTTTCCGAGAGCGGAACGGGGGGGAGCTGTTCGACGCCGAACATGCTTTCGTCGACCGGAGGGAACTGGGAGAGGTCGCGGCCGAAGATCGCGGAAAGCGCTTCAAGCGAGTCGCCTTCGAGATCGTTATCGGGGAGTGCATGCAGGTATGAAAATGCCGCGCGGGCTTTTCCGTCGGAGGGATGGAAAAATCCGAAGCCGGGCGTTCCACTGCTTGCCTCCGCAGCTTCGCAGGTGTTCTTCCAGATTCGGGTACCATCGATCGAAACGCTGACGGTGACAGCCGTCGATTCGGCGGGATCGGTTTTTTCGAACACGATACGGTAGTGCCGCCAGATGCCGATATCGGAATACGGCGTCGTGTCCAGATTGATCTGCCCGGTCGGGGCTTTGATCTGGTTTGTCTTGTTGTGCCTGAGGGTGAATCTGTTTCGGCCGTCGTCCCATGCGCACTCGAAAAGGGGCCAGGGGGCGAAGCCTCCGCGCTGGTAGGACCCGCGAGCGCCGAAGAGCAGGGTGATCCGCTTTTCTGTTCCCGTACAGTCCGGAAAAGTCCAAAAAGACGTCTGCGGGGGATATTGAGATATCGGTTGCGCTGCCCCACAATCAGAAGCGGACTCCGTCACGGCCGGTTTTCCTCCGCTGTTTTCCGCAAGGAAGCGAGCGTGGCCTCTAGGGTCGCCGGATTGCCGTTTTCGAGCAGGACGTCGATGAAGGGTTTACGTTCCTGTACTATCCTGAAAAAGGACGGGAAGTCGAAATCCCCGGTGCCGGCGGGCAGGTCGCCTTTTTTCTTTCCGTTTTCCATGCGAAAATCCTTCACGTGGACGGCGGCCATGCACGGACCGAAGGCGTCGAAGGCCCGTGCGAAAAAAGCTTCCTGGCTTTCGGCGAGGCCTTCGACGGGGATCAGGTTGACCGGATCGTAGATGACGCGAACATTCGGCGAGTCGATACGTTCGAGGAGTCTTTGCATGGCTTCGATGCCCGAAATCGTATGCGCTCCGGCGACCGCCTCGATGCCGACGATGCTGCCGAATTTCTCCGCCGTCCTCGCGAGCCGTTCGACCGAGCGGCACAAGAGGTCGAATGTTTCTTCGTTTTGCGTGTCGGGATGGAACGAGCAGTCCGCGTTGCGCGAGCCCGTTTCGGTGCCGACCACGGCGCAACCGAAGTCGCGCGCGAAGGCGAGGTGCTCCTCGAACCGGAGAAGGGCGCGTTCCCGCTCGTCGGGATCGGGATGCACCGGATTGATGTAGCATCCGAGGACCGCGATGCCGATTCCGCGGGAGGCGAATATATCGCGGATGCGTCGCGCATAGCCGGGGCTCAGCATGCCGGTCTTCGAAGGCGAGTCCGAAAGCGCCTTCGCGAGGGCCAACTGGATCGAAGCCGGACGGAACGCCAGCAAGGCGTCGGCGAGCTCCTCCGCGGGAAGCTTTCCGATATCGTGGGCGCGTAAACCGAATTGTATCATGAATGGAAGTGTATCCTGATAAAATGGACATGTAAAGAAGGGAGCGGCAAGCGGGATGAAAACAGTACAGTGCCTCGAGTTCGGCGGAAAAGCCGACGGCGAATATGACAACGGCGATGCGTTCCGTGCGGCCCTCGAAGCCCTGCGGGATTCGGGCGGCGGCATTCTCGATGTGGGTCGCGGGGTGTGGCGCACCGGTCCCCTCGATATCTACTCGAATACCATCGTCCGTCTCGCCGAAGGTTCCGTCCTTTCGTTCATCCCCGATCCGGAACTGTATCGTCCGGTTCCGGTCCGCTGGGAGGGCGTCGAATGCCATGCGATGCATCCGTGCATTTTCAGTACGGGGCAGCACGATGTCGGCATCACCGGAACGGGAACGGTAGACGCGAACGGCGCGGTCTGGTGGGATATCCTCCGGCGGAAACGCGCCTCGCTCCAGACCTGCCCGGAAACTCCGATCGAACGCGAGCTTGCGGGCCTCAATCCGGCTTACCGCAGCCAGGGCGGCGGAGGCGGTGGACGGGAGATACAGTTCCTGCGCCCTTCATTCATCCAGTTTTTCGAGTGCCGGAATGTCGTGATTGAAGGCATCACCATCATCGATTCGCCGTTCTGGACGGTCCATCCGGTATATTGCGACGGACTGTCGATTTCCGGCATCACCATCCGGAATCCCCATGACGCGCCGAACACGGACGGCATCGACATCGATTCATGCAGGAACGTGACCGTCGCGAATTGCGACATTTCCGTCGGAGACGACGGCATCGCCCTCAAGTCGGGCTCGGGCGCGGACGGAGTGCGCGTCAACAGGAGCACGAGCGGAGTCGTCGTACGGAATTGTCTCGTCGGCGACGGACACGGCGGCATCGTCATCGGAAGCGAGACCGCGGGAGGCATCCACGACGTGCTCGTGGAGGACTGCGTTTTCAAGGGGACGGACCGGGGCATACGCATCAAGACGAGGCGCGGACGCGGGGGAGACATATCGGGACTCGTGTTCCGGAATCTGGTCATGGAACGCAATCTCTGTCCGCTATCGGTCAACATGTATTACCGCTGCGGGGCCGATCCCTCCGATCCGGTGCTTTTTTCACTCGGGGAGGAGGCGGTCACCGCCGTGACTCCGCGCATTCACGGTATTTCCATTTCGGGTATTCGCGCTACCGGTTGCAGGGCCTCCGCGGGTTTCATCGTCGGCCTGCCCGAACACCCGGTAACGAATCTCGTGCTTGACGACTGCGTTTTCGAGACGGACGAGGCGAGCCCCGCCAGGCCGGACGAGTCGGACATGTTTTCGGGACTTCCGCCGGTAACGGGGAAAGGCATCCGGATCAGGAATGCCCTCGATCCCGTGTTTTCGAACGTGACGGTAACCGGCCCCGCGGATCCGTTCATCCGCGGTTAGGGCACGGTTTCAACCTTACATCCGGCGGTTTATTTGGCTCGCAGAAGGTGCATCGCGAAGCCGCCGATTTCCTTGTCGAGATAAATCACCGACAGCTTTCCCTTCTCGGTTTTGGCGGTTTCTTCGACGCCGTGAAAGCCGAACTGCCCGAGGTAGGCGAGCGCGCGCTCGATGTTCCAGCATTTGAGGCCGATGTGGCCTTTTTCGCCGCGGAAGGGCGACTTCATCACTTCGATCACCGTGCCGTTGAATATGGAAGAATTGCCGTCTTTCGGCGCGAATCCGAAGAGGCCGAACAGCGCTGCCGTGTCCGCGGCTTCCTTGTCGTCCTTCCGGTTGATGCCGACATGGGCGAAGGCGAAGCCGTGGACGGCGGTTACCGCTTCCCGGCAAAGCGCGGTGATCGCGTTCCAGTCTTCCGCCTCGATGAGATCCGCCTTTACCATCCAGCTTCCGCCCACGGCCAGTACATTGGCCTTCTTGGCGTAATCCGCGAGGTTTTTCAACTCGATGCCGCCGGTGGGCATGAACATCACCTGGCCGAAGGGGCCGGCAAGGGCGTCGAGCATGGCCACGCCGCCCGAGGCTTCGGCCGGGAAAAACTTGAGCACTTCGAGTCCTTTTTCGAGGGCCGCCTCGATGCCGCCCGGATTGTTGACGCCAGGAACGATGGGTATGTTCTTCGAGACGCACCAGTCGACCACGGCGGGATTGAAGCCGGGCGATACGATGAATTTGGCGCCTGCATCCACGGCCTTTTTCGCCAGTTCGACGTTGATGACGGTACCCGCGCCGACGAGCATGTCCGGGAAGGCCTTCGTTATCGAACGTATCGCGTCGGCCGCGGCCGCGGTACGGAAGGTAACCTCCGCGCAGGGAAGCCCGCCGTCGATTAGCGCTTTCGCGAGACCGACCGCCTTCGACGCGTCTTCGATCTTTACCACCGGTACGAGGCCGATATTTCCGAGAGTTACGAGAATAGGGTTCATGATTGTCTCCTTCAGTTCATATCTGATTTGCAGAGTATACCACACATTCAATTTAATTGAAACAATGTTTCATTTATATGTTGACGGTTGGGGATCTATAAGATACAGTATATACAGAAACAATGATGAATCAGGAGCAGCTCATGGACAAGATAGTTTCTTTCGGCGAGATCATGCTGCGCCTCAAGTCCCCGGGGCACGAGCGCTTTTTCCAGTCACCCTCGCTTGAGGCCACTTTCGGAGGCGGTGAGGCCAATGTCGCCGTTTCCCTCACCCTGCTCGGAAAGCAGGGCGTTTTCGTCACCGCGCTTCCGGACAATCCGGTCGGAACCGGCGCCTTCCAGTCGATCGCCAAATACGGCGTCGACGTTTCGAACATCCGCCGTACGAAGGGACGGGTGGGCGTCTACTTCCTCGAAACCGGCGCGAACCAGCGGCCTTCGAACGTGGTGTACGATCGCGACGGCAGTTCCGTTTCGCTCGTCAAGTGCGGCGACTTCGACTGGCCCCGCATCTTCGCGGGCGCAAAATGGTTCCACATCACCGGCATCACTCCGGCCCTCTCGCAGAGCGCGGCCGACGCGTCCATCGAGGCGGCCCGCGAAGCGAAGAAAGCGGGTCTCACCGTCTCGGTCGACCTCAATTACCGCAAGAAACTCTGGAACTACGGCAAGAAAGCCCCCGAGGTGATGCGCGAACTCGTCAAGCACGCGGACGTGATCGTCGCCAACGAGGAAGACATCCAGAAATGCCTCGGAATCGAAGCCGCGGGCGTCGACGTTTCCTCGGGCGAACTCGACTCCGCCCTTTACGAAAAACTGACCGCGCAGGTAAAGAAGGAATTCCCCAACCTTTCGCAGGTCGCGGTAACCCTCCGCGAGTCCCGCTCGGCGGACCGGAACGGATGGTCGGCCGCGCTTTCTGGCAGGACCGGTTTTTTTCTTTCGCGGCAATACGACATCGACGACATCGTCGACCGCGTGGGCGGCGGCGATTCCTTCTCGGCCGGATTCATCTTCGGCATGCTCGAATTTCCCGGCGATGAAAAAAAGGCATTGGAGTTCGCGGTCGCGGCCTCGTGCCTGAAGCATTCGATCGACGGGGACTTCAACCTGACCTCCCGAACCGAGGTCGACGCTCTCTTGAAAGGCGACGGATCCGGCCGCGTACAGCGCTGATTTCCGCACCACGAAACTAACCTGGAGGAACCGACATGGAACTTGAAATTCGCTATGCAAACCATCCCGACGACATGAAGATGTACGACACCGAGGACATGCGCCGCCACTTCGTGTTCGAACCCGTATTCGCGAAGGATGAAATAAGCCTGTGCTATACCCATACCGACCGCGTCGTATTCGGCGGTGCCTGGCCCGTTTCGAAATCCCTCAAGCTCGAGGGCGGCAAGGATTTCGGTACCGACGTCTTTCTCGACCGCCGCGAGCTCGGCTGCATCTGCATCAGCGGCAAGGGCAGCGTCACCGTCGAAGGCACCGTTTACCCGATGAAAAAAGGCGACGGCATGTATATCGGCAAGGGCAACAAGGACGTCGTATTCGCGCGCGATCCTTCGGATTCCAAAGGCGGGGAAGCGCCGAAATTCTATCTCGTGAGCGCGCCCGCACACACCGTGTATCCCAACGTCTTCATCCCGATCGAAAAGGCCAATCCCCGGAAGCTCGGCACACCCGAGACCGTGAACGTCAGGACGATCTACCAGTACGTCCACCCAGCGGTCTGCCAGAGCTGCCAGCTGGTCATGGGCATGACCGTCCTCGAGGCGGGTTCGGTATGGAACACCATGCCCTGCCACACGCACGAACGGCGGATGGAAGTCTATTTCTACTTCGACATGAAACCGGACACCCTCGTGTTCCACATGCACGGACAGCCCGAAGAAACCCGGCACCTCGTCCTGCGCAACGAGCAGGCGGCGATCTCCCCTTCCTGGTCCATCCACTCGGGAGTCGGCACTTCGGCCTACACCTTCATCTGGGGCATGGCCGGAGAGAACCAGACCTTCGACGACATGGACAACGTACCCATGTCTGACTTGAACTGAAGATCGTACAATTCTATTTTTGGAGGCAACTATGTTTTCGAATGACAGTTTCAGCTTGAAGGGAAAAATCGCCCTGGTGACCGGCGGATCGTACGGGATCGGCTACTCGATCGCCCTCGGTCTCTCCAAATACGGCGCGACCATCGTATTCAACGATATCAACCAGGATCTCGTCGACAAGGGACTCGCCGCCTACAAGGCCGAAGGGATCAAGGCCTACGGCTATGTCTCAGACGTGACGAACGAGGACCAGATCGTCGAGATGGTCAAGAAGATAGAAATCGACGTCGGCTTGATCGACATCCTCGTGAACAACGCCGGCATCATCAAGCGGATTCCGATGCACGAAATGTCGGCGAAGGATTTCCGGCAGGTCATCGACATAGACCTCACCGGACCGTTCATCTGCGCCAAGTCCGTGATCCCCTCGATGCTCAAGAAGGGCGGCGGAAAGATCATCAACATCTGTTCGATGATGAGCGAACTCGGACGGGAGACCGTTTCGGCCTATGCCGCCGCCAAGGGCGGACTCAAGATGCTCACCCGCAACATCGCCGCCGAATACGGCGAATTCAACATCCAGTGCAACGGCCTCGGGCCCGGCTACATCGAGACCCCGCAGACCGCTCCGCTCCGCGTCAAGGGCCACCCCTTCAACGACTTCATCGTCGGGAAGACTCCCGCCGCGCGCTGGGGAAAGACCGACGACCTCATGGGTCCGGCGGTTTTCCTCGCCTCGAGCGCCTCGGACTTCGTGAACGGCCATGTGCTCTACGTCGACGGCGGCATCCTCGCCACCATCGGAAAACAGCCGAAGGCCGAGTAGTTCAACGTTTCAGTTTAGATAACCCATGAGCTGCGAAATGCGGCCGGCGGCAGTCTGTATCGTTTCGATATACGACTGCCGTTTTTCTTCCTCGAACCGGAACATGGGCCAGGACACGCTGATCGCGGCGATTACCCTGCCCGTGTGGTCGCGTACCGGCGCGCAGATGCATGAGACCCCTTCCTCGTGCTCCTCGCGGTCCATCGCCCAGCCGCCGTGTACGATGTCGTCGAGCTCTTTCTCGAGGGCGGCGGCGGTGCGCAGGGTATTCGGCGTGAAGGGCACGAGCCTTATTTTCCTGATGAGCTCCTTGCGCTCCGCCTCTTCGACATCCGACAACAGCGTTTTTCCGATCGCGGTGCAGTAGAGCGGTATCGATTTTCCGACCCGGGAATGCATGCGGATCGTGAAATGCGACTCGACCTTCAGCACGTAAATCGCCGACAGTTCTTCGCGGATTCCCATATGCACCGTCTCGCCAAGCTCCTCCGCCAGCTGCTCGGCGATGGGCCGCGCGATACGGTTGAGGTCGATATTCTCGAGGCTGTGCGAGCCGACCGAGAACATCTTGAGGGTGAGGGAATAGAGGTCGTACGGGTCGCGGTACACGTAGCCGAGGGATGCGAGGGTGCCGAGAAAGCGGAGCAGCGTGGCTTTCGGCAAATCGGTTTCCTTCGCCAGCTGCTCGAGATTGATCGACTTGTACTTCGAAAGGATCTCAAGGACCGTGATGGTCCGGGAAACCGCGCTTATCTGCTTTTCACCGCTGTCTTCGTGTTCCATGACCGGCATCCTGCCATTCAGCGCGTTCAGTTGAAATACCGTTCCGCGTTGCCGAACGAGATGTCGCCGACTATTTTTTCGAGCCGTTCCCGGTCCGCGGGAAACTCTCCGTTTTCGACCCAGGTGCCGAGGATGTTGCAGAGGATACGCCTGAAGTATTCGTGCCGGGGATAGGAGAGGAAGCTCCGCGAATCGGTGAGCATTCCGACGAAGGCCGAAAGATTGCCGAGGTTCGCGAGCACCTTCATCTGTTCCTCCATGCCGTCACGATGGTCGCAGAACCACCAGGCCGAGCCGAGCTGGATCTTGCCGGGGACGGGGGATTCCCCCTGGAAGCATCCCATGAGGGTTCCGAGGGGATAATAGTCCTTGGGATTGAGCGTGTAGAGGACAGTGCGGGGGAGGACCCCCGTATTTTCGATGAGGCTCAGAAGTCCTGCGAGACCTTCGCTCAATTGCTGGTCGTGGGACGCGTCGAAACCGGTATCGGGCCCGAGGTCGGCGAAGGCGCGCGCGTTGTTGTTCCTGATCGCGGCGAAATGGAGCTGCATCACGATGTTGCGTTTCGCGTAGGCGTGGGCGAGGGCGGCCATGACCTTAGTCCTGTAGGCGTCCGCTTCGTCCTTGTCGACCGGTTTTCCGTCGAGCGCCTTCTTGAATGTCTTGCCGATTTCGGCGTCGCTCGCGATGCGGCTCGGGGGATACTCGAGTGCATGGTCGGAAGCCCGGCAGCCCATCGTCACGAAGAAGTCGAGCCGGTTTTCGAGCGCCGCGATGAGGGAATCGACCGAATCGATCTTCATGCCGCTCGCCGCTTCGAGTTTCGCGATATACTCGGGGAAGCCGGGAAGGTTGATGTTGAGCGCCTTGTCCGGACGGTACGAGGGCAGGACCTTCGTGGCGATCTTTCCGATCGGTGCGGTTCCGGAGGCGATGGCCGCGTGGAACTCGAGGGAATCGGAGGGATCGTCGGTCGTGCCGACGGTGTCCACCTTGAACGCCTCGAATATTCCCTTTACCGACAGCGCGTCGGTCGCGAGTTTTTCGTTCGCCTTTTTCCAGATCGCGGGCGCGGTTGCGGTGTCGAGCGGTTCGTAGATGCCGAAATACCGCTGGAGCTCGAGATGGGTCCAGTGGTACAGGGGATTTCCCGCGAGGTTTTCGATGGTGCGCGTCCATGCGAGGAATTTTTCGTACGGATCGGCGTCGCCCGTGATGTATTTCTCGGCGATGCCGGCGGTGCGCATCTGCCGCCATTTATAGTGGTCGCCCGCGAGCCAGATTTCCGTGAGGTTCGCGAACTTCTTGTTCTCCGCGATTTGAGACGGAATGAGGTGGCAGTGGTAGTCGAAGATCGGCCGGTCCGCTGCCGCGCGGTGATACAGGTTGCGGGCTGTCTTTGTCTCGAGCAGGAAATCCTTGTCCATGAATTTTTTCATAATGTCACTCCATCCTTGAATATTGCTATTTCGCGGCCGCCTCGGAGGCAATGTCCGCGTATTCCTTCGCGCGCGCCTCGTCGTAATGGTATTCGGCAGCCTCGGAAAGCATGGTTTCGACGTTGTGCGTATGCACGTGCTCTCCCGCAGCGATCTTGTGGCCCCCTTGGTATCGCGGTAAGGACGGAGACTTCGCCGTTTCCCGTGCGGAGCTTTTCGCCCGTCGCAAGCGGTCGTACCGCGACGGCGACCGTGTCCAGGGGATGTATCCTGATGAGGTCCTGTTTCCTTTTCACCGGTTGTCGCATCTCTTGTATGGACCGGCTGAAATTGAATAAATGGAACACTGTTTCAATAATATAACTTGTAAAAATCCACCTGTCAATATACTATGGGTTTCGGGAAGCACGATGAAATGACAGCGACCGATAAACGGACAGGATTCATACTCGCCTCGATACATACCGGATCCGCCCTCAACCTGTGGACCGGCCTCGCTTCAGAAGCCGACAAGTCCGGCGGGTCCTTTTTCATTTTTCCGGGCGGACGCCTCGATTCCCGCCCTGACGCCGAATATCTCAGGAACAGCATCTACCGGCTGGTGAACGTCGAAAACCTCGACGCGCTCATAAGCTGGGGCTCGAGCATCGGCGGCGCCGTTCCCGCAAGCGAGCTCGACAACTTCCATGCAACCCTCGACCCCCTGCCGTACGTGACCATAGCACACAAGATGCCGGGCCATCCCTGCGTGCGGTTCGACGCCTATACCGGCATGAAGGAGCTCGTGCGTCATTTCATCCGGGTGCACGGCGCGCGGAAGATCGCCTTCCTCCGCGGCCCCGAGACCCATGTCTCGGCGGAGGACCGGTACCGCGCGTTCGTCGATGCCCTCGCCGAAGAAGGTCTTTCGACCGCCGGCAGTCCCGAACTCGTGACCGGTCCCTTTCCCTGGAGCGCGGGCGAAGATGCCGCACTCCAGCTCTACGAGACGCGGAAACTGGTTCCCGGGAAGGATTTCGATACCCTCATCGGCGCGAGCGACATGATGGTTTTTTCGGCGCTGCGGTATCTCGAACGGTTCGGCTATCGCGTCCCGCAGGATATCCGGGCGGGCGGTTTCAACGATTCGGCCGAGAGCCGGATCCTTTCGAGTCCCTTTTCGACCGTTCGCATGCCCTATGCCGAACTCGGTCTCGCTTCCTTCCGGATGGTGCGCTCCCTTCTGGCGAACGGACCCGGTACCGCGTCCACCGCCGGAATCGGCGACTGCGTCCTTCCCGCAGAGGTGATCATCAGGGAATCGTGCGGCTGCAAAAAAAACAGGCTGGAAGATGACTACCGGCCGGAAAGCCCCGCTCCGGCGGATCCCGTACGCGATCCCGGGGCCGCAGACCAGTCGCGAAAAAAACTTGCGGTCGACCTCGAACGTATCTTCAGGCTGGATGAAACGGGTGCGAACGCCTTTCTCGAACCTGTTCTCGGCGCCCTGTTCACGGGAGACGTCGCTCTTTTTTTCAACCTGTTCGAACGGGTCCTCTCGCGTTTTTTCGGCGCGGACCGTGATATCGGACAGTTGGTCGACGCGATGGAAAAGGTAAAAAAATCGGGATGCGTTTCCGCAGTCCTGCTCCGGAGGCTTGAAGGAGCCGTGCCGCTCGCGATGGCCCGGGTGCAGGGCAGGGTGCTCGCCCTCAAGCGGTACGAGACGGGAACGAGGTATGCGATCCTCAACTCCCTCAAATGCGATCTCCTGTGCGCGCGCTCCCGCGCATCGCTCGTAACCATCCTTGCGGGGCATCTCGGCGGGATCGGGATGCATACCGGCGCGGTCGTGCTGTACGAAAGCGAAACCCTCTCCCGTTTCATCGGCGGATTCTCCCCGGCAGGGGAGGTTGCGGGCGCCGCGGAGCCCATGCCCGCGCGGCGGCTGCTCCCGGTGGAAATGCGCGATGCATGCGCCAAAGGCGTTTTCATGGTGCAGCCCCTGTTCATGGAAAACCAGCCTCTCGGGTATTTCATCTGCAACGTCCCCTTCCATGACGGCACGGTGTTCGAGGAATTGCGTTCGGCCATCAGCAGCGCTCTCAAGGGCATATTTCTGTTCGAGGAGATGACTGTCGCGAAACAGGACGCCGAGAAGGCCGAGCGGGCGAAAACCGAATTTTTCGCGAACGTCGGCGGCGACCTCCTCGATCCGCTGACCGGAATCGTATCTGAAATAGAAGAAATCGAAAAACGGTTCGGAGCCGACGTTCCCCTTGGAGCCTTGAAATCCCGCGTGATTGCCCAGCTCGAAACCACGAACCGCATCGTCGAACTGACCCTTTCGCAGATAAACGAACTATCCTTCGAAAAGCGGCTGTTCCGCATCGCCGAAATCCTTCCCGGGAATGACAACCATCCCCTTCTTTTCGGCGACAGCACGCGGTTCGCCCGCGCATTTTCCCTTGTCCGGGAGGAATACCCGCTCGACGCAACCGTTCGGGATACGGCCGGCGGGCTCGAAGTGTCGTTCGCGGCACGCGAACCGGTCGACGAGGCGGTCCGGTCGAGATCGGGAATGCTTCTTGCGGAGAAAATAATCGTGCTGCAGTACGGCGAATTCCGGCCGGATGGATCCCGATGTTCGGTGATCCTGCCCTGGCCGAACCTGGCGGGCCTTCCACCGCTCCGCATGGCGCATGAACGTTCGCGGATGCTCGCCCTGGGCGGCAATCTGCCGCAGAGCGATCTTTCGCTTCCGGTGACGACCCTTTCTCCGGGCGAGAATCCCTCTTCGCCGGAATATCCGGATGAAAACATCCTTCTTTCCTGGAATCCGGACGGAGCGGGCATCGATGAATGGCTTCGGGTCTACGCGATCCGCCATCATCCGCAATTGTTCCGTACCCCGTTTTTATGTTATGGCTTGTCCGTCTCTGGCACCGGCTTCCTTCCGGTGATCGAAAGTTTCGTCCGCAAACGGAAGCAGGGACCGGTCGTCGTCGCGGGACCTGTCGCCGGTCTCCAGGGGTTCATGTCCGCGGTGGACGACACCGTTTCCGTCTCTTCCATGGAAGAGTACGAATCGATAGCGGGCGGGGTCAGCCCTTCGCTCGTCGTATTCGGCGAGATCGACATCGCAGCCATCACCGCGGTACGGGTCGATCCGTCGACCGTCCTCGTCCCGGTGCTGGTTCTCCCCGAGCGAATCGGGTCCGAGGAGGAAATAGCGGCTCTCTGCGCCCTGCCCCGCATAGTGCTGTGCAACCGCGGCGTGGCGGGTTCCCCCGAGTTCGCCTCCCGCGTGCGGGCTCTGGCGGGCGGGGACGAGATCCTTCCTCCGCATACCGGCGCCCTCGTCAAGAAAGCCATCCTGTACCTCAATCTCCACGCACCCGCGCAGATCGCCCGCTGGAAGCTCGCGGATACCGTCCATGTAAGCGACGATTACCTGACGCGGATTTTCCACAAGGAGATGGGCTTGTCGATCTGGGAATACCTCAACCGTTACCGCATATCCCTCGCGTGCGAACTTCTCCTGCATACGAACGACAGTATATACGAAATCGCGCTTCGTACGGGTTTCCAGGACCAGGCGTATTTTTGCCGGGTTTTCAAGAAAATCCACGGTATTCCTCCGGGAAAGCTTCGCAGCGGAACAGAGTAAAAAAAAGGCCGAACCCGCCAAAAGGTCGGAAAAGTGCAAGAATCCGCCTGCATTTTCCGCTCCGGATACGGTAACCTGACAATGAGGTTACACCATGGACAAACAAAAAATCGTCGTCCCGAAGCGGAACGTGTTGAAAGATATCAGGCGGCATGCGTCGGTCTATGCCCTGCTCGCGATCCCGCTCGCCTATTATACGGTCTTCAAGTATCTTCCCATCTGGAACGGCCAGATCGCCTTCAAGGATTTCATGCCGCTCGAAGGCGTGCTCGGAAGCAGCTGGATCGGCATGGACAATTTCGTCACCTTTTTCAAATCCTTCTATTTTTGGGAACTGCTCAGGAATACCCTCTTCTACAGTTTCGGCAAGCTGATTTTCAGCGTCCCGATTTCGATACTTCTCGCCATCACGCTGTACGAATGCAGCCGGCCGGCTCTCGGTAAAATAGTGCAGACCCTGACTTATCTCCCGCACTTTCTGTCATGGGTAATCATGTACGGAATCCTCCTGGTGCTTCTCGCTCCCGGCGACGGCATCGTAAACGACGCGATCAAGTTCTTCGGCGGGCAGCCGGTCGACTTCATGACGAACACGAAGGTGTTTCCCTGGATCGTCATTTTTTCGGACGCATGGAAAGAGATGGGGTGGAGCGCGATCATATTCATCGCCGCCCTCATGGCGATAGATCCTTCCCTTTTCGAGGCCGCGACGGTCGAGGGCGTCACCGCGGTCCAGCGGGTGTGGTACATCACCCTTCCGTCGATCCGCCCGGTCATCGTCATGGTCGTCCTCCTCCGCCTCGGCACCATCCTGGACGCGGGCTTCAACCAGATGTTCATGCTCTATTCCATTCCCGTCTACAGCGTCGCGGATATCATCGATACCTGGGTCTACCGGCAGGGCCTCCTCGAATTCCAGTTCGGGCTCGCGACCGCGGTGGGCATCTTCAAGGGCGTGATCGGACTGATGCTCATTTCGGCATCCAATTCCCTGGTCAAGCGCATTTCCGGCTCGTCGATAATCTAGGAGGCACCGAATGGCAAAAATAAAAGGAACCACGATACGGCTGACGGCTGCCGACCGGCTGTTCTATTCAACGATCGACGCGTTTCTCGTGTTCGTTCTGGTGATCGTCGCCATACCGATGTGGAGCACCATCACCCTCTCGTTCAGGCCGAACCATTTCATCGGCTCCAATCTGGAGGGCATGTTCCTGCTTCCCTGGGACTGGTCCACCGCCGCCTACAAGGCCCTGCTCGGAAACAGGGGTTTCCTGCAGTCATTCGCGAACAGCCTCAAGATCCTCGTCTTCGGCGTCGCGAGTTCCCTTTTTCTTACAATCCCGCTGGCATACGCGCTTTCGGTCAGGACGCTGCCGGGCCGCAAATTCCTCAACATGTTCATCCTCCTGCCGTACCTCTTCAATATCGGCATGATCCCGATGTACCTCGTGGTGACGAAGCTCGGCCTCACGAACCATCTGGCTGCGATCTTCCTCCCCGGCGCGATCAGCACCTACAACTGCCTCATCATGCGCGGCTTTTTCGAGGGCATCCCCGAGGAACTGAAGGAATCCGCCCGCATCGACGGTGCGCCCGAATGGTACGTGCTCGTCAGGATCATCCTGCCCCTGTCGAAGCCGATCATCATGAGCATCGGCCTCTATTACGGCGTAACCTTCTGGAACGATTTCTTCCACGCGATGCTGTACCTCAACGACAACAACCTGCAGCCCCTGCCGATACTCCTCCGCAACATCCTCATGGCCAGCGGCATGAACGAGTATGTCGAGATGAACGCGTTCGGAGAGGCTTCGATACAGGCGATCAAGGCGGCGAGCGTTTTCCTCGCGGCGATACCGATGATCATCGCATATCCGTTCATCCAGAAATATTTCACCAAGGGCACCCTTCTCGGAAGCGTCAAGGGTTGATCCATCAAGCTATATGAACAAGTCAAGGAGGCTTTATTATGGAAAAGAAAACGATCAAGGCTGTCGCGGGTTTTCTCGCGGCTCTGTGTCTGGCGGCTCCCGCATTCGCGAACGGCAAGGGCGACGCGGGTAAAATGGACCCGAACAGTCCCGTCACGATCGAGCTGTGGTACGGTGCCGCCGCGACGGAAGCGGGAGCCCCTCCCGCCGACTGGGCCGCGCTCAAGATCATCAAGGAAAAACTGAACATCGACCTGAAGCTCACCGCCCTGCCGTCGAACGAAAGCGACCAGGACGTCAAGATCAACGCCGCGGGAGCGGCGAACTCGCTTCCGGATATTTTCATGGTACGCCGTCCCGTCTGGCAGAACCTCGCCAAGATGGGCCTGATCGCTTCCGTGGACGACCTTTACAAGGCCATGCCCGTGCGGACCGGCGTGCAGTACGACGCGGACAGCATCGCGTTCACCACGATCGGCAAAAAATCCTACGGCCTCGCGTCCCCGGGTTCGATCGCGAAGAACGAAGGCCTTCTCATCCGCAAGGACTGGCTCGACAAGCTCGGACTCAAGGTCCCGGCCACCACGGACGAATTGATGGCCGTGATGAAGGCCTTCACCACCAAGGATCCTGACGGCAACGGAACGGCCGACACCTACGGTTACGGAGCGTTCATCGAGATCAACAATTTCGAGGAAGGCCTCGGCCGCCGCTTCGACCCGATCTTCGGCGCGTTCGGCGTCGCCGGAACCTGGAGCATGGTCAAGTCCGACGCAGGACTCAACGTCCGCAAGAGCGGCTACTTCGACGCCCTCTCTTACGTAAAAGCCATGATGGACGCCAAGGTCATCGATCCCAACTGGATGAGCTACAAGAAAGACGATTTCCGCGCCGCCTGGAAACAGGGCCGTTTCGGCGTGATGCGCGAGCAGAACGCGGCCTTCGCCGCCGAAGCGAATTACGCGCCCTTCGACAAGAATTTCCCCGCCGGAGAATGGATCGTCATCGATCCCCCGAAGGGTCCGAAGGGAAAAAAATCGGTCGGTGTGTACACGCAGGCTTACCGCATCTATGCCGTATCCGCGGCCGCCGCGAAAGCCGGCAAGGGTCCCGCGATCGCGAAGCTTCTCGAATGGATGTCGTCCGACGAGGGATACTATCTCCTCGGCTGGGGCGAGAAAGACGTGAACTACATGCTCGACGCGAACGGCGTGCCCACCGTGAAGGGCCTCGCCGACGAGACCAAGGCTTACAGCAAACCGGACATGATTCCGCTTACCCAGCTCCGCAACATGGTGTACTACAACGGCCAGATCGAACTGCTCGCACGGTATCCCACCTACAAGACCGCGACCTCCGGCAAGTCGATGAGCGCGCTGACCGTCATGCGCGACATGCAGACCCGCGCCTGGACCGCCAATATCGGTTCGGACACGCTGCCCGCGCCGAATGCCGACCTCAAGCGTTTCTACGAGCAGGGAGTCCTCGAGTTCCTTACCGGAAAGCGCGA
>JFJP01036232.1_pt1 | contig 20961 bp, 13 predicted proteins | sample 431651 | NCBI WGS metagenome assembly JFJP01 (sample SAMN02602958, study PRJNA72255) | Microbial mat metagenome, whole genome shotgun sequencing project. | biome: fresh water; feature: sink hole; material: water; isolation source: purple microbial (photo- and chemosynthetic) mats found in...
AGCCTCGGGGCGCCGTTGGTATTCATGAAGATACGGCTGGCGTAAAGCTGCGCCGCGTGGCAGCTTTCACCCCGCGTGCGCAGCTAACACCCCGCGTGGCAGCTTTCACCCCGCGTGGCAGCTTTCACCCCGCGTGGCAGCTTTCACCCCGCGTGGCAGCCAGCACCCCGCGCGCGCAGCCAGCACCCCGCGCGCGCAGCCAGCACCCCGCGTGGCGGCTTACTTCCGGTTCGCGATGAAGCGGTCGATCACCGGGCGCAGGTCGGCCTGCGTGTCGGCGTAGCGAAGGACGGCGTCAAGAAAACCTGCAGGCTCGCCCGTATCGAGGCGCTCGCCTTCGGTGGGGCAAAAGACGACTTTTCCCGCTTCCATCAGTTTGTTCAATGCATAGATGTGAAAATACTCGCCGGCGGCGCGGCCCGCTTTTTCGGCGGCGGCCAGATGCAGGAGCCAGCCTTCTTCGAGCAGGGTGAAAAAATCGGGTGTGTAGAGATAGCGGCCTATCGAGACTTCATGGCTCGGCTCGGTGCCGGGAGCGGGTTTTTCGACGATGCCCGACACATGGGTGCCGTCTTTCGCGATCGAGAGCACGCCGTAGCGCGACACGTCGCCCGGTTCGGTGATGGAGGCCATGACCGAACAGCCGGTCGCCTCGTACGCCTTGACGAGCTGGGAGGCGAGCGGCACCTTGCCCACATGGAGGTCGTCGGGATAGGCGACGACGCAGGCATCGGTTCCGATCCAGTTCTTGACCTGCAAGAGCGCGTGGCCCGTGCCCATCATGCTCTGCTGGCGCACGAAGGCTATGTTCGCCTTGGGCGGCGCGACGAGGCCCAGCTGCCGGGACTTGCCTTCGCGCCCGAAGACGGTCTCGAGCTCGATCTCGCGGTCGAAGTAATCCTCGAGCACCTTTTTGCGGCGCGAGGAGATGATGACGATATCGGTGATCCCCGAATCGACGAATTCGTCCACGATAAACTGGATCGAAGGCACGTTTACGAGGGGGATCATCTCTTTCGGGATGGTCTTGGTGACCGGCAAAAAACGGGTGCCGTACCCGGCTGCGACGATTATTCCTTTCATGACGGAAAGTGTAGCATAAAAACTTTTTTTTGTTGACGCTCCGCCTCTACATCTTCCATACTTGAACGATCATTTTGGAGGCTAGACATGAGAACCGTAATAGAGCTGCTGCACGAAGGCGCCCGCAATTTCGCCGATCTGCCCTATCTGGGAGAGAAAAACGGCGAGACCTACACGACCACCAGCTATATCGAGACCGAGCGGCTGTCGCTCGCCTTCGCCGCCGGGCTTGTCCTCCACGGCTTCAAAAAAGGAGACAATATCTCCATTCTGTCCGAAGGCCGCACCTCCTGGGTTATCGGCGAATTCGGCATACTTCGGGCGGGATGCGCCTCGGTACCCCTTTCGACCAAACTTGCCCCGGACGAAATTCTGTTCAGGCTCGACCATTCCGAATCCAAGGCCATCCTCGTTTCGGAAAACAACTTCCAGAAAGCGGTAACCGCTATCGAAAGCGCGAAACTGAAACCCGTGGTCGTCTGCATATCTCCCAGGACCCCTTCCCTTGACGAAATGATCGCGAAAACGACGCTTTCAGCAGGCGAAAACCTCCTGTTCTTCCAGGATCTGCTTTCCGAAGGACAGAGGGAACTCGATACCGGAGCCGCCGCCGCGACAAAGCCGTATGGAGGACCCGAAACAATCGGAAAGCCCTTCGCCTGGGTCATGCGTGAAATCGAAAAAAGCATCGGCGAAAACGATACGGTCACCATCTGCTATACCTCGGGTACGACCGGCAATCCCAAGGGCATCATGCTGACCCATCTCAATTACTGGCACAACACCCATGATTCCGCCGAAATCGTCGAGGTCAAGAAGGGCTGGAAGAGCCTCATCATGCTGCCCCTCGACCATTCGTTCGCCCATACGGTCGGAATCTACATCTTCCTGTACAAGGGACTGAGCATGTATTTCGTCGATGCCCGTGGCGGCCCGATGGCGGCGCTCCGCAACCTGCCCAAAAACCTGCTCGAAGTAAATCCGGACTTTCTCCTCACCGTTCCGGCGCTATCAGGCAACTTCATGAAAAAAATGATACAGGGAGTAGCCGCGAAAGGACAATTCGTCAACGGCATCTTCGAACGGGGAGTCAAGGCCGGCATCGCGCGCGCGGGCAACGGCTACAATACCCCTCCGTTCGGCACCCGGCTCAAGAACTGGTTTCCATGGGCAATCGCAAACGCGCTCGTGTTCCCCAAACTGCGCACCGTTTTCGGCACGGACATCAAATTCTGCGTCGGCGGCGGCGCCCTCCTCGAAATCAGGCAGCAGGAATTCTTCAATGCCATCGGCGTTCCGGTATATCAGGGCTACGGACTCACCGAAAACGCCCCGATCATCTGCTCGAACGCGCCCCGGAAGCACAAATTCGGCACCTCGGGGGTCATCATTCCGACCCTGCAAGTACGGATAATGAAGGATACAGCCACCGAGTGCAAAACGGGCGAAATCGGCCAGATAGTGACGAAAGGCGACTCGGTCATGAAAGGCTACTTCAAGAACCCCGAGGCTACCGCCGAAACGCTCCGGGACGGCTGGCTGTGGTCGGGCGATCTCGGCTTCAAGGATGCCGACGGATTCCTCGTCGTCACCGGGAGGGAAAAGGCCCTGCTCATCGCCGCCGACGGCGAAAAGTACAGTCCCGAGTCCATCGAGGAGGCGGTCATCAACACCTCGAAGTATGTCAACCAGATCATGGCCTGGAACGAGCAGTGCAAATTCACGATCGCCCTGGTCACCCTCAATACGGAAGCCCTCAAGGCGGATATCAAGGCGGCAGGCGCCGAAATCACCGCCGATGCCGTCCTTGACCGGATAGCCTCCGATCTGTCTGCATTCAAGGACCACCCCGACTACCGCCATATCCCACCGCAATGGCAGCCCTCCTCGTTCGCGGTCATTCCAGCGGCTTTCGACGAAAACAATGGACTCGTCAATTCAACCATGAAACTGGTCCGTTTCAAGGTCGCCGCATTCTATCGCGCCCGTATCGACGAGCTGTACGAAACAGGTACGCCCGATCCCCACACGGCGATGAACCGGGAAGCCCTCCGGGAAGCCGGTTTGGCCGGGTCTGGCACCCCTTGACGGGGAGGCTCCGGCGGATGACAATTGAATCTTGACGGGAATTTATACCGGAGGGGCTTTCATCCGTATGCGCCGAAGCTTCACATTCATATTGATCATCGGTTTCATGCTCTCGCCCGGAGTATTCGCGGCTCCGCCGGAGCTGCCCCATATTCTCGTCATCAACTCCTATAATCCCGAATACCGCTGGACCGCCGACCAATACGCCGGAATCATGGAGGCATTGGGAACCCTCAAGCGGGAATATGTGGTGTATACCGAATATCTCGACTGGAAACGTTTCCCGGACGAAAATCACATCGATCTGGTACTGGATCTCTGCAAGGAAAAATATCCGGGGAAAAAAATCGACGTCATCATCACCACGGACGACCGCGCCCTCCAGTTCGCCATGGATAACCGCGAGAAACTTTTTTCCGGCGCACCGGTCGTTTTTTCCGGGGTAAACAGGACCCCTGCGGGTCTTCTCACGGCAGGCAGAAACAACGTTACCGGCGTCTATGAAGACCTCGATATCGCGACCACCATGAGATACGCGGAACGAATCCTGGGATCCGTAGACGATGTGTATCTGATAAACGAGGTCACCGAATCCGGCATGGGAACCGAACGCCTCATGATCGAAGCCGCACGGAGGGAACTGCCCGACGCCGGCATCCACACGCTCAGCCATAAAACCATCGAAGAAATCGAGAAATTCGTCCACACCCTGTCGCCGCGATCCATGGTGCTCGTCGGCGCCTTTTTCATAGAAAAAAGCGGAAAGTCTTTCAACACGGAAATCCTCGCGCAGCGCATCAGCAACGCATCTCCCGTTCCCGTCTTCACTGTTTTTTATCACCTCTTCGGGACGGGGATCCTCGGCGGCAGCATGCTGAGCGGAACCAGCATGGGCAGGAACGCAGGAGACGCGGCGCTCCGGATACTTTCCGGGGTTCCGGCCGACAGCATACCACCGGCGGACAGCGGGAATTTCATCACGATGTTCGACTTCAGGGCGATCAAAAAACATCGCATACGTCCGTCCGCCCTGCCTGCAGGAGCGCTTTTCATCCATAAGGAACCGCCTTTTTTCGTCGTCTACCGGTTCGAGTCGGGCGTCATTTTCGTCCTGTTTCTCCTCATGTCCGGATTCCTCTCCGCTTTGAGCGTTCTGTACAAAAAAACGAAGCATATCGCGTTTTACGACCAGCTGACCGGACTTTCAAACAAAATGACGGTATTCAAAACCGGCGACCAGCTGCTCGCCTTGAACGAACGGCCCAACACCGCGGGGCTTCTCTATATCGACATAGACAATTTCAAGTACCTGAACGACACCTTCGGCCACGAATTCGGGGACAAGGTCCTGATCCATCTCGCACAGGTACTCCGCGGCGAAATAGGCGAGAATCTCCGGGTCGCGCATTTCGGCGGCGATGAGTTTTTGATACTGGTCCTCAACAGCAGTCCGAAGGAAATTACCGCGTACACCGACAAACTGCTGGCCGTTCTCGGCGCCCAAATGACGATAGACGGCAGGGAGATGTTCCTGACCTACAGTACCGGACTTGCCCTGTATCCGGAGCATGCCCTCCAGTTCAGCGAGCTCATCCAGAATGCCGATACAGCCATGCACCGGGCGAAGCTTTCGGGCAGGACCCAGTGCATCCTGTATGACGAAACCATGTACCGGGCTCTCCGGCAGCGAATGGAGATCGAGAACGGCCTGCGCGGAGCGATCGAAAACGGACAGCTTTCAGTCATGTACCAGCCCCAGATCAATCTCCTTACCGGCCGGCTCGACGGCCTCGAGGCGCTGGTGCGCTGGAACCATCCCGAAAAAGGAATGATCCCCCCGGCGGAATTCATTCCGATCGCGGAAGGAACCGGACAGATAGAAAAAATCGGCTTGTTCGTTTTTTCCTCGGCGGTACGCTTCATCAAGCGTGCGGAGCTTTCCGGGCATTCCCGGTTCAGCGTTTCGGTCAACGTATCGGTAAAGCAGATGAACGGAAGGAATTTCGTCGACCAGCTGATAGGAATCTGCGCGGACGAAGGCGTAAGCGCGGGGAGAATAACGATCGAGGTTACCGAATCGGTCCTGATGGAAGCCGCGGATGAAATCCGTCTGAAACTGGAAAAGCTTCGCGAAGCCGGGTTCCGGATCGCCCTCGACGACTTCGGCACCGGCTATTCTTCGCTCACCTACCTGCGCTACCTTCCGGTCAATTACATCAAAATGGACAAATCCTTCATCGACGACATGTTCGCCGACGATCGCAGCAAGGTATTGACGGGATCGATCATCCGGATCTGCCATGACCTCGGCCTCCAGATAGTCGCGGAAGGCGTGGAGGACTCAGGTCAGATGGATTTTCTCAAGACCATGTGCTGCGACCTGATCCAGGGCTACTACTTCAGCAAGCCGGGAGACGAAAACGCGGTCCTTGATCAGCTCGAACACCTGTTCCTGTAACGGCGCCGGTGGTATACTCCATTCCGGGAAACAATATACATGAAACCATCCGAATATGCCCTGAATGACCCCATCGCAGCCATAGCGACGGCTCTCGTGCCAGCCGCGCTCGGCATCGTCCGCACTTCCGGCAGGGGCTGCATCGAACTGCTCGCTCCCTGTTTTTCGCGCCCCGCCGCGTTGCTCAAGGCCCCCGGCAACAGCCTTGTCCACGGATGGCTCGTGGATCCCGCGGCCGGCGACCGGAAAATCGACGAAGTGATGCTGTCGGTGTACCGCGCCCCGAAAAGCTTTACCGGAGAAGACGCGGTGGAGATCACCGGTCACGGCGGTCCGGCCGTCGTGCTCGCCGTATTCCGGCTCCTTGTCGCGGCCGGCTTTCGCGCCGCCGAAAAAGGCGAGTTCACGTTCCGCTCCTTCGCGAACGGAAAAACCGACCTCACCCGTTCCGAAGCCGTCAGTGAAATAATCGGCGCGAGGACCGATACGGCCCGTTCCCATGCGGCGGACCGCCTTTCGGGATCCCTTTCGCTCGAAATCGGCAGGATCAAGGATATGATCCTCCATGCCCTCGCGGCCATCGAAGTTCAAATCGAATATCCCGAAGACGAGGAAACGACAAAAGGCGCGTTCGATGCGGTGCTGATCAAGACCGCAGCCGCAGCCCTCGCCGCCCTCGAATCGTCCTGGACCTCGGAACGGCTGTATCGGGACGGATCCCGGATAGTCCTTGCCGGGCGCACGAACGCCGGAAAATCGAGCCTGTTCAACGCTCTGTTGAAGGAGGAGCGGGCCATAGTCTCGGAAATTCACGGCACGACACGGGACTGGCTCGAATCCTGGGCCGATTTCGGCGGGATTCCGGTACGGCTTTTCGACACGGCGGGTTTGCGGAAGACGGGAGACCTGATAGAGGCGGAAGGCGTCGAACGGTCCCGCAGTCTCGCCCTCGAAGCGGATCTCGTCTTCTATCTCGTCGACGGCACCGCGGGCATGGACGCGAACGACCGCCTCTTTCTGGCCGCCGCCCGGGAAAATTTTCCGCCCTGCATTCTTGTCTGGAACAAGGCAGACCGCGACGATGCGCTACCGATGCCGGCTTTGGATGCGGATTTCCCCGAAATTTGCGCGGTAAGCGCAAAAACCGGATACGGAATCGCGGGGCTGGTTCACAAGGCAGAACACCGGCTTCTTGGAGACACCCGATCCGTCCGCGAGGCGAGTCTCGGCACCGAACGGCAGAAAAACGCGGTGCGCACGTCCCTGGCATTTTTGACTCACGCCCTCGATGCCGCGGAGCGGGGATTTCCGATGGATGCGGTTTCGCAGGATCTCGAGGATTGTCTTGCGGCATTGGGAGAAATCACCGGCGAAATTACTTCCGCGGATGTTCTTGATACGGTTTTCTCGGGATTTTGCGTGGGAAAGTAGCGGTTACCGGATGCCGAGCAGACCTTTGGATCCCGCCTTGAGCCAGCGACCCTGGTTTCTGGGAGCGGAGCCTTGAAGCAGGTGTTCGACAAGCCAGGGTACCGCTTCCTCATCCGCTTCCTGGTCAAGCTTGACAAGGAGGCTTTGCAGCGCGACCATGCCCGTTTCAGCGAACAAGGCGGCGAATTCCTCGGCAAGACGGATGAAAGCGGATTCGGCGACCGCGAGCGGAATATCGCGGGAATCACCTGCACGGGTGACCGTTTCCTTGGCCGCCGGAGGAAGTCCCCGAACGGCAAATACCAACCGTCCCTTTTTTTGCCGGATAAAATATGCCGCTATTTCGCCCGCAAGAAGCATATAGCCTTTGACATACCCATCAACGATGACGGCGACCGTTTGGCTTTCCGGTGTCTGAAGCGCTTCCGTGAAAGCAGGCAGATCGAAGACGATGACCGCCTGATCGAGAGAATCGAAACTGTTTCTGGCTTCGAGCAGTACGGTCCGGGCCGAGAGGACGGACGAACGGTTCCAGGGAATCTCCCGCAGGGCGGACGGATCGGCCGGCACTGCTTTGGCGGGCGTTTTTCCCTCGGGAAGTCCGCCCAACAGGGCAACCGACACATTGTGCACCCGAAGGCTACCGGCAAGGGTCGAGGCGAAAGGAACCGATTTGTCGCATATCAATACGCTCATGCTCATGTTTTCCAGTATACCGGCATATCCGCTCACTGAACAAGCATATTCGCCAGGACATTCCGCAATTCCTCGAGGGTATAGGGTTTGGGGATTATTCCCCTGAATCCGTAATCCCTGAAGTGCGAAAGAACCGGATCATCGGAATAACCGGACGAGACGATGAGAAGAGCCTCGCCGTCGATCGCCAGGATGTTCTTGGCGCACTCGATGCCGGAAAGCCCCCCCTGCACCATCAGGTCGAGAATGCAGACATCGAACCGGTGCCCGGCTTCGAAAGACTCCTTGTAGCGAAGGGTAGCCTCATCGCCGTCCGCAGCCTCGGTAACTTCGTAGCCGAACGATTCCAACAGTCCGCTGGCCATTCCCCTGACTTCCGCGTCGTCGTCCATCAGAAGCACCCGCAACCCGCCGGTAATTGGTCCGCTTTCGCGGGTCTTTTCGATCTTGACGGTCCCTGAATCGGCCGGCAGCACTATCAGGAACGTCGTCCCCTCCATGTCCCCGGTTTCGAGCGAAATCGAGCCGAAATGGTTCTGGACGATGGAATAGACGATGGAAAGTCCGAGTCCGGTTCCTTTCTCCCGTGTGGAGAAAAAGGGGTCGAAAATCTTCGCCCGGATGGCCTCGGGAATGCCGGGCCCCTGGTCATGTACCCTGATCTCGACATATGTACCGACCGGCAGGGGTTTCGAGTCGAAGCCTTTCGGACGGCGCAGTGCGGTCATATTCCTGTAATTGACGTTTCTGGCGGCTATTTCGATTATGCCGCGGCCATCCATCGCCTGTACTGCGTTGCTGACAAGGTTGGTAATGACCTGCCCGATCTGGATCCGGTCAGCCCTGAGCGGCCAGACATCCCGGTCTATATCGAACAGGCAGGCGATCGAAGTATCGTTGACCGAGACCATGGCCGCGTCGACAATGAGCTGCCGGGTGTCGCAACGCCCAAAAACCGGTTTTCCGCCGCGCGAAAACGCAAGAAGTTGTCCCGTTATCTCGCGGGCGCGCAGACAGGCCTGCTCGGCTTTTTCGATGGGAGCGCGCGCATGGTTGTCCAGGGTTCGTAATTTGGCGAGCCCGATATGTCCGAGGATGACCACGAGTATATTATTGAAGTCGTGCGCGATTCCGCCCGCGAGCACTCCGATGGTCTCCACCTGCTGCTTCCTGCCGAGAGCCTCGCTCAAGGTTTCCTGCTGGGTGACGTCCGCCACGGCCAGAAGGATGTTTCCCGTCCGGTTGAGGTCGAAAGACACGGCCGACAGCCGGCATTTGCGTTTCTTGTTCGAGGCCGTCTTGATGCTCGCTCCGAATTCGGAAATCGTACCTTCCATCCTGATCTTCTCGATGAACCCCGCAAGAGAAATATCCTCCATCTCGAGCCCTATTTCCGAAAGGGTCCGTCCCGAGAGCGAGCTGCTTTCGCATTCGAGAATTTCCTCGATCGCCGGATTGGCGTCCGTTATCATCAGCGTCTCGAGGTTGACGATCATGATCCCGGTCGGATTGAAGATGAACATCCGGGAAAACTTGCTCTCGGAAAGGGCCAGCTCGCGGGCTGAGTATTCCCGGTCGGAAATCTCCTTCATGAGCTGCAATGTGATCCGCATGTCGGTGGCGGAAACGATATAGCCGGTTATGTTTTTCCGGAGGTCGATCAGGCAGATTATACGTACGTCGACCGGTATTTCCTCGCCGGCGGCGGTGGCGAGGAAAGCGTCGATCGAGGGACTCCGGCTCGTACCCGAGCCGGTATCAAGCCAGCCGTAACGGTCAAGCCAGCGGCTCCTGCCGGATGCGGCAAGATCGGAATGCACCATGATCGTCTCTATTCCCCTTCCGTTGATCGCGAGGGCCGAAACCCCGGTAATCTGGAGGCCCCGCCGGTTCATCCGGACGATCTTTCCGTCGGTGTCCAGCACGATGATGATGTCGAATACATTGTCGATGATCAGCTGGTTTTCGAGATTGGACACTTGCCTGAAAATCTTGAGATGGTTCAAGGCGACGTACGTAAGCAGGTACCAGATGGTGATGACCCAAAACAGACCGACAAGCGAATTGAAGAGGCTCACCGCGCTGCCGGTGGTGAAGATTATGAAAACGATCAGCATCCACTGGGCGTCCCGTCGCGCCCGTTCGTCGGACGAATCGCCTATCCACGCAAGCAGGCACCGGAGCGAAAAAAGGACCAGGGCGGCAAGCGAAAGAACAGCCAGCGTCGCCAACCCGAGCGGGCGGGGAGCCAGCAGCATGAGCGCCGTCAGGGGGAAGGGCGCCAGATAGATAAGGGAGAAAAACCGCGGCCGCTTGAATGCGGTCAAATCGACGAGGAATGAAACATACAGAGCAAGGCAAAACCACGAAATAAACAGGAGCAGCCCCATATACTGCGGGGTCAGGTCGATGAATCGATAGTGCCAGGGAAAATATACGCCCATCGCGAGAGCGATGCCGAAACCGAGCCGGGTAAAGCGGAAATGGATGGAGACCTTGTCGGTCTGGGCCAGGTTCAGGAAACTGGCGGACAAAACGAGAAAGAGGGACAAGCCCATATTGAGCAAAAACAGCATATTCATTTTATCCTTCCGATTGACGGGAACAGGGGCATCCGGTATCCTGAACGCATGAAAATCTGGATCAAATATCTCATCGGCATACTGGCGGGCATCGCGTTCGCCTTCATCGCACCCCAGCAGAACGCCGGCTTCACCGAAATCATCCAATTTCTTTCGGGTCTCGCCATCCAGTTCGGACGATACTCCCTGTATCCCGTGCTTTTTTTCGGCTTTACCATCGGAGTGTACGAGCTGCGGGAAAGCAGGAGCCTCTTCAGGCTCGGCGCCATCACCGCGGCAATAATAATTATAACGACAATACTGCTGACCGTCACGGGACTGCTGTCCGTTTTGATACGGAATCCTTCCCGAATTCCCATATTCGTCGAAGGCGCGGGCGAGATCGAAAAAATCGGCATCATGGAGTCCGTTCGCCAGCTGTTTCCGTCAAGCGCCTTCGAGGCGTTCGCCAACGGTCTGTTCATCCTGCCGCTTTGCATATTCGGCGGATTCGCCGGAGCGGGCTGCGCGGTGGACAAGAACGACGCGAAGGCGACGCTTACCCTCTTCGATTCGCTCTCCCGTGTTTCATACGCGGTCATGACCTTCTTCGTCGACATGGTTTCCGTCGGCATGATCGCCCTTTCGGTCAACTGGCTGCTCCAGTTCCGCACCATGATGGCGTCCCGGGTATTTACCGACTTCGTGCTCCTGCTGGTCTTCGACCTCTTTTTCCTCGCGCTCGTCGTGTATCCCGTACTCATCCGGGTGTCGTGCGGCAAGGTGAATCCCTACCGCATCCTCTATGCCGGCATCGCGTCGATCCTCGCGGCTTTTTTCTCGGGCGACACCAACATGACCCTTCCCGTCCTGATACGGCACACGAACGAGAGTCTCGGCGTCAGGCGTCGGATTTCCTCGGTAACCATGCCGATATTCTCCATCTTCGGCCGCGCGGGAACCGCTCTGACGGTGACGGTAAGCTTCATCGTCATCCTCAAGTCGTATTCGAGCCTCGGCATCGCCTTCAACGACATGCTCTGGCTCATGGGAATATCGATCCTCCTGTCTTTCTTTCTGGGAAGGTTTCCGTCGGGCGGCGCGTACATTGCGCTCGCGACGATATGCATGCTCTACGGTCGCGGCTTCGAAGCCGGATACCTGATCCTCAAACCCGCGGCGTTCTTCATCTGTTCGATAGCCGCGGCGATCGACGCGCTCACCACCATCATGGGAACCTACGTGATCGCCAAACGCTACGACATGCTGAACCACCGCGAACTGCGGTTCTTCATCTGACCCGTTCTACGGATGATGCACCACTTCCCGCGGTTTTGATCCGTTCGCGGGGCCGACGATGCCGCGGGCTTCCATGTCCTCGACGAGCCGGGCCGCGCGGTTGTAGCCGATCTTGAGCCGCCTCTGGATGTACGAGGCCGAAGCCTTTCCGGCGAGCAATACGATCTCGAGCGCCTTGTCATAGAGGGGATCCTCTCCGTCCGAAAAGAGCGAGGGGTCCACCCCGCCCTCGTCGTCATCCTCCACGAAAATCTCGTCGTCAATGTACTCCGGCTCGCCGAGCGTCTTCACGTGCGCGACCACGCGTTCGACTTCCTCCTCGGACACGAAGGCGCCCTGGATGCGGACGGGGAAGGGATCGGTGGCGCTCGAGTAGAGCATGTCTCCGCGTCCCAACAGTTTTTCCGCGCCCATCTGGTCGATGATGATGCGGCTGTCCATCTTCGAGGCGACCATGAATGCGATGCGGCTGGGGATGTTCGCCTTGATGAGGCCGGTGATGACGTCGATCGAGGGCCGCTGCGTCGCGAGCACGAGATGTATGCCGACGGCGCGACTCATCGCACAGAGGCGCGCCACCGTGGACTCGAGCTCCTTGCCGGTGGTCGCCATGAGGTCGGCGAACTCGTCGATGATGACCACGAGATACGGCAGTTTCTCGGTCGCGATATTCCGCTCGCGGATGCGCTTGTTGTAACTTTTAATGTCCCGCACGCCCATCCCGTCGAGAAGGGCGTACCGCCGTTCCATCTCGCACAGGCAGTACTGGAGCGCCTGGAAGGCTTTTTTCGGCTCGGTGATGACCGGAGCCAGCAGATGGCCGATGTCGTTGTAAAGCTTCAATTCCACGATCTTGGGATCGATGAGGATGAGCTTCACGTCCTCAGGGGAGCGCTTGTACAGTATCGACAGGATGATCGAGTTGACGCAGACCGACTTTCCCGAACCGGTGGAACCGGCGATGAGGAGATGCGGCGTCGACGCGAGGTCCAGGAGCTGCGCCTCGCCCGTGATGTCCTTGCCGAGCACGACGGGGATCTCCATTTTCTTTGAGGCGGGCGTATCGGTCTCGATCAGCTCGCGGAAGCTGACTATGGAACGCTTCAGGTTCGGCACCTCGATGCCCACCGCGTGCTTTCCGGGAATCGGGGCGACGATGCGTACGCTCGATGCGGCGAGCCTGAGCGCGATGTTGTCCTGGAGACCGACGATCTTCGACAGCTTGACTCCGGGCGCCGGAAGGATCTCGAACATGGTGATGACCGGCCCCTTGCGGATGCCGGTGACATCGGCCTGTATGCTGAACTCGTTGAGGGTTTCCTTGAGGGCCGCCGCGGCGCGCCGGGTGGTGTCGTCCACGATCCAGTACTCGCCATCGGGGTAGGAAGTGAGGATGTCGACGGGAACGGAATAGTGGCCGCGTTTTTTCTTCTTCCAGAAGGGCGCTTCCGCGACGGCAACCGTTTCGTGCGCCGGCGGCGGGATGCTGACCACCGGCGGCATATAATCGTCCGTGACGGTTCCTGCCGCATCCGCGACTGCGGCAAGCTCCGCCTCCGCTTCGTCGGACAGGTCCTCATCGGAATAGGCATCGCCTTCCTCCGGGATGTCGCCCCAGTCGGTGATGACGGGCGGATCGAACGGAGCCTTCATTTTCTGGAAATCGACATAGAAAGGCTCGACGGTTTCAACCGGAGCTTCAGCCGGAGCTTCAGCCGGCGGTTCGTCGTCGTCAAAATCGGGAAGTACATCCAGATCGGGCAGGACTTCAAGTTCTTCGTTCATTTCATAGTCGGGATCGTCCGCAATTGCGGAATCGGCTTCGATCGGATCCGGATACATGTCTTCCGGCGTTTCCCTGACTTCTGCATCCACGGTGATTTCATTGACCGCCTGACCTGCGGCTTCCACAGCCGCGCCGTCCCAAACTGCGGCCGCTTCTCCGGCATCGCCGGCCTGCGGCGGCGTCCCCGCCGTCATGCCGGATACCAGGCGGTCGCCGACATGCAGGAGGAGGATGTACTCCACCAGCACGGCAAGCAGGGTCGAAAGGACGATGCCGCCCGAAACGAGGAGCGCGAAAGTCCGGTTTCCTATGGTCATGCCGAGCGTCGTCACGAGCCGTTCGCCGCCGGCAACCGTCAAAAAGGGAATCCAGGCTCCGCCGAGCAGCACGCCGGCGCGGACCGTCCAGCCGGGGACAAGGAGGAGAATGGCGGCCGAAAGGATATAGCAGGGCACGAGAAACGAGGTGAACCCATATGCCGAAAACAGGATTCCGCCCGGAAGCGAAAAGGTCGAACGGGTGCCCGACAGGGAAAAAACCGACGTCAACAGGGAAACACCGAGCAATGCCGAAAGAATGAAAAGGAAAGAACCGGCCAAGATCGGGGCGGTGCGCCTGTCTTTCCGTGAAACGTCTGATACCATCAAGAAACTCCCTCTAGGATGCGGCAAAATAAATCGCGAGCGAAATTCCTGCGGGGACGAGATAAAAGGCGAACCATCCGAGTTTGCCGCGATTGATCAGGCCCAAAAGGAATTTCAGCGAAAAGTATCCGACCGCGAACGCGGTCGCCATTCCGGCGACAAGCGGAAGGACCGACACCGAACTGCCTAAAGTATCGGCATCTTTGAGCTCGAGGATGAATGCCGCGAGGATGGCGGGAATCGAAAGCAGGAACGAGAATTCCCCCGCGGCCTTGCGGTCGACGCCGGAAAAAAGCGAAGCCGAAATGGTGATGCCCGAGCGGGAGATGCCGGGAAACACGCCGATGCCCTGTGCCGCACCGATCACGAGCCCCTGCAGCAGCCCCGGAACCGCGACGGTTTTCTTCGGCCGATATCGTCCCGACACGAACAGTATGATGCCGGTTATCACGAGCGCGCAGGAAATATAGAAGGGGGAGAGCGTTTCGGCGATATCCTTGATCGAAAAGCCGATGACGGCGGTCATCGCGGTCGCGACGAGGAGCGAGGCGATTATTTGACGGTCGTCCAGGTCGTCCTCGCGCGGCTTCCGGACGATAAAGCGGCCAAGCACCCCGAAGAGCGCGCCGATACGCCTGCCGAACACGATAAACACCGCGCCGAGGGTCGCAAGATGCAGGAGTATGTCGAAAAGGAGCGGTACATCCTGCTGTCCGAAAAAATAGGCGGCCAGGGCGAGATGCCCAGAACTCGAAATAGGCAGAAATTCAGCAAGGCCCTGGATCGCACCGAGGGTGACAGCCTGTAAAATGGTCATGGCGAGCGCTCCTGATCAGAATATTTCGCGGACTACCTGTCCGGTCGTTTTTTGATAGTAAAGATACCCGTAAACCACCGCCGCCGCAAGCACTTTTCGGCCGTATTCCCGGGTCTCGGCATACGGCAGGGACTCGAGGAAGAGATCCCCCGACAGGCCGTTCGCCGTTTTTTGCCATGCACGCACGCGGCTGATGCCGGCATTGTAGGCAAAAAGCGCGGGAAGCACCTGACCGTCCATCCTGCGGATCATTTCGGAAAGGTACCAGGCGCCGAAGGTGATGTTTGTCGCGGGGTCGGTCAGCTCGAAAGTCGTCATTCCGAGCTTTTTCGCTATATCCGCGGCGGTCGAACCCATGAGCTGGGTCAAGCCGACGGCACCGGCGGTCGAGACGACATCGGCCTGAAAATAACTTTCGCTCCGGATCAGCGCGTACAACAGGTATTCGGGTACAGCGAACCGCATCGCCGCGGCAGCGACTTCGTCATGCCAGGGACGGGGATACACAAGGGCAAGATCTTCATCCGTGGCTTCCCGGTTGCCGGAGCGGAGCGAGAGGAGCACAAGCCGGATCGCGTCGTCATGGTGTCCCGAGGCGGAAAGCGCGGCGCCAAGGTACGCGGCAAGATCCGCAGGGACGGCCGGATACAGCCGGGCTGCGGCGGGATACACCAATTCGGGCAGTTTATAATCGATATATCCCCGTAAAAGAAGTTCTGCGGTTTCGTCAGGCAGGTTGCCTGCAGGTTTTTTCGGCAGCGGCTGCACCGGTTTCGGTGCCCCGGGCGGCCGGGAAAGCGCGTCGGCGGCAAGAGAACGGTAATAGAGGGATCCGTGGTCACGGGAAAAGGCAATTTCGAAGGCGGCATCCCGGTCCGCCGCGGACAGTTTTCCCGAGCGGGCGGCGATATAGGCAAGCCGTGCCGTTATCTCCGGATCCCCCCTGTCTCCGAGAATCGTCCGGAGAGCGAGGATGCGCTTCCAGTCCCGTTTGTCCACCAGACGGACGATGAGCGAATCGAGGAGATCGGTAAACCACAGATCGTTTTTCCAGGTACCCGCGTACCGTTCCAGATCGGCGAACAGTCCGTCGAGTCCGTTTTCGCCCGACAGTTCCAGGAGATACCAGAGGGCGCTGTCATAATCCGTATCGGTACCGGCGAGGGACATGGCGGAAACGAACCGTTCCCGGGCCTTCGCCTTCAGGGCACCGGCGGCGGGTATGCCCGATACGCGCGCATAGAGACGTCCCGCGTAAAAGGCGGAAAGAAACTGCGCGTCCCTGTTTTCGGCCCCGGCCGCAAGCCTGTCCAGGAACGCGGCATCGGAGGGGCAGTCGACCGAACCGTAGAGCGCCGCCTTTCCGAAATCGGAGAGGACCGTCCGGCCGAATGAATCGATCCCGCCCGCCTCAAGCAAAGCGCGCGCACCGGCCCAGGCGATTCCGTAATTCTTCCGGTATACGGCGGTACGTACGTTCATTATTTCATAAAATAAAGGATTTTCGCCGGCAGGCAGCGGCGTAAAGAGCGAAACGAGGCTCTCGTCCAGGGGATTCGCATCCTGCCAGGCCGCAAGCCCGCCGGGAATCTTGCCGTACAGCTCCAGTTCCAGAAGGAGATGGATGCGAAGGGATTCCATGTCTCGGATTCCGGACGGTGAAAGGTGGTTTTGCCACGAGAGCAGGCGGTCGACGGCATCGAGCCGCTCGGCGGGGGTACCGGTCCGGGTCATTTCCTCGAGGCAGAGCAGTTTGAACGGAGCCGCGCTTTCACGCTCGCCGATCTCGAACATGATGCGCGCCTGTTCGTCCCTGCCCGCGCTTGCGAGATGCCTGCCGATGAAAAAGGGAGCTTCGGATCCGAGTTTCAGGACCTGTCGATATCGGGAAACATCGATTTCGTCGAAAAATCCGTAGTCGCGCGCTTCGAGGCGCGCGAACAGATCCTCGCGGGATTGACCCCACAATCTCGAGCCGCTGCAGGATGTACATGAAAGGAATATCGCGACGGCGAAGAGCTGCGCGATTCCGAGACAGGAAGTCCGGAATCGCGAAGACATCGGCTTATTTGGCGGGAATATCGAGCCAGGTTCCGGAGATGATGAGGTTCGGGTTCTTGATCTTGTTGAACTTGGCGATTTCGGGATAACGCCAGGGTGTCCGGTAATACGCATCTGATATATCCCACAGGGTGTCACCCCATTTGATCTTGTAACGGGTAGCCTTGGCCTCGGTACTCGGTTCGGGCTGAACGGGTACGGCGGCGGGCTCTTCCACGACGACGGTCACCGGTGTTTCCGCGACCGGCGGAGGGGTCTCGACCGGTGCGGGTTCGGCAACAGGGGCGGGTTCGACGGTCGGCACGACGGGCGCTTCGACGGTGACGGGAGTCGCGGCGGCGTCCCGGAGCGAACGGTTGAGCAGCAGCGTTCTGGCCGAAACAAGCAGGGCGAGCACCAGGGAAAGAACCCCGACCGCCAAAATAAGTATGAGAAGCCAGGCAGGCAGATAGATACCGTTCTTTTTTTCTTCTTCGTTGTTCATTTCGTATAATCCTTCGGGGGGATTTCCCGGGATTGTCCCCTCTACTACCACATTGTCATGATCCGGGTCATTACCCAACTCTACTGAATTATACATCGGCGACAGATTGAAATCAGGCAGATCGTACAATGTTTCGCTGTCGAGCGTTTCAAGGGAGACCGTCAGGAGCTGGCGGGAACCGGAATCCAGATCGACCGCCTCGGCGGAAAGTTCGTTATTCCCGTCAAGCGTAAGCGTAAGTTCGATCGTCGGATCTCCGGCGGGTTTGTCGGCGATGTCCTCGATGATCAGGGTTCCGACATATTCGGCGTCGTCAATCGAGTCCTGGTTGTTGCGGAACAGATTGATCTGGACGCTTGTCTGACCCTCGCGAACGGTGGTCAGGTCGAGAATTTTGCTGGCAGGTTCACCTTCTTCTAGTACAGGAAAGAACTTGCTGTCTGCGAGTTTAATGCCTATCGAAGCGGACCCCATCAGAATACCCCTTTCCGTAAAAGCTTGCCTCTATAATGTAGTATGCAACGAAGGCTCTTGTCAACGTGAATTGTTGACAGGTCCTATATTCACCACCATAATGGCAGTATATGAATTCCATGTTCACGATTGTCATAATCATCATAGTCGGTGCGGCAGCCCTGTTGCTTCTTTCCCTTCTCGGGAAAAAAACGGATGGAAAAGGGGGGAAAAAGGAACGCAGGAAGGATCGCGGCACCATTATCCGCGAAGCCAACAAGCGTCTCGCCCAAAACCCCCGCGACCCCGAAGGCCTTTCCGCGATGGGCTCGATCTATTATCAGGAGCAGGACTGGGAAAAGGCGTATGCGACCTACGAGGTCCTCGTAGACCTCGCCCCCACAACCGGAAAACTGAACGAATTCGAGTGCGCGCTCCGTTTCGGCGTCGCGGCGATCAAGACGAACCGGATTGTCGAGGCGACCAAGGGCTTTTTGCTCGCGAGAAAACTGAAACCCGACCATTTCGAGGTCAACTACAATCTCGGCTATATCTGCTATCTGCAAAAAGAATACGAAAAAGCGATTCCCTTCCTCAAGCAATCCCTCCTCGGCGACACCGAAAACGTGCTTGCCGAGCGGTATATGGGGTTCAGCCTGCACAAGGCCCACCGGTACCGCGATGCCCTCGCCTATCTCAAAAAAGCGCTCGATCTCGCGCCGGACGACAAGGAAGCCCTCTTCGCAATGGCCGAATGCCTGTACGAATCCGGAGCCGTGGAACGCGCGCTCAAGATATTCTCGCATCTCCGCCCCGACCCGGTGCTCGGTCCCCAGTCCGCTCTCTATTCAGGCGTCATCCACGGCCAGACGAACCAGCATGACAAGGCGATCGTCGATTTCGAGATAGGGCTCAAACACGAGAACATCCCGCCCGAAATCGCCAACGAGTTGCGGTACAAGATGGCGGTGACGCTGATAAAAACCCAGGATCTCGGCCGCGCGCTTCTTGCCCTCAAGGAAATCCAGAAAACAACTCCCGGATACAAGGATGTGCCCTCGCTGATCGTCCGGTATCAGGAGCTTAACCAGAACAAGAATCTCCAGATTTATCTTTTGGCCGTCCAAAGCGAATTCGTGTCCCTGTGCCGGAAAATCGTCATCCAGTTTTTTCCGGGAGCGAAGGTCAAGATCACGGATATAGGAATTTTCGCGGATTATTCGGACATCGTCGCGGAAATCGACACTCCCAAATGGTCGGATGTGGTCATCTTCAGGTTTTTCAGGTCGCAGGGTACCGTCGGGGAACTGCTGCTCCGGGATCTGCACGCGCGCATCAAGGACATGAAGGCGGGAAAGGGCATCTGCCTGTCGGCTGGCGTCTATACCGACGAATCCCGCCGGTTCACCGAAGGACGGCCGATAGACCTGTATGACAAGGATCGGCTGAACAAGATTCTCAATTCGCTCGATACGGGAGCTTCGCTGAAGATGTAACGACCAGATGCCGTTCTTCATGCTCGAGGAACGGTACAGAAAGAGGCAGCATCTCCCAACCGTCAATCTCGAGCGATATCGCACCCATTTCATCAGCTATTTTATCTTTCCTCGCCTTGTATGCCGCAAGTTTGCCGCCCGGTGCGGTCAGCGCGAGCAGGGTCCGGACCATCTCGCGGTCGAGCGGCCGGAAAGCCCGGAATACCACTACATCGAACTTCCCTTCAGGGGCTTTTTCAACTTCGGAGTTGAGGACGGTCACGTTCTTGAGTCCCATCACCGCCGTACAATTTTCCAAAAAGGTGCAGCGTTTGCTCATGCGCTCAATGAGGGTAAAATGAATTCCGGGAAATACAATGGCCAGCGGTAAGCCGGGAAAGCCCGCGCCCGAACCCGCGTCCGCGATTTCGCACGCTTCGTTTCCCGCGACAAGAGCCGCGATTTCCTTCCAGGGAGCGAGGCTGTCAAGGATATGGCGCACCACGAGATCGCTCCGCGTGCCGGCCCCGACGAGGTCGAACACCGCGTTGAAGAGCTCGAGCTCCTTCAGGTAGCGTTCGACGAGCGGAACGAGGGTGGAGATGCCGCGCACGGGGATTGCTCCCGGCCTGGGTGTAAGCTCCCCCGCGGCGAAGCCGAGCGCGGACAGACCTTCCGCGAGGAGCCGGTCCGGCGGAAAGGGAAAAGTCAGCGCCGGCGCAGCCGTTTTTTCGCTTTTCGCGCTGCCCGTTCCCGCCTTTTTGCCCATCGTTACTTTTTGCCCTTGAGCAGGGCGGCGAAGGGATTGTAGGTCATGCCGTCATCTTCGCGCTGAGCCGGTGCGCTCGAACCGCCGCGTTTGGCGCCCTGGTAGCCGCCCGAACCCTGCGGTCGCGGAGCGCCCGAGCCGCCCTGAGTCGAAGCTGCCGCCGGAGCGTCCCCGGGTTTGCGGGCTACGACCACGCGGCGCGCGCCGTCCGCCGCACCGCCGTGTCCTGCCGCTCCGCCGTGCCGCCGGCATGTTTGCCCTCGTCGCGTCCGCCTGATTTCGCCGATGCCTGGCTCTTGCACGAGAGGCTGATGCGGCGGCGGTCGACGTCGAGGCCGATGATGCGGCATTCCTTCACGTCGCCGACCTTCACCACGTCCATGGGGTCCTTCACGTACGAATCGCTCATCTCCGAGAGGTGCAACAGCGCCGTCTCCTTGATGCCGATGTCGACGAAGGCGCCGAAGTCGACGACGTTCTTTATCTTGCCGGTCACCATCATTCCTTCCTTCAGATCCTCGAAGGCGATGACACCCTTTTGCATGATGGGTTTCGGATAGCCGTCGCGCGGGTCGCGGTTCGGCTTTTTCAGTTCTTCGATGATGTCGCTGATCGTCTGGTCGCCCAGTTCGTATTTGGTCTTGAGACCGGCGCGCACGTCGTGGGTGACGTCGCTCTTCGTCTGCACGAGCTCGTACACGACGCGGGCGGCCTCGTAGTTTTCCGGATGCACCCAGCTGTTGTCCAGGGGATCGGCGCTCTCCGGAATCTTGAGGAAGCCGGCGCACTGCTCGTAGCTCTTCGGCCCCATGCCCCCGATTTTCATCAGGTCGGCGCGGCTCGTGAGCTTTCCGTT
>JFJP01005452.1_pt1 | contig 20958 bp, 16 predicted proteins | sample 431651 | NCBI WGS metagenome assembly JFJP01 (sample SAMN02602958, study PRJNA72255) | Microbial mat metagenome, whole genome shotgun sequencing project. | biome: fresh water; feature: sink hole; material: water; isolation source: purple microbial (photo- and chemosynthetic) mats found in...
ATCAGCATCAGGTGGCCTCGGTCCTGGTCCAACTGGTGGTAGTAGTCGAGCCGTTTGGCATCGATCAGGGCGGCGGCGGGTTCGCCGTTTCGGGTGATGATTTTTTCAGCCCCTTGGCACACCTCGTCCACCAGCCGGGACAAGTGGGTGCGTGCCTCTGAAAAAGCGATGATGTCGCGGACGGCTATGCCCATGTTGGCTCTCCTGTTGTGCAGATGATTGTGCTAAATACAGCGCAATGGTAGCCACATTGACTTACCGCCGGGTCAACTTCGCAGCCATGAGGCCGAGGCGATCAGCGCCGATTGAATATTCAGCCGGGTAACGTTAACCGTAGAAGCGGCATCATGCCGCTTTGAATGCGGCTGGAAGCCGCATCTACAGCGCGGTTTCATGCTTTTGGGGTGGCTGCGCTGCCATGCGGGTTAGCTTGAACTTATGGGAGGTACATGGTGTGATCCGTTTATGGCCCGCAGGCCCCGCATCTGGTCGTTTTGTAATCAGAGTAACCGGCGGATGTAGCGCCGCTGCCGACATGCTTTTATATAAGAAAAAGGCCCGTAACGCTTACCCCTAAAGCGCTGGCAGCTACTAAAAGCAGGTCAATATTTGCTACACCGCGCGTGGCCTGACTTTCGAGGCGGCCAGCTTTGCATTGACCCGCGCCACTTCCACATCGGCATCAAACGCCAGCGCCACGCCCATGCGGCGTTTGACAAAGCTCTCGGGTTTGCCAAACAGGCGCAGGTCGGTGTTGGGGATGCGCAGCGCTTCATCCACGCCATCAAACACAATGCCCTTCGCCTCCACACCGCCATAAATCACCGCGCTGGCACCCGGTGTGCGCAGGGCAGTATTGACAGGCAGACCCAAAATCGCGCGGGCGTGCAGCTCAAACTCGCTTTGCACTTGGGTGGTGAGGGTCACCAGGCCGGTGTCGTGCGGGCGCGGTGACACCTCGCTGAACCAGACCTGATCGCCCTTCACAAACAATTCCACGCCAAACAGGCCCAGACCGCCTGGCTGGCCATCGAACCCCATCCCGAGGTTGTCGGTGACGGCTTTGGCAATCTGGCGGGCTTTGTCGAGCGCGTCGGGGTGCATCGGGTGCGGTTGCCAGCTTTCCACATAGTCGCCATTGACCTGGATGTGGCCAATCGGCTCACAGAAAAGGGTGTCAATGCCGCCTTGGGCGTTGCGCACGCGCACCGTCAGCTGGGTGATCTCGTAGTCAAAATCAATGAAGCCTTCGACGATGACGCGGCCATGGCTGACGCGGCCACCGGCCATGGCGTAGTCCCAGGCCTTTTGCACGTCGGCGGGGCCGCTGAGTTTGCTTTGCCCCTTGCCTGAGCTGCTCATCACCGGCTTGACGATGCACGGGTAGCCAATGCCCGGCACACGCTGGCCGCCGTCGATGGCGCTCTGCAGTTCGGCCAGGGAATCACAAAAACGGTACGGACTGGTGGGCAAGCCCAGTTCTTCTGCGGCCAGGCGGCGGATGCCTTCGCGGTCCATCGTCAAGCGTGCTGCGCGGGCTGTGGGCACCACGCGCACCGCGCCGGTGGCCTCCAACACTTCAAGCATGGGCGTGGCAATCGCCTCGATTTCGGGCACCACCAGGTCGGGCCGGTCTTTTTCGATCAGCGCGCGCAGCATCGCCGGATCGCTCATGGCGATGGTGCGGGCGTGGTGTGCCACTTGCTGGCCGGGCGCATTGTCATAGCGGTCAACGGCAAAGGTTTCCACGCCGAGGCGTTGCAGCGCCATCAGCACCTCTTTGCCAAGCTCGCCACTGCCAAGCAGCATGACTTTGGTGGCATGGGGGGAAAGTGGCGTTCCGAGTGTGGTCATGGCTGTGCGCGTTGCCGCGTCCTGAAAGTGGGTTAAGCAAGAACTTTTAACGTGAAACAACGCATGATGTTCTGTAGGAGCGGCGCAAGCCGCGAATGCCAGAGTTCGCTTGCGCCGCTCCTACAAAGTTTCATCATTCGGGGTGGGCACAAGTCCATGTAAGTTATTTTAGGGATGAAAGGCCACTGCAAAACCACATCGCAGCGCATCTGTAGCAACGGCCACCACCGGCGGCCATGGAAAAATCGCGCCGGGCGATGACTGTCCCGTCGTCCAAGGGTGTCAGCGACGGGTGCCCAGCCAGGCCGCAGCAACGATCATCGCTGCTGCGACGATGACATGCCAGGTGATGGCGTGGCCATTGACCAGCACCAGCAGTGTGGTGGACAGCAGCGGTGTCAGGTAGCTCAGGATGCCGATATGGCGCGCGTCGCCAGTTTTGAGCGCCTTGTCCCACAGAAAAAACGCCGCACCCATGGGACCCAGTCCAATCAGGCCAATCAATGCCCAGTCGCGCCCACTCAAGTTCACGGCAGGCTCCAACAGGGCATGGCACAGCAGTGACAACAGGCCTGAAGCCAGCGCAAACCCGCCAATCGCCGAGGTTGGAAAGGCAGCCACCCGGCGCGTCAGCAACGAGTAGCTGGCCCAGATAAAGGCGGCCGCCAGCGCCGGCAGGTAACCCCAGGACCAGGCGGTGCTGATACCCGCGTGGGTAGCGCCCCCCAGAATCACCAGCGCGGCACCGGCAAAGCCCAGCAGCGCGGCAAACACATGACGAAAGTGCAGTGTCATGCCCGGTAACACCAGCGGTGCCAGCACCACAATCAGCAGCGGCCACAGGTAGTTCACCAGATTGGCTTGCACCGGTGGCGCGTGGCGCAGCGCCAAAAACAGCAGGAAGTGATAGCAAAACAGGCCGTAAATTCCCAGCGCCAGGGTCGGCAGCGGCACGCGCCAGCGGGTCAATTTAAAACCTGACAGCGGCAGCGCAATCAGGCTGCCAATCAGCAACGACAGGCCGGTGAGCAAAAACGGCGGCACATGGCCAAGTGCCACGCCCAGGGTCGCCAGCGAGCTCCATAGTGCAATGGCACCCAGGGCCAGCAGGGTGGGGGTGGGCGCGGCGCGAGCCGTTGCTGTACTGGGCGGGTGCGCTTGGGCGCAGCGCGATGTCACCTCAACGGGCACTGGAACGCTGCCACAGGTTGATGCCGCCGTCAACCGCGTGCTGGTCGATGGCGATCAACTCGTCTTTGGAAAATTGCAGGTTTTGCAGTGCCGCCACCAATTCGGTGATTTGAGCCGGGCGGCTGGCACCGATCAGGGCGGAGGTCACCCGCGCATCGCGCAGCACCCAGGCTGTGGCCATTTGGGCGAGGCTTTGACCGCGCGCTGCGGCCATGTCGTTCAAGGCACGCACATGTTTGAGGTTTTGTTCGCTCAGGTGCTCCGGGCGCAGCGACCCGCCGCCGGGGCGATTGATGCGCGCATCAGCCGGGATGCCGCCCAGGTATTTATCGCTCAACAGCCCTTGGGCCAGCGGGCTGAAGGCAATGCAGCCCATGCCCAGCTCCCCCAGTACATCCAGCAGGTCTTCTTCAACCCAGCGGTTGAGCAGGCTGTAAGACGGCTGGTGAATCAGTGCCTTGATGCCCATTTCTTGCAACAGAGCAGCGGCTTCGCGCGTTTTGGCGGCCGAGTAGCTGCTGACCCCCACATACAAAGCCTTGCCTTGCTGCACCGCCGAGGCCAGCGCGCCCATGGTTTCTTCCAGTGGGGTTTCCGGGTCAAAACGGTGCGAGTAAAAAATGTCCACATAGTCCAGGCCCATGCGCTGCAGGCTCTGGTCCAGACTGGCCAGTACATATTTGCGCGAACCGCCACCTTGACCATAGGGGCCAGGCCACATGTCATAACCCGCCTTGCTAGAGATCACCAGCTCGTCGCGGTAAGGTCTGAAGTCGTGGCGCAGGTGCTGGCCAAAATTGCTTTCGGCGCTGCCAAAAGGTGGGCCGTAGTTGTTGGCCAGATCAAAGTGGGTGATGCCCGCATCGAACGCCGTGCGCAACATGTCGCGCTGGGTTTGCATGGGCGTGGCATCGCCAAAATTGTGCCAAAGCCCCAGCGTGATGGCTGGCAGCTTCAAGCCGCTGTTGCCGCTGCGGCGGTAAGTCATGGTGTCGTAGCGTGTCGGGTGGGCTTGGTACATGGTGATGGTCCTTGGGCAGTGCGTGAAGCGCAAGTATCCACCCATCTACCCGGCCATTGAAGGCGCTTGCTGTTGGCAGGATACCAAGACCTGCCCTGATGTTTATTCATGATATTGGCCTCTAGCCCAATATAGTAAAGCGCTAGCAGCTATGTTTAATATATCTAATTGGCGTCTGCAATGAAAGCTGTAGGGGCATGCAGTGCGGGTGGCGTAGGCAGGGTTCTGCGGCGGCCACCTGCACAATGCGGGCGTTTTGCCGCAGCAGCGCGCTTCGTACAATGCTTTTCATGACCGCTTATTCTTACGAAGCCATCGATGCCCAAGGCAAAACGCGCAAAGGCGTGCTGGATGCCGATTCCGCCCGGGCGGCCCGCGGCCTGCTGCGCACTCAAGCGCTGGTGCCCTTGGTCGTCCAGGCGCTGGGTGCTGCGGGCAACGCGGCTGTCACGGGTGCAACGGGCAGGCAATGGCCGCGTGGCAAGCGCGTCTTTGGTGCCACCGCGCTGGCAATTTGGACGCGCCAGCTCGCCGGGCTGGTGGCTTCGGGTCTGCCACTGGAGCGCGCCCTTTCATCCTTGTCAGACGAGGCCGAAAAAGCACCCGAGCGCGAACTGGTTGCCACACTGCGCGCCGAGGTCAATGGCGGCGCGCCGTTTGCCAAGGCGCTGGCGCAGCATCCACGCGAGTTCTCTGCGATTTATGTGGCGGTGGTTGGTGCTGGCGAGCAAAGTGGCAACCTTGGCCTGGTGCTGGAGCGCCTGGCCGACGACCTTGAAGAACAGCAGGCACTCACTTCAAAGCTGATCGGTGCCGCCTTGTACCCGATCATTGTGTCGTTGGTGGCAGTGGTGATCGTGCTATTTTTGATGACTTATGTGGTGCCGCAGGTGGCACATGTGTTTGAGACCAGCAAGCGCGCCTTGCCGTTGCTGACCGTGCTGATGATTGGCCTGAGCAATTTTGTGCGGGCGTATGGCTGGCTGCTGTTGATTGCTATGGTTGGTATAGCTATCAGCGCACGACTGGCGCTGGCTAACGCCCTCTTTCATGAGAAATTCGATGCTGCCTGGCTGAACTTGCCGATTTTGGGCCGCCTGTCACGCAGTTATAACGCAGCCCGCTTTGCCAGCACGCTGGCGATGCTGGCCGCCGCCGGTGTGCCCATTTTGAAGGCACTGCAGGCGGCGGCTGAAACACTGTCAAACCGTGCCTTGCGCCGCGATGCACAAGAGGCTCTGGTGCTGGTGCGCGAAGGTGCGCCGCTGGCATCGGCGCTGGCACAAAAAAAACGTTTTCCACCACTGTTGGCAATGTTTGCCCGCTTGGGTGAGCAAACCGGGCAGCTGCCGGTGATGCTGTCGCGCGCTGCCAAACAGCTCGGCACCGAGGTGCAACGTCGCGCGATGCAGCTGGCGACCCTGCTGGAACCACTGCTGATTGTGGCCATGGGTCTGGTGGTGATGCTGATTGTGCTGGCGGTGTTGCTGCCGATCATTGGGCTGAATCAGCTGGTCAAGTGAGCTGAACGGGGCCTTGGGCGGGGGCGGCATTCACTTGGCGGTTGCCATTGGCGTTTATGTAAGAATGCCGGGCAACATACTCTGGCAGCGTCGGTCTCGCGGCGTGTATCAGCGTTTGCTCTTTATTCTGCTTTTTGATAGCACCTTGGTTTAGCATGAAATTCTGGAAACGCATTTGTTATCTGACGTTTTTGTCGGCGCTGGTGGCGGGTGTCGTTGCGCCTGCCAGGGCCCAGACAAAAGCTTCGGCGCAAGATATTCAGAGTTTTTGCCAGGTTGCCGACATACCGGCGATACCACAAATGTCAGTCACCTGGACCGGCGATTGTGTTGACGGCAAAGCCACCGGGGTCGGCAATCTGTTGGGTTTTGCTGCTGGTGAGCTGCGCTATATCCTTCGAGGCTTGTTTAGCCTGGGGCAGCTAAGTCGCATTGACGATATTCAGGACTGTAGCGCCGGTGGCTGTACCGACAAGGTAGCACCGGTCGTGCTGCGTCAACATGCAGTCATGCACCAATTGCAGCAGCAGGCTCCGAAGGCGCCCCGTCCGGCATCTGCCGCAAGCCTGCCGCTGCCGCAAATAGTGCCAGCAGCCCAGAGTGCCCCACCCCCCCAAAGCACTGCCGTTGACGAACCTGTGTCTGCGCCGATGCCGGAGCCCGCAGCCAAGGTGGAAATTCGCGCCGAGGATGCGATTTACAAGGGCAAATTCTTGCTGGACAAAAAAACCAGCCTGATATCAGGCGAAGGGCGCGTTGAGTTTTTTGATGGACGGCTGTATGAGGGTCAACTGGAAGCCGGTCGCAAGGTCGGTCGTGGTCTTTACGTCTGGTCAGACGGGCAGCGCTACCTGGGGAATTGGCGCAATGACCAGCCCGATGGCGAAGGGGAGTGGACATCCGCCAAAGGCGACCGCTACACCGGTGGTTTCAGTGCTGGCAAACGGGTCGGCAAGGGCCGCATGGTTTATGCCGACAAGACCGAATACAGCGGCTCATGGCAGGATGACCGGCCGTCAGGCGAGGGGACATTCAAATTCTCTAATGGCGATATCTACCAGGGCCAGTTTGTTGCGGGCGAGCAATCTGGCACAGGCACATTGACCCATGCCAATGGCGACCGGCACATTGGCTTGTGGCTCAAAGGCATGCGTGATGGCAAGGGTGTGGCCGAGTGGAAAGATGGTCAGCGCTACGAGGGCGATTGGCGCACCAACCGCAAGGAAGGGCAGGGCGTGATGCGTTTTGCAGATGGCGGCAGCTATGCCGGCGCGTGGGTTAATGATCGACCGGTGGGGCAAGGTGTCATCAAGTTCGCCTCGGGAGACATCTATACCGGCGATGTGCGCGACGGGTTGCCGCAGGGCAAGGGTGTCTATACCTGGGGTTCTGGCGACAAATTTGAGGGTGAGTTTGCCGCCGGGCGACCGACTGCCAGCGGCGTGATGACGTTCCATATTGCGGCACCTGCCGAGGCGGCATCCAGCGCTGAGGCAACCCTCGCCAGCGCCGAAGCACCGCCAGTGGCTGCGGCTGAAGCGGCAACCACAGCCCCGGTGTCGGCTGCTACCTTGTGTTCGCGCGCCTATAACCGCGCCCGTGGCATCCTGGCCCTGAAGAAATTCATCGAGACCTTCCCTCAGGATGAGTGCGAGCGTCATGCGCTGGCGCTACAGAAAATTGCAGCGCTTGAAGAGAATGAACGTAAAGTGGCCAAGCAGGCGGCAGATCGGTTGGCGCAGGCCAAGGCACTGGTTGGGCTGGCGGTGGCGTATCGGCAGGATTACCCGTATTGCGTCGGGGTGTCTAGCCAGTGCCAAAACGTCACTTACACGTTTGAAGTCAAAGGGAAAATCCGTGAAGTCAACGTGGCAAAACAAACGGTTTTGCTGCAGGTAACCAGCGTCACTTTGTTGGGCAACGACAAGGGCGCGCCAGCGCAACTTTTTGCTGAAGGAAAAAACGCGGCGACCGAGGCTTTTAGAAAGCGCGCAGTGGGTAGCGTACAGTCAAAGACCGAGGCTGAAGTCGGCATGGAATTTTAAATACCATGCGCCGCGTTGTTTTGCCATCACCTTTGGCGCAATGAATATCTGAAGGGTCATCGATGACATCATCGCCGTCAAATCTCATGGCAAGCCATGCCAATTGCCTGCCGGTAGGCACCGTCATCGCTGATTTCGAGATCATTGGACTGGTGGGCGAAGGTGGTTTTGGCATTGTCTATCTGGCCCGGGATGTGCATCTGGACCGCGTTGTGGCAGTCAAGGAATTTATGCCGTCGGCATTTGCCGGTCGAGTCGATGGCACCCATGTGGGGGTGCGTTCATCCAGCCATCAGGCAACATATGAGGCGGGCTTGCGCAGCTTTATCAATGAAGCCAAGATGCTCGCCAGGTTTTCCCATCCGTCGCTGGTCGAGGTGTATCGTTTTTGGGAAGGCAATGGCACAGCCTACATGGCGATGCGCTATTACGAAGGCGAAACATTGCGCCAGCATCTGGCGCGGGGCGACATGGTGTTTGACGAAGAGACCATCGCACAAACCATGTCACCCGTATTTGATGCGCTGGAGATGTTACATCGCGAGCAGGTTTTTCACCGCGACATTGCACCCGACAACATCATGCTGTCGGAAGGCCGACCCGTATTGCTTGATTTTGGGTCGGCGAGACGCATCATCGGCGATGGCACGCAGGCCCTGACGACGGTGCTGAAGCCGGGTTATGCGCCCATTGAGCAGTACGTGGATGATGGCACCATGAAGCAGGGGCCATGGACGGATGTGTATGCGCTCGGTGGCGTGCTGTACCATTTGGCCACTGGCAAACCACCGGTGCAGGCGGTTTCGCGCCTGTTGTCAGACCCGTTGCAACCGATTCATGCACTGATGGGTGACCGATTTTCCATGGCGTTTTCTGAGGCAGTTGCCAAGGCCATGGCGGTTCGGGTGGAGGACCGCCTGCAAAATGTCAATGAACTCAGGGAAATGCTGGGATGGAACACTGTCCAGCCAGCGCGGGTCATGACGCTGCCCGGCGCGTCGTATGCCCGCCAGACGACGGTTGGCAATGAGGCAACGTTGCCCACAGGCCCAAAAACCACCACACGAGTGCCTGCCGCCCAACCCAAGCCTGCCACAGTCAACACGGCGGGTCCTGCCAAATCGTCGGATGCTGGCGCACCGGTGATTCTGGATGCCTCGATTCGGGGTGAAAAACCTGCACACGCGCCAGAGGCAGCGGCCAAAAGAGACATCAAAGTGCCGCTCATTACGGTGGGTCTCGGTGTCCTCATCATTGCGTTTTATTTGTTCATGCGACCTTCAGCGTCTGTTGACGTAACCGCACCTGCGTCGCCGGCCGCCAATTCTGCTGCGATCAACAAGCCGGCAACCGCGCCGGTAGAAGCCCCGGTGACACCGGCCCCTGAAGTGTCTGCGCCAGCTTCTGCTACGGTTACTGAAACCGGTATCATCAAGTTCGATGTTCGTCCTTGGGGTGCCGTGGTGGTCGATGGCATAACGCGTGGCATTTCCAATGAAACGCAACTTCGGCAAATTGAGCTGCAAGCCGGGACGCATTCGATTGAGATTGCCAAGCCTGATTCTCCGACACACACGCAAACCGTGGAATTGCGTGCCGGGTCATCTTTGACAATTACGCATACTTTCAAGTAACCTGCGATGACTTAAAGCCTGATAAACCCATGAATACACCCAATCCAACGATCAAAACAGCATCGAGTTCGCTGCCTGTCGGGACGCGACTGGCTGAGTTTGAGATCACCGGGGTGATTGGCGAGGGTGGTTTTGGCATTGTCTACAGCGCACATGACTCCAGTCTTGAGCGGATTGTGGCCGTGAAGGAATATTTACCTTCGGCTTTTGCACAGCGTGGCAGTGGCGGCATCGTGCAGGTCAAGTCCGAAGAGCATCGCAAGACATTTGTTGCGGGACTGTCGAGCTTCATCAATGAAGCCCGCATGCTGGCGAAGTTCTCTCATCCGGGGCTGGTGGAGGTTTTTCGTTTTTGGGAGGCTAACGACACGGCGTACATGGCCATGCGTTATTACCGGGGTGTGACGCTGCGCGAAACGTTGCGCTCGTCGCGTGACATGATCACCGAACAGTGGCTATGTGAAACCCTCGATCCGATATTGCTTGCGCTGAAAGAATTGCACAACGAGCGGTGCTTTCACCGCGACATCGCGCCCGACAATATCCTGGTATTGCCCAATGGCAAGTCAGTGTTGATGGATTTTGGTGCTGCCCGCAGGATCATCAGTGGCATGACACAGGCATTGACCACGGTTCTCAAGCCGGGGTACGCGCCCATTGAACAATATTACGACGATGGGTCCATGCCACAAGGTGCCTGGACCGATATCTACGCAGTGGGTGGCTTGTTGTACCACCTGATGACCGGCAAGGTGCCGGTGCAAGCCATTTCGCGCATGATGAGCGACCCCTTGAAGCCGGTGGCAGAACTTACCCACGGAGAGTTTTCTGAGCGGCTTTGCAGCGTGGTCATGAAGTGTTTGGCCGTGTTACCCGAAAACCGCTATCAAAGTATCGACGAGTTACGTGCTGCGCTGGGTTGGGTCATGCTGCCGGTGGTGTCAACGGTGCTTCACCAGCCAGTGGCCACGCCAAAGAGCGAATTGGATTTTCAGGAAACCGTGCTGATGGCACCCGCTTCTGCGGAGTTACGATCATTGAGGCAAGCTGGGCGTGCCATTCAACCGGGGCTTGTCACGGCCACCCCGCATCAAACGATGCCGTCGGCATCTGATCGCGCTACGCCTTCACCTGCTCCTGTCAGCATTTCGGAAGATACGTTTACCGGCTCTATTGATGATCTCCTCGCTCCGACCGGAGCTGCACCACAACAAAGCTTGCCACTCGAAAAGCCAATACCCACGCCCAAGGGGTCTATGCCCCCAGTACCTGCCGTTACAAAAAAGTCAGCGACTGGGTGGTGGATAGGCTTGAGTGCGGCATTCGTGTTGTTGGTAGGCGGTGGGTTCCTCATGTCCGGCATTTTGGGATCGGATGCACCTGAAAACAAGGAGATGGTTCAACCGCCACCCCCTGTGGCTGTGCAACCAGCATCTTCTCCCGTGGTGTCGGGTGTTGTTGCAGCAGCGTCGACTCCCGAGGCGGTGGTTTCCGCTGAGATTGTCATGCCACAGCCCGCAGTGTCACAGGCCACTTTAGCCAGTGTGGCAACGGAGCCCAAGTTGGGTTTGATGCGCATTGAACTGGTGGGTGGCTGGGGCAATGTCATTATTGACGGTGAGTTGAAAGGAACCGTGCCCCCGGTTCTTTTCATCAAATTGCCAGCTGGCACCCATGACATTGAAATACAAAACCCATCAACGACCACCGAGAAACGTATAGTGACAGTTTCGCCCGGTAAAACAGTGGTGGTCAGACACGTTTTTGCCAAATAGCAACTTTTCAAGACTGGTTGGATTCCTATATGAAACTCACTGTACGATTGTTTTTGCTTGCAGTTTCAGGTGCCTTGCTCGCAGGCTGCGCAACTCCCCCTGGTTCAGAGACCGCCAAGCCCAAGCCAGTTGCGCCGCCCATGGAGACGAGTCCCAAAGCGCTGCCGGTGGAGCCTGCAAATGTTGCAGCGCCGCCGGTGGCGGCTGCCGTGGAGCCGTCTATCAGCGAAAAAACCCTTGTCACTGCCTTGGCTAGTTTTGACCGAGGCGAGTATGCCCTAGCCATGAAGCTACTCAAGCCGCTGACAACCGACCTGGCACTTGACACGCCTGATCGGCTGAGAGCGATTAAATCGTTGGCATTTGCCCAGTGTCTGACGCGTGCGGTGCTGGCCTGCCGAAAAACGTTCGAAACAGCCTTCCAGCTGGATCCTGATTTTGACCTGGCATCCGCTGAGCAGGGGCATCCCGTGTGGGGCCCACAGTTCTTGCAAGCGCGCCAAAACATGAAGCGCAAGTAGCCCCGCAGTGCATGTTATCGAAGAGGGCAAACGGTTAAATGCCTGAAATCACCCTGGAAGTACTGTCGCTGGACTCGAATCCGCTGCCGGATCGCCACTGTTTGTTTGCGGGCGTGGGCGGCACGATTGGGCGCGATGAAGGCAACACGCTGGTGCTGCAAGATAAGCACCGTCGCGTGTCACGTTTACACGCCTCCATCACTTTTCCGGAAGATCAGCCGACCATCACCAATGCAAGCACGTCGCTGCCTGTCACTGTCGGCACTTCAGTGCTGGCTTATGGTCAGAAAATGAGACTTGCAGCGGGTGACCTGATTGAAATCGGGCCCTTTGTTTTGCGGGTGCGTGCCCAAGCATCCCAAGATATTGAAGATGCATTTTTGGCCCATGCGCAGCCCACCATACTCGCCCAGGCAACCAAACTGCCACCGATCGTCAGGCCCACTGTAGTACCGGCGGTGCCATCGATCAGTGAAGTGGATCCGTTTGCAGATTTGTTTGCCGACATGGCACCGGTGGCCCCGCAACTAGAAAGTCGGCCTGAGCCAGTGCTTCGGGCTAACGATGTTCAGAGTCCGCCCATTGCCGCATCAATGTCAATTGAGCCAGATCCCTTTGCAGATTTACTCGGATTAGGTGCGCCGGTGAGCAAGCCCGCATTACCGCCTTCCGCCATGCTTGGTGGCGATCCATTTATAGGCTATTCACAACACGTTGAGCCAGCGGGGACAGATTCTTACCGCTCGGCATCATTGTCTGAACGTTCACCTGCGGCCATCATTCCCGAGGATTTCAACCCTTTTGACCTGCCCTCCCAGACATCACGCAATAGTGCTGATCCGTTGGCACAAATGCTTGGCGGAGCATCGCAAGTGGCATCCACCATCGGTAGCGAACCTTCCATTGATGCGTTGTTTTCACCTTCGGGTGGTTCCCCTTTCGACGGGTTGGCAGGTAGCACGCCACCAGATGCAATGGACCCTGCGCAAGGGGCGAGTGGTTTTGCGTTGCCACCAGAGAACAGTGATCCGATGCTGATGTTCGGTGCGTCATCTGGATCAATGGCTGAGAAGCTGGTGCGTTCACCCGTGCGTGATGATTTGGCGGAAGTCGGCAGCGCTTACCAGCCACCTCGGGCCTATGGCCCTGGGGCATCCTCGCTTTTTCAGGAGCGGCAAAAATCGTCCGCTCCGGTCTCCGCAGGTGCGGGGTTTAGTGCGAGCCCCGATGCACTCACTGCGGCATTTTTACAAGGAACAGGTCTGCCTTCAGCCGCGTTACCTGGCGGACTGACTCCTGAAATCATGGGTGTTATTGGAAGTTTGTTAAGAACAGCGACTGCTGGTGCGATTGATATGTTGGCAGCACGGGCTGCCACCAAACTGGAGGTGCAGGCCAGTGTGACCATCATTTCTGCACAATCGAATAACCCGCTTAAATTCCTGCCCAATGCCGAGTCTGCCCTGCAACAAATGCTGGGCAAAAGAATGCCTGGTTTCATGCGTGCCGACGAAGCCATGCGAGATGCTTTTGATGATCTGCGTGCCCACGAAATCGGGGTCATTGCGGGCATGAGAGCTGCCCTGACAGAGGTGTTGGGGCGCTTTGATCCATCAGTGTTGGAAAAAGGGTTGGTCGGCGGGTCGCTGATTGATAGCCTGCTGCCCGGCATTCGAAAGACAAAACTCTGGGAGATTTACCTTGAACAATATACCAGGATACGGCGTGAGGCCGAGGATGATTTCCAAAACGTTTTTGGCCGTTCGTTTTTAGCAGCTTACGTACAGGAAACTGCCCGCGTGAAAGCGCACACATCAGAGTCTGGGAAAAAATAATGAGTTCAACCAGGGCATTGCGGGTTGCAAGTCTTAGCTTCACGCATTGTGGCGGCAGGGATTACAACGAAGACGCTGTTGACCAATGCGAGGCGTTCGGTGCGGTTCACCTTTTCATGTTGGCCGATGGTGCGGGAGGGCAAGGTGGTGGTGATGTTGCCTCAAGAACTGCCATGGAAACGGCACGAGCAGTTTTTATGGGACTGCCGGTGTTTTCCCCCGACACACTTCAGTTGTGCATGGAAAAAGCAGACGAAGCAATTGTATTAAAACAAAAGAAAGAACCCCGATTGGCCCATATGGCATCGACCTTTGTTGCCGTAATGATCAACTATGAGCGACATCAAGCCTTGCTGGGCAACTTGGGAGATTCCCGCTGTTACATTTTTCGTGAGGGGCAGGTAATCGCACAGTCGTATGACCACAGTCTGGTGCAAAGATTTGTTGATGCTGGGCTTTATCCGGCCGCCAGATTGAGGCAACACCCACGGCGTAATGTGCTCTATGCGTCCCTGGGTGCCAACGCCGAGCGAATAGCACCCTATTTGACTTTGACTCCAATTGATCTACAGCCCGGAGATGCCGCACTGCTGTGCAGCGACGGTGTTTGGGAACTGCTGGAAGATGCGCTGCTTTGTGAGCTAAATCGCACGAGCGAGACACTCGATATTTGGCGTGATCGGCTTGAAGCGCAAGTACAAGCTGCCATGCCACCAGGCCATGATAATTTCAGCGCCATGTTGGTGAGGGTTCTTTCATATGAAACACAGGATGCCGATGAAGAGCAGAGCACTGTCAGGCCGCTGATTGCTTGAACCCATCATCCGACGAAAATTTGATCTGCTAAATCTTGTCAGATACCCAAAAAAAAGGTGTAATTACTTTTGATTGAAAGCTGCCTGCACAACAAGCGCGATTGCTTGAGTTTGTCGCGGTTTGACTTGTTCTTTCTAACCAAATGGTGACGTTTTGATAGATTTGACCTTATTGGCGGAGACAGTTTCGGAACAGTCACCCTGTGGGGTTGACTGTGAATATGAAGTTGAATTTCTAACGCTGTCTCAGGCGGTTGTGGGTAAAGCCGAGCAACAGTTTGGCGACACAGTTATCCCGGCGGTCGAGCCCGAATGGCGCGCAGTAGAGCGCATGGCTACCGAATTGTTGGGACGAACAAAAGATTTGCGTGTGGTGGCTTGGCTGACGTTGGCCGCGACCCACATTCACGGCGTGTCTGGTTTTGCCGCAGGCGTTGCCCTGCTGTTGAGTTTATGTGAACGTTATTGGGATGACGTTCATCCACGCATGGTGATTGACGGGGATGACGATCCCTATTTGCGCATCAATGCCATTTCGGCGATTTCGGAAGTGCCAGGAGGCTATTCTTCGGGTTCCGGCATCATGCGTGCCTTGCGTGCGGCTGTGCTCGCCAATCAGGCGTTGCAGGTCACTGTGCGTGACGTAGAAATGGTTTTAGCCAAAGATCCAGCTACACGCTATTCCGATGTGCAAATCGCTTCGGTTTTGTCTGAGGCGGTGAAAGCAAATGCAGAATCAGTTCAGGCGTTTGAGCGGGCCCAAGCAACGGTGGCTGCGCTGGATGCCCTGATGGTTGAGCGCTTTACCTCAGGCGAGTTGCCCGACCTGTCGGCTTTGAAAACACTGATGAAATTGGTGAGTAATGCCCTTGACATTGCCAGAGCAAGCACCAAAGACGCGTCCACAGACAATGTTCAGGTAGATTTGGATGGGGAGCAGGTCAGCAGCGCCAGCGCGCAGTCAATGCCAGTTGCGTCAGGCGAAATTCGCTCGCGTGAGGATGTCAGACGAGCATTACAACGGGCTTGTGACTATCTGGAGCGTTTTGAGCCGAGCAACCCGGCCGCCTTGTTTGTACGGCGTGCGCAAGGTATGCTCGACCGAAGTTTTATGGACATCATGGCTGAGCTTTCGCCGGATTCGTTGCAGCATCTGCAAATGATCACGGGCGCAAAATTGCCAGAAGAGTAAATGCGTTGGGGTTATTTGAACTATCGAAAGACCGCGCCAATTTCAGCTTTTTACAGGAGTAGTTGATCATGCTAGCAAAGAAAAGTGGGCAAAAATGGATCGCCAAAAATCGTGCGCCACGTGTTCAGATTGAATACGATGTCGAGGTGTACGGCTCAGAGAAAAAGGTTCAAATTCCTTTTGTCATGGGCGTTATGGCTGATCTGGCAGGCAAGTCTGAGGTTGAAATGCCAGATATTGCAGACCGGAAGTTCACCGAAATCGACTATGACAACTTTGACGCACGAATGAAGGCCATCAAGCCGCGTGTGGCATTCAATGTTCCCAATACGCTGACGGGTGATGGCTATTTATCGGTGGATGTCAGTTTCGAGAGCATGGACGATTTTTCTCCGGCCAATGTGGCCAAAAAAGTGGGGGCTCTGAATCAGTTGCTTGAGGCTCGCACGCAACTTCATAATCTTTTGTCCTACATGGATGGGAAATCGGGTGCTGAAGAACTCATTGCCAAGGTCCTGCAGGATCCGGCGCTGTTGAACTCCTTGTCAGCAGCGCCCAAACCTGCCGACCCTGACGCTACTGCCAAATAAGACAACCAGATAAGGACAAAAAATGGCAACCGAATCCCAATCCGTATCTGTCCTGGGCCAAGTCGAGTTTCAGGGCAACGAATTTGCCTCCTTGTTGAACAAGGAGTTCAAACCGAAGACCGATGAAGCGCGTGGCGCCATCGAGACAGCGGTTCAGACGCTGGCCCAACAGGCGTTGGTGCACAGCAGCACTATTTCAACCGATGCCTACCGAACCATTGAGTCGCTGATTGCAGCCATTGACAAAAAACTGTCTGATCAGGTTAACCTGATCATTCATCATGAGGATTTCCAGAAGCTTGAAGGCACTTGGCGTGGACTGAAATACCTTGTTGACAACTCGGATCCTGATGAGATGCTCAAGATCAGGGTCCTCAATATCTCGAAAAAAGATTTGCACAAAACCATGCGCCGATACAAGGGCGCGGGTTGGGATCAAAGCCCTATTTTCAAGAAGCTGTATGAAGAGGAATATGGCCAGTTTGGCGGTGAACCTTACGGCTGTCTTGTTGGCGATTATTTCTTTGACCACAGTGCGCCCGATGTTGAGTTGCTGGGTGAAATGGCGCGCGTTGCTGCAGCCGCTCATGCGCCCTTTATTGCCGGTGCCTCGCCTAATTTGATGCAGATGACATCTTGGCAAGAGTTGTCCAATCCACGCGACCTGACCAAGATTTTTTCGAATACTGAATACGCTGCGTGGCGCAGTATGCGGGAATCAGATGATTCAAAGTATGTGGGTTTGGCCATGCCGCGCTACCTGTCTCGCATGCCTTACGGGGCTAAGACCAACCCGGTCGATGAATTTGATTTTGAGGAAGATACTGAAGGTGGCACGCACGCCAAATACACCTGGTCAAACTCGGCGTTTGCCATGGCAGCCAACATCAACCGATCATTCAAGGAATACGGATGGTGTACATCGATTCGAGGTGTTGAATCCGGTGGTGCGGTCACTGATCTGCCTACGCATGCGTTCCCCTCGGACGATGGTGGGGTTGATCTGAAGTGTCCGACCGAGATCGCCATCAGCGACCGGCGTGAAGCAGAGTTGGCCAAAAACGGTTTTATGCCACTGGTGCACCGAAAGAACTCTGACTTGGCCGCATTCATTGGGGCACAGTCGCTGAACAAGCCTTCCGAATACTACGATGCAGATGCCACCGCCAATGCCAATCTTGCTGCGCGGCTGCCGTATATGTTTGCCTGCTGCAGGTTTGCGCACTACCTGAAATGCATCGTTCGTGACAAGATTGGTTCATTCCGCGAGCGTGCTGACATGGAGCGCTGGTTGAATGACTGGATTGCCAATTATGTGGATGGGAACCCCGAGACATCAAGTCAGGATTCAAAGGCGCGTCGCCCACTGGCTGCGGCGGAAATTGTGGTTGAGGAAGTCGAAGGAAATCCTGGTTACTACACATCCAAGTTCTTCCTGCGCCCACACTATCAGCTCGAAGGGTTGACTGTGTCACTGCGTTTGGTTTCTAAATTGCCATCAGCCAAAGCCGCAGGTGGCTAAAAATTATGGAAATATTGCTGGAGGATTTGGTTTCAGTATGTTAGATTTCTGATGGATCGACGGCAGAGGTAACGTCATTTTCGTTCACCTCTTTTTTCTTACTCAAGGAGTATTTCATGGCAAATGCAATTTTTTTGAAGATCGAAGGCGCACCGGGTACCAGCCTCGAGACTAATCACAAAGAATGGATCGACATTGAGTCTTATAGTTTTGGTGGTAGCCAAGCATCGACTCAGTCTTATGGGTCGGGTGCAGGTTCGGGTCGTGTGTCGTTCCAGGATTTCCACTTTACCGTCAAGGCTGGCTTGGAGAGTCCGGTCTTGTTTGGCTTCATGTGCTCGGGCAAACACATCGCCAAGATTGAATTGCATGAGCAGAAGTCTGGCGGTGAGTCTTCGGTGAATTTCGTTGAAGTGACGCTGCAAGACTGCTTTGTTACCAGCTACCAGATGTCCGATAACACCGGGGTGCCGGAGCCAACCTGTAGCTACAGTATCAATTTCTCCAAGGCTGAATTCATGTATTCAGCGCAGACCGACAAAGGTGGCAAAGGCAAGGCACCGAGAACAGGTTGGGACGCTAAGGCAAACAAGGCGATTTAATAATGCCTCACGCCACCATCGCTGGCGTGCATGGTGACATACAGGGTTGCCATGTCGCCTGATCGGTGGTGTTGTGCCTGCAAGTGACCGAGGCATCAGTTCGCTCCAAAAGCGCCGACTGTCTCGATCGGTTGCGATCTCATATCCAATACAACGCTAGATCGCTGGCCTTGCGAGGCGTTGATTGCGGGTCCTAAGGCGTAAACGATTGGATAAAGCCCTGTGTTCTTTTTTCTGAGGTTTGCATCCGTCGCGTCAGCCAGTTCTCTGGTTTTCACGGCGGACCGGGTTTTAATCCCATTTTGACCATTTACTTGAGGGGGCCATCTTGAGCACCAATCAATCTCTGTCAGACGAATTGGCCGAATTGCAGAAGAGAATCCGCTCAGATGCCAGCAATCCCAAGCTCAGGGTTCATTTGTTCCAATTACTGTGCGTGCTGGGCGACTGGCAACGTGCTTTATCTCAGCTGCAGGTCTGCGCCCAGTTGGACGCGAAGGCTCTCCCCATGGCTCAGGCGTATCGTGAAGCCATCGGTTGTGAGATGTACCGCGCGGAGGTATTTGCTGGCCGTCGGGTGCCACAAATCTTGGGTAAGCCGCCGGCCTGGATTGGACTGCTGGTTGAAGCACTGCGACTGGATGCTGTGCCAGGCAATACCCAAGGTGCGGCAGATTTGCGAGCGCAGGCGATGGACGATGCCAGTGCGACTGCTTGCAAGGTTGACAATGTGGATTGTGAATGGCTGGCTGACGGTGATGCGCGCCTGGGGCCCGTATGTGAGGTGATCGCCAATGGACAGTACTATTGGTTGCCATTTGAATCCTGCGCGGCCATCAAGATTGAGGCACCCAGCGATTTGCGTGATCTGGTTTGGGTTCCGGCTGAACTGATGTTGCCTAACGAAGGCAGAGTACCAGCGTTTATTCCTGTGCGCTACCCCGAAACGGTCAGTGTGCAGTTGCCCCAGCATACCTTTGCCGATGATCTCAAGCGCAGCCGTGTGACTGAATGGACGGAGCATTCGGCAGATGTCTGGTTTGGGCTCGGGCAGCGGGTGTGGATGTCGGATGTGGGCGAGCACCCCATTCTTGATACCCGTGAGATCCATATGTCGAGCTTTGTTGCGCCCTCATCGGCTTGAATGTCGGCTGCTTGCTGATGGGCCCACAAACTATTTCGTGCTTGTCACATGGACGATCAATCAAACATCCGGGTTGAGGGGGATCGGCTCCAACCCGCCCTGCTCGATCGCTTGACGGACGATGATCCTGATCAGCGTTCGGAAACGCTGCAAAACTCTGTGGTGTCCAAAGGTCGTCTCAAAAAAACGGTACTGCGTGACCTTGTTTGGCTTTTAAATACCACGGCACACAACACCAATGGTCAGCTTGATCTCTACCCGGAGGTTCGGCGTTCAGTGGTGAATTACGGTATTCCTGTACTGTCTGGCAAAAATTTTTCAGGGGTCGATTGGCGTGATCTGGAACGACAAATTTTCGATGCCATCGTCGCCTTCGAGCCCAGAATTCTGCCGGGTACCTTGAGTGTCAAGGCCTTCACACCGACGGATCTGATGGGACACCACAACCTGCTGCAGTTTGAGCTGCGTGGCGAGTTGTGGTCCATGCCTTATCCGGTTGAATTGTTGATCCGCTCAGAACTGGACCTGGAAACCGGTTACATGAAGTTGACGGATCAGTTGGCAACGGGTGGGGGCTGATATGGACCCACGCATGCTGGACTATTACAACCGCGAACTGGCTTATGTTCGCGAGCAGGGCGCTGAGTTTTCAGAACAGTTTCCAAAAGTTGCCGCACGCTTGGGTATGCGTGGCATTGAGGTGGCTGATCCATATGTTGAGCGGCTGCTCGAAGGTTTTGCCTTCATGTCAGCCCGGGTTCAGCTCAAGATGGACGCAGAGTTTCCAAGATTTTCGCAACGGCTGCTGGACTTGGTCTATCCGGGTTATTTGGCACCGACACCGGCGATGGGCATCGTGCGGCTTGAGCCATCCAAGTCGCAGGGTGTTGCACCTGACGGTTACAAGTTACCCCGCCATGCGCGCTTGCGTGCACGCTTGCCAGTCAATGAGCAAACGGCCTGTGAGTTTCGAACCGCGCACGACCTGATGCTGTGGCCGATCCGGCTGGTTGAAGCGCGGCTGACCGCTGCGCCGCCGGATTTGCCTATAGCGGGTTACCGCTGGAGCGCACCGGTGCGAGGTGCGCTGCGCTTGATTTTTGAGACCACCGGGCAGATTGAAGTGGCCAGCCTGAAGCTTGATGCCTTGCAGTTGTTTTTGGCAGGCCCACCAGAAGTGGCCACCAAACTGCAAGAGCTGATTCATACGCAATGTTTAGGCATGGTGGTCCATGCCGGCGGGCTGCCAATTCGGGAGCTGATTCCCTACACGGCAGAGGCGGTGTCGAGTGAGGGCTTTGCGACTGATCAGGCCATTCTGCCGTCAGTTTCGGCTGGCTTTGAAGGGTATCGGCTATTGCATGAGTATTTTGCTTTTCCGGAGCGCTTGCGCTTCATTTCCCTGAATGGGTTGCAACGTGCCTTGCCGCGCTTGTCTGGCAATCGATTTGAGATCGTGGTGCTGCTCAAGTCTGCCAACGTTGGACTGGAGTCGGTGACGGATGCCAACAACTTTTTGACGCACTGTACGCCGGTGGTCAACCTGTTTACACGCAGCTCTGACAGGATTCCGGTTGGAACCAACCGGTTTGAGCATCACGCAGTGATGGACCGTGGCCGCCCGCTGGATTTTGAAATTCACAGTATTGCCCGCGTCACCGGGCATCAGAGCGACTCTGACAGAGAAATCATAT
>JFJP01020387.1_pt1 | contig 20957 bp, 15 predicted proteins | sample 431651 | NCBI WGS metagenome assembly JFJP01 (sample SAMN02602958, study PRJNA72255) | Microbial mat metagenome, whole genome shotgun sequencing project. | biome: fresh water; feature: sink hole; material: water; isolation source: purple microbial (photo- and chemosynthetic) mats found in...
TCTCAGGGCCTGGATGTGAACGCCGATGAGTACCGCGTTTCAACCTATGGCGTAGATGCGGCCGGCTTCAAGACCGACTGGCATTTTGCGATGAAGATGAGCGAGTACCTGCGTACCACGCGCAATCTGGTGCGGATGCAGCGCGTGACCCACCTGAGTGACACGAAGGTCGCCGAGGTCCGCTTCGAATGGGAGAACAACCTCTTCAACAACCTGGTCAAGACCACGGATGTGCAGGGTCACACCATCGAGTACTTCTATGACAGTGGTGATCTCTCCGACCCGTTCCAGGCCGTGGTCAACATCTTCCCGTACCAGTTCGACAGCCCGAATCCGCCAAATAGGTATCGTCTGTACAACCTGGTCGCTAAGCGGCAGGTGAATGGCGGAACCGGACTGCAGACATCGTATCGCTATTCCAAAGAGTGGAAGAATCAGATCAAGGTGGTGCGGCCAGATGGCAGCATAACAGAGAATGACTACGATAAGACTACGGGCAACTTGAAGGAGACCAGGGAGACGGCAGGCGGCAAGACGCGGTCGACCAAGACGGTCTACAACCGTGATGGACTGCCGAGCCAAATCACAGATGCGGAAAACAGGCTCACCACGCTTACCTACGATAACAATGGCTCCGACCGAACGGTTGTGACGACGCGGTATCCTGGCGGAGGTGTTGCCCCCGTCGTGACGCGTGAGAGGCAGAATGCATATGACTTGCCTGTGGCGCATATCGACGGCCGTGGATTCGTCACGGAAACTGACTATGACTACCGGCTGAACCCGGCGGAAATCCGCTATCCGACGACAACGACTTATAGCCATACGAATGGCTATGATCTGGTCGATGTTATGCGGCAGGGTGGCGATGTGGCTGCTTGGCTTCAGCAGACTGCCTATCTCGAACAGGCCCCGCCTATCGCGGCTCGTCGCAGCATGCAGTACGACGCAGCCGGCAATCTGTTCAAGGAGATTGATGAGGACGGTCGTGTAACGCGGCATGCTTATGACTCTATGAATCGGAAGATCGCGACCTGGACCGTCATGGATCGCACGGGTGTCGATCGGCCAGAACCAGCAGCCGGGGATGTTGTCTCCCGAACCATCTATGGCGTGAGGGGGACCGTGGATCGGGAGATCGACGCCAACCAAAACGTCACCATCTATGAATATGACGGATTTGTTCGCCTGGTGGCCAAGACCTCGCCATCGGTGCTGGTGGATGGGGTAATGAAGCCCGTGGTCGAGCGCTATGAGTATGGCGCCAACTCGGGATCCGGGGCGTGGACGGTTCGTAAGGGATGGCAGCCGACCCGGATTACGGACTCCCGGGGTGTCGTCACGGATGTGTTCTATGACAACTACTACCGCAAGATTGAATCCGTGCGCCACAGTGTTGGCGATCAGGTGGTGCGTTACTCCTACGATGTCATGCATCGTCCGGTTGCCACCTACACGCTGGAGCGAGATAACTCAGGGCAGTATTGGCGGACCCAGGTGACGACCTACGACGGCTTTGGCCGCTCCATCCGCACGAGCCAATCAAGGACGCCGAATATTGACGGTGCATTGCCGTTTGCAGCAGGTGGTATGGCCACAGCGAATGCGCCGATGCCTAGCCATCCGGCCCCTCTACCTGGCGCCAGGGCCGTTGAAACGACCTACGACCTGACGGACAAGCCCACACAGGTGTGCGTGAAGGGTGCTGTTGCGGCTGAGGACCGCGTGACCTCGACGATCTATGATGGCGCTGGACGGGCCACTGAAGTCCGTCTGCCGATGGTCCGGGTCGACAATGAAGATCCGTATGTCACTCCCGTGCAACTCACGGAGTACGATGCTGCGGACAACCCAGTCGTCACTACGGATCCCAAGGGACACAAGACCCAGACGACCTTCGACGCGCGCAATCGCGCAGTTTGCGTCATTCTCGATCTTGATGGCGATGGCCTCTTCGAGGAGAATGGTGATGACATCGTTCGGCGATCCGATTACGACGGCGTCGGTAATGCCATCCGTACCACGGATCCTCGTGGTTATGTCAGTGAGGTATGGTATGATCCGGCGCGTCGCCCTGCGCTCACCGCCGGCCCCGTTGTTCGTGATGGGCTGACCAGGGCGATGAGCCGGCCGGTGGTCTGGAAGACCTTTGATGGTAACGGAAATGTGCTTGCGATCCGCGATCCCACAGGGCACGTCACCAAGACGGAGTACGATGCGTACAGCCGTCCGGTTCGCGTTGACGCGGCCTATGGGACCGATGTCCAGACAACGACCAGGACGGGATATGATGTTGCGGGCAACGTGTTGTTCCTCGAACTGGACAACGCGGAGTACGGCCTGCAGCGCACCTCCTATGCCTACAATGCGAATAATCAGAAGATCGAGGAGCAACTGCCGACCATAGGCGGTGTCCTGCGTCGGACGACGTGGGAATACACCTTGGCCGGTCTGGTTCGCCGTGTCGTTGACCCCATGGATCGCGAGACGACGCAGACATATAACCGGTTTGGCGAGATTGAGTCGGTCCAGAATGCCTCGGTGAAGCGCGTGACGACCTACTCCTTCACCGGGAAGGTGCTCAAAGTCGACGAGATGCCGATCCAGGTTGGAGCCGGTTCGCGCTCGACGAACTATGTCTATGACGCAGGCGATCGGGTGGTCATGGAGAAGCGGAATGAGAGTGGTGTCGAGACCACGGTGGAAAGCGGCTATGATATCCTGGGCAACAGGACGTTGACCCGCTATCAGGTCAATGGAGTTGGCGCACAAACCACGCGCACCCTGCGGAGCACCTACGATGCTGCTGGGCGACTCGCTACCATCGTGGACAGCGACGGCAATGCGCGCACGGCCTATGCATACGACGCGTCTGGAAACCGCCGGAATCTGGAGCGCCCGAATGGCGTTTTCGACACCTACATCTATGACGCCGCCAACCGCCTGCTGGCAACCCTGACCGACGCGGCGCAAGCTGATGGATCACCGGTGAAGACGGTCTACTCGGCGGCATACGAATATGACCTGACGGGCAACCGCATCTCCGTCGAGGAGTTCACGCAGGGGCTTTCCACCCGGCGGATGGTCTATGAGTATGACGCTCAGCATCGTCTTGTGGGCGAGTCGCTGCGCGTCACGACGGGTGAGACGAGTGGGCCGGAGTCGAAGACGACCTGGACCTTCGATCGTGCTGGCAACCGCCTGCGCCAGGTCGTCCGCGACAACGCGTGGGATGGCGGCTGGAGCGAACTCGAAACCTCGTACGCGTACGACCAGCTGAACCGCCTGCTCAGCCGTTCGGCCAAGCGCACCACCTATATGCCTTTGGGTCAGGTTACGGACGTCGCGACGGGACTGGACCGCGTTGAATACGCCTACGACCGCTCGGGTAACCGGACGGTAGAAGCCGATCTCAGCGCTCGGCGCAATCGGGTCTATTCCTATGACACTTTCAATCGACTGCAGTCCGTACATGCGGCCACGGTACAGACCACGTCGCCCCCCAATCTGGAGCACAACCTCGATCGTCCTGCACAGGTCGGCGAGATCGTGTTCAGAGCCGAGTACGATGAGCGTACCCGTCGCCGCTTGACCGTGGAAGTCGTTGACGGCGCCCCGGTCCAGACGGTATTCCGCTATGATGGCGGTGACTGCTATCAGGAGATCGTTGATCAACGCTCGTCAGTCATCCACATCCGTGGCTCCGGCTTGGGTGGTGGCATCGGATCCATCCTGTACACGGATCGGCGCGGAGCATCTGTGGCGGGCCCAGTGGAAACCTTTGTCTACAACCCGGTGGCTGGCCATGTGGTGGCTACGGTGACGCCCAACGGGGCGGTACAGTCCAGTCAGGTCTACGATGCGTATGGCAACATTCGCGCTAAACAGGGTATCTCGCTCAATAATCGCCTTGCCAACACCAAGGAACGGTCGTTGTCCATTGAGCTCGATAACCACGGGTTCCGCTACTATGATCCGGGTATTGGGCGGTACATAAGTAGAGACCCCATCGGTTATGAAGATGGGCCGAATGTTTATCTTTCGGTTCACAACAACCCCATCAATCACATTGATCCTCTTGGTCTAAAGACACTTCCTGATGGGACGGTAGTCCCTGACGATGAGCCGCCTAAGAAAGAGCCCACGCCTAAGGTAACTACGAATCCTGAGGGAGGCGGAGAAAAGAAGATCATTCGTCGCTTCCCTGCACGCGAAGCTGACAAGGAAATGACAGAGGCGGAAAGGCTTGCCCACAACGATCGTGCGGCGAAGTCAGAAGCCGAGTATCAGCAGTGGAGAGAGGATCACCCCGATTATGATCCAAACGGCGAACCTAAGAAGCCTGAGGTTTACATGAATCCAACAGGGGCCAAGGTGCTCAAGGGCGCTGAGATCCTGCTTGGTGCTGTTGTTGTGCCCGGAGGCGCGTTGGGCGAGTTGGCGGGAGGTGTTGCTGGTGCCCTTGGACGTGCGGGGGTTACTATTCTAGAGCGTGAGGGACAGTTGGTTGTTGGCTCGTTCAGGGTTGCGAAGGGCGAAGCTCAGTTTATGGGTAAGGTCTTCGTCAAAGGAGACACGTTGTTTGTAGATGGGGCTCACATTGCAGGCAATGGAACGCTGCGTGAAGCGCAGGCTGTTGCCATCAAAGCTGCCCAAGAGGCAGGATGTGCTAGAGTTGTTGTTCAAGGTGCAGCCCGGACTACCGGGGCAGCCAAAGGACATGTTCCTAGACCGATCACTTGGGAGGTGCCAAAGCCATGAAATCCTTAGTCCTGAATGGCTACAAAGATGGGTTCAATACCATTGAAGCGACCCTTGCGATCAAACGAATCCTTGGGAAAGGTTTAGCTGACTCAAAGAGTGACATTGAGACCGTCTGTCAGTTGAAGACGGTCACTTACATAGACGAGGATGTGAAAGTTGATGCGCTTGAGCGTGCTCTATCCGCCTTAGGCGTTGGCTGTTCCTCATCCCCCGCCCCTTTGACTAAATGATCGTAGTCTAGTTTTCGACCCATCCCAGCCTGGCCTTCTTTGTCGTCTCGGCACCCCCGTTGGCCGTTGGACCGGGAATCACTCGGTGGGCGTCGGGGGCTGATCGCAGTGGGTGGCGGTTGGCGGTAGGCGCCGGACGCCCGCAGGGATTTCAATCGCCCGTGGTCAGTTGTCGGATGATGTAGGCAATGACGGTGGTGATGCCCGCCGCGACGACAACCAGGCTCGTGAGGTTGACGATGGGCTTGGGGGCCCAATCGGTGTGCAGGAGTCGGCCAACACGGACGATGCCTGCCAAGCAGAGGGCCAGCGATCCGACCCAGAAGATGGCCGAAACCCAGATGACGATCCAAAGCGCCACGAAGAGGTAGGCGAGAACGGCGAGCAGTCGAGCCCCATGCCCCTCGATCTGCATGAGGGGGTGCAACCCCGGCAGAAGAGGTGATGGCGGCATGCCGCTCCACAGCTTCCCAAGGTCGATGAGCCCCACGGCGTCGAGCGCGATCCCGGCGAGTCCATAGGCCAGCACCAGGCCGATGATCCCGAGATAGATCACCTGGCTGTAGAGCGGCCAGAACAGCCAGGCAGCCAGGATGCCACCGAAGAACATCATGGCGCCAATGTCGGCGGCTATCGGGTAGGCGTGAAGGCCGAAGAGGACTGCCAGGCCGCAGACGATCAGCGCAGGCGCAAGTCGTCGTCCAAGTTGCACCACGGAGATGGCTCCGACCCACTTCCCCGCAGTGATCAACCGCGCATTTGCGCGTTCGCTGAATGCATGCCACCGCCCGCTCAGATTGTCGCGTGAGAACAACCACAGGACAGCCGGCAGGATGACGACGGAGAGGATAAGGCTGACGAGTTCCATGCTCATGGCCGCTGGAGAGCCTGTGCACATGATGTAGGCCGGCAAGAACCAACGCGCGGACGGTCGCCTTCACCATGACCGCGCGAAGGCGGTGTTCGGGTTGAAGTGCTCCGGGTTCGGCACCTGGCTGCCGCCGAACTGCTTGTGCTTGGCGATGATCCAGGCCCCGAGCTTGGCGTGCTCGGGGATGTACGAGCAGCGCAGCCGATCGGCGATGCCCAAGTAGTCGGCATCATCAGCCGTGAACACGTCGGACTTGCTGGGCGTGGCGTCGGGTTGCGTTGCCGTGGCCGGGTTGCCGAGCAGGGCGTTGATCGAGGCGGCGTGAACGCGCCACGAACGACCAACCTTGATCGCCGAAAGCCGGCCCGCCTTCACCATCGCGCGCACGGTGCCAGGTCGCAGACCAAGGGCGGCGCTGGTCTGCTCGACGGAGGCTGTCTCGGTGATCGGCATCGGTGGCTGGATTCTACGTCTGGCTTTGAACGTCGCCAGATGGCAACGCCTGGCACCGAACGCCATCACGAGCAGCAGCACGAGGAACGGCAAGGCGATCGACCGACGCCTGGGGAAGGGCCGCAGCTGGTCCTTGCCGAGCCTCTGCTATGATGCCTCATTGGGTGACATAGATGCACAGACTTTTCTCAAGTCGATTCACTTTGGGAAAATGAGATGTGATGGTGTTGGGTCCATATAGCGCATGACCACAGATATGTGTTTTCAAGGAGCCAGCGACCTGGCAAAAGTCTGTGCATCTATGTCACCCTACCGAGCCATAATCCATCAGGCTGGTGGTGCCCTGCTGCGGCCATCTCCCAGCGCCTGCCATTGCCGCCAGGCCCCGCTCACCGCGTCAACCCTTCCACGCCCAGGCGCTCAGTCTGGTACTGCTTCACCTGAAGTGGCAGGGCGCCAGCCCACGCCGGCACCGATTCCATGATCTGCCGCATGCGAGCCATGGCCGCCGCAGCCAGCTCAATCGGCACCAGCAGCACGATCTCGTCATGGGTCTGCGCTACCGGCGACCAGCCCTCGGCTTCCAGCTGCACGAGATGCGCCACCTGGATGTCGCGCAGCGTCCCGCAGGTTGCGTGATTGAGCAACGTCCCGCCCCACGCCGTCGCCAGCCGGCCGGTGAGCGGTCCACCGCTGCGATAGCAGATCACCTTCGATCCCTTCTTCCCCTTCTTGCTGTCGATCTCGTCGGCATCGACGTACACGATGGGTCGCCCCGACGGCAAGGTCAGCCGCAGATCCCTGCCATCGCGCACGAACGTGCCCACTGGCGTCTCGACCGGCGCCGAGCCGTTCCACGCCTCCAGGCTCGCGTCTCCGAGCCGATACCACAGGCGCGGCACCTGCGGGAACATGCGCCGGTAGCCGTCGATGACGATGCGTGCCGTCACCCCGAGTGCGCTGAGATTCGTGCCCCAGGTGTTCTCCGTGTAGATCTCCAGTGTGTCCGGCCCCATGCCATACGAGCCGGCGATCACCATGACCTTGATCGCCAGCCGCCGCCGCTCCTGGTCCTGCTGGTCCTTGGGCGTCTTGCTGTTGAACAGCAGCTTCTGAAGCGCCGGGTCCAGATAGAGGTCGCTGCACTGCATCACCTCCAGCACGTCCTTCCGCCCCACCACCTGGAACACGCGCCGGGGCTCAGCGGCCTTCTGATCGGCAGAGATGAATACGAAGCCCTCCGGCGCGACGAAGATGCCGCGCTCCAGGTTGGCGATCAACCGCTCCCAGATCTTCGACGGGATGCGCTTGCGCAGCCGTGACAGGCGCCCGTTGCACAGCGCCTTCCACACCGCGTTGAGCTGCGCCTGGTTCCACGTCGGCCGGCTGGTGTTGTGGAGCGCCGGATGGGAAGCCGACCAGCGCCCGTGATGCTGAGCGGCGAAGTTGTAGGCGCCACGCACCACCTCGTCCTCACAGCCATAGTCGAGAATCTCGCGCAGCTTCGATGTCACAGTCGACACGCCCGCCTGGTTGAACGGCAACTGCGTGTGCGCGATGTTCACCGCCGTCTCGATCATCTTCCGGTCGAAGGGCAGCCCGCGCAGGTTCACCGCCTGGTCCATGCGCCAACCAGCGTCCTCGGCCTCGGTCGGCAGCGTGGTGCCCGTCCGTGCCGCCGCGCCGAGCGCCACCCGTGCCGCTGCCAGCGCAGCCGTCGCCGCGACCGACAGCGCCGCCGTCGTTGGCTGGTCGCCGCTGCGGCGCTGCACGATCCCCGGCCAGTGCTGCAATCCGTGCCACCGAGCGATGTCATCCTTGGTGCCCTCGCTGACAGCGCTCTGTCCGAGTGCCGACGCCAGCCCGCCCGACAGCCAAGCCGCGCACTCATCGAGTCCAGCCTTGCGGTTCATCTCGGCGAGCTGCACGCCCAGATCAAGCCAGCTACGCGGCTGCGCCCACCCCGGCTCACCGAACAGCGCCTGAGCGACCGCCAGGCCCGGCGTGATGATCGGCACCCCGGCCTGGATGCCGGCGACGAGCACGTCGGGCTGCGTCGATCCCTGCCAGCGGGCAACCTTCCATGAGGACTTGGGAATCACGAGTTCCATCGCGTCACGGGTCCACAGCCCCAGCGTCAGCTGGCTCCCATCCCAGGCCGCAATCGCCAGGCCGTGCAGCGTGGTGCTCGAATCGCTGAGCATGCGCCACGGCCCGGTCTCGCGCAGGTCAAGCGGCGTGCTCACCAGCCCCTGCACCGCGATGAGGGGCACCGACGGCACCGGCATCTGGCTGAGCTGATAGAGGTCGAGGGCGCCAGTCCGCTCTGCCCGACGCTGTGCAGCAACCTGCGCGTCGCGTGCCTGGCACCGTTGGGCTGGGGTCATGCGCGGTTGCACCGGCGGGACCAGGGGCGGTACATCGGGCAGGGGCGGCAACCCAAGGCCCTCAAGCAAGGCGGTGTACTGGTTCATGTCGATGTCTCCGGTGCGTTCGGGGTACCCGTGCTGTCGTTTGTGGCCTTCGCGTCCTTGTCGAACTCCTTGCCGAGGAGTTGCACGGTCCACTTGGCCTGCTCGTAGTGCTTCCGGCGGGTGCCCGACCGCACCGTGATGCCCTCCAGCACCCGCTGCCGGGAACCATCGGGCAGGGTCACTTGGCTCTGGCGGACGGCGCCCTTGGTCGCTGCCATAAGATCGGCGACGAACTTGGTCTTTGAGCGGCCAACAACGCCATTGTTTTCGCGCCAATACTTCCATTCGTCGTACAGGTCGTTGATGGGGATCGAGAGGGTGCTGCCCAGCTCGCAGCTCTCCTGTACGAAGACCAGGGCGGCGCTGCCCAGCTCGCGCAGGCGCTCCAGCGCCGGGATGCCGGCGGTAGGCTGGAGCTGCTTGCGGATGAGCGTGACCGCACCGATGCCGGCGGCGTGGGCCGAGGCCCTCATGTGCTCCAGCACGCGGAGTCCTTCGAGGAACCAGCGGGCGATGCCCGGCCCTTCTTCGCGCAGAAGACGTTCCGAGAGGCTGTCCTGCGCCAGCTCACTGAAGATCTGATTGAACACGATCACCACTAGGCGGCGGTACAGGGCACCGCTCTTGTCCGGCAGCGACAGGGCCTCGTTGATGACGATGAGCAGGCGGGTTACCAGGCGCTGGTTGCGCAGCGCCTTCTCGCCCTTGCGGTGGACATCGACGGCATCCTCGCCGGAGAGGCGCAGGATCTTCTCAACCGCGCTGCCCGCCCGGTCGCCGGCATCGTGGATGTCGCTCATCACTGCCAGGTGTGCGCCTTGGAGGTTCTCGAACCCCCACAGCGTCGAGAGCTGCTCCAGGTTCGGCGCGACGGCGAAGCCGCCAAGCAGGCCCTGGAAGATGCGCAGGAAGGTGCCCTTCCCGGTGCCGCCTGGCCCCTGGAAGATGGTGACGGTTTGGAGGCTGGTATCTGGCAGCAGCCAGTAGCCGCCGTGCAGCTGGAGGGAGCGGATGGTCTCGGCATCACCGCCGGTGATCTGGCTGACGAATCGCTCGAACTGCGGGCAGGTGGCATCGAGATCGAGATGCACCGGCATGCGCCGGGTGACAAACAGCGCCGGGGTGTGCTCGATCACCGCCGGCCGCTTGCCGGTGAGCCAGCCGTCCACATCGAGCACCGCGTTGCGAAAGGGGATCAGTCGTTGCGGGTCCGGCCGCTCGACGGTATCGCCATCGCGCCAAAACATGGCGTCGGGGCGCACCGGCAGGTGAACGATCGACGCCGTCGCCTGCTGCACGGCGGTGACGACGGCCGGCGCGGTGGCAATCGGGGCGTCGCCGAACTGGGTACGCACAATCACTTGGCTGAGGAACGTGTAGAGCATGCCGTCCAGGGCCTCTGCCTCGATCTGCTGGTAGATGCCATGCGCAGCCTCGTACTGGAACCAGCGCCCACCGTAGACGACCAGCGACGTGTATCCGCCAATCTGGCAGCGATCGACGAACGCCTGCGCTATGCCGAGGTAGTCCCCGCTGTCGAAGACCAGGCCGCTTGCCGTGGTGCCAGTGCGTTCGCGGTCGCTGGCCAGGGACAGCTGGCGGTGCATCTTCTTGATGCGGGCTGATAGGTCACGCCAGCCGACGCGACGAGCGAATGCCGGGCTGGCCATGACCGCCTGGCGCAGGCGGGTGAAGCTGCGCTCGTAGGCGGTCTCAGGCAGCGCCGCCAGCGAGGCCATGAAGGTCGGGTTGACGATCTGGCCGGGGCTGCGCTGCTGCTCGTTCTCAGCCAGCACCAGAGCCGCATCGACGATCTGTTGGTTCTTGTCGGCGGTGCGAACGAAGGCCAGGGACGGTGCCGCCTCGTCAGCGAGGTCCATGGCCTGGCGGCCGGTCTCGCGGACTCGCTCGTCGAGATGGGCGAAGAGGTCGAAGGGTTCGACGGGGTCGAGGCTCATGCGGGCTTCGATCCGCCCGCGTTGCGGGCCAGCTCGGTGCGGATCTGCGTCAGCTCGGCACGCACCTGATCGCTCGACCAGCCATCGCGCAGCAGGCGCAGGAGCAGGAAGGGCGCCACCGGGCCACCGCCGGCATGGCGGCAGCGGTGACAGAAGTACCAGCCCTGGTCCGGCGCGACATGCAGGCAGCTTCCGCCGTGGGTCGGACACCTGATACGGACGATGTGCGCCTCGTAGCCGCGATCATCGACGACTTCGGCGAAGCGGTCGATGATCGCCTGAAGGCCGATGTCGCGGTAGTCGTCGGGCTCGCCGCTGGCATGGCTGGCGTGGCGCAGCCGCGCCATGGCGGCCTGGAGTTCGGCGATGGTCTTCTCCTGGGCGTGCAGAGCGGCGACGGCATTCTCCAGCTTGATGACGGTCGCCTCGTCGGTGGTGATGAAGACCGGATCGGCAGGCGTGACATCCGGGGCGATGCAGCGCCCGCCCTGGGGTGCGTCGGCGTAGCCGCCAAACGGCAGGGCCAGCCACTTGCCGACGGCTTGGTCCTCGCGCAAGTGCGTCTGGGCTGGGAAGGTCTCGACCTTCTCAGCGCCGGTCACGGCATCACGGATCGTCTCGGCGACCACGACGCCGACCCGCGCGGCTACCGACCGGGGCAGCAAGCAGTGGATGTGGAAGCCCACTCCGCTGCGACTGGTGCAGCAGAGCAGCGCCAAGCTGTTCATGGCGCAGGTGAAGGCGATCACGCGGAGCAGCCGCTGCCCGTCCTCGTCCGTGTAGGCGTCGGCGTGGCCAGCGCCCACGTCGATGTCGAAGCTGATGCAGATGCAGACGGCGCTGCCATCGGCCTGGCGGATCGCGGTCGGGAAAGCGAGGCCCACGGCATCGCTGACGAGGTAGGTCTTCCCGTCCTTGGTGCGTGCCTGGCGCGGACGCAGCCGGCCGGCGAGGTGGTCGGCGACGAGATCAGGGGTGTCGGTCGGCGTGATCGGGATCGGGTGAACGGCCTTGGAGCCGTCGGCCGCGATGGTGATGTAGCCAACCAGCGGAGCGCCGGTCAGCAGATGCGCGATGATGGCTGCACCGTCGGCAGGGAATGGGCCGGGCGCGGCACTTCCCGCGTCGGGGGGATGGGGTACACTGCTCATGTTGGTCGTGCTCGTGATGGGGCTGGCTGACAGGTCACGGGCTGGCGCGTCAACGCCGGCCCGTGTTGTTGTTGCGGGACTGGCGGCCCGCGCGGCGCATAGGGGGCGGCGTGCCGGTGCGCAGCAGGTGCTGCACCGAGGCTGCGTCGATCCGCCAACGCCTGGCGATCTTGACCCCATGCAGCCACTGCCGCTCCAGGTAGTTGGACACTGACTGCGGCTGGATGCCCAGCTGTGCAGCCACTTCGCTCCGATTCAGATGCATGGGCATGGTTGATTGACCTCCAGCGACGCTGATTGGCGTCGGCCAGCGCCATTCTAGGCTTCCAGGGTTCCATGTGCAGGAGTTGGAATGCCCCCTCGGAAGCCCCGTTCCCCCTCAGCTGCATCCCTGGGTTTCCAGGTCGATGCCCGCGCGGACCCTATCCAGGATGCCCGCGCGCAGATCTTCCTCACGCAAGTGCGGCACCTGCTCGCCGGCATCGAGTTGAACCGGATCTCCCCCGCTATCGTCAGTCCAGCGATCCGCCTGGAGTACCTGCGCTACGCAAACAACAAGAAGGGCAGCACCTGGGTGAGCGACACCGGGATGGTGCCTTCGACCTCCGGTGCATGGCGACTGACGTTGAGCCTGGCCGATGCCGTGTCGGCCAAACCAGAACAGCAGCTGACGATGCGGCAGCAGATGTTCCTGATCCTCAAGAAGCAGGCCACATTCGAGATCGCCGAGTTGCCATGGGTGCTCAACGGTTCACGGCCGATCCCTGAGCTGGAAACCGTAGCCCAGCGTGCGGCCTGGACGGTCGAGGTCGCCCTCGGGCGGTCCCTGAGCGTGTCCACCAAGCAGAAGGGCGCAGCGGTCGGCATCGAGCACGACGACTTGCTGAGGCAGATCGGCATCGCTGGCCTAGCCGAGTTCCGGCAGCCCGATGGCTCGGAGCGCCTGGCTCAGGCGATCAAGGTGCTCGCTGGCACGACACACCCGGTGATCACCCAGGCATGGCTGAAGACCGGAAAGACCCATCCGCCGGCATCGGTCGCATCGCTCGTTGCTTTCTACAAGGCTCGCCAACGGAAGCGGAAGCCCCGCGCTAAGACGCCAGTACCCGACACGGCCGAGGTCGAGGCGCGGTTTACCGTGGGCGTCCTGCGCCGCCTGTGGCACCTGGCTCAGACGCATATCGGCAAAGACGACCCCGACTTCATGGCCATCCGCCTCATATTCATCCTGGCATTCTACAAGGCTGGCATGTCGAATATGGACTTCATCACCGGACCACTGTCGGTGAACGAACTGTTGGGGCACCTCAAGCCGGCCATAGCAGACCAGAAGGCCGCAGGGGCTCTCGGCATATCGGCTACGGACAGCGCCCTGGCACCAACCTTGCGGCGGCTCGGCCTACTCGACGAGGATGCGCCGCCGTTCACGGGAGCGACAGGGCAGCGGATTCGCCCTAAAACGGGAACCCCAAGGCGGATATAAGGACTACGAGCGGATTCTTCGCTCACACGCCGCGATCTGCGGCCACCTTCCCGGTGGCCGTGCGGCTGCCGGGTCACCACCAGGAGACCCCAGCCATGCACCCGATCCACACCCAGACCCACAGCCAAGAGGTTCAGCTCTCTGCCACGGCACTATCGCCAGCGGCGGCGAGTGGCGACGTTGGGCGCGACCTTGGCTATTTCCCAGCCCGTACTCTCCAGCCGCCGACGGAGATGCTGTCGTCCTGGCATCGGTTTTTGGCACCGACCGCTGGCACAGCACGGCCACGGCCACAGCCCAGCGCCATGTCGCAGCCACGTCCCAGGCCACCGCGCACGGCCGTTTGACCGGCCATGTCTCGTAACCGCGTTCAGCGTCAGGCTACAATCCAGCCTATGGGCATGCTCAAGCAGTTCGGCCAACGAGCCGCCGACCGTCTGGTCGACAAGGTCTCGACGGCTGCCACGAAGCCCGCCAGCCTCGCCAAGGCCGAGCAGCTGATCAAGGCCATCGACACATCGCCAGTCGGATCGCAGTTGGCCAATCGCCTTGATCAGGGTCTCGGTTTGGCCGTCCAGGCCGGCGAGCGCCATGCCGAGCACCAGGGCCTTGAGCTGGCGACAAAGAAGAAGCGGCTGCGATGGATCGGTGCCGTCGAGTCCATCGGTGGATCGGTGGCCCTCATCACCCTCTTCGCTGTCATCGCCGTGTGCTGGCAGCATGAGGAATGGAGGGCCGTGTTGTCCGGCAAGACGGTGATCGTCTTGGCCGTCGGCCTGATCGTCAGCATCGGCCTCATCATCACGGGCATCCGCACGCTATTCACAGCGCGGGGATAGCTCAGCTTCCCGCAGAGCCTCGTCTCTGATCAACCAGCGACCTCGCCGACGTCATCGGCGGGGTCGTTCTGTTTCTGGCCACCAACCATCACCACAAACCAACGGAGAATACCGTCATGATCAGCATCAACGTCGCGGCGGCCAAGAAGCTGCCGCACCCGGTCGAGCAGTACGGCTCAATCCAGGCCACGGTCAGCCTCCAGGGCGAGGCCGGCAACCTGGGCGAGGTCGCCGCCGTCGTCCGCGATCTCTTCGCCGCCGCCCAGGCCGGCGTTGACCAGCACCTCGCGGACCAGACCGGCGCTGCCGCGCCGCCGTCGCGGCCCATCACCTCCCCGCAGGCAACCGGCCCGGCACGCCAGCCGCCGCGCTCGACCAGCCCGTCGCGGCCTGCGCCCCGGCGCGGGATTCCGCCGATCAGCGACGCGCAGCGCAGGCTGCTCGACCGTCTGCTCGACGGCGATCCGCAGCGGGCCGACGAGGTCTGCCAGCGGGCCGGCGTTGCCACGGTCGGAGCCCTGAACATGAAGCAGGCATCCGAGGCCATCGACTGGCTGAAGACGCAGGTGCCGGCGTGATCGCCGCCGCCACAGGCACGCACCTCTCCTTCTCGCAGCTTCGGACCTTCGTCGAGTGCCCCCGCAAGTGGCACTACGAGAAGGTCGAGCAGGCCGAGCCGGAGCGCGTGCCCGCCAGCCTCGCCTTCGGATCGGCCGTTCACGCCGCTTGCGCGGCGGTGAACGAGGCGGCGATGAACGGCGAGACGGTCAATGCGGGCAACGTCTTCGACTGCGCCTGGGAGCCGTACACCGCCGCAGATGCCACGCCGCTTGCCTTGGGCGATGATGACGAGGCCGCAGCCCTGGCAGAGAAGGGCAGGGCGCTGGTCAGCATCTACAAGCCGCCCGCCGGCATCGTCGCCGTCGAGCAGCACGTCGAGGTCGAGATCGCCCCCGACCTGCCGCCGCTCGTCGGCTACATCGACCTGCTCTACCAGACCGCTGACGGTCTGGTGGTGGCCGATGTGAAGACCAGCGGCACCCGCGTCTTGTCTGACGTGGAGATGCTGGCGGCGCAGCTCGCGGTGTACGGCCGGGCCTTTCCGGTTGTGCGATCCGAGGCCATCGTCCTCTTCAAGGGGAAGGTCCCGGCGCAGACCATCCAGGGCGTACAGCCCTGGCCGGAGAACCGCCTGCGGACCTGGGCCACCGAGGTTCATGCTGCGATGCAGGCCGGCGTCCGGTTCGCCCATCGCTCGCGCAACTGCCGCACCTGTCAGTTCCGCGACCGCTGTGCGGCGGAGTAGCCATGCCACCGCTTGCACCTGAACTTGTTCCCGGTTGGCATCGGGCTAGGCTGCTGCCTCACGCGACAACTTCGCCTGCGGAACCACCCGGACGGACAATCCGGCCGGGTTCTACCGCCGTAGGCGAAGGACAGTCCGTGACCCAACAACATCCTGACGGCAGCGCCCGGCGCTGCTGGCCTCACCGGCGGCACCAGCGCTTCTGGGCCTCTGAGGCACAGCGCACCGGCTTGAATCGGGCCGTGCGACGGGCGAACCGCCTCTGGCGGTGGACCCTGAGCGAGACCCAGCAGCGGGGAGGCCCCGCAGCTTGATCGGCAGCAACCAGAACCCCGGCCATGCGGTCGGGGTTCTGGTGTTCTTGGACATCAACATCTACCGCACTGAGGTTCACCATGGACTCCCCGAACACGTCGCCGTGTGCGGCTGGCGTACAGCGTCGTCGGCCGCTCCCATGGCCAGCGACACGCCTGGATACCGGGCGCTTGAACGCCTTACACCGCACGTCCATCGCTACCCGCATCCCAATCACCGTCCTCCTCGCCCAGGCCGCCGATCAGTTGTGCTCGCGCATGCTGTCGGGGTCGTCAGTCGAGGTGTCGTCGTGACCGTTCCGCATCCTGGTTCTTCGCAGTCCGGCCGCGCCCGCAGCCCGTCCTGGCTCGATGTCCTCTTGCTGATCATTCTGATCGCCAGTTCGATTACCGATCTATTCACCCACCACCGAGATCCCACATGACCGCCACCATCGACATCACCCCTGTCCGCCCCAATCCCTGGACGAAGCTCGGCCAGCCCATCGACCTGCGCAATGCTGACGACCGCACCGTGCTCGCACACGCCGGCCTCGACTGGAAGGTCCGTCTCGCCGGCCTCTACACCGACGGGTTCAATCCGCTGCCGAATCACCGCGCCGTCGTGCGCGAGGACACCGGCATCGCGCTGGGCGTTGTCTCCCCTGACTACCAGCCGGCGCAGCCGGCCCAGCTCATCGGCTTCATGCGCGCCCTCTCGACGCAGGCCCCCGTCATCGTCGAGTCTGCCGGCAGCTTCAAACGCGGAGCTGTGACATTTATCCAAGCGCGGATGCCGCAGCTCGATATGACCATCGGAGCCGACTACTCGGCTAGCCTTCTGACGCTGGTGAATGGCTCGGACGGCCGGCGGCCGTTGAGCTGCGGCTTCCAGACCCGACGCATCGTGTGCATGAACTCTCTGGAATACGCCGTGCGAACGATCAAGGGCAATCGCCAGCGCATCGACCTCGCCAAGGGCCACGTCATAAGACACACGGCCGGTTTGAGTGCGGGCCTGGGCGACATGCTCAACGCCTATCGCTCCGCCATCGACGGTCACCGGCAGACCCGCGACCTGTACCAGCATCTGGCTGGCACGCCGCTGACCAAGACGCTGGAGCGCGAGTTCTTCGAGCGGGTCTTCGCCGCCGAGGGACCGGACGAGAGCGAGCGGGCTGCCAGCCTGCGCAAGGCCAGGGAGGAGCGCTTGCAGGCGATCCTCAGTAGCCCGACCAGCCGCGTCCCCGGCACGGTCGGCAGTGCCTTCGCGCTGATGCAGAGCGCGGTGGAATACATCGACTTCTACCGTCCGACGCGCACATCGGATGGTGAAGGCGCCGATGCAGCGCGCATGTTCTCGTCCCAGTTCGGTTCGGGACAGGCGCTGAAGAAGAAGGCTGTCGAGACGATTGCCGAGTTGACTGCGGTGTAGCCCGCAGCCGGTTCAAGTCGTTCCCAAGCGTCGTTGCCGGTGCCGGACGTTCCGGCATCGGTGACGGCGATCATCACACCGAAGGAGGCTGCCATGTCCCGCCGCGCCTATGCGGCTCTTGCCAACATCCCGACACCGCACGGGGCCGTCGTCATTCGCAAGGCGTTTGCCGCCAAGCAGCGCACCTACGTCGCCGTCCTCAGCGGTTCCCATGCAGCCCTGCGCTCTTGCTTGCCAGATTGGCATCCACGCCAGCCCACCAGCCGGCAGACCCAGGTGAGCCCACCGCGTCCCATCGCCACGCCCGCCGAGGCCGTGGCCTGGATCGCCCCAATGGTGTCGCAATGGACGCTGGCAGCACGGGGTGGGCCGATGGAACCTGTAGTCACCTTGGTGACGGTGGGCGACAGTACGGAAGCCGCCGAGCGCACGCTGCTCGCTACGGTGCGGGCTTCGACCATGGGGGCCTACCGCAAACAGTGGGCGCGGATCGCTCGCCACCTGCCGGCGGAGACCGTGTTGATCGCCTGCACCCGAGAACGGGTCCAGGCGGTAACGAATGCTCTGGTCGCTGACGGCCTTGCATCGACCACGGTGCGCGCCGCCGTTACCGCACTGCATCGGATGCTGGCGCCAGCCATCGACGTCGGCCTCGTGCCCGCGTCGGCGTTTCTACGTCTCGCCCTGCCGCGCACGGTGACGCGCAAGCGGCCACCGATCACCCAGCGACAGCGCGACGACCTGTTGCAGATCGCTGCTGCTCAGGGGTCGGATGCCCATCTGCTATTCGCGCTGGGCCTGCTCGCTGGTCTGCGGCGGGCAGAGATCCTGGCGATGATCTGGTCGGATGTCGATCTGGACAAGCGAACGCTGTTGGTGCGCAGCGGTCGGCACTTCACCACCAAGAGCGGCAAGGATCGCGTGGTGCCGCTGTGCCGGCACTGCGTCGAGATCCTGGCCAGCCACCGGCCTGAGCCGGTACGGCCGGACGCCTTCATCGTCGCGCCGCACAAGCCGCCGCGACGTGGGCTCCGCTGGGCCTTCGCCAAGACCTTCACCAAGGTGGTGACCGAGGCGAAGCTGCCGGGCTTCTCGCCGCATGACATGCGCCGGTCCTTTGCGACTCTCGGCGTTCAGGCCGGCATCAGCGTCTGGAAGTTGCGCACCTGGATGGGTCACGCCAGCGTGACGACGACCGAAGGCTATACCGATGCCGCCCGCGCCTTCGACCCCGAGGTCGAACGGATCAGCGGGTAGGCGGAGGAGAACGGGCTTGGCCCGTTCTCTTTTACGGGGAGCGCCAACGGGGGAGTCCCACGTCATGCGTCCCGAGTTCCCGCCCGGCGGCCATGCTCGTGTGGGGCATCTGTGAGATGCGAGCATGTATCCGCAACCGCCGGGCGGTGTCGTATCAGCGCCCTTGGCGCTGATACCTCTGAAAATACCACAGTCTACAGTTGTCAGTGAGCGAGGCTGTTCTGGCCGGTTGAGGATAGTAGGAGTATCCGCAACCGGAGTTCCAAGGCAGCGACATGGAATGGTGGGGCTGTTATGCTGGCCCCAGGCATGCCTGGGATCACCCACAACGACGCGACCACCGACGCCCTGCACCGCTGGCTCGCTCCAGCGGTCACGTCGCTGGCCTCCGCCGTCCCCGAGCAGGATCTGCTCGCGGCCCTCGGCTGCGCCGATGCGTCCCTGCTCGCCGCCTGGGAGATCGGCACCCCAGTTGCAGCCTGCCTCGATCATCTGACCAGCGCCGACTACACGGCCTTGATCGCCCTCGACCTGCCGACGCACGGTGCGGGCTGGGCACGCATGTGCTCGGCTGGTGGCCTGGTCGTGCCGACCCGCGACCCCACCCAGCCTGAGCGCCTCGTCGGCCTGCTGCGCCTGTCGCCGGCCCAGCTCAAGCACGGCCACTTGACCACGCCGCTAGCCGGCCTCGCTGGTTCTGCTGCTGCCTGCTCGGCGACTTCGCCCATCATCGCAGCCAACTTGCCTCTCGGCCTGCGCCTCGCCGGCCTTGGCGCTGCCGACGTGCTGGTGGCCGAGGACGTGGCCGTGCTGCCGGCGATCGTGCCGGCCTTCGCTGGTCGGACCCTGCGCCTGGCCGCGAACTCGGCGGCGGCGCTCACTGCCATGCAGGCCGCGCTCGCCGGCTGCACGACTACAGCGATCCGTCTGCCTGGTCAGCTCGCGCAGGCCGACCCCTCGGCGCTGATCGCCCTCAGCATCGAGCCGGCGCGGCTACATGCCCTGCCGCCCGCGACCCGGCATCGTCATCGCATCGCTGATGTCGTGGCCTGTGCTCAGGAGCGGCTCGCCGCCGGTCTCGGTCGCGACGCCCTGCACGCCCTCGGCCTCGACATCCCCGATCTCGTCGCCACCTACGGCATTGGTTACCTGCCGGTCGAGTTGCCGCTGGCGCTCGACGCGCCGACGCGCCACGCCTTCCCCGCGTTGCGGGCTGGCGATCTGGTGGTGATCCCGGCCTACGACGCGCAGGGCGTCGTGGTCGATGCCCTGCTGGTGCGTCCTCTGCGGGCAGAGCGCGTGCGGGCTGGCCTCGCGGAGCCGACCGCTGGCCTGCTTGGCGCTGGTCTCGTTACCGCCCACCCCGAGCTGCGCCTGGTTGATCGCATCGCCGGCCTCGCCCGGCTGTGGGCCGAGGGCTACCGCAACGTGCTGCTGATACGCGACGCCGAGGACGTGCGCCGGAACGTCGAGCGCATCGCCGCCAGCGGCGTGCGCAGCGTGATCCTGCACGTCGAGCGCGCTGTCGAACCCATCGCGGCGGCGCTGCGGGTGGCAGGCATTGGGATTCGCACGGCGAGCGCGGTGCTGCCGGTGACCGTGACGCCGGCCATCGTCAGCGAGCCCGTGTCTACGGTTGCCGTTGCTGCCGAGGAGACGCCCGACGACGAGCTGCCGCTGGTCATCCTCGACGACGCTGAGGTCCAGGCCCTGCCCGAGGCGACACCTGCTCCCATCCCGTTCCCGGTGCAGCCGCCTGCTCCGGTCGAACCGGCCGAGCCGCCGCTGCCGGTCCTCACCCTGCTGTCGCACGACGCCGCGACCAGCACCGCGACCTTCCAGTGCGGGCCGGTGGTCCTCGCGGTGCAGATCCCGTGGGACCACGGCACGCACTGCGCGGTGACGATCCGAGCCGCAAACAGGGTGGTCTCCGACAGCTTCGACCTCGCCGTGCAGGCCCAGCGTCGTCGTATTGCCGCCAACGCCGGCTTGACCTTCGGTATCGCGGCGGCGGTGATCGAGTCGCAACTCGCGGCCCTGGTGCCGGCGCTGCGCGATCTCGCTGCTCCGCGCCCCGTCGAGCTGCCGGCGGGCGTGGCCATGAGCCCGGCCGAGCGCGAGGCTGCGCTGGCGGACCTCGCCGCTCCTGACCTCCTGCCGCGCCTGGTCGCTGACGTGCTGGCCTGCGGTGAGATGGCGGACCCACTCGCCGCCGAGGCGTTGCTGCTGGTCGCGGTCAGCCGGAAGCTCGACAGCCCGCTGTGGGGCGCGGTCGCGGCGTCTTCGACCATGGCCGGCATTGGCGGTGCGTTGGAGCTTCTGGAAGCGATCACGCCTCCCGAGGAACTGCTGGCCGCCAGCCGCCTGACCCCGGCCGCCTTGCACTACGCCGAGCCTGACAGCCTGCGCCACAAGCTGATCGTCGTGCCCGATCTCAATGCCC